>Ga0181520_10003829_pt1 | contig 25908 bp, 20 predicted proteins | sample PEATcosm2014_Bin_29_FD_132451 | JGI IMG/M metagenome (GOLD analysis project Ga0181520, IMG submission 132451) | Peatland microbial communities from MTU Mesocosm Facility, Houghton, MI, USA - PEATcosm2014_Bin02_30_metaG | ecosystem: Environmental > Terrestrial > Soil > Wetlands > Peat | place...
ACACCGACGGGCATCTTCCCTTCGAGGATATTGGGCTGAAGATGGTGGCGCATCTCTACAACGTGAGCGCGCAGGCGCATGGCGGCAATGTGGAAGCCATCTACAACAGCAAGACCGACAGCGATTGCGCCATTGGCACCTGTTTGCTGGATCATGAGCGCGGTGTGTCCGATGCGATTGCGGCCAACCCGTGGCAGACCGACACCTGCATTGGGCAGTGGCACTACAAGCGCGGACAGAAGTACAAGACCGCCAAGAAGGTGATCGATCTGCTCACCGACATTGTGAGCAAGAACGGCAACCTGCTGTTGAACTTCCCGCTGCCCAACTCCGGCCAGCTCGACTGCCAGGAGCTGGAAGTGTTGGACGGCATCACGAAGTGGATGGACACGAACAGCGAGGGCATCTACAGCTCGCGTCCGTGGAAGATCTATGGCGAAGGGCCATCGACCAAGACGGAGATCAAGGCTGGCAACTTCAACGAAGACAAGCGCGGCGACTTTACCGCGGAAGATGTGCGCTTCACCACCAAGGGCAGCACCGTTTACGCCTTTGTGCAGGGCCTGCCGGAACGGGAAGCCGTGGTTAAAGCACTGGGCGCTGACAGCCAGCAGCAGCCCGGCCGCATCCAGAATGTTTCTATCCTGGGCGCAAAGGGTTCTGTCAAGTGGACGCAGGAGTCTGGCGCACTGAAGGTGCAGATGCCCACAGAGAAGATTTCGCCGATTGGCATCACGCTGAAGGTGGAAATCGGCTAAGTTCCAATCTATGTTCCTCCTCGAACACCTTTGGCCTGAATGCGCGAGCATTCAGGCCTCTTTTTTGCACATTCCGGGAGCTGCACAACCCCGGCCCGCGCATGTACGATAAGCAAGAACTCACATGAAAGAAGCCAAATCTCTCCGCCCCGAAATCCTGTTGCATGTTGCCCAAACCCTCAGCGTCCCGATGCGCGGCATGGTGTCCGTGATTGAGTTGCTGGACGACGGCGGTACGGTTCCGTTTATCGCCCGCTACCGCAAGGAGGCCACCGGCAACCTTGATGAAGTGCAGATCCGCGACATTGAAGAAAAGCTGAACTACTTCCGCGATCTGGAAGATCGGCGCGAGACGATTCTTGCCTCGATTGCCGAACAGGGCAAGCTGACCGATGAGCTGAAGGCCCGCATCGAAGCCACGCTCGACAAGAGCGAGCTGGAAGATCTTTATCTGCCTTACAAGCCCAAGCGCCGCACCAAGGCCACCATTGCGCGCGAGAAGGGTTTGGAGCCGCTGGCGCAGTATCTGTGGGCACAGACAAACACGGAGCAGCCGCTCGAGGCCTTTGCGCCCACGTTTGTCAACGTCGAGCTGGGCGTGGCCAATGTGGACGAGGCCCTGGAAGGCGCGCGCCACATTGTGGCCGAGTGGATCAGCGAAGATGCCGACCTGCGCAAGGCGCTTCGTGCTCTGGTGTTCAATGAGGGCGTGGTCGTAAGCAGGAAGGTCACCGACGCCGTTGACGAGCAAGACAAGTTCAAGATGTACTACGAATACTCAGAGCCGGTGAAGACCATTCCCTCGCACCGCATGTTGGCCATCCGCCGCGGTGAGAGCGAGGACGTTCTCTACTTCCTGATTGAAGTGGAAAACGAGCGCGCCCTGGGCATTCTGCGCCATCGCATTTTGCGCGATACCGGCGACTGGACGCCGCAGTTGAACCTGGCGATTGAAGACGCCTGGAAGCGGTTGTTGAATTCTTCCATTCAAGGCGAGATTCGCGTGGAGCTCAAGCGCCGCTCGGATTTGGATGCCATTCAGGTGTTCCGCGACAACCTTTACAATCTGCTGCTGGCGCCGCCCGCTGGGCCCATCTCCGTGCTGGGCATTGATCCGGGCCTGCGCACCGGCTGCAAAGTTGCGGTGGTGGATGCGACCGGCAAGATGCTGGCGCACGACGTGTTCTATCTGCACACCTCCAAGCACGGCAACGCGGAGTCGGCACCCAAGATGGCCGCCCTGCTGAGCCGCCACAATGTGCGCGCCATTGCCATTGGCAACGGCACGGCATCGCGCGAGACCGACGCATTTGTGCGCGAGTTCTTGCGCGACTACAAGATCGATTCCATCTTCTCGGTGATGGTGAGCGAGGCTGGAGCCAGCGTGTATTCCGCCTCCGACATTGCGCGCCAGGAGTTCCCTGACCTGGACCTCACAGTACGCGGAGCCATCTCCATTGCGCGCCGTTTGCAAGACCCGCTGTCGGAGTTGGTCAAGGTCGATCCGAAGTCGATTGGCGTAGGCCAATATCAACACGATGTGGACCAGCGCCAGTTGCAGGATTCACTGAATGTGACCATTGAAAGCTGCGTGAACAAGGTGGGCGTTGACCTCAACACCAGCTCGTGGACGCTGCTGCGCTACGTGGCCGGCATCAGCGAGCGTACGGCCATCAACATTGTGAACTATCGCAATGAGAAGGGCGCCTTCCGCTCGCGTCAGCAGGTGCTGGAAGTGCCCGGCATTGGGCCGAAGAGCTTTGAGCAGGCGGCTGGATTCTTGCGCATTCGCAATGGCGATAATCCGCTGGACTCGACCGCGGTTCACCCTGAGTCGTATGCCGTGGTGGAGCAGATAGCGCAGTTGGCCAGCGCCACGATTGCCGACATCATCAAGCAGCCCGAGCTACTCGAAAAGATCGACCGCTCCAAGGTTGCTGCGGGCACTTACACCTTCGCCGACATCATGGCCGAGCTGCGCAAGCCGGGCCGCGATCCGCGCGATACGTTTGTTGCGCCCAGCTTCAAGGATGGCGTGAACGAGATTGCGGATGTTGAGGTGGGTATGGTGCTGGAGGGCGTGGTCACAAACGTGACCAAGTTCGGAGCCTTTGTCGACATCGGCGTGCATCAGGATGGATTGGTGCACATCAGCGAGATCTCCAACAATTTCATCAAGGATCCGGCGGAGGCGGTGAAGGCTGGCCAGATTGTGAAGGTGAAGGTGATGACGGTGGACCTGAAGGCCAAGCGCATTGCGCTTTCCATGAAGGCGCTGATGGCACCGGCGGGCCGTGGCCCAATGCGTCCGGCGGTGGCACCCAAGCCGGAGCTGAGCATGCAGGACAAGCTGTCGATGCTGGGCAACAAGTGGAAGACGCGGTAAGCACGGCGTCTTCATGATTGACCGCTTGAATTTGCACTTTGGCATCTCGGCTTCCCAGGTCTCAAAATCGATGCCTCCACCCCACGGACGAAGACCTGTCCTTGGGGACCCCGGACCTGGGGCCCCCAAGCATCTTCTTGAGGCACAGTGCCTGGCTGTGAGGTAGAAAGAATGCGGATACGACTGGCCACAGGCGCAGACCTCGATGAGATCGTAGGCGTGGTGCGGTTGGTTGTGCCGCTGATGCAGGCCACCGGCAACCAGCAGTGGGGCGAGGATTACCCGGACCGGGCCGCCTTTGCCGCCGATGTTACGCAGAAGGATTTGTGGGTGGCGGAAGTGAACGGGCAGGTGGTGGGCGTAGCCGCCATCTGCGGCGATCAGTCACCTGAGTACGCCGATGTGGGCTGGGACTTGAGCGAGCCGGCGATTGTGGTGCATCGGCTTGCAGTGGACCCGGCGGCGCGCGGACAAGGCATTGCGCTGGCCTTGATGCAACAGGCGGAGCAGGTGGCGCGCGAGCGGGGGATTCCGCGGCTGCGGCTGGATACGAACACGAAGAATCTGGCCGTGCAAAAGCTATTGGACAAGTTGGGCTACGTGTTTGCGGGCGAGATCAGCCTGCGCCGCAGGCCGGGGCTGCGCTTCCGGTGCTACGAGAAGTTTTTGTAGTTTTTGGTGCTTGTGGCATTGCATGTAGTGGATGCGTTGCGCGGCCATTCATTCCGTACGGTGAACGGATTGCACAGCGCCCCTACAGGGCGCTCAGATCTGTATCTGCTCAGTACCCAGCACGTCGCTGCGGCTCCGTGCTGGGCTATTGGCACAGTGCCCCTTCGGGGCACTTGCGGTATTGGGTGCTTCAGGCTCAAGGCACTCTTCTCCAGTCCCCAGTTCCGAGTTCCCAGTCCCGAGTTCCCAGTCCCGAGTTCCCAGTCCCCTGATCCCTGATCCCTGGTTTCCAGTTCCTATTCCCTAGAGCATTTTGTGGAATGGTGTAGACCTGATTTTCTTCGGTATCCCACCCATTTCCGCAAAGAACGCGGAAATGGATGGGGCACGGAAGTCTATACCAAAAGAAAAAATGATCTAGTCCCTAGTCCCTGCTTTTACGGCTTCAGCCGCAGCGTGTGGAGGGTTTGGGCGGCTACGGCCTGGCCAGTGAAGGGCAGCGCAAAGGTTGTGCCGGTGTACCAAGCATTCCATTGGTCGCGATAGTAGGGGCTCATGGGGTTGCCGCTCTCGCCGAGCACGATGTTCTGCGTGGAGCCGTCCACGTTGCTCCAATCCATGGTGAAGCGCTGTGAGGGGCCAAAGGCGCGGCCCACCTGCTTGACGGTGGTGGTGTCGCCCTCTAGCGGCAGTTCGCCCGTGCCTGCCCTGCGTCCGGCAAACGGCAGAAAGCGGCCCAGCGGATGCTCGATGTCCACCACGTGCCAGCTTCCGTAGCTCCACTGGCTAAGGTCGGCCGGAGCTTTGTTGTCAGCCAGCGCCTTGCGCACGGCCGCGGTCAGCAGCTCGTCCCAATTCTTGTAGACCTTGGGGAGCCAGGCTGCGCGGGCGTGCATCACCATCTCTTCCTCGGCAAAGTTCTTCTCGCCCCACTCGTACTCCGTCCAACTCTTGCCGAGTTTGGGCTGAAGAATCATGGGCCAGAGGGCGCGACGGGTCTGGGTCACGATGGAGGCGGCAGCGGAGTCGGTGGTGAGCCGCCCATCCCAGTCGTGCAGGAGTTTGGCGGCCTGCTTCAGGCGCGCGTCCGCGCCCGGCGTGTGTTCAAGGGCGTAGGCAAAGCGCTGGCCCAGCTCCTGATCCACCTCGCTGTAGACATCGGTCTGCGCGGCGAGCATGTCTTGCGGCGTGAGGCCGTCGCGGCCTTCCAGCATTTTGTAGATGCGCTCCACGCGGTAGGGGTCTATCCACTCGCTGGAGATGGCGTATTTGGACTTCTCGCTGGTGACGCGCGCATTGGCCGTGGCCAGAAATCCCGAGGGCGGATCGAAGGCGTTGGGCATCTCCGTGAACGGGATGTACGTGACCCATGAGGAGCCGTGACCGGACGCGTTGGCCAGCATGTCGCCCCATTCATATCTCAAGTTCTGCGTGATATGTGGATAGGGGATGGACACTGTTCCTGGGAAGTGAATCGGTATCCTGCCCACCGCATGGTAGCCGATGTGGCCGGCGTCGTCGGCGTAGACGATGTTGAGCGTGGGCCAGGCCCAGTCGGCCAGAGCGGCGGAAAACTCGGTCCAGTTGGCGGCCGTATTCACGCGATAGATGGGCATCGAGCTCAGGTGCTCGTCGAAGAGCGTCCACTTCAGCGCGTAGGCCTTTTCGCCCTTGGGCAGGATCGGATTCAGCAGCGGGCCGTGGTCGGTGAGCTGCACGTCCAGTGCAACGTCGTGGCCGCCACGCACCTTGATCGTCTGGTGGTCCACACGCAACGGAGCCCAGCTCTTGTCGTTGCGCTCGAAGTTGCCCTTGCCGTCGAGCTTTTCTTCGTAGAGGTCCTGCACGTCGCCCATGAGCGCGGTAATGCCCCAGGCAATGTGCTCGTTGTGGCCCTGGATGACAAAGGGCATGCCGGGCAGGGTGACGCCGGCGGCGTGGTAACCGGGAGCCTGGAGGTCGGCCATGTACCAGATGTTGGGGGCCATCAGGCCCAGGTGCATGTCGTTGGCCAGCAGCGGGCGGCCGCTGGCGGTGTGTGCGCCGCTCACCACCCAGTTGTTGGAGCCGGGCTGGCAGCCCTCGCAGGTGGGCAGGCCGATGGCAGCACGCAGGGCGGGCAGATCCAGAACCGCAAGGTCCTGAACGGGCAGCCCGGGAGGCAGAGCGCGCACGTCGTTGGGCTCGTCGTCGTCGCTGTCATCGTCGTCACTGTCGCGGACGATGCGCGGCGGAGGCAGCGTCCCGTGCGGATGCAGCTCGCCCGTGGGAGGCCGGTCGCGCCAGGAACCGAGCGGGTAAAGATCCTGCAACAGCCGGTCGTCCTTGAGCCTCTCGGCCACATGCAGATGGGCCAGCTTGGCCTCCCAGTGGGTGTCCAGCATCTGCACCACCAGCAGCCCCACGGCCAGCGAGTCCGCTCCGGTCCAGGGCGCGGGCTGATAGCCGAGCAAGCGGAACTCCGGCGGCAGAGCATTGCCGTGCGCTTGAATGAAGGCATTTACGCCGCGCGCGTAAGCGTCCAAACGCGCCTTTTCCGCCGCTGGCTGGCTCAGGTAAAGGCGCTCCGCCACGGCCTTGAACTGGAGAATGCGCTGGGCCTTGTCGTGCTCCACCATGGAGGGGCCTAGGATCGCGGCCAGCTCACCATCCGCATTGCGGCGCAGCGCGTCCATCTGCCACAGGCGGTCCTGGGCGGTGACGTAGCCTTGCGCCAAGAAGAGGTCCTGTTCGCTGGAGGCCTGGATGTGTGGAACGCCGTGGGCGTCGCGCGCCACGGTGACCGGCGCGGAGAGGCCCGGTGCCTGCACACTGCCATCGAGCACGGGCAAACTGGCCTGCGCCACCGAGCGCAGCCACAGCAGCCCACACCCCGCGGCCAGCAGCGAGATCACTAGCAGCGCTCCCAGTGCAATGCTGAAATGACGGGCAAAACGCCGGAGGCGCGCCCCCCGAGCCGCAATCTGGAAGGCGGCCGACATCCGCGGGAGCGCGTTCTTGCTGGTCATCGAAGATATCCCGGAGAGGCGCGCCTCAGGCCTGCGCGCGCACCACAATGCAGGTAATGTTGTCATGCCCGCCGGCCTTGTTGGCCGCGGCCACAAGGGTTCCGCTCAACTGGTCGAGCGGCTCGTCGAGCATCAGGATCTCCGCCAGCTTCGAGTCGCTTAGCTCGCGGGTGAGCCCGTCGGAACAGAGCAGGAAGAGGTCGCCCGCTTCCGGCTGCATCTCAAAAACGTCGGCCGTAACCTCCGTCTGGGTTCCCAGAGCGCGGGTAATCACGTTGCGCAGCGGGGAACGGAGAGCTTCCTCCGGAGTCATGTTGCCCATGCGCACCTGTTCTTCCACCAGGGAGTGGTCCAGGGTGATCTGCTCCAACTGTCCCTTGCGGAGCCGGTAGCAACGGCTGTCGCCCACGTTCATCACCCACAGATGGTGCTCGTCGGCCACCAGGGCCACCAGGGTGGTGCCCATGCCGCTGAGTTTGTGGCTGCGCTGCGAGCGGCTGTGGATGGAGGTGTTGGCAAAACGGATCGCGTCCAGCGCGGCATCGTCCACCGCCTGGGTGGTGCGGTTGCTCATCAGCCGGATCATCTCATCCACGGCCAAAGAGCTGGCAATCTCACCAGCAGCCGCGCCGCCCATCCCGTCGCAAACAACATAGACGCCATGCTCCACCGAGAAGCCAAAGGCATCTTCGTTGGTAGGCCGCTTTCGGCCGCGATGTGTTGCCGCGGCGGCCGTCAGGTGGATGAGTGCCGAGTCCACGTAATCTCTCCCATCGCCCAGTTTACACAGGTTTAGCTGCGGGCGGGTTGTCATTGCGGGTTCTGTACCAAGGCGGGGGACGCCTGAGGCGCGGGAAGATCGAAGATTTCCAGGGCTCCGTTGTTGAGCACCGCCAGGCGGCGGCCGCTGGGTGAGAGGGCCACGTTGCCGCCCGCGTCATAGACGGGAGAGGCCGGGGTTTCGAGCAACAACTCGCCGGTCGCGGCATCGAGCACGCGCACGGCCTGGCCCTTCACGTCGCCGGCATCGAGCGGAGCGGAGGCGGTGACGACGTGGGTGGACTCCAGCGTCTCCTCGGCCAGGCGCGCACCGTTGGCGGAGCGCACCATCTCCGGCCAGACGGAGGCGGGGTTGGCTTCGTCCATCCACTTCAGCTCGCTGGCGGTGGAGATGGCGGCCAGCCTGCGCTCGCCGCTGAGCCCGCAACCGGTGGTGAGCATCAGGCTGGGCGAAAGAAAATCGATGCGCGGCATGCAGGTGGATTCCATTTGGCCCAGCACCCGGCTGCCACCGGTAAAGTAGTTGAGGTTGAGCATCCAGACGATGCCGCGGCCACGCAGCGCTTCCACGTAGCCCTCGCTGTTGAAGGCCAGATGAGTGAGCGAGTGGACGCGGCTAAACAGCAGCACCTGGTTGGATTCACGGCGCACCACGCGCAGCACAATGCTGGCCGCGGCGCTCTCGTCCAGGACATCGCTGGGGTGGACCGGCGCGGTCTGCTTCTCCGGCTCGCGCGAGGTGGTCACCAGAAAGCGCTCTTCGGGGTCCAGCTCCAGCCACAGCACGGGGCCGGGCAGGTGGAGTTGCGGCTTCAGCTCCAGGGTGGCATCGCTCTGCTGGAGGGTGTCGCCGTCGCGGAGCAGAAAGTGGCCGTCCTTGAGCATCCACAGGTAGCGGGCGCGGTCGTGCACGGTCCAGATGGACTCGGTGTCAATGCTTCCTGTTGGCAAGCGCAACACCAGGGCGCGAATCTGGCGGACCTCGCTCTGATCGTTGCTCGGGTGTACCTCACTGGCGCCGCGGTGGAGCAGGCCGGGTACACGGAAGGTGAACAACAGGCGGTCCTCATCCACAAAGTCCAGCGAGACCAGGCTGTTGCGCTGGCCCAGATAGATTGCGCCCGGCGCCGTGAAGCCGAGCGGCGCAACCGGGATGGAGATGGAAGGCTTGAGGGCAGGATGTGCGGGCATTCCGCCGGGCAGCATCCTGATCTTGACGGGGCGGGGCTTGTCAGCAGGCGTGCCGGGCTCGGCCAGCAGCCGGGACGGGAACAAGGCACACAGCGCCGCCAGCAGAAACCATGCCGCTCCACGCACTCCAATTTTGCTGCGGCCTGCGGCCCACCCAATGTTCATCTCAGCATCATTTTCGCCGATCCGGCCGGGTTGCGGCTGTGATACGGCCCCGTTTGCCATGGGCGACAATAGAAAAGGAAGCGGAGACACGACTCAGGCGATGGCAAACCAGCTGGCAAGCGAACCAATCCAACCGACGCAGGCCGCTGTTTCGCCTGCGACCCCCCATTATCTGCTGGGCTACGGCGCTTGCGCACTGGCGGGAAGCCTTTGGGGTACAGGCTTTTACTTTGGCCGTCTGGCGCTGAATGAGATGAGCGTGGAGCACATGGTGCTCTACCGCTTCCTGTTTGCCTGCCTGGGCATGCTGCCGGTGGTGATGGTGCGCTTGATGCAGAGCGGAATGCGGATGCGCCTGGGCCCGGGCGAGCTGCGCGATCTGCTGCTAGCCGCCAGCTTTGGCATTCCCATTCAATTTTTGATGCAGTTCCACGGTCTGGCCATGACCACCGTGAGCCACGCCTCGCTGATGGTGGGCGCCATGCCGGTGCTGCTGGCGGGGGCGGCCGCGCTGTTTGCCGGGGAGCGGCTGGATGGCGTGGGTTGGACCATCATGGCGGCCTCCACCGCTGGGGCGGCTCTGGTCACGCTGGGCGGACATCGCAGCGCGGCGGCGCAGGGCCAACCGACCCTAGCTGGGGATCTACTGGTGCTGGCCTCGCTGGTGGTGGCGCTCACCTGGATTCTGCTGAGCAAAAAGCTGCTGCAGAAGCACAGCGCGCCGGCCGTCACGGCAGCCACCCTCTTCACGGGCACGCTGATGCTGTCCGCGGTGGTGACGGTGGAACAACTGTGCGCGCCGCTGCTGCACACCACCGTGGAGCCGTTCCCGTTTGCCGCAGTGAGCCTGCGGGCGTGGCTGGCGCTGGCGGCCAGCGGGGTGCTCTGCACCGCAGCCACCACGCTGTTGTGGAACTGGGGTCTGCACCACGTGCCGACTTCGCGCGCGGGCGTGTTTCTGAACATTGAGCCAGCGCTGGGCTCGGTGCTGGGCGTGGAGTTGCTGGGCGAACAGCTGGGTCCGTTTGCGTGGGTGGGTGGCGCACTGATTGTGGGCGCGGCTCTGGTGCTCACCATGCGGGGCCAGGATCAGGAGCCGGCAGTTCTTATCGAATAATTTTTCCACGACATGACCTAACCGAAGTCATTTGATCACTCTTATGGAATGTGACGAATTTCAACAGGAAGACCGATAGGTCCGTTAGCTCGCCATGGGAGGCTGATGTGACTCTTCTAACCTGGAATCATGAATGTGCCGTGGGTGTTCGCGCCATGGATGACCAGCACAGCATTCTGTTGGACACGCTGAACGAACTCCGTCTGGCGTTGGTTCGGGGCCGCGGGCGCGAGCAGATTGTGGAGAGCTTTGACCGTCTGGTGGAGTTCACGCGCATGCACTTCGGGAGCGAAGAACAACTGCTGGAGCAGGCCAAATATCCGCAGCTTGAAGAACATCGCGCCGCCCATCACAAACTGCTGGCGGAGATTCTGCAGCGCGGGCGGGGAATGCAGTTTGGCGAGGGCGCGCAGACCCATCATCTGCTGGGTTTTCTGCGCGACTCGTATCTGGACCACATGGGAAGCCTTGATCGTTTGTACGGGGAGTATTTGAACGATCTGGGCATTTACTAGAGCGTTTTACGAAATGGTGTAGACCTAAGTTTCACAGATATCCCATCCATTTCCGCATAAAACGCGGAAATGGATGGGGCACGGAGGTCTATAGCAAAAGGGAAAATGCTCTAATCCTCCAGCGTTGATTGAATTGCACGGCAGCCGCTTTCTGAGAGGGTTCAAAATCTCCAGAACGGCTGCCGTTTTCATTTTTTAGCCTTTCGTACTCCAAAATCGTTTTGATCCCCCTCAACTTTTCGGCCAAGTCTCCGATGAGTCCACTAACGAGTTGGTTCGTGTTGGAGGGCTTAGTGCCGCTTTTGACTTGGAGTAGTAAATATTCGGTGGGTGTTCAGGCCATGGACACCCAGCACACCCAGTTGTTCGACATGGTAAACGATCTGCATGCGGCCATGATGCAGGGCAAAGCGCAGACGGTGACCGGTCCGTTGCTGCGCAAGCTGGCGGACTACACGCAGCGCCACTTCTCCGCCGAGGAAGCTCTGATGGCTTCCAAGAATTATCCGGACCTTGCCAAACATCGTGCCATGCACGTTGAACTCATCAAGCAGGTTGCCGAGTTTGCCGACCGCTTTGAGAAACGGGAGAGCACCCTTAGCCTGCACCTGATGAATTTCCTCCGCGACTGGCTGACCACACACATTCAAAAAGAGGATCAAAAATACGGTGCCTACCTGAACCAACCAGGCGTGAAATAACCTCGGGAAGCTCTTCCCAGCGCCCCGCGAACCAGGCTTCATCGGGAGGTTAAGTCCATGCCCGCTAACCGCATAGCCATGAAAGCTTCTGGGGTTCGACTTCTTGACTGCGACCATCGCGAGATGGGGGAACTGTTCCATGAGCTGAATCGCAGTCTCAGCGCTGGGGAATCGATGCAACAGATCCGCCGCTTGCTGGGCTCGATCCGCCAGATCACCCTGACCCACTTTGCTCTGGAAGAGAGCATGATGCAGGCCACGGACTATCCAGACATGGTTTTGCATCGGCTGGAACATCAGTGGCTTGCGGAACAGAATGCGGCCCTTGAAGTGCGCGCCCGGCGTTCCGGCATTGTCGTCGGAGACCCGCTGTTGAACTTCATGGCGCATTCGCACGTGAGCCACATGCATCACCACGACAACAACTACGGCAGTTGGCTGGAGAATACAGCCCTGGCGTCCCTCTCGGGATCGAACTCAGGCCCCGATTCACCTTCACCGATCAGCTAGCAGCGCGTCCCGGCTTCAGCCTTCAAACGAGAGCTGCGCGTTGAGCCACGCAGGAGAGGCTGGTTGGGGCGGAGACGCCAGATCGTACACCAGCCGCTCCAGTACCAGACGCTTGTCGGGCGGTGAGCTGCGCAGCTCCAGATCGGCGCGCGCCACCAGGCGCAGGGCACGGGTCAGTTCGCGGCGGCCCTTGTAGCGGCGGGCCTGCTTGATCAAGTCGTCGGCGGCAAAGGGCGGCATGCGGAAGCCCTGCCAGAGCGCCTGCCAGATGGCGCGCGAATCGCGCACATTCTTTTCCAAAATCACCAGCATCTGCCGGAAGGTGCGGGCCAGCATATACAGGTGGCCAATGGCCGCATCCTCACCCGCGTCGGAGCTGTTGAGCAAGCCTTGCAGCAAGACCAAAGCGCGCGCCGTTTCGTGCAGGCTGATGGCGTCGGTCAGCTCGTAGAGCGAGCGCTGCTTGGCGCCCAGGACCATGGTCTCCACATCGCCCAGGGTGATGGAGGGACGCGGGGGAACGTAGAGCAGCAGCTTATCCATCTCCGAGGCGATCAGCATCATGTCGGCGCCCAGCGCGTCCACCAGCTCGTGGGCCGCGTCCGGGTCCACCTTGACGCCCTGCTGCTGCGCGGTTGCACCCACCCAGCGCATGGCATCTTCCTCGTTCACACGGGCCAACTCCACCACCGTGCAGTGCTCGCCCAGGGTCTCCTTGATGCTCTCGTAGCGGTTCTTGTCGTCCATCTCCATGCGGCGCACGTCGCTGGGGATGCGCACAAAGTCGGCCACAAAGATGATTACGGCCTGGGGATTGGGGGAGCGAAAGTATTTGGCCAAAGCGGCAAACTCGTCCTTTTTGGCGCCGCGCTGATAGAGGGTGCGCAGGTTGCGGACAAAGATCACCTGAAAGGGCGACATCAGGGAGGGAGTCTGCGCGCGATCCAGAATCTCGAAGATCGAGTTCTGGGCCAGATCCAGGTCCGACAAGCAGAAGTCGCGCAGCTCTTCGGGCACAAAGGCCCTTAAAATGGCAGATCTACACTTGTCGTATAAAAACGTCTCGTCGCCCAGTAGCACGTAGCCGGGGCTCAACGGGCCTTTGTTGGCGGCAGCGGCCTCAACCTCGGCCACAAAGCGGCCCACAGCCGTAAAGCCAGCTCCCCAGCGTGCTGTACTCATCGTGCCTTCTCCTGGCTCCGAATCTGGTTGATCCTATGCGTCCAGAATACCCTGTGGGAGCGGGGGAGGGATAGAGCCGAAGTCAGGGATCAGGGGTCAGTACATAACGCCGACCTCCCGACTGATCCCTGATCCCTGTTCCCTATTCCCTGCTTTTAAAACCCTTCCAGCACATCGGCCACCAGCTGGCGGGCGAAGTCGCGGCTGAGCCGATCAATCGCCGCCGGGTCTTCCTGCAGGAAGGTGGCCAGATCGGTGGTGGATTGGTACTGCTGGCGAAAGACGTAGTTGTCGTTCTTGTAGAGCAGGCGGCCATCGCGGGCGGTCAGCGTTACCGACGCAATCACCGTGATCAAAAAGCTCGACGACTGCTGGGTGGCCGAGTTGTAGGTATAGGGCGCAACGGCTTCCTTCAGGATGGTGCCGCGCAGAACGGCGTCGGCTGTGCCGGAGTCGGTAGGCGTAACGCGGAAGCGGGTGCGGGTGGCAAACTCGCGGATCACCGCCGAGGTCATCACCGTCTCCGTCCGGTAAGCCTCGGTCCGGGTGGTGAAGACGGGCACGGCCAGAGTGCGCACGTCGGGCGGCAGGTGGGTGGCCGCACCCAGGGTGTGGTAACCGCAACCGGTGAACAGAACGAGGGCAGCAGAGGCCGCCAGCAAAACCCGGGCAGATAAACGCATGCAACCATCTTAGCTCGCATTGCATGCAGCAGGCACCTGCGGTGCGGCAGACCGCTTCGCGGGGCACTGCGTGCAGCATGCCGCAGCACGGTAGGCCGCAGCGCAGGTGGCTGCGTGCCCGCGCTCACCGAGCTGCCAGCCGCGGCCCGCGTATACTCGTTTTTCGTGTTCAAGGTACCTGAGCCATTGCTTCGACTGATTTGCTTCACTTTCGCGATTTGTTTCTTCTCCGCCTCCACTTGCGCAGCCGAGTCAGGGGAGGTGCGTCCAACGCCCTCGCCTGTCACAGACGTTGTGGTTCTGCGCACCGCACTCAATGCCCAACACCCGTTCCGCACCAACTACCGGCTGATGGAGTGGAATCAGCAGCGCGGGCGCTGGCTGGTGCCCGACCTTGGCTACTACGACGACGGCTACGGCGGCCATCAATTATGGTTTGGCGGCGGCGGCGCGGAGCTGATCCACGGACCACTGCTGGTGTGGACCGAGGAACTCTACGCCAACCAGGCAGCGGGGAAGAATACCCACAACGAGCGCATGTTCTGGTTCTGGACCGTCTTCGACATGAAGCTGCGGCGGAATCTGACGGCACAGATTGTGGGCTATCCCACGCTGCCCTTGAACCACTCCCAGGACTGGGGTCTGGATATTGACCGCACCAAGGTGGAGTGGGCGTTCAAACCAGGCTGGAAGATCGGCCCCGGCTATGCGGCCACCACCTTCTGCGACAAGAGCGTGTGGGAGAGCCGCCCGCTGCTGACCGTCACCCACACCACCGGCATCCACACCTATGAGCTGTGGGTGGAGCGGATTGAGGCCGGCGCGCAGGTGCAGCTGCGCTACATGCTGGTCCGGGACGAGAAGCGGTAGCGTGGAAGCGAAATAGCCGAAGAGACGATTGGACATTGTTAGAAGGACTCTCCGGCTGTTCTTGAAGTTATCCTCACGATGCCATCCTTTCGCCAGGAAAGAGGCGAAAGGATGGGGCACGATGAGGATACATTTTCATGCCAGTGGTTGGAGGCTGGTGGAGCCGCCAGAAGGGCAGCGGCAAAGACGAGCAACAGGGCCAGGGTCTGAAGGGTACGAGTTGGAGGAGTCATGCTCATCCTTGCTTGGTTCAGCGCGGCGGTCGCGAGATGCACAAAGTTCCCTGTCATGTTTTCACGGCAGGGAACTTAGTGATCGAGGATGTCCTCAAGTGAGCTTCAAGTAACCCTTAGAAGATCCTCTTCAGCGAGCCCTCGTGGCATCACACGGTAGCATCCAAGCTATTAACTTCAGCTTTCAATTGGCTTCATACTCTGCAGCGCAAATCCGGCGGCGGGCCGGGCATGGGCATATTCAAGAGGCCCCATAAAATGGGATACGGGGTGCGAACCGGGCACTTCTGTCCTGAAAGCGAACAATTCATCGCATGCGACTGTTGCCAAAAGCCTGAAGAACCGCGTTATGATTACCTACAAATGCTGAAGATTGAAAGAGCGAGATGGCATGGCAAGTGTGATCGCCATCCCATGTTTGATCCTGAAAGCGACGGAATCGGCGCCATCAAGGGAGCCTGTCCCAGATGTCTGGAGTTGCAGGAGATTTTTGCGAGCAACCGACGCACCTTGCAGCTGATGCGCGCCTTTGCGCCCATCTCTACCCAACCCACAAAGCCATCCGATCCCAACCCTGAGCGCCAGGAGGATCTGTTCGCTTCCCTTCCCTTCCCCGAGAGTCGCTGAACCTGAACCTCCTGGTTTCGTTCTAAGAAGAAACAAAAATGCAAGTTCGACAAAAGAATGGAGCGAAGAGGAGGTCCGGGCCTAGAGGCCCATTAATTCAAGCTCTCAATTCAGGGGCCTGAAGGCCCCTGCTCCTTCCGGCCGTTTCATCCCTCCGTGGGTAGGCGAAGCGGGTGGACGACTGGGCTGCAAACAACGTTGCCGCACCGCCGTCAATGAGCGAATCGGTCTGAAATCCGACTGGGCGGGATCATGTTAGAGTCGGCTCTGCCGGGCGACGTGCCGGGAGTCAAACGTTTCTCTTCTACGCGCATCGCAACCGCCGAAAGGACTCGTCCTGATCAGGGGGAATCCATCTGCGGTTCGCTCGAAATGCCGTTTGTAACTCCTTACAGATCAATGCATGGGCGTCTTTCCTGGGACGCACTTGAAATAGGACCAACTTCGTCGTATATTAAATGAAGACTAAATTGGTCGGATATAAGGATGTAGGTCGCATGGTTGCTCTGGAGGTTCTGTTTCTCCGACCTACATTTCAATTTTGTCCGGTCTTTTGATCCCCAGGAGCACTCCTTGAAGAGCCTTTATCGCGCTGTCCCATGTTGCTTTTTTCTAGTTTGTTTTTCACCTCTGCTTCTTGCTGATTCAACTTTTACGATCCTTGGTCTGGTACACGACGAAAGTGGGGCTCGCATCTCCCGGGCTCAGGTTACGGCTCGTCAAAATGGCTCGGGTGAGGCATTGACCGCGGAGACCAACGAGCAAGGAGAGTTTCGTATCGAAGCGTCTTCGCCGGGCAACTATCTGGTTGAAGTTGAAGCGGGGGGATTCAAGTCGTTCGCAGCCCAAGCAGCTCTGACCCAAAGCGAATCTGTTGTCAGGCTGGATATCGCGCTTGAAATTGCGGAGCGCTCTGAGACTGTAGAGGTTACGGCCGATGCATTGGCTGCCGAAACCACCAGCACCCAACTAGGAGAGACGTTGGACACCATGAAGATGGAAAACGCTCCTCTGAATGGGCGAAACTTTACCGATCTGATGGCCGTGCAGCCCGGGATCGTACCGATGAACACGGCGCAGTCCGGCGCGGTGATCATGACGGGGGTGGCCTCGACTCCACCCTCCGGCAATGCCAACCCCGGCAACCTCTCGATCAGCGGCCAACGCGAGTCCTCCAACGGCTTCAGGGTCAACGGAAGCGATGCGGAAGAGGACGTGAATATGGGCACTTCCATCGTGCCCAATCTGGACTCCATTGACAGCTTTCGCGTTTTGACCAGTAACTTCGACGCCGAATACGGCAACTCCAGCGGCGGTCAGGTTCTGGTTACGACCAAGGTGGGAACGGTGCAGTTTCATGGCTCCGCATTCGAGTTTCTGCGCAATACGGAGCTGGACGCACGCAATTATTTTTCCAAGGATCGCGCCGCTTATCGCCAGAATCAGTTTGGCGGTACGGTGGGCGGCACGACCTTCCACAAGAGCGTGGCTGTCTTTGCCGATTACCAGGGAACACGACTGACTGAGGGTATCGACACGGGCAACATGGCCGTTCCTTCGCTGGCGGAACGGAGTGGCGACTTCCGTCAGAATCCATTGACCGGAAGCGTGAACGGAGGCGCATGGGCGAATCAACTTTCCACGTTGCTGGGCAAGAGCGTAGTAGTGGGTGAGCCGTATGCCAATGTCTTTTCAGATGGACAGATTTCTCCATCCATCTGGTCCGCACCGGCCAAGTCGCTGCTTGCTTCGATTCCAAAACCTAACGCTGGAGTCGCGCTCTTCGAGACCGCGACAGCGGCGGAGACACTTCAGGACAACAAAGGCGCCCTGCGTTTGGATTGGACCCACGGCAAGGGAACACTTACCAGTTACTACTTTCTCGACGGCTATTCGATGGACAATCCCTACCCCACAGGCACCGGCGGGGCGAGCGTACCGGGATTCGATGCCACCTCCAATGGGCTGGCACAGCTAGCCAGCCTGGGCCACACCATAACATTCGGACAGACGGCGCTGAATGAATTCCACCTGAGTTATATGCGCAACCAAAACACGGTGGGCCAGCCCAAGGGCGGCGTGGGGCCGACTCTTGGCTCGCAGGGTTTTTCAGGAATTGTCGCGCTCAAGCCTGCTACGGAAGGCATCGAGAACGTCGCATTCAATGACTTCACTCTGGGCGTGGGCACTACGGCGGTCGTGCAGGCAGAGAATATCTACGAGGTAAGCGATGCATTCTCGCGCATCGCGGGCAAGCATGGGCTCAAGGTTGGTGGTGAAATCCACGCCAATCAAATCAACACTCATCCTGACGTGATCTTCAACGGCAGCTTCGCCTTCAATGGGTCGGAGACCGGTTTGGATTTTGCTGACTATCTGCTTGGCGTAGCTTCAAGTTATACGCAGGGTCAGGCCAGCAGCTTTTACAATCGCAACTTATACATGGCCGCTTTTGCCCAGGACAGTTGGAAGCCCAGCAGCCAACTCACCGTGAACTACGGCGTACGTTGGGATCGCATTCGCCCCTGGAGCGAGAAATTCAATCAGTTGCAAACGCTGGTCAAGGGCCAGCAATCCCAGGTTTACCCGGATGCGCCGCTGGGGTTGGTGTTTCCCGGTGATCCCGGCGTATCACGTTCCTTGGCGACGGGGAAGAGCGATCTGTCCCCTCGCATCGGTCTGGCATTCACGCCCGATTTTTCCGCACCCTTGCTGCGCAAGCTCATCGGCACTGCTGGCCAGAGCAGCATTCGCGCGGGCTACGGGCTTTTTTATACGGCCTATGAGGGGCTGTCGGCAGGGATCATGAGTGCCAATCCTCCCTACGGCTACACGTATACAAGCGCTGCGCCGCCGCTGTTTGCCCAGCCCTTCACCGTGGCCGCATCGGGCGCCAGCGCGGGACAGCGCTTTCCGCTGCAAACAGTGGCATACGGAGCTTCTCGCGCGCATCCGAATACGACCGTCAACTGGAGTAACTTTGAGCCATTGGTGGGCATTCCAGCCGTGGACCCGCGCGATGTAACTCCTTATGCCGAGCACTGGATGCTCAGCATGGAACGGCAATTTGGCGCGGACACGCTTGTTAACCTCAGCTACATCGGCGCTGAGTCTCATCATCTGCTGGTTCTGGAAGAGGCTAATCCAGCCGATCCCGCGCTGTGCCTTAGCCTGGGCACGGCGATCTGCGGGCCATTCAACGAGCAGGCCGCGCGTACGCAATTCGGCCCCGCATTTGGCAGCGTCGAATTACAGCGCACCATTGCCAACGCCAATTACAACGCGCTCGAAGCCACGCTGAACCACCGCACCCACGGCCTGGAGTTACTGGCCAGTTACACCTTCAGCAAATCCATCGATCAGTCCGCAGGGCTGCCTGAACCAGTCAATCCCGTGAACCCCTCACTCAGCCGCGCACTCTCGGCTTTCGATCTGCGCCACAATTTGGTCACCAGCTTTCACTATCAGATACCCGCGCTCAAAAAAGACGGGCCACTCCATGCAATTGCCTCGGGCTGGGCGATCTCCGGCATTTTGCGCTTTACCTCCGGATTGCCAGTAACGCTGCTCAACAACAACGACACATCACTGCTCGGCACCATTCCCAATGGGATTAATAACAACGGCGTCGATACTCCGCAATGGAGCGGAAGATCCCTCAGCATCAACCGGAATCCGCGCAGTGGAGTGCCTGTTTTCGACGCGACGCAGCTTACGTTGCCAACGCTGGGGACCATGGGAAATGCGCACCGCCGCTTCTTCTCCGGCCCTGGCATGGAGAATCTGGACACCACACTTTCAAGGACGATTCCTATGGAGGAAGGTCGAACCCTGGAAGTGCGTGCCGAAGCCTTCAATCTCGTCAATCATGCGCAGTTCTTAGGTGCTTCAACCGTGGAAGGCAATGTTTCCAGCAGCAACTTCGGTCAGGCCGTCAGCGCTATGCCGCCGCGCCTGCTGTAATTGGCGCTACGATTCCGGTTTTGATTTCTTTAAATTTTAGAAAATCATCAACGCGAGAGTGTACGCAACGTCGATAGCCTATAGATCCGGCAAATAGAAAGTGGCATCTCATTCCCACCCATTCCCGCAAAAGACGCGGGAATGGATGGGGCACCCGAACAGTATTCAGTTGCCGGATCCATAGTTGCTGGGCGCCGAAAAATACAGCCTCAACGTGGAGTCGATCCTGAATCCAGGTCAAGGCTGTATTTTCACGTGCATTGAGAGCCAGATGCGAGAGTCATCGCAGTTTGAAGCGGTCCAGGTTCATCACCTTGCTCCAGGCGGCAACGAAGTCCTCAACGCAGGTTTGCCGAGCATCGTTGCTTGCATAGACCTCCGCAAGCGCTCGAAGCTGGGCATTGGAACCGAAGACAAGATCCACAATCGTCGCTGTCCACTTGATTTCGCCGGTCTTCCGCCCCCGTCCTTCCAGCACGCCTGCAGCGGTTGCCGATTTCTCCCACTTGGTGTCCATATCCAACAAGTTTACGAAGAAGTCATTGGTCAGCATCTCAGGTCGGGTTGTGAAGACGCCATGCAGGGATTGTCCGAAGTTAGCGTTCAAAGCACACAGGCCACCGATCAGTACCGTCACCTCGGGAGCCGTCAAGATGAGCAGTTGTGCCGTGTCGATCAGCAGATAGGCGGCCGATTCTTCGTATCCCTTGCGCACGTAGTTGCGGAAGCCGTCTGCCTTCGGCTCCAGTACAGCAAAGGATTCAACATCCGTCTGCGCCTGCGCAGCATCCGCTCGCCCCGCTGCAAAGGGAACCTTGACTTCATGGCCAGCGTTCTTCGCCGCAGCCTCAATGGCCGTACCGCCAGCAGGGACGATAAGGTCAGCCATGGAGACCTTCTTCCCCCCCGTCGACGATGAGTTGAACTCCTGTTGAATGGCTTCGAGCTTTGCCAAGATCTTTGCCAGTTCAGCAGGTTGATTCACCTCCCAGTCCTTCCGCGCCATCGAGTGGCTCAAATCAAACCCGTTGCCCTGAAACATGAGCTCTGGCGGTCTCCATCGCTAGGGCTCCCAAGCTTCGACTCTGCCTAAGTTCGTCGATCGCTCTGCCAAGGCTTCGGCGAAATTCGTCGCCTTTCTTGACCACAGTTGTCGCACGAAAGCATTGCTAATACAGCCATAAAGTTCCAGGAGCACTGTGAGCCTATGGTCAGCCGCTCGGAAGCCGACATCTTTAGGGAAGTGGAGCAGTTGTGCATGACTTCAGGCTACATCCGCCTCTACGCCGATCTGGGGTTTCGCAACAGGATGAGGGTGAATCCGCTTCAAGGGGAATAGCATGACTAACGAAATCTATGCTTCAATCACACTGAAACGGCATAAGAAGAAGCCAAAGGAAGTTCGATACAGAAGCAGGCACCACAGCAATACTCGGGATCGACGTACAACTTTCCCGCATGAACATCCACGCCCCACTTTGCAATAGCCAGCCCCAAACCATGGCCACCGGCACTGCTTGATCGCCCTTCGTCTGTCCGGTAAAAGCGATCGAATATCCTCGTCTGCTCAATCTTCGGAATGCCTGGCCCCTGATCGCAGACTCTGATTTCTAGCAGACCTCCTTGCCTCGATCGAATTGCAACTCGTATTGTCCCGCCAAGGGGAGAGTACTTGATCGCGTTATCCATGAGGTTCAGCACCACCTGCCTGAAGATCGCACGATCGACAAAGATCTGGATCGGCTCTAAGCATTCAACGGCAATTGTCTGTTGCTTTTCTTCGGCAAGGATCTCGACCACAGAAATTGCGTCATCCATCAAAGCGACAACAGATATAACTTCCCGCTGTAGCACAATCTGACCGCTGTCAGCGCGGGAGATCTGCAACAGACTTTCCACAAGCTGCGTAAGCCGCCGCACCTCTTCGAGCATGCTGGCAATGGTGTCACGATATTCCTCGGCGCTACGGACCCTTTGCAGGCTCACTTCACCGGTGCTGCGCAAGGAACTGAGCGGCGTGCGCAACTCGTGCGATGCGTCGGCGGTAAAGCGGCGCAACTGTGCGAAGGATGCTTCAAGCCTCGCCAGCAGATCGTTGAAGGCCCGCGCCGTTGCCCCGAGTTCATCATCTGGATCGGCGATGGGCAGTCGCTCGTTCAGCTGCGCTGCGGTAATTGCCTCGGCCCGCCGCACCATTGTGCTCAAAGGGCTCAGGGCCACCTTCGTCATGTTGAAGACAAAGAATCCTGCGAGGAGCATCGCTGGTGGAACCAGTCCGAGAAGGCGCAGAACAAAACTCCAGAGGCTATTGAAGACGGGTGCTGTCTCATAGGCCATCCGCAGCACCACTACGCTCTTATCTATGCGGTGGACATGGCTGATAACGAAGACCCTTCGCCCGTCGCTCAATCGTCCATAGCGCTCGTTATAGGATTTCCGGCCTTCCTGCTTCAACAGATCGCGATCGATGGAACGCTCACCGAGTTTGGCGTTGCGCAGCAGAACATGGCCTTGTTCATCGAAGACCTCCAACATCCGCTCCAGGCGGAATGGCATCTCCGGCTGATTGAAGTACTGTTCGTTGAGATGAACGGAGCCATCGGGAGTTTCATACAGAAGCCCCTCAGCCGTCTCCAGGTCCTGAATCTCGTCATGGAAGATCTGCGCCTTCAGTTGGTAATAGTGCAGAACCGACGCTACACAGACGTAGACAAGCAGCAGCAGGGCGAAGATCGATCCATACCAGATCGTCAGCCGCCAGCGAATATTCCCGGTCTTTAATCTCCTCCAGATGTTCATGCGCGAAGAATAAAACCAATCCCTCTCACGGTATGGAGAATGGGTAACTCAAAAGGCCCATCCACCTTCTTGCGAAGCCGTGTCATCTGTACGTCGATTACGTTGTCCAGCGTCGTATAGCGCGAGGTTTCATGCCAAACATCGCGTGCCAGCATCTCGCGCGAAACCACCTGGCCGCGGTTGATCATCAGGTATTCCAGCAGGTCGAATTCCCGCGAGGTCAACTCCAGTGCCACATCGTCGCGGCGCGCGCATCGCCCCGCTAGATCCAGTCGCAAGCCGGCGCATTCGAGCACATTGGCCGGCATCACATCGGCCCGGCGTAACAAGGCTCGAATCCTCGCCAATAGCTCGGCAAATGCAAATGGCTTGATAAGGTAATCATCGGCGCCCGCATCCAGACCGAGTACACGGTCTTCCACTGAATCGAGCGCGGTGAGCAACAGGATCGGCATCTTGTGACCTTCGCTGCGTACACTTCGCAGCAGAGCCAGCCCACTCTTGCCCGGCAGCATGATATCGAGCAACAGAAGGTCGAATTCTTCCTTGGCAAGGACTCGCTCAGCATCTTCCGCCGTGAAGGAGGACACGGCGCTGTAGCCCTCGCCCTGTAGCCCATCGCGGAGGGTCGTGTTCAGTTTCCGTTCGTCGTCGACGATGAGTATGTTCATACGCCTCAGAGCTTCACACGCCTGTGCTTGCAGAATACGCCGTTTCTGGGACCCTCTCAAGCGACGTCCCCTTTCCGATGCGGTCATTGTTGTTATCCGCCCGTCTGAAAGCGCAACTCCGCGCTCCATATCCGGTAGGTATAGCGCGCGTTGGCGGCGCCCATCTGCGCGGCAATCTGCGCGTTTTGAGCCTCATTCAACTCCACCATGCTGCTTAATCCCAGCTTGTAGCGCGTGGTGGCCAACTGCAGGCCCAGATTGGCCTGTTCCAAAATCTGCTCGGTCACGGCAATCTTCTGATACGCGGCCTGTGCATTGGCTAGCGTCTTGCGTACATCGCGTTCAATCAACTGCCGCTGCTCCACAACACGTGCGTGCGCTTGTTGCGCGGCAAAGCCCGCTTCCCTGGCCCGTGCGGAGAAACGCGAACCACTCAAGAGCGGAATGCTGATATTCACGCCCGCGGCTCCGTACCAATCCTTCGTGATGCCATCGGCGCGCACCGGAGCATCTCCCGCAACCGCCATGGCCTGAATGGTTGGCCTTTGCAGATCGCGCTCGGCAAGCTTCAACTGGTTTGCCGCAGCCTCTTCCTTAAGGAATGCCGCTAGGTCTGGGCGATTGCGATAGGCTTGCGCGATCAACTGTTGTGCATCCAGATTGAGCGGCATCTCCAAACTGCCCTCATCGTCCACCAGCACCATCTCCGTTGCCCCGGAGATCCCCAGCAATTCGGCCAGATCCGCTAGAGCATTGCGTGCATCCGTGCGAGCATCCACACGGTGCAACTCCGCAACCGACAGCTCGGAGTCGGCAATGCTCTGGTCGAGCGTGGACTTCAGCTTGGCCCGTGTCAGGGCCGTCACTTCATCGTCCAGGGTCTGCCGAGCCATTACCGCCTGCTCTGCGATCCGCTGCACCCGCTGCTCAATCAACGCCTCAAGAAAGGCGCGATCAACCACCAGACGAACTTCATCCTCGGTTGCCGCCAGTGCGCTCTTGCGCGCCTCATCGGTGAGCTGCGCGCCCTTCACCAAGTGATGAGTCCTGCCGAAATCCGTGATCAATTGCGAGACGGAAAGGCCAGCAGCGGCGCGCGTATAGAGGACGGGGTTGTTCAAGAATCCCGCGGTAAGGCGGCTGCCATCCTCTGCGTCCACAGCCGTCAAATACGCGGCGGCCTGCGGAAGTTCCGGCGCGCGGGCCTCGCGAATGCCCTCCCGTTCGATAAGCTCCTGCAGCCGCGCAATGGTGATGTGTGGATGATTTGCAAGGGCGATCCGCTCGGCATCCATAATGGTTAGTTTCTGAACCTGGGATGCTTCCTGCCCGTCGGCAACCGCAGCCGTTAGTCCGAATACAATTCCTGCAAACACGATGGTAGCGGTGAATTTTCTCATGCTTCCACCTCCCCATCCTGCTCATGCTGCGAGCGGTAAGCCCACAGGTACGCAGCCGGCACCAGGAAGACGGTCATCACCAGCGAAACCAACAATCCGCCGATGACCGCACGCGCCAGCGGCGCATAGAGTTCGCTGCCCGGTTCAAGCGCCAGCGCCATCGGGATCATGCCCAGAATCGTCGCCAGCGACGTCATCAGGATGGGGCGCAAACGCACACGACACGCCACCGCGACGGCTTCCTCGATGCGCACCCCTTCGCGAATCAGGTTGCGCGTGAACTCCACAATCAGGATGGAGTTCGAAGTAACAATTCCCGTCATCATAATCACGCCCATCAGCGACATCACATTCAACGTGGTATGCGTCATCAGCAGAATCGCAATCACGCCCATGATACCCGGCGGCACTGCCAACAGGATGATCAGCGGATCTTTGAACGATGCGAATTGCGCCATGAGGATCAGATAGACCAGGACCGCGGAGAGCAACAGGCCGATACCAAAGCTCTGGAACGAACGATTCATGCCCTCCACGCTGCCTCGAAGCGTGACGCGAATGCCATTGGGAATCGTCGTCGAGTGCAGGATGCGTTCAATGTGTGCTTCAAGCCTGGACAGATCTTCTCCCGAGGGCGACACATAGAGATCGATGGTTCGCGCCAATTGGTAGTGATCCACTTCCGTAGGCGTCTTGATGGGGTGAATCTGTGATACTGCGCTGAGCGTGGTCACTTGCTTCTGCCCCAGTGCGCGTATGGGGATCTGTTCGAAGTCCGTCATCGACCCTATCTGCGACTGCTTGAATTGCACCGTCAGCAGATAGTTATTGCCATTCTTCGGGTCCACCCAGTAACTGGGCGCAATCATGCCATTCGAACTGAGTGAGGTGATGACATTGTCGACCACCTCGCTCGAACTCAGTCCCAGCCGGCCCGCCATCTCGCGATTCACGTTGAGTTGCAACCCGGGATAATCGATATCTTGTGGAATCAGCATGTCACCTACATCCGGTGAGCCGCTCAACTTCTGACGAATCTCCGTGGCAACGTTGTAGGCATTCTTCATGTTGGTTCCGCTGACTTGAAGATCAATCGGCGCAGGCAATCCCTGATTCACAACCGAGTCAATGAGTCCGCCGGTCTGAAAGTAGGTGGAGAGCTCTGGAATGCGTTCCCGTAGCCGCTCCCGCACCAACTCCATATACTCGCGGCTGGACTTCTTTCGTTCGTCTTTGAGACCCACTTGAATGAAGGCCGTGTTCTGGCCAGAGTTGGGCGTATAGATGGCGGAGAAATCAGGTGTGACGCCGATGTTCGACACCACCGTGCCCAGGTCGCTGGCAGGGATAACAGCGCGAATCTCCTGCTCTGCTTGGGCAATCAGTTGCTCCGTGTTTTCAATACGGCTACCCGATGGTGCTTTGACATTGATCAGAAACTGCCCTGGATCTGTGCGTGGAAAAAACGAACGGCCAATCCACGGCAGCAGAAGCAGGCTGGCAAGCACAGTGGCAAGCAGCACACCAATAGTGTGTGCAGGACGCTTGAGCGCGCGCAGGATGCGGCGATCATAACTAGCCAATAGATGACCGTACGCATGATTGAACGAATGAGTAAGGCGCCCAAACCGACGAGTTGGCGCGCCGCTAGCTTCGCCATGATGGACGCCCTTGATG
>Ga0181520_10003831_pt1 | contig 25895 bp, 20 predicted proteins | sample PEATcosm2014_Bin_29_FD_132451 | JGI IMG/M metagenome (GOLD analysis project Ga0181520, IMG submission 132451) | Peatland microbial communities from MTU Mesocosm Facility, Houghton, MI, USA - PEATcosm2014_Bin02_30_metaG | ecosystem: Environmental > Terrestrial > Soil > Wetlands > Peat | place...
CCTCGGCCATAACCCGTCTCGATAACGTAGTTATGACACAGAAAAGACGGCCTTTCCAGCTATTTCCTGATGCCCGACTCACCCCAATCGACAATCGGACTGTGAGATATGCAGGCTAAAGCCGTGCCCTTTCAAGACTTGTCTACACTCAATGCAAGAATGCTCTGACCACGAGAACGCTCCAACCAGGGCTGTCGCTTGCGCTGCATTTGGCAGTTTGTCAGTAGGCGGCGATGCCGGTCAGGTGCTGTCCGAGGATGAGGGTGTGGATGTCGTGGGTGCCTTCGTAGGTTTTTACGGATTCGAGATTCATGATGTGGCGCATGATCGGGTAGTCTTCTGTAATTCCATTCGCCCCGAGGATGTCGCGTGCCAGGCGAGCGCACTCGAGCGCCATCCAGACGTTGTTGCGCTTGGCCATGGAGATGTGTTGATGGCCGACCGCACCCGCGTCTTTGAGGCGGCCAACGTGGAGCGAGAGCAACTGGGCCTTGGAGATTTCACTGGCCATCCAGACGAGTTTTTCCTGGACGAGCTGATGGGAGGCAATGGGCTGGCCGTGAAATTGCTTACGTGCCTGGGCGTACTGGAGGGCGGTGTCATAGCAGGACATGGCAGCGCCGATGGCGCCCCAGCTTATGCCGTAGCGGGCCTGATTGAGGCACATGAGCGGGCTTTTCAATCCGCTTGCGCCGGGCAGGAGATTGGCGACGGGGACGCGGACATCCTGAAGCGTGAGGCCGCTGGTCGAGGAGGCGCGGAGGCTCCATTTGCCGTGAATCTCCTGCGCAGAAAAGCCGGGGCGATCGGTTTCGACGAGGAAGCCGCGGATGGATTCGTTGCCGGCATTGCTTTTGTCGTCGGCCTCGAGTTTGGCCCAGACGACGGCGACATCGGCGATGGAGCCTGAGGTGATCCACATTTTCTCGCCGTTGAGAATGTAGTCGCCGCCCTGTTTGCGGGCGCGGGTGGTCATGCCGCCGGGGTTGGATCCGAAGCCGGACTCGGTGAGGCCGAAGCACCCGAGCTTTTGTCCGCTTGCGAGGGCCGGGAGCCAGGTGTTTTTCTGCTCATCGGAACCGAAGGTGTAGATGGGGTACATGACGAGGGCCGACTGGACACTGACGAAGCTGCGCAGGCCAGAGTCACCGCGTTCGAGCTCCTGCATGACCAGGCCGTATTCGACATTGGACATGCCGGCGCAGCCGTACCCGTCAATGGTGGCGCCGAAGAAGCCCAGCTCGCCCATGAGCGGAACCAACTCGCGGGGAAAACGGCCTTCGCGGAAGCAGTCTTCGATGATGGGAACGACGTTGTCTTCGACGAAGCCGCGAGCTGTGCGGCGGACGAGGAGCTCGTCTTCAGAGAAGCTGGAGTCAAGATGAAGGAAGTCGAAGTTCTGACATTTGAAGGCCATTGCGCACCTGGTTCCTTTGGATTGCGGAGAACGGATTATCTTCGCATAACGGGCTTGGGCCGCAGAAGAGGTATGGGAATCGCGATGAGGCTGCGCCCGGGACGGCGCCGCGTTTTTTTAATTGGCAGGTTTCAATCCCACATCTCGAGGTCGAGATGTAGGGCACCTGTCATTCGTCGTCTGTCAAAGTTTCAACTGGAGAATCTCGCTGAGGAGGGCTACTGGAGGAACTCGCGGACGAAGGGATCTTGGGTGTGGATGAGGTCGTGGAGGGAGCCGTCGAAGATGAGGCGGCCTTCATTGAGCATGAGGAAGGTGGTGTTGGGGTTGGGGTATCCCTCGGGGAGGGGGGCCATGTTTTGGGTTTCAACGTCGAAGTAGTTGGTGCAGAGGGTGAAGGCGTCCTGAATGCGATGCGTGACGAGCAGGGAGGGGGTCTGGTGCACGTCGCGCTGCTTGACAATGAGATCGATGATGGTGGTTGAGGTGACGGGATCGAGGCCGCCGGTGGGGGAGTCGTAGAGCAGAAGCTCAGGCTGACGGATGAGGGCGCGGGCGATGGCGACACGGCGCCTCATGCCGCCGGAAAGGCTGGCGGGATAGAGGGACATGGTTCGCTCGAGGCCGACGAAGGTGAGGGCCTGGAGGACACGGGTGTCGATTTCGTCGTCGGGGACGCGCTCCTGAATGAGCTGGTAGGCAACATTGTCGCGAACGGTGAGGGAATCAAAGAGCGCGCCCTCCTGAAAGACCATGCCGATGCGCTTGCGGAGGGGGAAGAGCTGTTCTTCGGGCATGGCAGCGATCTCCTGGCCGAAGATACGGATGCTTCCCTTGTCGGGGCGGAGCAGACCGTTGGTGAGCTTGAGCAGTACGCTTTTGCCGACGCCTGCGGGACCGAGGAGGATGCGGGTTTCTCCTGGGACGACGGAGAAGGAGATGTCTTCGAGGACGGGACGGCCGTCGAAGGCGATGGAGACGTTGCTGAAGACCACGACCGGCGGCCGGTCCGCGGCCGATGGGCGGGTGGGGCTGCCGGCGATGCGAAAGCCGGAGGATGGGAGGCTTGAATTCTCACTCATGAGACAAAGATGGAGAGCAGGATCTGGGTGACAAAGAAGTCGGCGACGATGATGAAGACGGAGGACCACACGACGGCCTGGATGGTGGCGCGGCCGACGCCCTGCGTGCCTCCCGTGGTTCTGAGGCCATAGAAGCAGCCGATGGAAGCGATGATGTAGCCGGAGAAGAGCGGCTTGATGAGTCCCTGAAGGATGTCAGGATAGCGGAGCGACTCCCAGGCCATGGAGAAGTACTGGGGTCCGTTCTGATGGTTCATGAAAACGGTGACGAAGGCGCCGCCGAGGATGCCGAAGGCGTCAGACACGATGGTGAGAAAGAAGAGCATGGAGATGCAGGCGAAGATGCGGGGGGTAACGAGCTTGCGCATGGGATCGACGCCGAGGGCGCGCATGGCGTCAATCTGCTCAGTGACGACCATGGAGCCAAGTTCGCTGGCCATGGAGGAGGCATTGCGGCCGGAGACCATGACGCCGGTGAGCACGGGTCCGAGTTCTCGGATCATGGTGAGGGCGACAAAACGGCCGGTGACGGCGGTGGCGCCAAAGGCGGAGAGGGTCGCGGCCGATTGCAAGGCGAGCACACCGCCGGTGAAGAAGCCGGAGAGCACAACGATAGAGATGGAGCCAACGCCGATGACATCAGACTGGAGCAGGAAGTCAGTGTAGTAAATGGGCGGATGATAGAGGTTAAGGAAGGCGCGCCAGGCAAACAGGGAATAGTCCTGCACGATGAGCACGATTTGTTTGGCGGTACGAGAGATCGAGAGGATCGCCATGAGATGTGCCGTTTTGCGAGGTGAGGCAATGCGCTGCTGTCTTGGACAGAATAGCGCATGAGAGGGAGGCTCCTTCCCGGCCTGGCAGCCAGCGGCAGTGCGCACGCGCGAAAAAGCGTACGGAGGCTGGCGGGAGTTGGTGGAGCAGGAGACGGGAGGAAGTGTAAGTGCTTGAAGATAAAGAGTGCAAGGTATTTTGCGCCGGACGAGTTGGCTTGTGGAGGGAATCAGGCATCTAAAGAGACGGGCGTTTAGTGGTGACTGCTGTGGATTGCGTCTATTATGCTTTATTCTTGAGCTGAGATTGAAGAGCTGGCCAAATCCACGTTGCCTCAGGAGCTTCTAATGCTCTATTCATTCTGCAGGCTTCATGTACGGGCTGAAGCCCGTACCCTTTAACCAAGCTGGTTGCGGAAAAGAGCCGGATTTTAGTGGAGTCCCGGGCAAGATGGCTGCAGGGGCTAAACCGGCTGCGGAAAAAGTCCGAAAGAAGAGCGAAAGTGGCAAGGGGCAAATCAGCAGGGCTAGAGCCCGACTCATCCCATTTGCTTTATCGGCCCGGCTAAAGGCGTGCACTTGTTACAAAGCCCCTACAAATGAGTTTTTCCGCAGTCTGTAAAGTCCAACCTTGATATGAGCGGCCTTATCGGCGCGACTGAAGTCATGTTCTGATACAAGTCCTGCCTTGAGTTTTTCCGCAGTCCCTGGGGCTCGTACCCTTCAAGACGGTTAGACGACCGTCTGTGTGGCGGGTACTACCGGGCTGGGAGGCAAAGGGAGACGTCGATGAACTTTTTTCGGATTCGGTTGATCCTTGCCCTGATTGCAGGTGTGACGGTGATCTCGGTGGCCTCAACGTATTTTGACGTATTGGCCCACAAGCACGCGATGCGGCTGGAACTGGAACGGCGCACGCAATGGATGGGCAGAAGTATTGAGCCGGATGTGACGGCAGCGGTTGAGTCAGGCGATGCGGGAGCGCTTCCCGAGCTGATGGCGCGGATGAAGGCGGCCACGGGCGCGCTGGGGCTGGCGGTGTACGACGGACAAGGGAAGCTGCTGGGCTGCACGGGCCCTCGAACGTTGCTCGAGGGCCTGCCGTATGCTCCGGTGGGGAAGTCGATTCAAAAAGGGGCGGAGGTGAGCGCCTTCGGGAACGCGGGCGGTTGGCAGTGGCTTGAGGAGACGTTTCCCCTGCACGAGGGGGACACGCTGGTCGGCTCGATGGCGATTGTTACCGATGCCGGCAATATCCGGAGCGAAGGAATCGCGGTGTGGCAGCGCAGTTTTTGGGGGATTGCCGCGCTGGTGGTTCTGATTGTGGTGGTGACGCTGGCCATGGTGAGCTGGTTTCTGTTGCGTCCCATGAAAAAGGTGGCGGAGCGGATGCGCCGGCTGCGCTTGAGAGCGGGGCAAAGGGAGCAGTCTGGCGAGCCCGGTTTGGACGAGCCGAGTCTCGCCGAGTTAGGCATAGGGGATTTGAAGCTCTTTACACCGCTGGCGCAGGAAGTAGAGACGATGGCGGAGAGCCTTCTGGAGGCACGAGCCGCGGCTGCCACCGAGGCCCGCTTGCGGGATGCCGGAGAGCATCATTGGACCGCGGCGCGGCTGGCGGTCCACATGCGCGACCGGTCGGGATCGAGCCGGATCTTTGTGGTATCGAACCGCGAACCGTATGTTCACGTGCGGCACGGGAAGGAGATCAAGTGCGTTGTTCCGCCGAGCGGGCTGGTGACGGCGATTGAACCGGTGCTGCGAGCCTGCGACGGAGTTTGGGTGGCGTGCGGCAGCGGCGACGCGGATGCCGCAACGGTGGACGCATTCGACCGGCTGCGGGTTCCGCCGGACGATCCCAGGTACACGCTGCGCAGGGTGTGGCTGTCAGCGGAGGAAGAGCTGCAATACTACGACGGGTTTGCCAACGAAGGGCTTTGGCCGCTTTGCCATATTGCGCACACGCGGCCCATCTTCCGCGCCGGGGACTGGGAGTGCTACCAGCGGGTGAATGCGCGGTTTGCCACCGCGTTGCTTGAGGAGATGGAAGGGAGCGTGGATCCGGTGGTGTTTTTGCAGGACTATCATTTTGCGCTGCTGCCGCGGATGATCAAGGATGCGCGGCCGGATGCGCGGGTGGCGATTTTCTGGCACATACCGTGGCCGAATCCGGAGGCGTTCGGGATTTGCCCGTGGCAGGCGGAGTTGCTGGACGGGATGCTGGGGGCGGACCTGATGGGGTTTCACATTCCGCTGCACTGCAACAATTTTCTCGACACGGTGGATCGGGTGCTGGAGGCGCGCACCGATCGCGAGCACATGACCGTGCTGCGTAACGGGCACTTGAGCGCGGTGCGGCCCTACCCGGTGAGCGTGGCTCTGGAGGGACCCTTGAAGGAAGCCGTTGCCGGAGCGGAGAATGCGGCCGAAGAGCAAGAGGAGATTGCGTTTGCGCGCAGCGATCTGTTGAGCGAGTTCGGGGTGAAGGCGGAGGACCTGGTGCTGGGCGTGGACCGGATGGACTACACCAAGGGCATCGTGGAGCGGCTGCTGGCGATCGAGCAACTGCTGGAGGCGCATCCGTGGCACCGGGAACGGGTAACGATGGTGCAGATTGCGGCGCCAAGCCGGACGCGCATCCCGAGCTACGCGGAACTGGGGCTGCGGGTGGAAGAAACGGTGGCACGGGTGAACCAGCGTTACCAGACGGCGCACTGGCGGCCGATTGTGCTGATCGACCGGCAATGCAACCACGAGGAGGTGAATCGCTGGTATCGCGCGGCGAATGTTTGCCTGGTGACATCGCTGCACGACGGGATGAACCTGGTGGCCAAGGAATACGTGGCCGCGCGCGAGGATGTGGACGGCGCGCTGGTGCTGAGCAAGTTTACGGGAGCGGCCGTGGAACTGCGCGATGCGTTGGTGGTGAATCCCTACGACATTGCGGAAGTGGCGGAGGCGATTCATCAGGGGTTGGAGATGAACCGTGAAGAGCGGCGGCGGCGGATGAGGCGGATGCGGCGGCAGGTGATGGAGCACAATATCTACCGCTGGGCGGCGAGCGTGCTGGGCGATCTGCGCGAATTGAGGCTAGAGCGCGCGGATGGCGCGGCGATTGAGCGCGCCGGGCCGGTGGCGGTGCCGGCCGCGGCAATTGCCGATGAGAAACTGGCCTAGAGCCGAAGGAAACGAGCAAGCGTTGAACGAGGAGACGGCAGAGCTGCTGGAGGAGTTTTTTGGCGGATTTGCGGGTTCGCCAGGCTCCGTATTGCTGCTGGACTACGACGGAACGCTGGCGCCGTTTCGCGTGGACCGCTTTCAGGCGTACCCGTTTGCGGGTGTGCGCGCACTGCTAACGCGGATTCAAAGGCAGGGGCGCACGCGCATGGCGATCATTACCGGGCGTCCCGCAGCGGAGATTGCGCCGCTGCTCAGTTTGGAGCAGCCGCTGGAGGTTTGGGGGTTGCACGGGGCGGAGCGGCTGCAAGCGGACGGACGGCGCGAGCTCGAAGAAGCTCCGGCGGGGATTCGCCTGAAGCTGGACGAGCTGTGCGAGCGGCTGAGGGTCGACAGCCTGGGAGGTCTCTTGGAAGAAAAAGCCAATGGCGTGGTGATGCACTGGCGGGGCGCCTCGCCGCGGAGGGCAAGGGTGATCGAGGAACGGACGCGGGCGCTGTTTGAGCCGCTGGCGCAACTCGATGGGCTGGCGATGCTGGAGTTTGAGGCGGGACTGGAACTGCGCGCGGGCAGGGACAAGGGCGAAGCGGTGAAAGCGATTCTTCGAGAGGCGGGTAGTGTGGGGCCGGTGGGGTTTTTGGGGGACGATTTGACGGATGAGGCGGCGTTTGCGGCGGTGAATGGCCTGGAGGGCGCGCACCTGAGCGTTTTGGTGCGGCGGGAACGGCGGGCTACGGCGGCGGACGTTTGGCTGCGGCCGCCGGGGGAAGTGAGGGAGTTCTTGCAGAGGTGGGTGGAGGCGGGGGAACTAGGGACTAGTGGACTGTCGCGGAGAGTTCGTTAGTACGGATATCCCGTGTCGAGGGCAGGTTCGGCAGAAGGGATGATGGAACGAGGGGCATTCCGCTACGATGGTTGGGGCGGCTCATGATTGATCCGGGGCTAAAAGAAAAGGTGGTTCTGATCACTGGCGCCAACAACCCCTATGGCATAGGGGCGGGAATGGCGCGGGCCTTCGCCGTGCAAGGAGCGAAGGTGCTCCTGCATTACCTGCGGCAGACCGGAACAAGTCCGGTGGATGCAGCAGGCGAAGCCAGCTCACCAGGAGAGTTATTCTACCGCTCTCAACAGGCTAAATCTGCCGACGAAGTGCTCACGGAAGTTCGCCAGATGGGTGTGGCGGCAGACGCGTTGGAGGCCGATCTCTCTGATGCAGGCCTTATTCCATCGATCTACGACCATGCAGAGGAAAGACTGGGACCCGTCGAGAGCCTGATCAACAACGCAGCCTATTGGGAGGCGGATACATTTGTGCCTTCCGGCGCGAATTTAAACAACAATCTTGTGGAGTTGTGGACGGACCGGCCCAAGACGGTGGCCCAGACCAGCTTCGACCGGTTGTTTGCTGTGAACACGCGTGCGCCCGCACTTATGATCGCGGAATTCGTACGAAGGCATATCGAGCGCCGTGCCCGGCGAGGCCGGATAGTCAACGTGAGCACCGCTGGCGCGGAACGGTTCCCGTCGGAGATCTCTTACGGAGCGAGCAAGTACGCGCTGGAAAGCTATACGCGGAGTGCGGCAATGGAACTCGGCAAGTTCGGAATCAGTGTCAACGTAGTCTCGCTGGGGCCTGTGCAAACCGGGTGGATCACCACGGAACTGGAGCGGGAGATTTTGCCAACAATTCCACTCGGCAGAATTGGAAGTCCCGAAGACGTTGCGGATGTTGTGGTGTTTTTGGCGTCAGACCAGGCCCGTTGGGTGACCGGCCAAAGGATCTATGTCGGTGGCGGACACGGGATGTGAAGGTCACCGACCAATAACTTTCGCAGAGAGTTCGTTAGTGCGGATACGGTGAGCCGGGTCTGAGTACTTCCACCGGATAGGCCTAGCGCTGGCTGAATAAGCATTAATGTAGCGGCGAAGCTTGCGAGCAAGATCGCCAACGGAAGTAAAGACGCCGCGGGCGATGACCGCGCGTTCGATTTTGGCGAACCAGAGTTCGACCTGATTCAACCACGAGGAATAAGTGGGCGTGAAATGGAAGCGGACATGGGGATTCTGTTCCAGAAACTCCCGCACCAGTGCCGTTTTGTGAGCCGAGAGGTTGTCGAGGATGATATGGATCTGTTGCCGAAGCGGGCAGAGGGCGACAACCTCCTTCAGGAATGCAACGAAATCCTGGCTTGTGTGGCGAGCCGAGGTCTTTCCGTGAACCCGGCCGGTGGCCGTTTCTAGGGCGGCGTAGAGGGAAAGCGTGCCATGAGGTAGTATTCGAAGCCGTGGCGTTCGGCGCGGCCTGGCGAAAGCGGGAGAACCGGGTCGAGCCGGTTCAGCGCCTGAATAGCGGTCTTCTCATCCACACAGAAAACGGCTGCATGCTCGGGCGGATTCAGATACAGGCCAATAATGTCGGCGGCTTTGCTTTCGAACTCGGGATCGTCGCTGGCCATGTACCGTTCCAGGCGATGCGGCTTCAGGCCAGCCTCTTTCCAGACGCGATGTACAGCGTCCTTGCTGATACCCAACTCCGCAGCCAGCCTGCGGCAACTCCAGTGCGTGGAACTGTCCTTCGGCCTTCTGCGAGTGGCCGAGAGAATCCGCGCCCGCAGTTTCGGAGTGAGTACTGAAACTCGCTGTCCGGGATGGATAGTATCCAACCCGTCGATACCGGAAGCCAAGAGCCGTCGCTTCCATCGGATGATGGTCGGAGCACTGGTCTTCAGCTTTCGCTGAATGGTGCTGAAGGAGGCGCCCTCAGCCAGCATCAAAATCAGGCGGGCACGGAAGACATATCCGGCAGGAAGAGAACGGGATTGCGCGATGCAAATTAGTTCGAACTGCTGGCCTCGGTGAGAACGACGGAATCGCTGGTCACATCTGATTAGACATGAGTCTTCCTACTAATGTTCATTCTGCGACAATTTACTAGGGACTACTCTTTTGCTTTTTTGCGGATTTCGATGTTGAGGCGCTTGATTTTCTGGTTGAGGGTGGAGAGGGGAATGCGGAACTGTTCGGCGGCGTCGGTCTGGTTCCAGTTGCAGCGCTCGAGCTTTTCAATGATGATGCGGCGCTCGATGACTTCGAGAATGTCAAAGAGCGAGGCATCGGGGTTGTGTTCGAGGAGGGCGTCCTGGAAGCTGCGGCCGGTGATGTGTCCGGGGAGCAGGTCGGCGCCGATGACGGGGCCATTGGAGAGCACAACGCCGCGCTCGATGGAGTTTTCAAGCTCGCGGACGTTACCCGGCCAGTCATAGTCGATGAGGGCGCGCAAGGCATCGGCGGAGAGCTTGCGGGGGGCGAGAGCATTCTCAGTGGCGTAGAAGTCGAGGAAGTGTGCGGCGAGCATCGGAATGTCTTCTCGGCGTGTGCGGAGCGGGGGCAGGTCGACGGTGATGACGTTGAGGCGGTAGAAGAGGTCTTCGCGGAAGCGGCCTTCGCGGACCTCCTTGCGGAGGTCGACGTTGGTGGCGGCGAGGATGCGGACGTCGACCTGAACCTCCTGAATGCCGCCGAGATGCATGAAGCGGCGATCCTGCAGGACGCGCAGAATTTTGGCCTGAATATCCATGCCCATAGTGGCGATTTCGTCGAGGAAGAGCGTGCCGCCGTGCGCGACCTCGAAGAGGCCCTTCTTTGAGGCGATCGCCGAGGTGAAGGCGCCCTTAACGTGGCCGAAGAGCGTGGATTCAAGCAGTTCGGGGGGCATGGCGCCGGTGTTGATGGGCACGAAGGGCTTGTCGCGGCGGGGCGAGTTGGCGTGGATGGCCTTGGCGATGAGCTCCTTGCCGGTGCCGCTCTCGCCCTGGATGAGGACGGTGGAGCGGCTGGGCGCGACCTGGGCCACCAGATCGAAGACCTTGAGCATGGACTCGCTCTTGCCCACGATGTTGTTAAAGTTGTAGCGCTGCTTGAGGGTTCGCTTGAGCTGGAGATTTTCTTCCTCGGCGCGATGGCGAGCGACGGCGGAGCGAATGTCGGCCAGCAGCTTTTCGTTGTCCCAGGGCTTCTGGATAAAGTTCTCGGCGCCGGCGCGGACGGCCTCAACGACGTTGTCGACGGTGCCGTAGGCGGTGATCATGATGACCGGCAACTCGGGCTGGCGCTCCTTGATCTGAGGCAGGATTTCAATACCGCTCTGGCCGGGCAGGGCGAGATCAAGCAGGACGAGGTCGAAGTTGTTGGACTCGATCATGCGCAGGCCCTCTTCGCCGTCGACGGCCATGGCTGGGGAATAGCCTTCGAGCGAGAGCAGCACTTCAAGCGACTCGCGGATGGAAGCTTCGTCGTCAATGACCAGGATGCTGACGGTGGAATCCGCAGCGGTGTTGCCATTCACCGCGGAAACAGGGACGGGCGCGTTCGAGGGCAGTTCAACCTCAGGCATGTACGGAATTCCTTACCGGGGGAAACTCTAGATGGAACGTTGTGCCGGAGCCGATGGCGCTCTCGACATGAATTTTGCCGGCATGCTCCTGAATGATGCCGTAGGAGACAGAGAGGCCGAGGCCTGTGCCGCGTCTGTCTCCGGGGCGGGGCGTGGTTTTGGTGGTGAAGAAGGGATCGTAGATGCGTTTGAGATGCTCGGGAGCGATGCCGGAGCCGGAGTCGGCGATGAGGGCCTCGACGTGACCGTTGACCATGGTGGAGACGCGGACGTTGCCGCCGCCGGGCATGGCTTCCTTGGCGTTCAGCAGCAGATTGAGGAAGACCTGCTGGAGTTTGCCGGGATTACCGTGGATGGGGGGCAGATCCGGGACCAGATCGAGCTCGACATCGATCTGGGCGGTTTTGAACTGGTGTTCGAGCAGCGAGAGGGTGTCGCGAATGACCTGGTTGAGGTCAGTGGAGCGGAACTCGGTGGTGGAGGTGCGCGAGAAGTTGAGCAGTCCGTTGGCGATTTCAGCGGCGCGGAAGCTCTGCTGGGTGATTTTGTCGAGAACCGGGCTGAGGCGGGCATCGCCGCGCAACTGCTTTGAGAGCATCTGTGCGTAGCTGGAGATGACGGCGAGGGGGGTGTTGATTTCATGAGCCACGCCGGCGGCGAGCAGGCCAATGGAGCTGAGCTTGTCAGCCTGGGCTAGCTGGGTTTCAAGGGTGACGCGCTCGGTGATGTCGTCGACCAGGATGATGCGGCCGACGGAGACAAAGTCGCGGGAGAGCAGGGGGGCAATGGCGATGTTGGCCGTGCGCAGCTCTCCGGCACGGGTGGTGAGGCGGAACTTGTAAAGGTGGTGGACGCCCTGCTCGTTGCGGAAACCTTCAAGGGCCTCGACGAATTCGCCAGGGAAGACATTGCGGACATTTTGTCCGAGAACTTCGGCGCGGCTTAGCGCGTACATGGCCTCCATCTGGGCATTCCAGCTTTCGATGCGGTCGTCGAGGTCGAGGGCGAGAATGCCGACGTTGATGGATTCGACGATGTTTTCGTTGAACTCCTTGAGCCGCTCGAACTCGCCGATTTTTTCTTCGAGGCGGGCGTAGAGGCTGGCGTTCTGGAGGGCGATGCCGATGTAACTGGCGAGGGATTCGAGGAGTTCGACGTCCTCGCTGGAGAGGAAGTCGCCGCCCATGGTGCGTCCGAGGCCGATGACGGCGATGGTGCGGGCGGATGCGGCGCCGCCGGCCAACTGCCCGGGAGCGACGCGGCAGGGGAGATAGTAGTTGAGGTCGAGCAGGGCGGCGGTGCGCTGCTGCCCCTGGGGCAGGTGGAGGGCCTGCTGCGCGTTCTCAAGGAAGATGTGGGAGTGGTCGTTAGCCTGGTCGAAGTTGAGGAAGCCGAGGTCGAGAGCAGGGTGAGCGGCGCTGAGTTCGGCGGGCAGGCCGTGGGAAGCAGCCAGGCGGAGGGTTGAGTCCTCAGAGCTTTGGGCAAGGAAGATGGCGACGCGGGCGATCAGCAGCGTACGCGGCAACTGCTCGACGATGGAGTGAAGGAGGGCCTGGAGGTCGGTTTCGGAGCTGAGGCCGCGGCCGAACTCGACCAGAGCCTTGCGATAGTCGTAGCGATGGCGGTCAAAGGCGCGATCGACCCAGCCCTGAATCCGGCGCTTGAGGGGATCGAAGATGGCGGCGGTGATGAGAATGGCAATGACCAGTCCCCACTCGCGGACGGCCTCGGGCATGCCGTTGTGGACTACGACGGCAATGATGGCGATGACGCCGAAGTAACTGCCGAGGATGAGGCCGGTGGCCAGCGTGTAAGCCACGCCGCGCTTGAAGATGAGGTCTGTGTCCATGAGGCGGTAGCGGACAATGGCCCAACTGAAAGTGAGGGGCAGAAAGACCAGCGACAAGCCGGCAAGATTGGTGAGCAGGCGGGGCGGGTTGAGGTCAAAGAGGAAAGGGATGGCATAGAAGAGGGTGAAGGGCAGAACGGCGAGCAGGGTTCCGCGGGTAACCCACTTTAACTGCTGACGGAGCAGGGGAGTGTCTGCCTGGCTGTAGCTGCGCAGGAAGAGCAAGGCGGCCAGGACATAGAAGATGGCGTCGTAGGCGGTGGCGGTTTGATCGAGGCGATGCTTGAGCAGGCCGGTGGCCAGGCGGGTTTCAATGGCCCAGATCCAAAGGCCGAGCAGAACGGCGCCGGGCGCGTAGACCAGAGGCAACAGCCAGCGTCGGCGGAGTGATTTGAAGCGTTCCTCAGGGAAGCTGAGGGCGAAGTGCAGGAAAAGGGCCGGCTGGAGCGACTCGGCCAGAGTATTTGCCCAGAAAACGACCTGGTCGAGGCCATCGAGCTTGCCGGTGTACTTGAGGGAGTACCAGGCGAACGAGACCAGGCAGAAGAGATAAAAGTGGGTGGCGCGCGGCGCACCCCAGCGGCGGAACAGGACGTAGAAGCCGATGATGAGGTAGATGAGACCGATGATGCGCAGGCCTACGGCCAGGCTGCGGTCAAGGGGAACGGGGATGACCTTAACGGGGGTGTCGAGGGGAATGCCGTCGCGGGTGATGGAGTAGTAAACCTGGCCGTAGGGTCCGGTGCGGTAGAGGGCGCGCTCGAGGTCGGAGAGTCGAGAGACCGAGTCGTTGTTGCACGAGGGGCAGTTGGCGACCCCCGTGAGAAGGTCATGGGCCTGAATGCCGGCGACCTGTCCAGGCATGCCGGGGAGGACACGCTCAGCCTGCAGGCCTCCGGTTGCCTCGCGCCACCAGACACCGTCGTCCGGTTGCTGGAAGTTGCGCTCCTGAAGGACGTTCAGGAGCGCCAGCACGAAGAGCGCTGCAGTGGCCAAGGCCATCAGCGTGGCTTGCATGCGGTTGAAGAGACTTGTCTCCATGGGGGAGTTCTCTACTTCATTTTAGCGTGTTGCACGTCGGATGCCACGCGGGAGAAACGCACAGGGCACTCTCCATGGAACGGGCAAGTTACAGAGAATACGCTAGATAATGACTCGGTGTTCGAGGAAATGTCAACTTGAGCGGGGCTCCGATCCTGTTGAAAATGCGGAAATAAGTAGAGGGCCTACAGATAAAGGGATCGCGCTATGTTATTTGGTAGATTCTTGATGAATGACGAGTTAACAGGTCGCGGAAACCGATCGGGTTATCGTGGAATCCCAGGCAAAGGGCCTGCTGGGACTAAGGCAAACCAATGAAGTAATGCCCAGTTGCAAAGGCTGTCGGCGCCGAGTTTTTCCGTAGCCAGTTCGGGGCCGGCTGTCATTTCTGGCCGTAGGTGGCTTTCGGGCCGTGCTTGCGGAGGTAGTGATGTTGGGAAACGTAGGCGGGAATTCCAATTTCGGAGGCGCCAAGCAGAACGCTCCTGAAGGCAAGACGAGCAATGTACTCAAGGACATCGGCGTGCTCGACGGCATCCGCGGCATTCTTGCCCCAGGCAAAGGGTGCGTGGCCAGCGACGAGCACGCCGGGGACGGCGACCGGATCGAGATCCTGACTGCGGAAGAGGCGGACAATGACCGCGCCGGTGTTGCGGACGTAAGCCTCAGCCACTTCATCGGCGGTGAGGGGCTCGGTGACGGGAACTGGCCCATGAAAGTAATCGGCGTGGGTTGTGCCGAGGCAGGGGATGGCGCGTCCGGCCTGCGCCCATGAAGTGGCGAACTCGGAGTGGGTATGGACGATGCCGCCGATGGCAGGGAATTCGCGGTAGAGCAGGGTGTGGGTGTCGAGGTCGCTGGAGGGTCGCAGGGAGCCCTCGATGATTTTGCCGTTGAGATCCGTGATGACCAGATCGGCGGGTCCAAGGGAGGCGTAATCGACGCCGCTGGGCTTGATGACGACCAGAGGCTGGGATCCGGAGCGGTCAATGCCACTGGCATTGCCGAAGGTGTGAGGAGCCAGGCCGCGGCGGGCAATCTCCTGGTTGGCATGGAGGACTTGTTTGCGGAGTGCTTCGAGCATCATGGGCTATTCCTGTTCCGGCGACCGGACTGAAGTGCAATTTTAAATCCAGGTTAGCAGCGGACCGGGCATGCACAACTATCGGCGGCCCGTGAGATGGGATTCCGGTCTGCTGAGGCAGTTGCCGTGGTTAGGCGCGCAGCCAGTAGGGTTTGGGAACGACCGCTTTCAGTTCAGCGAACTCGGAATCGCTGAGCCGGAAGGCGGCGGCGCTTACATTCTCTTCAAGGTGAGCGACGGAACTGGTTCCTGGGATGAGCAGGGTGGCCGGAGATCGACGCAGCAGCCAGGCCAGGGAAACGACGGCCGTGGTGGCCTTGCGGCCGGCGGCAATCTTCTCCACGACCTCATTTGCCTTGCGGCCCTGCGCCATAGGACCCCAGGGTATAAACGCGATTTGATTGGCTTCGCAGTAGTCGAGCACAAAATCCCACTCGCGATCGGAGAAGCTGTAGCGGTTTTGCACGGAGACAATGGGGACGATTTTTTGCGCGCGCTTGATGTGCTCGAGGGTGACATTGGAAAGGGCGACATGGCGGACCTTGCCCTGCTCTTTGAGGCGGGCCAGCGCTTCGATGGAAGCGTCGAACGAGGTGGCCGGGTCGGGGACGTGGAGCTGGTAGACGTCAATGCGCTCAAGACGGAGGCGCTGAAGGCTTCCGGCGACGGCCTTTTCAATGTGCGCGGGACTGGCGTTGTGCCCCCAGACGCCAGGGCCGTGGCGCTCCCAGCCGACCTTGGTGGTGATGACCAGGTCGGCGGGATAGGGATAAAGCGCTTCGGCGATCAGCTCTTCAGAGACATTGGGGCCGTAGGAGTCGGCGGTGTCAATAAAGTTGATACCGAGCTCGACGGCACGGCGCAGGGTGCGAAGGGCGGCGGGGCGGTCGGCCGGCGGACCCCAGATCCCCTTGCCAGTGATGCGCATGGCGCCGTAGCCCATGCGGTTCACGGTCAAATCTCCACCGAGCGTAATGGTTCCCGCTTGAGCGGCAGGCAATGTGGCATGTGTTGCAGGCATCAGAGTGACTCCTTTCGGGGTTGGCAGTTGGCGTGTATCAATAAGTCCAATCTGAGAGGTTCGAAGAGCCACGGCCAAGCACGCAAAATGCGATTCTCGTTGCGGCTCCCGGGTTCCTGCTTTCTTACAACCTAGACGGTCACTTCCCAGCCTTTTTCGTAGCTGCGGCCCCAGAGCTTCATGGCTTCAGGGTCGTGGAGGATATGCCCGGTGGCGGAGTCGAGCTTCAGTTCGCGATCCATGAAGTAGGCGATGTTGGAGATGAGCAGCATGGTTACGGAGATGTTGGCGATGGCGATGGGCGAATGGAGCGTGTCTTTGCCGCGCACGGAGTTGATGAAATTGGCGAAGTGCGCGTCGGTCATGGAGTCGCGGCCGACGAGATCGCTGGTGGAGGTTTCCTTTCCGGTGCGATAGGAGTCGGTCTGCTTGCCTTTCCAGTCGAAGACGTCGTATCCGTCGCGATCGATGACCAGGCTTCCCTTAGTCCCGCAGATGACCGATCCGCGGTCGCGGCCGTAGAGCCTCATCCCGTTGCAGCAACGGCCCTCCCAGGTGAGGGTTTTACCGGGGTACTTGAAGTCGGTGACAAGGGTATCGTAGAACTGCCAGTCATCCTTGAATTGATAGCGGCCACCAATGGCAGTGACCGCCTGGGGATAATCGACGCCAAGAAACCAGCGGCAGACATCCACTTCATGGGTGCCGTTGTTGAGGGTCTCGCCGGTTCCAAAGCGGCGGAGCCAGTGCCAGTTGTAGGGATGGATGTTGTCCTTGTATTCGCTGCGCGGCGCCGGACCCTGCCATAGGTCCCAGTCGAGCCATTCGGGGACGGGGATGGGCTTGCCGATTCCCATGGTCCCGCGGGTATTCGCGTACCAGGCCTTGGCCATGTAGGCCTCACCGATGAGGCCGTCGTGCACCTGCTTGACCATTTTGATGGTGTGGCCGGAGGAGCGCTGCTGATCGCCGACCTGGACGAGTTTTCCATATTTTCTCTGCGCCTCGACGAGCAGTTCGCCCTCGCGGGCGTTCTGGCTGGAGGGCTTTTCGACATAGACGTGTTTGCCGGCCTGTAGCCCGAGCACGGCGAGGGGCGTGTGCCAGTGGTCGGGCGTGGCAATGGAGATGGCGTCGACGTCTTTGGACTCGAGGGCCTTGCGGAAGTCGCGCACGGCGGTGGGAGCGTAGCCGAGAGACTGCTGGGCATCGGCGGCAAATTTGGCGCGGATGTGGTCATCCGGGTCGCAGACGTAAGCAACGCGCGCGATCTGCTTATTGGCCTGCAAGGCGGAAAGATGGGCGTGCCCGCGCCCGTTGAGACCGTTGATGGCAAAGTTGAGCCGATCATTGGCGCCGAGGATCTGCGTGTAGCTCTTTGCCGAGGTTGTGAGCGCCGAGCCCGCCGCACCCGCGGCCAGACCGCTCACGAAGGTTCGCCGAGAAATCATCCCTGTCTCCATTCAGTTTTATGAGCAGACTGCAAGCAGGAAGAACGACTGCCGACGCCGCGTCCTGCGTGGACGTACGTGTGAATTATCGCCAAACCGGAGGACGAGCGATCGAACAGCGGGTACGCCGGGTGTTTTTATGGCACTGCGAGCGGGTCAAGCCGAAGGTTTCAATTCCGGCACTGCCAAGAGCCCTTTTCTTGCCGCCTCAAATTATATGCCTGCAGACCCTGCGCAGGTGCGGGGCGCAAAGAGTGGAAGCCAGGGGGCAACAGAGAGCCTGGAGAGGGCGAAATCTGAAGTTTTCCGCAGGCGTTGGCCTGCGTATACCGCCTCTTCCGAGGAGTTTTTATGTTCAGGCTGTAAACCTAGGGGATAAGGGGGCGTCTACCAGAGTAATGGCAGCAGGCATAGCATTGGAACCGATGACGCGGGGCAAGGCAAAGGAGTTTGTCGGGCACGCGGTGGAGGCTGCCGCGGAAGATTTTTCGAGTGTAGTGGAGGCCCACCGGCCGCAGATCTTCCGGTTCCTGCTGGCGTCTACGCGCGACGTGGACCTGGCGGAGACGCTGACGCAGGAGTGTTTCCTGAAGGCATACCGGAACTGGGAGCGCTTCCGGGGTGAGTCGAGCGCGATGACGTGGTTGATGCGGATCGCGATCAACCTGGAGAAGGACCATTGGCGGAACCGGCGGATACAGTTCTGGCGGCATACGCGGACCAACTCAGTGGATATGGATGAGGCCAGCGAGTGGTTGCCGAGCGGGGAGCGGTCGGTGGAGCAGCAGATGCTGGCGCGGGAGCAGGTGGGGCGTGTGTGGAAGGCCGTCACAGGCCTGAGTGAGCGGCAGCGGACGGTTTTTCTGCTGAGGTACGTAGAGGATTTAGAACTGAGCGAGATTGCGCAGGCCACGGGGTTGAACGAGGGCACGGTGAAGGCGCACCTTTCGCGAGCGCTTGGAAAAGTGCGCGGGGAATTGAGAGGCAAACGATGAGATTTTTGGACCAGAGGCCTGAAGAGAACGCTTTGCTGGAGCAGACGCTTGCGAATTTTAAGCGGAGCGTTCACGCCTGGAGCGAAGCAGAGTATAGCCGGCCGCACGAAGCGGCAAGGGTCTACCGGCACACGAACTGGCGGCTAGCGGCGGGCTTGGCGCTGGGCTGCGTGCTGGCGGCAGGAAGCGTGGCGGGCGGCGTTTACGAGCGGCATTATAGGCAGGAATTGGCGAAGATTGCGGCGGCGGCGCGGGCGGCGAAGCAGCAAAAGCTTGCTGCCTTCAAGAGCGCGTCGCAGACTGGGGATGAGGATTTGCTGGCCAAGGTGGACAGCGATGTGTCACGCGAAGTTCCAAGCGCCATGGAGCCTCTGGCTCAACTGATGGCCGAGGGCGACGCCAAGTAAGCAGCGAGATGGAAGGAAACGGGCGGCTGTTGCTTAGCCCATGGGGAGGAGAGAGCGATGAAGGCAAGAATGGCAGTGCGGATGGTTTTGGCGGTTGGGGGAATGTTGTTGATGGGAGTGGCAGCCGGGGCTCAGGGCTTCGGTGGCGGCCAGGGGATGGGATCCGGCCCCGGAGGCCATGGGGCACCTTTTGAGCGGTCATTCGGGCCGGATGGAGCGCAAAAGAGCTGGTGGAACAATCCGCGGATGGTGGAGCGGCTGAAGCTGACCGACGAGCAGCGGAAGGCGATGGACGGCATCATGCTGCAACACAGGGAGAAGCTGATCGATCTGAAGGCCAGCCTGGAGAAGGCGGAACTTGAAATGGAGCCGCTGATGAGCGCGGACGAGCCGAACGACGCGGCGATCACGGCGCAGATCGACAAGGTGGTACAGGCGCGGGGCGATCTTGAACGGGCCAACGCGCGTTTTCTGTTGGCGATTCGGGACAAGCTGACGCCGGACCAGTGGAAGCAGGTGAAGGCGTTCCGGCAAGACCGCGGAATGCGCGGCCGCGAGGGACGCCCCGGATGGGGTCATGACGGCCAACGGCCAGGAATGGCGCAGCCGGATGGGCAAGACGGTCCCGGAATGCAGGGTGGTCCGGGCATGCAGTTCCGGTACCACGGACCTTCGATCCAGGCACCGCCGCAGACGCCACCTCCAGGGTCGACGCCTCCGGCTTCAGGCAGCGGGCCGGGACAGGAGCAGTAGCCAGGGTTCAAGACAGGTGCCATCGCCGTGACCGCTAGGATTTGCGGTTTCCCAGGTCTCAAAATTGAGACCTGGGGCACCCAGACCGAGTTCAAGGCAGAGAGCAAATACAATTGATTGCAAGATCGATGGCGGCAGGGAGCGATGCTCCTGCCGCCTTTCTCTTGCTTGGCGGAAGATCTGGGAGTGAGCCGTTGGGGCAAAGAGAGGAGCGGGTAGGTGCCCGAAAACGGGACAAGGGATTGGAGCGGGATGGGACAGTGAATGACGCAGATTGAGACAGCAGATGGACGGAAGCGAGACAGTATGAATCAGGCTGCGACAGGGAGGTTGCGAAAGGTTCTAAAAAAAATGACTAAAGTTATTTCACCGAGCCCCCGATGAAGGGAGTGGATGCAAAAAGGCCCTTTGAAAGTTTTTGGAGCCCGGAAGTTGGAAGGCAAGAGCGGGCGGGGAAGGCCAAAGCACCCAAGAAGGAGTTGAATCCCATGGCCCTCGGTGTATTGAATAATCTTTCAGCGATCTACGCAGAGAACAATCTGAACAACACGAACAACAGCTTGCAGACAGTTCTGCAGCAGTTGTCGTCTGGGTCGAAGATCAACTCCGGAGCGGATGACGCGGCGGGGCTTTCTCTGGTGAACGGGCTTGCAGCCAACTCAGCCGCACTGACGCAGTCCGAGACCAACGCGACGGAAGGCGTGGGTTTGCTTCAGGTGGCCGACGGGGCGCTTTCGCAGGTGACGAACCTGCTGAACCGAGCCATTACGTTGGCGACGGAAGCTTCGAACGGCACGCTGAACTCGACGCAAGAAGGTGCGGCGAACCAGGAATACCAGTCGATCCTGGCCGAAGTGACGAACATCGGTTCGACCACGACCTATAACCAGCAGCAAGTCTTTAACGGGACCGCGGTAGCGATCTACACGGGCGACTCGTCGACGACGGGCGCATCGGTAGACGATTTGAACATTCACACGCTTTCATCGAGCAACGTGGGCGACAGCAATGGGTCGATGTCGTACAGCAACGGCCAAAGCAACGTGTTTATCGATCTATCGAATGCGGGCACGGACGCGGCGCTTGGCGATGCCTTTGCGAATGGCACGACCACGCTTGACGTCAACTATATGGCCAAAGGGGCGGGCGGGGCAGTATCGCAACAGAGCGCAACCATCAGCGTGGGCGGGGCTACCGGGTATGCCGACACAGTTCAGGGCATGATCAGCGCCATCAACAATGACAATCTGGGACTCACGGCCAGCTTTAGCACCGCGTCGCAGGCCGGCGCACAGGCAACGGAGGCGGGAGCGAGCACAGACACGGGCATCCTTATCTCGGGGCTGGGTGCGGGTGTGGGAAGCGGGACCACTCCCGGCGCAATCGGAACGCTGGCATCGACGGGACTGGCGGGGGATGATCTGAGCGGAACCCTGACGGTGAGGGATTCATCCGGGGATGTCCACACCATTACTCTGGGTACGCCTGGAACCACCGATACCCTGTCGGACCTGGCGAATACGCTCAACGCGGATGGCTACGGGATTACGGTAAAATACAGCGCGCCAAGCAAGAGCGACGTGTTTACGTCGGCGAGCTCGACGGCGAGCGTAACAGCGGCTAGCCTGGGCGACACCACAACGCCGGCCGATGTGCCCACATTTACCGCGGCGTCGGCTTACTATACGGTTGGTGTTTCGAACTCGGGCGGCGGTACGGCGGCGCCGGACCTGGCCGATACGGCAACCGGACAGACGGCCGCGACAGGGGCGACGTTTACCCCCGATCCAAATGGGCTGGGCGGCGTGGCGACCATCAGCTATTCCGACGGCGCAGGCGAGGACCTAAGCGGCACCAGCCTGACCGACCAGGCGAGCGCGCAGTCGGCGCTGAACGAGTTGAACCTGGCCATCAGCGATGTTGCGGCGCAGGACGGCTACATTGGGGCGCAGATCAACACACTTAACTCGATCAGCCAGGTAATGAGCACGCAGCAGGAGAACGTGGTTTCAGCGCAGAATGCGATTCAGGCCACGGACTATGCGTCGGCGACTTCGAATATGTCGAAGTACGAGATACTGAGCCAGACGGGTATCGCCGCGCTGGCCCAGGCGAACAGCGTGCAGCAGGAAGTGACCAAGCTGTTGCAGTGATCCGCGAACGGGGGCAGTGAGCTGTAAGCGGACTGCCCTGTTTGCCCACAGAGATTAGCAGGACTGCAGCACCTTCAAGACAACCCAGGGACGGGCGGCGGCAAAGGCACAACCTTTGCCGCCCGTTTTTTGTGGGGGGACAGAGAACCTGCCTGCAACACAGCCGACCAACAAAGTGCCTGATTTGAGAGACGTCCCGATGCCACTTCCTGCCCGGTTGCGGCTACCAGGATCCGGTGCGGAGGAACTCGTGAATGGAGACGGCGGCCTTGCGGCCAGCGCCCATGGCGAGGATGACGGTGGCGCCTCCGGTGACGATGTCGCCGCCGGCGAAGACTCCGGGCTTTGAGGTGCGCATGCTTTCGGGGTCGGCGACGATGTAGTTGCGGGGGGTGGTCTTGAGATCGGGCGTGGTGCTCTGGATGAGTGGATTGGCGGTGGTGCCGACGCCGATGATGGCCACGCTGGCGGGGAGAACATATTCGGAGCCTGCAATGGGGACGGGCCTGCGTCGGCCATCGGCATCCGGCTCGCCGAGTTCCATGCGCACACAGCGCGCGCCGGTGAGCCATCCTTTTTCATCGCCGATAAACTCGATGGGATTGGTTAACATGCGGAACTCGATGCCCTCTTCAAGGGCATGGTGAACCTCTTCAATGCGGGCGGGCATCTCAGCCTGGGAACGGCGATAGACCAGGGTTGCGGAGTGGGCGCCGAGACGGCGCGCGGTGCGGACCGCGTCCATGGCAGTATTGCCGCCGCCGACGACGATCACGTCGCGATCGCGGCAATCGTATACGGGCTGATCGTATTCGGAGGCCTGGTAGGCGCGCATGAGGTTGATGCGGGTGAGAAATTCATTGGCGGAGTAGACGCCGTTGAAGTGCTCGCCGGGGATCCTGAGGAATTGCGGGAGTCCGGCACCGGTGGCGACAAAGACCGCGTCGAAGTGTTCGCTCTGGAGGAGCTCGTCGATGGTGACGCTCTTGCCGACCACGACGTTGGTCTCAAATTGGACGCCCATCCGGCGCAGGTTGTCGACTTCCTCTTTGACGATGGACTTGGGGAGACGGAACTCGGGAATGCCGTAGATGAGGACGCCGCCAAGCTCGTGGAGGGCCTCGAAGACGCGGACGCGATGACCCTTCTGGACCAGGTCACCGGCAGCCGAGAGACCGGCCGGACCACTGCCGACGATGGCTACACTCTTACCGGTAGGCGGCGCGATGGCGGGCAGGCCAAGCTGTCCGCTCTCCCGTTCGTAGTCGGCGATGAAGCGCTCAAGGTTGCCGATCGCGACGGGCGCGCCCTTTTTACCAAGCACGCAACCGCCTTCGCATTGATTTTCCTGCGGACAGACGCGGCCGGTGATGGCAGGCAGGGCGTTATCCTCGCGCATTTTGGCGGCGGCAGCGAGGTAATCGCCCGTGCGGATGAGAGAAACGACCTCTTTGATCTTGACGCCCACAGGACATTGCACGACGCAGCCGGGCTTGGCACATTCGATGCAGCGCATGGCCTCAGTGAGCGCCTCATTCTGCGGTAGGCCCAGGTTGACTTCTTCAAAGTTGCGGCTGCGTTGCTGGGGATCGCGAGCAGGCATGACGGTGCGCGGAATCTTCATCCGGTCCCTAAGAGGGACGGCGTTTTGGAGGGGGATGGTAATTTGCGGCCGAGTTTGCAGATCGGACTTAGACATAATGCTTGTCTCTCTCGCCAGCCTCAGCGCTAAGGCGCGCCCTTTCGGCTTCCTTTTCCGCCAGCTCGGCGCGTAACTGCGCGAGCTCCTCCTGCTCATGCTCCTTGAAATGCTTGAGCGACTGGCACTCCTTGTCGCGATACATGGCGTTGCGCTGCATGAGGACGTCGAAGTTGACCAGGGAGGCGTCAAACTCGGGCCCGTCGACGCAGGCGAACTTGCTTTTGTCGCCGAGCAGGACGCGGCAGCCGCCGCACATACCAGTGCCGTCGACCATGATGGCGTTAAGACTGACCATGGTCTTGATGCCGAGGGGAACAGTGATGCCGGCGACGGCGCGCATCATGGGCACCGGGCCAACGGCGAGCACAAAGTCGATGGGGCGCCCGGCAGCGAGGAACTCATTGAGCTTTTTAGTGACAAGACCCATTTCGCCATAGGTGCCGTCGTCGGTCATGATGCAGGCCTCGCTGCTGGCCTGGCGCACTTCGTCTTCAAAGACGACCATCGGGGCGCTGCGTGCGCCTTCAATGAAGATGACATGGTTGCCGGCCTGTTTGAGGGCATTGGCCGTGGGCAGCGCCATGGCGGTGCCCACGCTTCCGGCCAGAATCACGGCAGTGCCGTAGTTTTGAATCTCTGAGGGGCGGCCGAGGGGGCCGACGATGTCGAGGATGGAGTCGCCCGCTTCAAGGCAATTGAGCAGGGACGTGGTTTTGCCTATGGCCTGCACGACGATGGTGACGGTGCCAGCGGCGGGATCGGAGCTTTTGATGGTGAGCGGAATGCGCTCGCCTCTTTCGTGCAAGCGGAGAATGACGAACTGGCCGGGCTCCTGCTTGCGAGCAATGCGCGGCGCCTCAACAACAAACTGCTTGATATTAAGGCCGACACTCTGGGCTTCGACGATCCTGTACATGCGGAAGAACTCCAAATCGATCCGGGTGGGGCAGAGCGCGGCGGCGTACGGTCGGCAGGCCAGGCCTCAAGAAAATAAGTAAGTTGGACGCACGGAGGAGCGACTCCCTCAACCCACTTTATTATTCAAGATTGGGTTGTCAAGGCGTGTGACATGCATCACGCGACGGTGGAGAGGGGAGGCGCCGAAGGCGGGGAGAACCATGCGAATTGCGGTTGGGTGCGGGGCGCGGCAGGGGTTTGACGAATCGGGTGAGAGCGGGGACAATAGGAGAGCTGACTCAATGTGGGCCTGTGGCGCAGCTGGGAGCGCGCTTCCATGGCATGGAAGAGGTCATCGGTTCGATCCCGATCAGGTCCACCAATAAACCCAACAACTTAGCGGATTCGCAGAAAAAACGCGATACGCTTTCGATACGTTGGTTCTCATGCTGCATCCTCCGCAGCACTTTCTACGACATTCCTTGAACGGTCCAGAAGAACATCCACCACCCGGCTTTGCGCTTCCCGCTTGGCTGAGGTCAGAGCCTTCGTGTAAATGTTCATAGTTGTGGAGATATTTGCGTGACGCATCAATTCCTGCACCACCTTGACATCTTCCCCGTTAGCTTTGAGCAGTGTTGAGTAGGTGTGCCGGAAGGTATGGAAGCCGACCCACTTTGTGATTCCGGCCCGTTTTGCGGCAGGTTGCAGGAAGCGATCCAACAGCGTATCGGCCCAGGGCGGCATTTTGCCCTGCACTCGTTCGCTGGCGAAGACCCAGTCCTCCGGCTCTGCGTAGCAAGTTTCCCGCTTCCAGGCGAGCAATTCGGCAGTGGTCAACTCATCGATTGGAACCGGCCTGCGGGAGGTTTCCGTTTTGCACTTCCCTACAATGCCGTCCACGACCGACCGGGTGACGTCCATCTGCAACGTCTTCCAGTCAATGTCCATCCACTTCAAGCCCAGGACTTCGCTGATTCGCAGGCCTGTAGTCGCCGCCACGATGCCAATTACGCGCATCTTCTGCGGCAGCTCCAATATGAGCGCACGGAATTCTTTCACTTCCAACGGTTCCGTTACCCGCTTCCGCTTGGTGCTCTGGCGGACGGCAAAGATGGGGTTCTCTCCATCATTGAGCCAGCCATAGCGGATCGCGTGTTGGAAGACTTCACTCATGATGCCCTTGATCTTCGCTTTGGTCCCATTCGCTAAATCGTCGATGGAGCCAAGCCACCGCTCTACTGCCACCGCTTTGATCTCCCGAAGACGGTAGTGGCCCCAACGCGGAACGATTCTCGCCTTCAGATAAACAGCGTAGGTCTGCTTTGTCTGTACGACCTTCCGCTCGGATTCTTTTTCCAGATCCAATTCAATCAACCGATAGTGTTCTACCAATTGCTCGAAGGTTTCTGGCAAGCCTTCAGGTCGGGAGGTGTGGTGGTTAACGTCGAGGCGCAGTGTCGAAACAGCCTTCCATGCTGCCGTTTCCGTTGGGTACTGCTTCACTGAACCAATTACAAGAGCACGCATCTTGGGTTTGCCTTTGGCGTCAATGTCCCGCCATCGGTAAACCCAGACTGCCGGCCCCTTCTTGCGCTGATGACGGCTGAAAAAGCCGTGTTGATACCGTGGTCGATTCAAGAGACATTCCTCTCATTCCGACCCCGATGGCTGGTCCAATTTTACCGCTTCACACTCCAACC
>Ga0181520_10003832_pt1 | contig 25892 bp, 12 predicted proteins | sample PEATcosm2014_Bin_29_FD_132451 | JGI IMG/M metagenome (GOLD analysis project Ga0181520, IMG submission 132451) | Peatland microbial communities from MTU Mesocosm Facility, Houghton, MI, USA - PEATcosm2014_Bin02_30_metaG | ecosystem: Environmental > Terrestrial > Soil > Wetlands > Peat | place...
TCGTCGGGAACACCGCGTCCGCTCCTGGATCCAAGCTAAGTTGATAATTCACGCAATATACGTTTACCTTTACCACCCCTCCGCCAATGCTAGCTGATGAATAATGTTGCTTTGGGAGAGGGGTAGGGGGTGAGGGCCGTCCGATTCGTCATCCTCACTTGATCGGCCCTCACTAGCCCTCTCCCGGCGGGAGAGGGAACCACATTGCCCTACCGCTCGCTAGCGGGCTTGAGCACTTCCGCACGCATTACCGCAAAAACATCGGTGTTATCGACGTATCGGCCGCTGTAATGCCACTGGGCGGCCGCATGCGAATCCTGTTTCTTCCCCAAAGCGGTAAACCGCTCGCTGCCGGGTCCGCGGGCGTAGAGCGGCACGAGGCTGTTGCTGTGTCCATGGGAATTGTGCTTCATGGCGGGGAGCTTGCCCGGCCCGCGATCCTGGAGCGGCTGATAGGCGACCTTTGCCGAATCCGGCCCCCACACCAGGCCGGTCTCGTGATCGGCCGTCAGGATCACCAACGTATCGTTCCAGTTGCTATGGGCATTGACCCAGGCGACGACCGCCTCGACGGCCTTGACGTAATCGATCTGCTCTTCGACCATCCGCTCCTGCTCGTTGGCGTGGTTGGCCCAATCGACCGCGCCGCCTTCGATCATCAGGTAGAAGCCCTGGGGGTTGTTCTCCAGGCAATGGATCGCCCCCTTGGTCATGACGGTCAGCGAGGGCATGGTGCGATTCAGTGGCACGGCAAAGGGCTGGACTTGTCGGGGCGATGAAGGAGCGGAACCCGGCGGCGACAGCTTTGCTCGGCCGTAGCCGCGATTCTCTTGCAGCGTGGTGCCCGCCTGCGCCGTGCCGACCACCTTGGGCGGCGTGGGCCCGGACACCAAGGCCTCGAAGTCGGCCTTGCTCTCGATTAGCTTCCAGTTGCCCTGGCCGGACTTCAAAACGTTCCAAGTCTGCGGCCCGCCCACCCACTGGTAGTCGCGATGCTTTTCCTTGGCCAGCGGCCGGCCGTCGTTGTCGAAATCGGGATTGCCGGCGCCCATGATGACGTCGAGCGTGCCGGATTCGAGCATTTCGTTGGCGATCTCGGCATGATTGCTGCGATTGACGTTATGCGCGCCGCCGAGGCCGGCCGGCGTCGCGTCGCTCCACTCGACGGTGGTGATGACTCCCACGGACTTGCCTTGCGCCTTCGCGATCTCCGCGATCGTCTCGCCCCGCATCGGCCGATTGTCGTTCGACCAATTGATGGCGTTGTTGAACGTCTTTTGGCCCGAGGCCAGTGCCGTGGCCGCGGCGGCCGAGTCGGTTGGCGTGGTGGTCAGCCAGAGGTAGCCGGCGAAGTCGGTCGCCGACGCCGGGGCGGTCATAGCGTCCTTCGCGTTCTTGAGCGTCGCATTCTTCCGGGCCAGCTCTTTGGCACTGGTCGCCTTGGGGGTCGTGTTCCATGCCTTCAGCGGATCGTAAACGAGCGACAGTTCCTGAAACAGCTTACCGGTGGGCGTGTGGGAAAGATTCATCGGATACGTCGAACAGCAGGTCCGCAGCCAACCGGCTTGCTCGTAGACCTGCCGGCCGACTTTCCCTTGATACATGCTCGTGGCCAGCCAGGTGTTGTTTCCGCTGCCATCGGCAATCATCAGGATCACGTTCTTGGCGGCCCGGGCGTCAAGCGGCGCGAGCCAGACGGAAAAAGAAAGAACGTACACCAGCAGTCGCGGACGGCGAAGAAGGGCAGTCATGGAGGCTCCTCGGGAGGCGGGAAGGTGGGTAGCGCCGGGCCGCGAGCCATTATACCGCCGGGCACCGGTTGCAACAACCAAGAGATGGCTGCGTTTGGCCGGGTTTTCTGGTAGCCCCCGTCATTCTGAGCGTAACGAAGAATCCGGCCGACAGCGCAAGATTCTTCGCTGCGCCCACAACAACACGACGGCACCCTTGCCCGGAAACCCGGCTGCGCAGATCGCTGCCAACAGAGTGGGTCGTCGCTTCGCTTGACCCACCCTCGCCCGCCTTGGCATAACGGAACTCTGCAACGCTCCATCCCGCCTTGTCAATACTAGCTGCGTCCCCGTTTTTTCCTCCGCCGCCAGAAGGCGCCTCCGACAAGGCTGGCTCCGCCGACTACCAGAAGAGTCAACGTCCCCGGCTCAGGCGCGGGCATCGGATCGAACGTAAGGCCTCTGAGGCCAGCACACGATCCTATGCTTGTGGCGGCTCCCGTCGACTTGTCGATCGTATACAGCCAACCGCCGCTAATCCCGTATAGGACATCGGTCGCCGGATCGAACGCGAGCCACCCGATCCCAGCACCGCCGTTGTATCCGATCGTGGTCGCAATCCCGGTGGACTTGTCAATGCGGTATAGCCAGTTGCCGCTAGTCCCGTACAGGACGTCCGTTGCTGGATCGAACGCGAGCCCGCCGATCCCAGGACAGTACACTCCTCCGGTAGTAGTGCTCCCCGTAGACTTATCGATATTGTACAACCAATTACCGCTAGTCCCGTAAAGGACGTCCGTTGCTGGGTCAAACGCGAGCCCGCCGACCCCGGCACCGCCGTTGTACCCTAGGGCTGTCGTGATCCCGGAAGATTTGTCAATAATGTACAATGAACTGCCGTTGTTCCCGTACAAGGCGCCGGTTGTTGGGTCGAACGCGAGCGCGGTCAGGCCAACGCCACCATCGTATCCGATCGTGGTCGTAATCCCGGTGGACTTGTCAATGCGGTATAGCCAGTTACCACTAGTGCTGTAGAGTTCGTTGGCACCGGCACGACTTGCAATCAATCCGGGGAGTAACGCCGCCGCGCCACACGCAAGCCAAATGATACAGCGTGCCCCGAGCCGCGCTCCATCAAATTGTGAACCTGGAATCATATATTGCATACGGAATCTCCACTAAGGTTGTTGGTCCCACGCCGCAACGTGGCCGTTCAAGCGCGAGCCAGTAAAAATGCACCCAAGAAACGAAAAAACGTCCGCACAAGCGGGACGTTTTCATTTGGGTGCGAAAGCTGCCTCGAGAATCGAGCTTACCGACTACTCGCAGGTGCCTACCAAAGCAACAAGATCATTTTACAAATTCCGACGCTAAGATGCAAGCGTCTGGCAGAGAAACCCAGCAGTTCCGCAAGTCAGGGTCGGTGGGGGGCAAAAGGAATCGAAACGGGGACGCAGCTAGTTTCGACGCCAAGGCGGCACTGCCACTGCAAACCTGCCTCACGAGGCTTTACTGCCGCCTCCTTTTGTCTTGTTGTCATTCGTCCCCTCGCCCGACCGGGCCTCCACGATTGCCCCGCCGTAGAGTGGCACAAAAAGCGGGCTTGAGACTGGGCTGGACAATGGTAAAACGGAATCGACAGGAAACCGGCGACGGCGCGGCGTGTGTTCTGCTGCGCCGATTGGCCCGTGCCAGCCGCATCCCCCTGCGGCACGCAGGCTCGGCTGCGCACACAGTTCTTTGGCAATCTGTTACTCAGGCACGTAACCGCTCACACCCCCGTAGACGCGGCGTCTCGCCGCGTTTTTCGGCGTTATCGGGGCCCATTCGCTCGCACAAAGCGGCGAGACGCCGCTTCTACGGTCGCCGACCCGTGAACGGTTACCCCAGCACCGGCGGGCGTGGACCCGCTGGTCTGAAAGGCCATCTCCCGCAAACGGCGCAAGCGACACGATTGGTCGCTGGGAGGGCAAACCAAGCGGCTGAAATTGGAAAAATACGGTTTTGCTGACCAACTCCGAGAGCCGGGAAAAAAGCAAGAACATGTCTTGAAATTGTCCCCTCTCCCTTTGGGAGAGGGGACTACGATGCAGCCCTCACCCTGCCCTCTCCCGGCGGGAGAGGGGACTACTTTGCCGGGGCCTGCTGGCCGTCGAGCAACTCGCGGGCGGCGGTCGCCAGGATCGCGTACAGGTCCTCCAACTGCCCCTCGTCGACCGAGGAAAACGCGATGCGAATGTCGCGCTCGCCGTCGGCGATCACGCCCACGCCGTACTTCTCCAGCAAGTGCTTGCGGTAGGTTTCGGCATCGAGCCCCCGGAGTTTCAGGCACATGAAGTAGCCGGCGTTGAAGGGATACGGCTCCCACAGCTCGGCGTACTTGGGCGAGCTGAGGATGGCTTGGACCTTCTTCGCCCGGGCTTCGAGGATGCCCTGTTTCTCCCGCCGCTCGGTCATGCACGATTCAATGGACATGGCCTTGGCCAAGACCGATTGGGCGACGTGGGAGCAATTCGAGACGGCGCTGCGAATGGCGCCGGCCACCTTCTTTTCCAGGGCCTGGTAGAGCGCTTCGTCGCTGAGGAACGCCCGGGCGCCGAAGGTCAGCATGCCGGTGCGGAATCCCCACACGAATTCCTCCTTGGTCGGGCCGTCGACCTTCACGGCGAGCAAGCGCTCGTGGCAGCCGGCCAGCTTGGCGAACAGCGACTCGCGGGCCACGTCTTCGCCGTAGAAGAGGCCGAAGTAGGCGTCGTCGGCCACCACGACCAAGTTGCGCCCTTCCTCGGCCGTCTCGCGCAGGAGGGCGGCGATCTGCTCGATTTCGGTTTTCGAGGCGGAATAGCCGGTGGGATTGTTGGGGAAATTGAAAACGAGGATCGTCTTCCAGCTTCCCGCCCGGGTGGCCAGCGCTTGGCGGAGGGCCTCGATGTTGAAGCCGCCCGCCGCGTTGAAGAACGGATACACGGCCATCTGCGCCTGGCAGCGGACGCCGAACAGCAATTCGTAGTTCTCCCAGAACTTGTCCGGCAAGAGCACCATGTCGCCCTTGTCGATGAACAGATCGCCGACCAGACTCAAGGCGTGGGTCACGCCAGCGGTGACGATGGGGGTGGAGAACTTCTTGCCCTTCAGGCTGGGGTTCTTGTTCAGCAACTCTTCGCGCCATTTCTTACGCAGGTCGGGGCGGCCGGTGGCCGGCGCGTAGGTCAGCGCCTCGCCCGGAGTCAGTTCGTTGAAATAGTGCATCACCGACGGCAGGAACATGGGCTTGCCGTTTTCGCGGGCGATGCCGATCGTGGCGTCGTAACGCTTCGCCTTGTCTCTGGCTTCGGCGCTTTGGGCCAAAATGCCCTTGGGAAAATACAGCCGTTTGCCGAACTCCGAGAGCATCGAGTAGAGGTACGGGTTCTCGCGCTCGATGGTCTCGTTCAGCGCGGTGGCCAGGGGGCGAATTTCCGCGCCCGGCTTCAACAGCGAAAGCGGCGAGCGGAGCCGCTGCCGGAGTTGTTCGAGCTGCTCCCACAGCACGCCCGGAAAACGCTTGCCGAAGCGCTGGAAGAAGGCCGCCACGTTGTCGGTCTCCTGATACCAGTCGTTCCGGTCGACCGCAAACAGCTTGGCCATGGCTTCCCGCGAGACGTCCAGGCCGGTCAGGTCGAGGCCGTCGGCGGTGGGCACGTAGCCGATGGGGGTCTTCATGGCGTCGGCCTCGCCGCGGCAGCGATCGAGGATCCACTCGATTACCCGCAGGTTCTCTCCGTATCCCGGCCAGAGATGGTCGCCGTTGTCATCGGTGCGGAACCAATTGACGTGGAAGACGCGGGGCGGGTTGGCCATGCGGCGGCCCATGGTGAGCCAATGCTCGAAGTAATCGCCCATGTGGTAGCCGCAAAACGGCAGCATGGCCATGGGATCGCGGCGGACCTCGCCCAGCTTGCCGAACTGGGCGGCCGTCCGCTCGGAGGCCATCGTGGCGCCCACGAACACGCCGTGCTCCCAGTCGAAAGACTCGTAGACCAGCGGGGCCAGATGGGCCCGCCGGCCACCGAAAATGATGGCCGAAATGGGCACCCCGTGGTGATGCTCGGTGCGGAAGGAGTGGGACGGGCACTGCGTCAAGGGCGCGGTGAAGCGGGCGTTGGCGTGCGCCCCGGCGATCGGTCGGCCCTCGGCGTCCTTCATGCCCGGCTTCCACGGCCGCCCTTGCCAGTCCAAGGCCTCGGCTGGCGGGTCGCCGTCGCCGCCTTCCCACCACACGCTGCCGTCCTTGCCCAACACGACGTTGGTGAAGATGGTGCGGCGGCCGATGGTCTTCATCATGTTGGGGTTGGTCTTCGAGTTCGTGCCGGGGGCGACGCCGAAGAAACCCGTTTCCGGATTGATCGCCCACAGCCGGCCGTCGGTGTCGATCCGCATCCAGGAGATGTCGTCGCCGACGGTCCAGATGCGGTAGCCCTTGACCTTCAGCCCGTCGGGCGGGATGAGCATGGCCAGGTTGGTCTTGCCGCAGGCGCTGGGAAAGGCGGCGGCGATATACTCGACGCGGCCCTCGGGATTCTCCACGCCCATGACGAGCATGTGTTCGGCGAGCCAGCCTTCCCGCTTGCCGAGATAGCTGGCGATGCGCAGGGCGAGGCACTTCTTGCCCAACAGCACGTTCCCGCCGTAACCGGAGCCGACGCTCCAGATGGTATTATCCTCGGGGAAGTGCAGGATCAGGCGGCGCTTCATGTTCAGGTCGGCCTTGCTGTGCAGGCACCTGGTGAACTCGCCGCCGGCGCCCAGTTGCTTGAGCACGGAGGCGCCCACGTGCGTCATGATCGACATGTTCAGCACCACGTAGATGCTATCGGTCAACTCGATGCCGATCTTGCTGAACGGCGAACCGACGGGCCCCATGGAAAAGGGGATCACGTACATGGTGCGCCCCTTCATGGCCCCCGCGAAGATCTTCTGCGCGCGGCGATAGCCGTCGTCGGGCGACATCCAATTGTTCGTGGGCCCGGCGTCTTCGCGGAGCGTCGTGCAAATGTAGGTCAAGTCTTCGGTTCGGGCGACGTCGTTGGTGGCCGTGCGGTGATAGAGACAGCCGGGATAGCGTTGCTGATCGAGCAACGTCACTTCGCCGGTGGCGACGGCCTCTTCCGTCAGCCGCTCCTGTTCTTCCGCCGACCCGTCAATCCAAACAATCTGATCCGGCTCGCACATGCGCGCCATTTCTTCGACCCATTCCTGCAATTTGCGGTGTCGATTCACGTGTCTGCCAAAGCCTCCTATAATAGGTCTCGCTTGCCAAGGGCGCCCCCGTCGGCCACGCGTTCGGTCCGGGCGCAATTGGTTAGTATTGCGAGGAGCGGAGGGAATTGCAAGGGGGCCTCCGGTCTCCGTTTGTTGGGGCGGCAGTTGTACTGCCGCCCCCGGGAAGTGCGGCAAAAACAGGGGCGGCAGTACAACTGCCACCCCAACCTGTGACGGGCAGGAATAGCCGGCGGCTATTGGCCGCTGGCTATTCCCCCACAATTGGTGAGGTGTGCCCATGGCCATTTTGATCGCCGACATCACATCCGTCTCCGACCTGCTCCGCAGCGGCCACCTTGTTTCGGAGCACGACTGGCAGGCTTGGCTGGTGCTGCTGCTGGCGGCCGTGGCCGGGCTGATGGCCGGGCGACTGGCGGCCTGGGCGCTCAGGCGACTGGCCGAGCGGAACGCGGCGGGTGGCCACGCGAGCCGCGCGCACATTCTCCAGGGCCTGGCCGGGCCCGCCGCCCTGGCCCTGCTCGCGGTGGGGCTGGAACTGGGCGTCACCAGTCCCTGGATGAGCCCTGCGGTCCATGACTTTGCCCTCAAGCCCCTGCGGTTGCTTTATCTCATCGTCATCTATTGGTACGCCTACAATTTGGTCGATCTCATCGAGGTGGCGGCGCGGCTCCGCCCCGGCGCCGATCCGGCCTTGAGTCGCCAGATCGTGCTCTTTGTGTCCCGCTCGCTCCGCCTGCTGCTGGTGGTGATGGCCGCGCTCAACGTGGCCCAGGCGGTGTTCGAACAGAACATCAGCACCTGGTTGGCCGGCCTGGGCATTGCCGGGTTGGCCGTTTCCTTGGCCGCGCAAGACTCGCTCAAGCAATTCTTCGGCTCCATCTCCATCCTCTTGGATCGCTCGTTTCGCATCGGCGAAGAGGTCATCTCTTGCGGTTATCACGGCACGATTGAAGACATCGGTTTCCGTTCCACGAAGCTTCGCACCGGGGACGGCCATTTGGTGACGATTCCCAATGCGAACCTAGCGGGCAATCCGATCGAGAACGTCAGCCGCCGCCCGGCCCTCTGCCGCGTCGTGACGCTCTTGGTGGCCGGCCAAACCCCGGAGGAGAAGCTCCGCGATCTGCTGCCGGCGCTGCAGGGGATCTTCGACCGGGAAGACCTGCGAGGGCCGGTCCGCCCCGTCGTTCAGAAGGTCGTCTGCCCGCCGCAGGTGCGCTTCGAGGACATTCAGGGGGGCGATTTCCGCCTCAGCATCACCTACTGGTACGCCCCGGCGACCGATCCGGATTATGCCGCGCACGCCGAGCGGGTCAACCTTCAGATCGTCGCGGCGCTCGAGCGGGTCGGCGTAACGCTGATCCAGCCGGTGAGGTAGGAAAGGGAGAGGGGACGGCGTCGGTAATGATCAGGCGCCGTGGCCGCCTTCTCGGTTGGGGGCCGGCCGGCCATAGAAGAAGCCCTGCCCCAGATCGAATCCCATCGCCAGGCAGGTCAAGTTTTCGGCCTCGGTTTCCACCCCTTCGGCCACCGACTTGATTCCCAGCTTGTGCAGCATTTGCACCACCGTGGCCACGACCTCTTGCCGCTGCGGCGACGCCGCGTGGATGTCGCGAATCAGCGAGATGTCGAACTTGACGTAATCGGGCGCCGTCTCCGACAGCTCGTTCAGCCGCGACTGGCCGGCGCCAAAGTCATCATAGGCCAGACCGATATTCAACGCGCGGAGCGCCGGCCGGATTTCGGCCATCCGGGCGGCGTCGGCCACGGCCGACTCGTGGATTTCTAGCGTCAGCGGCTGATCCGGATGAGCCTCCCGCAAAGCGACCAGCGAAGGGAGCAGTCCGGGCTCGGAAAGCTCGCGGGGATGCGTATTGAGGAACAAGTGCCGTGACTCCGGCAAGCCTTGGCCCGCCAACACTCCCTCCCAGCGCAGCATCACGCTCAACTCGACCTCCAAGTTCAGTTCCGCGGCCACGTGAAACATTTCCTTGGGCATTTCCAGCCCGAACAACCGGCTCCGCGCCAGCACTTCGTAACCGATGATCTCCCGGGTGGACATCGAGACGATCGGCTGGAAGAAGGGCGTGACGGCGTGCTCGGCCATCAGCTTGTCGAACTGCACCAGCGCCAGGGCCCGGTCGCAGGCGTCTTCGTGGACCGTGACGGGATTGTCCATCGCCGCCTGTTGCCGCACCCGAAACGCCATGTTGGCGAACTGGACCAGGTCGTCTTCGCGGAGCGGAACGGGCGCCGTCACCCGTTGCCCGTTCAAATACGTTCCGTTCGTGCTGCCCAGATCGCGCAAGATCAGGGCGCTGCCGGTTTCGGTGATTTCGGCGTGCGTATTGGAGACCGTGCTGCAGGCGAGCGACAGGTCCAGATCCATGCGCCGCCCGATCCGGAAGGGGATCGTGTAGATGGGCAAGTAGCGAATGGTTTCGGCGCTGTCGAATGGTCCTACCAGGAACCACACGGGACGGGCCGAAGCTTTTGGGTTGGCGGACATGATCGCAACTGCTCTGGCGCCTTGGCGACGCGGCCGAACTGCGGAATCAGTCGTCCTCCGTGCTAATCTGAAGCAAACATAGGTCGCAAGTAATGTCCGTGCGCCGCAGTGGCGATTGTGCGGATTATTCCGCCGGGGCCGAGAAAACGGAGAGCGCAGGCGACGCCCCCGGAAGGGTCACTGCGGCAATTTTCGCAGCCGGAGAGAACGGAAATCCCCTCTCCGCAGCAATCCTCGCGCGCGCCGCGCCGGCCGCCGCCCGTGGCAAAAGCGGTCATCGTCCTCGCAGGGCGGTTGCATGGCCTATAGTGAAGTAGTATGGCAACCGATCAGAAAACCATGGACATCCAGGATACCCTGGTGGCCTCGTTGCTCTCCGGCGAGAATTTCTCGCCCACCCGCCCCGTGTCGATGGAAGAGACCGGGCTGGGCGAGGAATTCATCGAGCAGCTCATTTGCAAGTACCTGGTGGTGTTCGGCACCAGCAAGGGACGAACGATTGCCGACAATATCTGTCTTCCCTACAACATCGTGGAAACGATGCTGGGGACGCTGCGGACCAACCAGTTCATCGTCCACGCCGGCTCGGCCTCTTTCAACGACTATTATTACAGCCTGACGAACCAGGGGCGGTCGCGGGCGATGGCCTTTCTGGAAACCTGCGCCTACGTGGGCCCCGCGCCGGTGCCCTTGATGGACTACGTCATCTCCGTCGAGGCCCAATCGATCACTGCCGAAAACCCCGGCCCGGAGCGACTGGCCGAAGCGGTGCGGGGAATTTCCGTCGATCCCGGCCTGTTCGAAAGCCTGGGACCGGCCATCAATTCGGGCGCCGGCATGTTCCTCTACGGAGCGCCGGGAAACGGCAAATCCACCTTGGCCAAGCGGATCACCTTGTGCTTTGGGCAGGAAGTGTGGGTGCCCCATGCCCTGTACGGAGACGGCCAGGTGATCAAGTTCTATGACTCGGCTTACCACAAGCAGGTGGTCAACGACGAGCGGAGCATCATCAGGTGCGGCGAATACGACCGCCGCTGGGTGAAGATCCTCCGCCCCACCGTGGTCGTCGGTGGCGAATTGACCATGGACAACCTGGAGCTGCGGCACGATCCGCGCACCAACATCAACGAAGCGCCGCTGCAGATGAAGAGCAACTGCGGCTGCCTGCTGATCGACGATTTCGGCCGGCAGCGCATCGAGCCGGACCAGCTCCTCAATCGCTGGATCGTCCCCTTGGAAATGCGGCACGACTTCCTCACCCTGCCCACCGGCAAGAAACTACAAGTGCCGTTCGACCAGTTGGTGATCTTTTCCACCAACTTGGAGCCCCGCGACCTGGTCGACGAGGCTTTTCTCCGCCGCATCCCCTTCAAGATCGAAATCGGGGACCCCAACGAAGAAGAGTTCCACCAGCTCTTCGAGCTGTACGCCAGAAGCTTCGGCTGCGAATACCGGCGCGAGATCATCGACGATCTGATCGACAGGCACTACCGGCCCACCAACCGGCGGCTCCGCCGCTGCCAGGCCCGCGACCTGTTGTTGCAGATCCGCAGCTATTGCAATTACATGGGCCGGCCGATGGAACTGCGGCCGGAGTATTTCGATCGGGCCGTGAAGAGCTACTTTGCCACCGTGCTTGGCGAAATGTAGGAGGGAAAAAGGGGACAGTCCCCTTTTTCCCGGATTGCCCGCCCACATGCCGACCGAACAATACCATGGATACCGTCTCGCAAACGTTCCAGATGGCCGAGCCGATCCCCGGCTACCGCGTGCAAGAGCGAATCGGCGCCGGCGGCTATGGCGAAGTGTGGAAAGTCGAGGCCCCCGGCGGGCTCGCCAAGGCGATCAAGATCGTCTTCGGCTACCATGACGAAGAGCGGGCCACCCGCGAACTGAACGCGCTGAACCGCATCAAGCAGGTGCGGCATCCGTTCCTGCTCTCCTTGGAACGAATCGAGGTGGTCGACGGTCACCTGGTGATCGTCTCCGAGTTGGCCACCTCGAGTCTGAAGAACCTCTTCGACCAGCACCGGCAGTCGGGCCTGCCCGGCATTCCCCGCACCGAGCTGCTGATGCTGCTGGGCGATGCCGCCGACGCCCTGGACTACATCTCGCAAACGTATTCGCTGCAGCACCTGGACATCAAGCCCGAAAACCTGTTGCTGGTGGGTGGGCGGACGAAAGTGGCGGATTTCGGCCTCGTCAAAGACCTGCAAGACGTCAACTGCTCGATGGTGGGCGGCTTGACTCCCGTCTACGCCGCCCCCGAGTTGTTCGATGGCCGGCCCAACGTCCATAGCGATCAATACAGTTTGGCCATCGTCTTTCAGGAGATGCTCACGGGGGTGCTGCCGTACGAAGGGCGGACCATGGCCCAACTCGCGGCCCAGCACTTGCACAGCCGTCCCCACTTGGACAGCTTGCCGTTTGCCGATCAGGAGACGATTGCCAAGGCCCTCTCGAAAGACCCCGCGCAGCGCTTCCCGAGCTGCCGTGCCATGATCGACAGCCTGGCGCAGGCCAAAGCGAGCCCCGTGCGGAGCGAAAGGCCGCCGGCGACGACTGGCCGCCACTCGACCCCCTTGCCCGCGCCGGTCGAAACCGCGGTGCTCTCGCGGGACAGCATCCGCACTGCCGTGGCGGCGGCGGGGATTCCCGTCAGCTCGATGACTCAGCCCACCGAGCCGGCCCCGAAGGTGGTGGACCTGCCGCGTCTGGAACTGCAAGCCGGCGATGCCGCCTACCGCCCCACGATCTTTATCGGCACGGGTGGCCTGGCCGCCCGGACGCTGCACACTCTGCACCGGCACTTCATCAATCGCTTTGGACCGCTCAGCGCGGTGCCCGCCCTGCAATTCCTGGTGTTCGAGACCGATGCCGAGACCCTGAAGACGGTCACCGAAGCCGACGCGCAAACGCCGCTCAGCAACGATTCCGCCGCCTTTTTGCCGCTCCGCCAGCCGGCCGACTATCGCCGTGAATCGGACAGTCATCTGCAATGGCTAAGCCGGCGTTGGATCTACAACATTCCTCGTTCCGCGCAGACGCAGAGTTTTCGTCCCTTGGGACGCCTGGCGTTTGTCGACCACTTGGATCGCGTTTTGGAACGGCTTACGCAGACGATCAAGGCGGCCGTCGACGGCGAGGCGGTGGCCGCCTCGGCCCGCAACACCGGTTTGCCGTTCCAAGCGGCGCCGCCGCGGATCTTCCTGGTCTCCTCCATCTCGGGCGGCACCGGCAGCGGCATGGTGATGGACGTCGCCTATGCCGTGCGCAAAGTCCTCCGCAATCTCGGTCTCCCGGAAGAGGGAATCTGTGGCCTCCTGGCCCACTGCTCCGGCCACAATACGCAAACCCGCGACCTGGCCGTGGCCAACAGCTATGCCTTCTTGACCGAACTGCAGCATTACAGCGACCCGAACAACGCCTACCCCGGCGATCCTAGCCGCGGGTTGCCGGCCTTCGCTCCCCACGAGGCCCCCTTCAGCCAAGCCTACGTGGTGAACCTGGGCGAAGACCTGGAGGCCGACGGTTTTGCCGCGGCGACGGACAAGTTGGCGAAATACCTGTATTGCAATGCCGTCACCGCCAGCGGGGCCTTCTTTGACAAGTGCCGCAGCACGCCCGCGCCGGACGGGTCATTGGCCGGTGCCGACGCCGGTTTGCGAACCTTCGGACTGGCCCAGCTCGGCTTCGCCTATGACGACATTCCCGCCACGGCGGTCGACGAGCTATGCCAGGCCCTGGTGATGCGCTGGCGGGGCATCGAGAACGAGAAAGCGGGCTACACCCTCGCTTCGATGGCCGATCCCACCGCCTTGCTGGCCAACCATTTCACCAGCGGCGGTTCCCAGGAGGATCTGCGGGCCAAAGTCACCTCGCGCCTGACGGCCTTGGGGCTGAACGTTCAACAGATCGTCGACCAGTTGGCGGCCACGACAACGCGGGAACTGGGCAACGCGCCGGAGTCCTACCTGCTCCAAGTGCTCTCCGATCTGGTGGGCAACCATGAGTCGACCCGCGGTTGTGCCAAGTCCCCGCCGCTCGCGGAGACCATTGTCGATGCCCTCGATTCGCTGATCTGTTGCCAGAGCATCCAAGACGCCAACCGGGTCTGCTTGGAATCGGTGTTGGAAACTCACTTGAAGGAGACGGCGGCCAATCAGGCCGCTGCGTTGCGGGAATGGGTCCTGAGCCTAGTCCACTCGCCCAAGTGCCGCGTGGCGGGAGCCCAACAGGCGACCGATTACGCGATCGAACATCTGCGGGCCCTAAGCCGCGAAGCGAGCGAGTTGGTGCAAGTTCGCAGCCGAGAGCTCGTCACGCTCAAAAGAACGCTGTTCGGCGACAAGAACGGCGGCCGCGGCTGGCTGCAATTTCGCGGCTTCGCCTGGAAGCGCCGGCTGGTGGCCGACCGCCGCTTGTGCCAGTATTTCCGCCTGAAAATCGAAGAACTTACCTTCAACGGCGCCTGCCGGCTGGCCGGCTTCATGCTCGGACAAATATCCGCCCTAGGCGACCAACTGCGGAACCTGTCGGGCGATCTCAGCCGCATGGCCAAGGAATTTGGCTTGCCGTCGGCCGCCGGCGTTGCCGGCCCGCCGGCCAGCGCCTTGGAGACGGTGCGGGCGGTGGCCGAAATGATCGGCCCCCACAAGATGGAACTGATTGCGGAGATGGAATGCACGTTGGAACAAGAGCTGCAGCGCATGATGACGGTGGGAAACGAGGGTTCCAACACGCTGTCCGCCGTGCTGCGCCGCACGGCCCGCTCCTTGCTTCATCGCTTGCTCAAGCGGGTGACGATGCGGGAAATCGCCGCTTCGTCGAAAGACAAGCCGGGCCACTCGATGTTTTCCGTCCCGGCCGGCTTGCAGGCGGCGTCCCCCTCCCTGCCCCAGTGTGGCGGCGGCCGACGGCTGCTGCTGCTGACGCCCACCGACCTGTCCTCGGCGGACCTCATCCGGCGGATCCACGAGGAGACTCCCACACCGCCGACCGTGGTGGCCGACAAGGAAAACGAAGTGCTGCTCTGTTACGAGATGGAGCAGCTTCCCCTGCGGCGCGTGGCCGCCGCCGTGCTCGACCAGCGCTTTCAGAACGTGGAAGTCGCCTCCCGGCTGCACACCCGCATCGACGTGCAGTGGGGGAATCTGTAAGCGGTTTCAGCGATCGGCAAGGATCACGTCCAGTTCGGCGACGGCCGCGAACGGTCCGTTGGCCGTCGATTTCACCAGCAGCTTCAGGTAGCGGGCCTCCACCGGTTGCCGGAAGCGGACCGTCTGAAGCTGTGCCGAGGCGTCCCAGCGGACCGCGGCCGCCGGTTTTCCCCAGTCCTTGGGCGTGAGGCTGCAATAGATCTCCGCGTCGCGAATGCGGCCGTTCGCCTGGTCCTGCCGCGGCAGATAGGTGATGCCCCGCAGCCTTACCGGACGGCCCAGATCGATCACCAAATAATGTGGCAGCGGATCGTCCTTTTCACCCCAGCGCGTGTGCCAGAAAGTGTCGGCATTGCCGTCGATGGCGTTGGCCGCCACGTTCTGGTGCTCGCGGTCTTCGCTGTCGGCCTGCACGACCTTTGCCTCCAGCTTCAACAGCGTGTTGGAATAAACGAACAGTTGGTCCAGCATTGCTGCGTCCAGCGCTTCTGACGGCCGAAATTGCTCCGAGGCCACGTAGCGGTAAAGGCTGGCGAGAAACTGCCGCGCGGCGGGGCGCTCGTCGAGATGCCCCAGCAAGTCGATCGTGCAGACCAGCAGCCGGCCATTGCCGACGCGAGCCTCGAACACGTTGCCCAACTTGTGGTTGCGGGCGAAGTTGTCGATCACCTGGACCGTCGGCCGGAAACTGGCCGGCGTTTCGTCGAGAATCACGCTCCGCGAGTGCTGCAGCAAATCGTACCACTGCCAGTTGCTGTAGAACTCGGTAGGAAACCGGGCGAACAACGGATGCCGCGGATCGCAGAGGATGCCCATCGTGTTCGGCTGCTGCGTGGGGAACCAGACGGGACTCCAGAACACCGGCAGGAAGCTTCCCGGCAGCGAGCGTCCGACGTGCTGGCGGGGGAAGAAAACCACTTTCTTGCCGGCCGCCAACGCCTCCTTCGTTGCCTCGTCCCATTCTCGGCTCACCATCACGTCTGCGGGCGCTTGTGGCGACGGGCCGGCCGGATAAACCCAAATCTCCCACTGATTGACAAACGGCGTGTCCTTCAGGGCCACGCGGACCGAAAGCTCACAGGGCGCCGGCGCCTTGGCCAGCGATGTGCGGATCGCGCCGAGGGCTGTTACTTTGCCCGTCCTCAGATCGACCGCCGGCAGGCTGCCCGAGGCCACCTCGGTCCGGTTGCCGTCGCGAATGCTCCACTCCGGTTGGGCATGGCGGAGGTCCTTGGGTCCGAAGTGTGCCACGTCAACCGTGGCCGAAAACGTTTCGTCGCTGGTGAAGGTCCGCTTCTTCATCCGCAGCAGGGGCACCGTCGCGCCGCAATATTCTCGGTGCGTCTGCGGCGCGACAAAACCCTTCGAGTCCCAGAACGGATCGAGCGGGCCGACCAGGGCGGTTCCTTGCATGGGATAGTCGTGCAGGTCCAAGAGCGAGAAACCCGCGCACCCCGCGGAGCGCAACAGCACTTCGATTTCTTCCTTGTAGAGCAGCACGGCCTGATTGCCCGTGGCCTGGAAGAACCGCGGGGCCAGATCGAGCATATACTTGGCCGCCAGATCATCGCGGACCATCTCGAAGTTCTTGGCGGCCAGCACGCCGGTGTACTTCCGCATCTCGTCGAAATTCGGATAGAAGGTCCATTGGCCGACCTCGTGGATGATCTGCGGCCGATCCAACTTGGCCATCGCGCCGGCAAAATCGGCATCGGTCCCCGGTCCGTGAATGCCGCGGGGCATTCCCTCGGTGAATTGCCGGTTGGCCGTAAGCTGGCCGCAGGAAGGCGACGCATACAGGTGCCGCGGGTCTTCCTGCTTGAGCATGTCGATCCAATGCGAGAGGAGCTTGTCCGAGCCGCCGTATTCGTTGCCCAGCGTCATCAGGCAGAACGATGGGTGGTTGCCGTAGACGCGGACCATGCGTTTGAACTCCGCTTCGACAAATGCGTCGCGCGGAGCGTCTTTTCCCACTTCGACGTTGGCGATCGGGCCCTCGACCTGGAGCATCACGCCTTCCACGTCAGCCGCGGCAAAGGCGGCCTCGGGCGGGCACCAGGAATGGAACCGCATGAAGTTGAGCCCGTACGACTTGATGATCCGATAGATGCGCTGCCAGGCGGCCACGTCAGTGGGCGGATAGCCGGTCAGCGGGAAAACGGCGCATTCCAGCGTGCCCCGCAAGAACACCGGTCGGCCGTTGATGGTGAACTGCGTGCCGCGGATGCCGAACTGCCGCATGCCGAAGATGACGGTGCGGTCCCCCGCCCCTTCGCCGTTGACGACCAGCGACACGTAGAGTTGGTAGAGCGCCGGCGAAAACTCGTCCCACATCCTGGCCTGCCTGCCGAGCGGCAGGTCGAACTCCGCCTGCCCGCCGCGTTCGTCCCAGGAGACATCGTGGCACTTATGAGCGAGCGTCATGCTCGATGGGTATGGCCCCAGGTGAGCTCGGATCTCTCCATGCCCCGGCTTGCTGGTAGCGTTCGAGATATGCACGCGGACGCGGGCCAGCTTGTGCTCGACATCCGGATAAACCTGCACGTCGTCAATCGCTGCGGGCCCCGTGGCGCGCAACTCGATCTTACCCACGATGCCGTTCATGTCGGTGGGCGTGCCGCCAAACAGGGCGGAAACGAAAATGCCGAGTTGATACTTCACCGTATTGTCGACGCGGATGGTCAGCGTGTGCTTGCCCGGAGCGATGCCAACGCCGAGATCGTAAACGTGCGGGGCGATGAGGCTGTCCTGGGCGTCGCCGATCGGCCGGCCGTCGAGCCAAACCTGGCTCGTCCAGCGGACCCGCTCCAGGAAGAGCGTGACGCGTTTGCTCTTCCAGCCGGCGGGGATTTCCACGTCCCGCTGGTACCACGCCGCGCCGGTATAAACGTTGGTGCGATAGGGGCCGGCCAGGGTCGGCTTCTCGGTGTTCGGCCGGCCAGCCTTCGCTTCGTCGGTGGTGCCGGGCAGAGGAATTTGGCCTCGTCCGGCGTTGGGCGCCGGCAGCACGCCCGCATACCATTGCTCCGCGAGGCCCTGGTTCTTTTCATCCAGGCGGAAGCGCCACTGGCCGGCCAGCGACAACGTTTCGGCGGCGGACGCCACGGCGCCGTGACCGAGGGACATCAAGAATATTGCCGGCCCGAGCGCGGCGAAACATCGAATGCCTGTCAGATGCGTTTTCATCGTCGGTCCTGGGTGTCTGAATGTGCCGCGGGATGGCACGTCCCTGAGCGCAGCGAAGGGCGTGCTCCGGTCCTTTGCCACGCCCTTCGCTCCTCAGGGGCATGCCACACGGATGTAACCGATTGTTTGTCAACCGCCGGAAGGCGCCCGTTCAAAGGGGGTTGTCCAGTCCAGCCCCGAATCTTGGAACTGGACCTCCTGGCACCACAGATTGTGGCCGACCTTGCTCCACCGGGTCAAGCCCTTGGCGGCAGGCGAATCAGCAAGCGGCCAGTAGCCGTCGGGAAGCAGGAAGTAGACCTTGCCCCCGAGCCCCGCTGCCCGCTCGTACCGGCCGGCCAGCAGCAAACGTTTCTCGTCCCAGGCCAGCCGCTTGATCTCGTGGTATCCGCCCAACAAATGCATGTTGGTGGCGATCATCTGGGGGCCCGTCGCGGCGCGGTGGATGAGCAAGATGCGGGCGGTCCGCGGGGCCAGCATGAGCCGAACGTCCCGCCGGTGCCGGCCAAGGAACTTTTCTTGCCAAAACTCGAACACGGCGACCTCGGCGTCGGCCGGCAGGCCCAGGGCCGCCAACTCCACCCGCCGCTCTTGCGGCTGGTCTTCGAAGTTGAACACTCCGACCACGTCCCACGAGCCGGCTTCGTTGCGGCAGTGCATGTGCCAGAGCGAAGGCCGTTCCCGCTCGAACAAGTCCAACGGCCGCCCCCGGGGATTCCCCGGCGGCAAGCACTGCTGCATCATGCGGATGCGCGGCAGCGTCAAGGCGCGGAAATCGTCGCTGAAGGAGATGCTGCATCCGGCAAGCGTCATCAGCGACAGGCGGAAGCGGGCCTCTTCCACGTCCGCCTTCGGGCCCACGCTCATGTCGCACAACTCGCGGTGGTACAGCCGGTCGTTGGCCCAGTAGCTGGCCGCCAGCAACGGGGCATTGATGCGCTCCAGGTTCATCCAGCCGGTTATTCCCGCATCACCCGTGTCGTCGCCGATGTACGTGCTGTTGGCCAGTCCCGCCGACAGAAGCGGCGGCGTCTGGCAGTAGCGGATCCAGGCGTTGGGGCCGGCGCCGCGGCGGATCGCCGCCATCGCCCGCGGCAGGGCCGGCGACCCGTTAATGAAGTCGATCTTGAAATACTGGGCCCCCTCGGCCGTCAGCCGCCGGAAGGTCTCCTCAATCCATTTTTCCGCGTCCGGATGAGAAGCATCCAAGAGTCCCATGTCCGGGTTTGGCACCCAGAACCACCGCCCCATGCTGGCCGGCTTGCCTTGCGCGTTCTTTAGCATCCAGTCGGGGTGATCGTGAAACAGTTGGCTGTTGAAAGCTACTTGCGTGGGGGCGATCCACAGCCCCAGCTTCATCCCGTAGCGCGACTGAAGCTGCTCGGCCAGCCACTTGAACCCGTGCGGAAAACGTTGGTTGGCCTGCCAATCGCCGCAGACGTCGCCCCGCTGCCAGCCGTGGTCCAGTTGCATTACGTCCAGCCCCAAGGGCTTGAAATGCCGCGCGGCAATCGCCGCGTTGGCCAAGGTGATCTCTTCGCTGATGTCCATGCGGATCGGATACCAACTGCACCACAGGGCGTTGGCGCCCGTTCGCACCGGCGCTGCCAACGCCGCGACGGCGTCGCCGTAGTGCTCTAGGGCATCGAAACCGTTTTCCTCGACCGCAAGCCATACCGGATCGAAGGCGATCGTGCCGCCGGGCGGCAACACGCGCCGCTCAAACACGTAATCGATGCCCAGCGAAGTGCCTCCCTTGCCGCGTTCGAATCGGTCACTGATCACAGGCAAGCACTGCCTGGCCGACAGGGAGCCGAGCACCAGGGTGGTCGTCGATCGGGGATGCTTGAGCGCCAGCACGCCCATGCCGCAATGCTGCTGCACCGGCGGGCCCGTTTTTTCGTCGGGCGCGGGGCGGCAAGCGGGCGCGGGGGCCGGAAAAGCGACCGCGGCCGGCGGCTGTCCGCCGTCGGCCAGCCGCCACCCGCCGCCCAGGGCCCCGGCGACGTCGAGCATCCGCACGCGGCCCAGCGTCACGTCGTGAGCAGTCTGGTTGGTCGCCTGCGCCAGCAGCACAATCGCCGGGCGATCGCGGTAGAGGCGAATGCGGCGTTCCAGCACGACTCCCTGGCCCCAGCGCTGGCAGATTTCCACTGCGCTACCCAGCGCGTCGCGGCAGGACGCGGTTTCCGTCTTGGCGGCCCGGGGGGAAAGCAGGCGTCCATCCACCTCGACCGAGAACCGGTCGCGCCACACGGCGGCATCGGCGCCTCCCCGCCAGGTTGCATCCCATCGGCCGTCGGCCGCATCCAGAGCGACGCGTACCCGGTCGTTGCTCAACAGCACTTTGCCATGTTCGCGGACGACCGTCACGTCCCGCTCGGCCACCCCGAGCGGCATGGCCATCAGCAGCACGAGAAGGGCAGGATGAAGCTCTTTCATGGTCGAATGGCTCCCGTGCGGAGGAACTCGGCATAGCGTTTCCGATACTCTTGCTTGTATTGGACCACGGTCCGCTCGAAACTCAACTCCGCTGCCGACGGCCGGAACCGCCCCGTCACCTTGATCTCTCGGGTCTCGGGCCCGACCGACAGCTTTCCGTCGGCGATCGCAAGCGGGCGGCCGTCGGCCTCGGCCGCCCGGACCTCGTAGAACCATGGCAGGCGAATCACCACGTGCTTTGGCGGCTGCCGGAACCGGTGCGAGAGCGATACCGTGAAGCCGTCCGCGCCGGCGGAAAGCATGGCGCTGACTGGGCCAAACGTCGTGGGTTCGCCCAGGATTTCGATCTTCTTCCCCGGCCGCAACCACTCGGGCGACACGGCCGAGAACAAATAGAGGTCGTCCTGATACTCGCGAACCAGCATGTTTCGCATCAGCTCGATGATTCTTCCCGAAGTGCAGCCGTCGGGCAGGATATCGCCGTTAAAGTAATCGCGGGTGCTCCACGGCACGGTGCCGAACTCCTGCGGCGCGTGCGTCGAGCTGGTGTGGAGCAACAGGGCGTACAGGTCGCGGACCGCCGCTTCCTGGTCCTCGCCGCTGCCGCGGACCAGGGCATTTTGGGCGTTGTCCGGCGTGTGCCAATAGTGCAAGCCCGGCTTGGTGTTGAAGACAAACTCGCCCCCTTTCTTACCGATGGCCACCGGCAGGACGTAACCCAAAATGCCCTCGGCATACGACTCGCGGGATTTGCGTATCGTGGCCGTCACCCGCGGATCGAACGGCTCGAACAGCGGCTCGGGGTACAAAAGCATCATGTTGTCCCAATGATTGCCGCGGAGGGTCTTCTCGATGGCCGGCGGAATCCAGCCGCCGCTTTGGGCGGTTTGCAGGGCCAACTGCTTTTCGAAGGCCGCGCGGAACCGCCGCTCTTCAGTCTTGAAGCGCCGGACGTCAGCGGCCTTGCCCATCGCTTCCGCCATGGCGATCGCGTACCGCATGCCGTGCAGGGCCCAAATGTTGGGACCCATCTGACGAACGCCGTTCAGCGCCGCGTCGTCGGTAATGCCGGTGTACGGCGGAAACAGCCCCCGCGGGTCGGTCCGCGTCGTCCGCATCTCATACTCCATGGCCTTGACCACGCCCGGATAAACCTCGCGGAGAAAAGCTTCGTCGCGAGTCAATTGATAGTGCCGGCCCATGCACCACAGGTTGAAGCCCAGGAACTCGTAATAAGGACTGCCGCCCTGGCCCCGCTGATCGAAGCTGCCGTCGGGGAATTGATAGGCGATGGAGTAGAGGGCGGTCTTGCGGGCGATCTCCGCGAGTCCCATGTAGTCGAAGCCGACCCGCATGTGCGAGGAATCGGAGCCGCCGTAGAAGTCGTGATACTGGAACTTGTTCACGTTGGTGATGTACTGGTCGCCGACCTTGTCGATCGCCAGCAGATCGAACACCGTGTTGGCGAGCAGCGTCTCCTGCACCTTGCTTTCCGGGAACTTAAGCGGCGGCTTGCCGACGAGATTTTCCCAGAAGGAAACGACGCCCTGGAACTGTCGAGCGGAATCGGCCTCCAGCACCTGCTTGGCTTCGGCCGAGTCGACGGGCAGCGGGGCCACCGGCATCTTGAACGTGAGCGTGCGGCTCTCGCCCGGTCCCAGCGGCACCCGATAGGTGACCATGCCCATGGGCGTGTCGTAATTCGACACGTGTTTCGGAGCGCGGTCGCCCACCACCTCGTCGGTAAGATAGCGATACAACCGGAAGCCTTTATCCGTCGCGCTGAGAGTCAGTTGCTCCGGCTCCGGTGTGCGCGGAAACGCGTACAACAGGCGGCCGTCGCGGATCACCGCGCCGGAGCCAAAGGAATACTGCCAGTTGGCGTTGAACTGCGTCTGTCCCTCGGTGTACTGCTTCGGAATCAGGTCGAAGCGCTGAGGGAAGCGGAAATCGGCTCGGCCGCCGCCGAGGCAGTAGACCGGCGGGCTATAGCGATAGGCCGAGCTGAAAAAGGCCGTGCGCGGCTCGCCGGACTGGTTTTCCAGCCGCACATCGACGAAATTCAAGGGCAGCCCTTCCAGCTTGCCCCCCAGGTCGGCCGCGAACAGGCTGACGGCGAACTTGACGCCGTGCCGATGAAAATCGTACTCGACGATGGGGAGATAACCGTCGCGAAGCGTCTTGATGCGTACGTTGATTGGCTCGGGCGGATTGCCGGCGAAGAACATCAGCTCGCCGAAGCCCGTATTCAAGTATCCCTCCGGCGTGACCTCGCTCGCCACCGGCGCGTAGAGCGTGCCGATGACGTCCGTCGGATGCCAGAAATAGGAGAAGGGTTTTTGCGGCTCGTCGATGGCCGGATCGAGCATGCCGCCGAGAACGGGAATCTGCGCCCGGCCGGGTGTCGCCCAGAGCCCCGCGGCCGCCAGCAGCGCGGTCAACAACAGCCGCCGCCAAAACGGTAGTAGCGCGATCATGGTCACGGCCTCCGAGGGTCAACGGGGGAGGTTAACGACTGTTCGGAAGGCACGGTGGGCCCGCGTCTCTCCGCCGATCGAGCGCCCGCGTCACACCTGGTTCGGCACGACCCACGGCTTGCGGCACACGTCGCGGCGGAGCAGCTTGTTGCCTTCCGGGCTGTTGGTAAAGCTCTCGGTCTTCCCGTCCACCAGCAGCTTTTGGCCGCCGACCCGATAGCTGATGTTGGCCATTTGGCAGAGCAGGGTGCTCCGGTGCCCTTCGAGCACGTCGGCGTTGGGCAGCTTGCGGCTCCGCACGCAGGCCAGGAAATTGTCCTTGTGGACCCCATCGGGGAAGCGGCCGTGCATCTGCGCCACGATGACCGGCTCGCGGTTCTTCTGCCGGCCGAACACCTGCCAGCCGACGCCGTGCCGGCCCACGTACATTACGCCCTGCTCCCCGTAAATCTCGATCCGCTCGGTGTTCTGCGGCCAGTAGGGGAAAATGTCGCCGTTCCGCACGTCCATGTCGGTCTTGATCATGTAGGGCGTGTAGAGCGTCTCTTCGAAGGTCATCACCAGGCGGTCGAAGTCGAAGGTGGCGATCATCGTGTCGGGCGTTTCGGCCGCTCCCTTGCTGTTGAAACGCCCGCCGGTCGCGAAGACCGACTTGGGATACTCAACGCCGCACAGCCAACGGGCGAGGTCCATCTGGTGCACGCCGTCGTTGATGATGTCGCCGCCCGAATAGCGCCACATGTGATTCCACTGGTGCCGGAACGTCACGTTGTACTTATGCTCCGGGGCAGGACCGTTCCACATGTCCCAATCGAAGCCCTCGGGCGGATCGCTGTCGGGGGCCAGGGGATGGTTGGACTGCTCTTTCATGTTGAACACCCGGCACAGATGAACCTTGCCCAGTTTGCCCGAGGTGAGATACTTCTTGGCCGCGTGGAAACAGGGGGCGCTGCGGCTTTGCGTGCCCAGTTGCACGATGCGTTGGTACTTGCGGGCGGCCTCGACCGCTTTGCGGCCTTCCCACGGATCGTGGCTGAGCGGCTTTTCGACGTACACGTCCTTGCCGGCCTGGCAGGCCCAAATCGTGGCCAGCGAGTGCCAATGATCGGGGGTGGCGATCACCACCGCGTCGACCGACTTGTCGTCGAGCGCGCGGCGGAAATCCTGCACCAGCTTGGGCGCCTTGCCCTGCGCCTTGGTGATCCCCTCGAGCCGCGTGCCGCGGAAATCGGCGGGAAAGTTCTCCACGAAAGCCGCCGGCGCTGTCTGGGTGAAGATCGTGGTGTCGACGTCGGCCAGGTAGGCCACGGCGGAGTCGCGCCGGGCGGCGAAGCCTTGCGACAGCACCGAACCGCGGCCCCGCAGGCCCACGATGGCCACGACGACTTTCTCATTGGCCGAAACGCTTTTGGCCGAACCGGTGCCGGCAAACACGCTGGCGCCGGCCGCGGCGCCCAGGGCCAGCCGCCCGGTTTGGGCGACGAACTGCCGCCGATTGAGAGCGCTCATGACGATTTCTCCGGTTACTATTTGACTTCCCAAGTGGGGCGATGCCGCTGCCATTCGGCCTTGAAATCGCCCAGGCTGCCCCAGTGCGTTCGCTTGTCGAGATCGACTTCGGCCACGGCCACGGTGCCCGATTTCCGGGCCAGCGCGATCGTTTCGCCGCTGTGGTCCCAGACGGCCGAAAGCATCCAGTGGGCGAAAATGTCGGCATAGGTGCTGCTCACGACGTACACGTGGTTTTCCACCGCCCGGGCCTTGACCAGGTCCGGATTGCAGCCCCACACCGGCCAGGCGATCACCTCCGCGCCGCGGATGGCCAGTTGCCGGGCGACCTCGGGAAAGAAGCCGTCGTAGCAGACCATCATGCCGACTCGGCCGAAGCGGGTCTCAAAGACCGGATACTCGTGGCCCGGGGCGATGCCCGACGTAATCTCGTCCCGGGGCAGGGCCACCTTGCGGTACTTGCCCACCAGCTTGCCGTCAGGCCCCACGAGGGCTGCGGTGTTGTAGATCAGGTGCCCCGCCCGCTCGTACAAGCCGGCCACGATGTAAAAATTGTGCTGCTTGGCCAGCCGGCCAAAATATTCGGTCGAAGGGCCCGGCACCGGCTCGGCCACGTCCTCCGGCTTGAGTCCGTTGCCGACCAGCGTCAGGCACTCGCCGAGCACGACAAGATCGGCCTTTTGCCGAGCGGCTTCTTCAAGCAAGGGAGCGAACATGCGGCGGTTGTCGGCGGCCGTCTTGCCGCCGTGCGGCTGAAAGTGAACGGTCGCCAGGCGGACTTTGCGGCCTGGCGGCGGAGCGGTTTCCGTGAAGCTCACCCCGCTCCAGCGAATCTTGGCGTCCTGCGCCCAGCGCAACCGCAACTCGACGACCGCCTGGGTTGCCTTTGAAGGCGCATGGTAGGTGTCGGAAACTTCGGTCCAGCCGCGGGCGTCGGCGGCCTTGTCGGTCGGATGTTCGGCTTCGGCACGGGGAGTGTAGCCGCGCGTATAGCCGGTCACGATCGCGTCGTCATAGTTGACGCGCCCGCCCTTGCCGTCCAGCCAGGTGATCCTTACGACGGCGCTGCGCCACGGCAGGGCGACGTTCTCGACTTTTCGCAGGGCCGAGAAGCGGTAACAGCGGCCGCCGTGGATGGGGAACGTTTTCACCCACGCCCCATCGAGCCCTTCCCGCTGATCCGCTTTGATCACCCATGCCGCTTGGCCCTGGGGGCCGCCGGCCGGTTCGAAGGCGAACTCGGGCCGAATCTCCTCGCGCGGCGCGGCCACGCTCCAGCCGTCCGGCGCAGCGGGAACTTTTCCTTCCCAATCGGCCCGCGCCGGCGGCGTCAGGCAAGCCAGGCATGCCGCAAGCACACATCCCCAACCAGATAGGCGGTTGTTTCTCATCAGAAAGGCTCCCAAGAGACTAAGGAAACCAAGACTTGTTTAGCCGCCGCGTCCACGCGGCGCTAGTGGCGGGTTTGGCCGTTAACATTCTCCCCTCTCCCTCTGCAACATTATTCATCAGCTAGCATTGGCGGAGGGGTGGTAAAGGTAAACGTATATTGCGTGAATTATCAACTTAGCTTGGATCCAGGAGCGGACGCGGTGTTCCCGACGAACCCAGTTGGGCA
>Ga0181520_10003833_pt1 | contig 25886 bp, 23 predicted proteins | sample PEATcosm2014_Bin_29_FD_132451 | JGI IMG/M metagenome (GOLD analysis project Ga0181520, IMG submission 132451) | Peatland microbial communities from MTU Mesocosm Facility, Houghton, MI, USA - PEATcosm2014_Bin02_30_metaG | ecosystem: Environmental > Terrestrial > Soil > Wetlands > Peat | place...
CAAACAGGTTACGTCGAAAATGCTCAAATTGTCGCATTGAAAACAAAGGACTTGAGCGTGCCGATGGCCCCTGAAATCTTCCTGAAAAAGCCCCAAATGGCCAGAAATCGAGGTCGTTCCCGGTTGATCGCCAACTCGGAAGTGGCCAAGAGCGTCGGCCGGAAACACGGGCATTGCGGGCAAAACCCACCTGCGGGAATCTCGCTCCGCGGCTCACCCTGACGATCGGGAGGCCTTCTACCTGGCGTCTTCCTCGCTCACCAGCGAATCCTGAATGTGGCCCATCTTCTCGTGCTTGGTCTTGAGATAGCGCTCGAAGGTCTCCTGCATCTCAACCTCGGCAGAGACCCGCTCCACAACCGCGATCCCGCCCGATTCTGCGGATTCTTCGGCTATGCGATGTGGCAGCGGGCCATCGGGACCGGTGCCGAACAGCTCTGGCGACTCAGGAAAGACGCCCATCTTCCACCCCAGCGACAAAGACCCGTCGCTGGCGACCCCGGTCTTCCACCCCAGCGACAAAGACCCGTCGCTGGGGACCCCGGTCTGGAGTGCGAGCAGCGGCTGCCGGACGGCTCCTATCTGAGTTCGATCTACCTCTCGGCCGCGAACCGGCGACGCCAACTGAACGGCATCCGGCTGCGGGTCGTCGAGTACCGGCTCGACGGCGTCGAGGGCAGCGAACCGCTCTACCGGTTGGCCACTTCCATCCTCGACCCAGCCCAGGCCCCGGCCAAGGAACTGGCCGCTCTCTACCACGAGCGCTGGGAGATCGAGAGCGCCTTCGACGAATGGAAGACCCACCTGCGCGGGGCCCAGATCGTACTGCGCTCGAAGACTCCGGAACTGGTGCGGCAAGAATTCTATGGCCTGCTGATGACCCACTTCGCCATCCGCGGCCTGATGCACCAAGCCGCACTGCGGGCCAAAGAGGACCCCGACCGGCTCTCGTTTCTCCACGCCGTACGCGTGGTGCCCCGCAAGATAGCCGCTTGGAACGCAATTCCCCCCTGCGCTGAGGACGGCATTTCATGACTCCGTGCTGGAGGAGATCCTGGCCGAACGCGTCGTGTCCAGCCGCAAGCGCCGGAATCCCCGTGCCGTGAAGCGCAAGATGAGCAAATTCCCCATCCGACCGCGGGGCGGCAAATCGGTGCCGAGCATCGACATCGGGGAAGTTATCAGAATCTTTAACTGAACAGTATTGGGGCTAAAGCCCCCGAGGAACGATTTACGTGCCTTTTGAATCCCAAACAATGCTTTTTTCCAGCCAGTGAAGCCGGTACAGGATGGCCGTACTTCACTGCACGGCTGAGCATGTGGAGTCACAGGGCCTGCATTCAAAGCCAAGATCCAAAGCCCGTTCCCTTGCCCAGACGGTGGGTTGGTTTTGTTCCCAGTGGGGGCATCCGGTACACTCATCTCTTGCGGGCCTTGCAACAAATGCAAGGGAGCTTACCGATTTCCCGCAACCAACCACCATGTCGACCATCCAACCTATTGCAGGTGAACTCGAGCCGCATCCAGACGTAGCCTTGGTCGAACAGGCGCGCGGCGGTGACGTCTCGGCCTACGACACGTTGGTTCGGAAGTATGACCGTCAGATCTTCAGGATTGCGCAACATATCACGCAAAACCGGGAAGATGCCGAAGATGTCATGCAAGATGCGTTCCTGAAGGCGTATCAGAAGCTCGACCAATTTCAGGGGAATTCGAAGTTTTACACATGGTTGGTACGGATTGCGGTCAACGAGAGCCTGATGCGGTTGCGCAAGCGGCGCACTGGCAAGATGGTGTCGATCGACGAGGATATCGAGACCGAGGAAGGCAGTGTCCCGCGGGACTTGGCCGACTGGGCCCCCGATCCCGAGCAGAACTACGGACAGGCGGAGCTGAACGAGATTCTCCGAAAGACCATTCAGGGACTACCTCAGGGATTTCGCATCGTGTTTGTACTGCGCGACGTGGAAGGCCTTTCCACCGAGGAGACCGCAGAGACGCTCGGGTTGAGCATTCCGGCTGTGAAGTCGCGTCTTTTGCGCGCCAGGTTGCAGCTGCGCGAACGACTGAGCCGTTACTTCCACAGGAAGAAGGGGGCTGAGAAGTGACCTGCTCTGAGTTTCTGGCATTGCTCGACGACCTGATCGACGACTCGGTGACTCCGGAGACGCGCGCCGAGTTGCAGCAGCATCTGCACGGCTGCGAACACTGCGAGGTCACCTTAAGCACGACCCGCAAGACGATTGAGATTTATCGGTCCCACGAAATCTACGACCTTCCCTCCGGGCTTCGCGAACGCCTCCACGCCGCCATCATGAGCCGCTGCAAAAAAGGTTGTTAATGATGTCTAAATGGCTCCAAGCCCCCTTGTGTCTCCACAAAATGTGTCTCCGCAAAACTAGACACCGTCCGTGTTGCGATTGGCCGGCTTTGAGTCTGTTATAGATACCCCGCGCTCTTCTGCGCCTTCAGCACTAACTCGGCCGCCAGCAGGGCCTGCTGCTGGTCCTGCGCATAATGGGTTCGATTGACGACATCGGCCACAAACTGCGGCCCGAACGGCAACACCATCTGGCTGCAATCGATGTAACGCGTCTGCTTCTGGTCAACCAGGAATAAGTGGTTGCCGCCGGGCTTGCCCGCTACGTCGATATACTTGCGTAACTCGATGTAGCCATCTGTTCCGAGTAAAAACAGGCGTCCGTCACCCCAGGTGCCCAGGGCATCCGGAGTGAACCAATCCACGCGAACATAGCCGGCGCCACCGTTACCGTGCAGCATCATGTCGCCGAAGTCCTGAAAACCAGGATGATTTGGATGATTGACATTCGCGATCTGCGACGCAACCACCTCCGCCGTTGTCGACCCGGTGTAATAAACAAATTGATCGGCCTGGTGCGAACCGATATCGCAAAGGATGCCCCCGTATTGCGCAGGGTCCCAAAACCACTCGGGACGGCTGGGTGCATTGATCTGATGGGGCGCAATATTGATAGTCTGCACCACCTTGCCGATCGCGCCGGCTTTCACCAGGTAGCCTGCCTGCACAGCCGCTCGCACTTCCAGTCTCTCCGAATAGAGGATGGCATACATCTTCCCTGTCTCCGCCGAGACTCTGCGAACCTCATCCAGCTGTGCCAGCGTGGTCATGCCAGGCTTGTCGCTGAGATAGTCCTTGCCATGTTGCATGACACGAATGCCGAGCGACGCACGCAAATTGGGAATAGAGGCGCTAGCCACCAACTGGATCGACGAGTCGTTGAGAATCTCATCTTCGCTCTCCGCCAGGCGGGCGTCAGGATAGGCTTTCCGGAAATCGGCAATCTCCTTGGGCAGCGTCGAGTAGAACGCGACCAATTTCCCTCCGCCACGAATCACCGCCGCGGTGATGCCCATGATATGCGCATGATCGAGACCAATGACGGCAAAGTCGATTGAGTGAGAAGGCTTCGCATCCGGATCGACCTCGCGTAGGGCGACTTCATGCACAACCCGCCCTCCTCCTGGGGGCAATCCAAAGGCCGCTTCAGGCAGCGCCGACATCATTCCTGCTGCGCCCATGGTCCTTAGAAAAGAACGCCGTCCCGCCCCGTCAACTTGCATCGATCTCTCTCCTCAATGTTGCGCTGCATCCGGCGTCGCGGCAGACTTCCAATTGATCACGTGATAGATAGCCTCGTCGGTGCCGACGTTTCTCAGACCGTGCAGTTCATTCGACCCGTTGAAGATTACGGAGCCGGGTCCCACCCGTTTCCATTCTCCGTTTGACAAAGTCTCCACCGTCCCCTGCCTGACAATGATCAACTCCTCGTTCGGATGCCGGTGCGGTGGATGCGACATCTTGCCCGGCTCAAGCGTGGTGACGTGCATCTCGAGTTCATCGAGCGTAGCCGTGCGCGCCTTGAAGAAGGAACGCACCGAGCCGACGTCGGTCTGCTTGACTGGAATGGAGTTCCAATCGAAGACTGCCGCCCCCATCACCGGCGCCTTGTCTGCAAGAGCGAATGCCCCGGCTGTAATGGCGCAAGCACTCAGCGCGATCGTTATGTCTCTGCGAGCGATCATCTCGACTCCTCTGGTCTGAGCCGTCCCAGCGGCAACGCCTGATGGTGACCTACCCGACCACAAATACCTCGGGCCGGAGCGAATCCAGCTTCGCTCCAGCCCGGTTCCTTCGATACCAACGCCGCGCAAAAGAACGGCTATCTTGCAGCCATGCTCTCTTCGGGCAATTGCTGATAGCTGACAAACGCAAGTTTGCGGCTATCTGGCGACCACGATGGAACATTGATGGTTCCCTGGCCACCGAACAACTTGGCCAGAACATGGATTTGCTTATCCTTGAGCGACATGAGGCGAAGCTCTACGTCCTTATCAGGCGGGTGACCATTGACGCCCTTTTCATAGGCTACATAGACCATCCATTGTCCGTCGGGCGAGATGTGCGGGAACCAGTCGTTGCTTTCCCCGTTTGTCACCTGTTCCTGCTCGGAGCCATCGGCCTTCATGCGCCATATCTGCATATGCCCGGTGCGCTCCGAATTGAAGTAGATATGCGTTCCATCGGGAGAGTAATCGGGGCCGTCGTCGAGACCGGGGGCGCTGGTGAGCCGTGTTTCTTCGCCTCCTTCAGCGGGAATGCTGTAGATGTCGAAGTTGCCGCCGCGCTCTCCGGTGAAGGCTAGCATCTTTCCGTCCGGCGACCATCCATGCCAATACGAGGGCGCGTTGTGCGTAACCTGCCTTGGTGTGCCGCCCGAAATGGGCAGGATATAGATGCGCGATTTCTTGTCGGCCTCGGATTGATCGCTGATGGCCACGAATTTTCCATCCGGTGAAATGCCGTGGTCGTTGTTGCAGTGAATCTGCACGCCGGTGGAGATAACCGTGGGCTCGTTCGATCCCAGATCGAGGCGGCGAAGCGTCCCCTCTTGATTGAAGATCAGGAACGATCCATCGCGCGACCAATTCGGCGCTTCAAAGTGCGCGGCGGCAACATATTCGACGTGCCTGTCGGTTGAGGCAATTGTGACCGTTTCCAGCGCGCTCACCAGGACGCGTTTGCCGCTCGCAGGCGGAAGCTGTTCAAGGCTCACATTTGAGAACACCGCCCTTTCCACCGCATCCTTATCGTGCGCACAAACGCCGATGCCCACATAGAACTCCCCAGCCAGCGCCAACTTGGTTGAGGCGCCTGCGGGCTGCAGTTTGCCATCTTTTCCTGCAACAAACGCGTAGATGAAGTCGCCGCGCTTCTCGATTCTCACTGTCTTGGGCGCCGTGACATTCGATTCCACTTCATGGGTGTCCGCGCCGGCCGGATAGCGGTACTGCAGCGAAGTCAGGCCACTGCCGTGGACGGCAATATCAACGGACGGCGAATTCCCATCGAGCGATTGGCGGATCATGAGAACCGCTTTGCGGTGCGGATTCCCGCCAGTTCCAAGGAAAGCGATATCCGAAGTGAGCGCAATATCGCCGGAAACCTTCTTCCAGACGAAGTGGAAGTCGTCGGCGCCAAACCACATGTTCTCGCCGCTTCCGCTGATTGTGTAAGTCCTGTGAGAACTATCGTATTCGACTGCGCCGGGATGCAGCACGGTGCCCACATCCTGGTGGCCATCGAAAATGCCGAGTTGCTGCGTCGCAGCCATGACCATTACCGGAAACAACGTGCATAAAGCAGTAACGCCGAACACGCCAAAAGTACGAAGAGAGCAAGCGAGCATGAACAACCTCTCGAATCGGGATTTGAGCAGCCAGATTGCCGTCGCGCCAATACAATGAAATGCACTGTAGCGGGGCTGCGACGCCCTTGTCGATTCGATCAATTATAGGTGCCCGGAAGCGGTTCGAGCCGGCGACTCCGGCGAAATGCGATCTCACTGGCGACGCGGGCGGCGCGAACGCCGCCCTGCCTAAGTTTCAAGACCGAGGATGCGAAATCAAGCCGCCCGATTCACTCCTCTGACCGGGACTATCGAACGAGGTCTTGGGAGGCGAGACCAGAACCGGCAACAGCATACTCACCAACATGATGCCTGCAATCACATGCAACCCGCTGGCATAGGACCCGCTGCTCTGCCGCATGTGTGCGATCAGCAAGGGTCCAAAGGCGCTTGCACATCCCCACGCTGTCAGCATCAGGCCATAGATGGGTCCGACGTTTTTCGAACCGAAGTAGTCGGCGGCAAAGGCCGGCATGGTCCCGAACCCGCCTCCATAGCACATCAGAATGACGAACGAAACAAGTGTGAGTATCGTCGCGGACGACAGGACAGGCAGCATCCAGAACAAGCCGACTTGAACCAGGAACATGACCACGAAAGTCCACCGCCTCGTTATCGCGTCCGATGTCCAAGCCCAGAAGATGCGACCGACTGCATTCCCGATAGCCGCAATACCTACCATGCCGGCGGCAACAGCCACACTGACCTTGGCAATCTCCTGGAACATCGGAGATTCCTGCGATATCAACGAAATACCCGCGGAGACATTGAGAAACAAGAGGAACCACAGCGCCCACCATTGCCACGTCTTGAGCGCTTCGCCAAGGGTGTAGTCCTTCGCCGAGCGCTGCGCGGTCTGGGTGGCGCTCGGTGTCCAACCCGCGGGCTTCCAACCAACAGGCGGATTCTGCATCAAGGCGCCTGTCGCCATTACCACTATGAGATAAGCAATGCCAAGATAGGCAAACGTCTGCAGCACGCCAACTGTCTGGATCAGATGTGTGGCCACCGGCGCCGTCACCAAAGCTCCTGCCCCAAAGCCCCCCACGGCGATGCCCGTGATCAGCCCTCTTCGATCCGGAAACCACTTCACCAACACGGCAACCGGAACAATGTAGCCAAACCCCAGGCCGATTCCTCCAATCAATCCATAGCTCAAATAGAGCCACCACAGCTTGTCTGCCGAGAAGCTTGCCAGAAATACGCCTAAACCATACAGAACGCCCCCGGTCAATGCAACGACGCGTGGCCCCTTCTTGTTCAGCCACAAGCCTCCAAAGAATGCTGAAACTCCCAAAACAAACACACAAATTGTAAAGGTTAGAGTTACCTCGGAGATGGACCAGTGAAACTGTTTGGCAAGTGGAACCCTGAACACGCTCCACGCATAGACGGCGCCAAGCGCCATCTGCATCAGAAAGCCCGCTGCTGCGAGTCCCCAGCGATTCGTATTCGACATGCGATCTCCCTAGGATAATTCGTGAATTATCTCCGTTTCTACTTGCAACTTCCCCTCAACTTGATCTGATTCCCCAAGGTTTCAAGAAAGCGATTGATGAGGGCGATGCTTCTGCGCAACTCCTTGTGGCGGAACTGGCTCAGAAGTGAAAAAAGTCCGGGCGGCTCGATCACCGGTTTCTCGTGACAGCCAAGAGTCTGTCCGGCCGCCGAGGCAATGCATTGCATGACCTCTGGATTGATTTCTCCAAGCACCTTTCCGAGAATCACGACATTGCGGATGGCGCGGACCGCTTCATCGCTTCCGGCAGCGCCGACTGCAGATTCGACCAGCTTGTCTCCTGCGCCCAATGCGCCGCGCAGCAATCCGAAGACACCGCTGTCATGCAGTTGCTGCAGCAGTTCATAGGATTCAAGCAAAGCTTCTGCATGTTCAACGGGAGCTTGTTCCAAACGATCCCTCAACTTCTGGCGGGGATCGCGGGGCGGCAATTCCAGAGAGATCGGCCGAGCCATGTTCGATTTCCTTTCCTGATGTGCGGACTAGCTTGTCTTGATCTGGACAAGCTCCTTGCCGGGTTCGCGATAATCCTTGCGAGCCAACTTGCGCTCTACTTCGACGCCAACCTGTGGAGTCGGGTTCCCGTGACGCGAATTGGTGCGCGGCAGAGGATCTTCGCCTGTCTCACCCAGCACTTTCAACTGCACGGAAGTCTCCTTGTAAGCAGGGGTATGGGTCACCTTGTCCGTATAGCTGCTGGTGAGCCGGTTGACCGGTTCATCCACTGAATTCATGGGCATGTACAACTCATTTCCATGAACGCGCGTGGTGACCACGGCCTGTGCACGCACCTTCCCATAGCGCGAGGTCAGCTGAATCCAGCTACCGGTCTCTATACCCCTCTTGCCGGCGAGATCCGGTGAGACCTCCACAAATGTGCATGGTGTCTTTTCGCGAATCCCCTCCGACCGATACGTCATGTTCCCTTCATGGAAATGTTCCAGCAAACGGCCGTTATTCAAGTGCAAATCGAATTCGGCATCCTGCTGATCGGAGGGCTCGGACCAGGGAACGGGGTAGAAAGCCGCCTTACCATCGGCCGTTTTGAATTGCCTGGTATAAAGCAGCGGTTGATCGGTGCCATCTTCCGCCACGGGCCACTGGAGTGACTTATAGCCCTCGAGTCGTTCGTAAGTTACACCGGCCATCAGCGGAGTAAGAGGCGCAATCTCCTTATATATCTCGGACGGATGCGCGTACTTCCAGTTGGCGCCGAGACGATTGGCGATGTCCTGAATGATCATCCAATCCGGGCGGCTCCCGGCGAGCGGCTCAAACACCTGATAGAGCCGCTGGATCCGACGTTCAGTGCTGGTGAAGGTGCCTTCTTTCTCGAGGCTTGGACACGCTGGAAGAATCACGTCGGCAAAACGGCAGGTCTCCGTGAAGAAGATCTCCTGCATGACAAAGAAGTCGAGTTTGGAGAGAGCGCCAGCGACATAGTTGGCATTCGAATCGACCATGCTCAGCTCTTCGCCGAAGACATACATCGCCTTGAGCCGTCCATCGTGGATGGCATCGATCATCAAGTGGTTGTCGAGTCCCGGTTTTGGTGGCAGAGTGACATTCCATCCCTTCTCAAACTTGGCACGTATGACGGGGTCATCGACTTTCTGATATCCTGGAAAGAAACCAGGCATCGCACCATGGTCGCTGGCGCCTTGAACATTGTTGTGCCCGCGCAGCGGATAGGCGCCGGTTCCCGGCTTCATATAGTTTCCGGTAGTCAACAGGAGATTGGAAATTGCCGTAGATGTATCGGACCCCATCACGTGCTGTGTAACGCCCATGGCCCAAAGTACGCAAACGCCATCGGCCTCTGCAATCATGTGCGCGACCTTGATCAGCGTTTCAATCGGAATTCCGCACCGCTGGCTCGCCATTTCAAGCGTGAAGGGTTCGAGGCTGCGCAGGTATTCTTCACCGCCCTTGACCCATTGGTCGATAAAGGTCTTGTTCGCCAAGCCATTCTCGAAGATATACCGTGTCACGGCGGAGAGCCAGAAAAGGTCGGTGCCAGGGCGTGGATGCAGGAAGACATCGGCGCGACGGGCCATCTCGTTTTCGCGCAAGTCGGAGACAATCAGTTTCTGCCCCTTCAATTTGTGAGCCCGTTTGACGCGGGTAGCAAGCACCGGATGGCTCTCCGCAGTATTGCTGCCAATAATCAGCACAAGGCCCGCATGCTCGATATCGGAAATGGAACCCGAGTCGCCGCCATAACCGACAGTGCGGAATAAACCTGTGGTTGCGGGCGCTTGGCAGTAGCGAGAGCAGTTATCCATGTTATTGGTGCCGATGACCGCGCGCGCCAGTTTTTGCATCAGATAGCTCTCTTCGTTCGTGCATTTCGAAGAGGAAATGAATGCCAGCGAGTCTGGACCGGTTTCGGCTTTGATTTCAGCAAACCGTCTGGCAACTAGATCGAGAGCTTCATCCCAACTGGCTTCGCGGAACGTGTCTCCTTCTCGAATCAGAGGCTGGGTCAGACGGTCGGGACTGTTGGCATAGTCCCACCCGAATTTCCCTTTGATGCATGTCGATACGCCATTGGCTGGTCCAAGTGCAGGTTCGACTTTCAAAATATGGCGCCCCTTGGTCCAAATATCGAAGCTGCAACCAACGCCGCAGTAAGTGCAGACGGTCTTGGTGCGCTTGATATGAGACTCGCGCATGGCGGCTTCGGCTTCAGAAAGCTTGAGAATAGGCCCGTAGCCGACCTCCGGTTCTATGCCCTTCACCACATCGATCATTCCGTTGATTGCCTGCTTGGGCAAAGCCGTCAAGAAACCTGCCTCGCCGAGCATCGATTTCTCCATCAGCGCGTTGCAAGGGCAGACCGTGACGCAGTGGCCGCAAGAAACGCAACTCGATTCGCCAATCGGAGCTCCGCCATCCCAGAGCACGCGAGGATAAGCCTCTTCCCAATCAATGGTGAGAGTCTCATTGACTTGCAGGTTCTGGCATGCCTCGACGCAACGTCCACACAGAATGCACTGATCGGGGTCGTAGCGGTAGAAGGGATTCGACATATCCACTTCAAACGGCTTCGGCCGAAACGGGGTCTTCTGGTGCTCTACCTGCAGAAGGCTCGTGGTGTTATGGACTGTGCAATTGCCGTTGTTATTGTCGCAGACCGTGCAGTAAAGCAGATGATTACCGAGAATTCGATCGAACGCCTCGCGCTGTGCCGTCTCGGCGCCCACCGTATCGGTGATGACATTCATGCCGTCTGCAGCAATGGTGCCGCAAGCTCGCACAAGCTTTCCATCCACTTCAACCATACAGGCATCGCAAGTTTGCACAGCACCCAGTTGGGGATGATAGCAAACCTGCGGCAGGGTTACACCGCATCGGTTGATTGCATCGATAAGGCTTTCACCAGTCCGGATGGCCTGCACCTTGCCGTTTATCGTAACTGCCATGGCCTTGCCCCCTTCCAGATGAGTTTGGATACTAATACCGGGAACGCCAGTGCGTAAAGGGAATATTTTGAAGCTGGGTTTGTGCTTTTCCGATTCATCTTCCGTTCATGAAGAAGATGCCTGCCGGAAAAAAGAAGGTAAGTACAATGGTTAGCATTCTTGGACATTCGTTCCGAGGACGAGATGGAAAAGGCCCCGGAAAGAGAGGCTTTGCCGAGCAGGATTAAGCGAGCACGTCAATGGAGAGACAGCGATATCCGCATGAATAGATGACAAACCTCGGTCCGCGAAGAAAGCCAACCAACGTCAAGCCCAGCTCGCGAGCTAGCCTGACGGCCAAACTGGACGGCGCGGAGACCGAAGCGAGAATAGGGATGCCTGCCGTCAAGGCCTTCTGCGCAATCTCGAATCCTCCCCTCCCGCTGACCATCAGCACTTGATCGCACAAGGGCAGACGCCCCTCCCGAAGGGCCCATCCGATGACTTTATCTACTGCATTGTGGCGGCCAATGTCCTCGCGCAGGACTGTAAGTTGGCCGCTTGCGTCAAAAAGAGCCGCAGCATGCAATCCCCCGGTTCTGCTGAAGACTGCCTGTTCTGCACGAAGCATCTCCGGCAGGCTGCAGAGTACTTCAGGATTGATGCGAAAAGCTGGATTGGGGGACTGCAAACCATGCGTCCTTATGGCTTGGATTGATGCCTTGCCACAGATGCCGCAACTCGATGCCGCAAAGAAATTCCGCTGCAAGTCTTTGGAGTCAAAGGTACTGTCTCTAAGCTTCACTTCGACAACGTTGCTTTTTGCACCGTTTCCCGGAATCACGGATTGAAGACTGTCGATTTGTCCCGGCACCTGAATGATTCCCTCCGTCAGCAGGAATCCCGCGACGAGTTCTAGGTCGTGACCCGGAGTCCGCATGGTGACCGTCAAAGGAATGCCGTTGAGACGGATTTCCAAAGGCTCCTCGGCTGCCAGCCAGTCCCCAACAGAACGAGTATTTCCCTGGTCCCATTCCGTCACCTGCGTTAATTCTGCACTCCGTTCCGGTGCTCGTATCAAGGCATCGATCTCCAGACTTCGGCAGTTCTGCATTCTCCAATTGTTGTACACCGAAACCAGGCTGCCGAGCAGGTTCCCGGCCAACAAAATCCTCCTTGCACCGGACCTGAGAGGCAATGAATAGAAGACAGCTCTTGCCCCCTTTTGACAGCGAGCCCTATTTGGAGCGATTCTATAGCGAAGAAAAGGCGAATACACTATGCCCTCCGCCGCCACACTTCGCATCGAAATCGAGCATGCCCTGGAACGCCGCTTCCCTTCAGCGCTCACGCCAGTACCGCGCGCCATTCGCGAAACTGCGCCCATCGGGATACCCCAAGTCGACGAGCTGCTTCATGGCGGATTTCCCGTGGGCGCCATCAGTGAAGTGACAGGGCCGGAGAGTTCCGGCCGCACTAGCTTGGTGCACTCGTTTCTGGCCGGGCGCACCGAAGAGGGCCGTGTCTGCGCCTGGGTGGACGCCAACGATGCCTTCGACGCCGAGTCGGCAGCTGCCAGCGGTGTGAATCTGAAGCAGTTGCTGTGGGTGCGCTGCCGTATGACAGACGCCGCCAAAGGCAAACCCTGGGCGCGGCTCGACCAGGCACTGCGGGCCACCGATCTGCTGTTGCAGGCGGGTGGCTTTGCCGCGCTGGTGCTGGATCTGGGCAATACCGCCCCGGAACACGCCAGCCGCATCCCGCTGGCCACCTGGTTCCGCTACCGCCAGGCCGCCGACCGCACCCGTTGTTCCCTGCTGGTGCTGGGCCTGGATGCCGTTGCCCAATCCAGCGCGGCCGTGGTGCTGGAATGTGCGCCACTCTCTGCCGACGCCGGCAGTTCAACCGTGCTCAAAGGCTTTTCCTATCAGGTGCACAGCGGCAGGCAGCGTTTCACGCCCGGCCTGGCCGGCTCGCGCAAGCCGCCTGCTTCCACCTGGTCGGCAACCGGCGCCTGGCAACGTGAGCCCCCAGGCCCATGGCGAAGCTCGATGCAGATCGTCCCCGGCGCACACGCAGCGGTCGGGATGAAGGAGAAGCGCGCATGAGTAACGCTCTGTATGCCTGCGTTCACGCAGCGGAGTTTCCCGCGCAAGCCCTGTTGCGCCTGCGCACCGAGTTCGACGGCGAGCCCGTGGCTGTCGTCGAAGGGCGTGTGCCCCTGGAATCGGTGTGCTCCCTCAACCGGCAGGCCCGGCTCAAAGGCGCTGTCCTGGGCATGCCGCGCCTCGATGCCGAAGGCATAGCCGGCCTGCGTCTATTGCCGCGTTCGACCGAGACCGAGGCGGCCGCGCGCGCCGTTCTGCTGGAGTGTGCCGCGCAGTTCTCTCCGCGGATTGAGCCGGTAAGCCAGGGCACGGCCTGCACCTGCGTTCTGGATATTACCGGCACCGAGAGGCTCTTCGGCCCACCCGAGACGCTGGCCGAGCGGCTGCGCGAATCCCTGGCCAGCGCCGGTTTTCGCGTCTCCATCGCCGTTAGCGCCAACTTCCATGCCGCGCGCCTCAAAGCGGCCGCCACGCGCGGCATCACGGCGATCCCCAAAACTCAGGAAGCAACTGCGTTGGGCAGGCTTTCTATCGATTTGTTGGATCTCCCGGCGGATCACGCCGAAACCTTTGCCATCTGGGGCATTCGCACGCTGGGAGAACTCTCTGCCCTGCCGGAAGTCGACCTGATCACCCGGCTCGGCCAGCAAGCACAGGCATGGCGCGACCTGGCCCGCGGCGCGCTGCCGCACACCTTTCAGCCTCTCGAAGCAGAATTTGCCCTGCGCGAGTTCTGCGACTTTGAAACGCCGGTCGAAGACACCGAGTCGCTGCTCTTCATGGGTGCGCGCATAATCGATTGCCTGGTGGCGCGGGCCGCCACGCATGCCCTTTCGCTGGCTTCGCTTGTGGTGCACATGGAGCTGGTCGGCGGCCGCGTCTACCGGCGCGTGATTCGCCCGGCTGTACCCACTGTCGACCGCAAGTTTCTGCTCAAGCTCCTGCAACTGGAGATCGCGGCACATCCGCCTCAGGCTGCTGTTCTGCGTATGGCGTTGACTGCCGATGCTGGCCAATCGAGCAAGGTGCAACTGGGCCTGTTCGCACCGCAAACCCCGGAGCCTTCGCGGCTCGATGTAACCATTGCCCGCCTCAGGGCCATAGCCGGCGAAGACCGCGTTGGATCGCCGCAACTGGAAGACTCGCACCGGCCAGGCAGCTTTCGCATGGAGAGCTTCACCGTGGTTGAGCAAAACGACACGGCAAAGCCCGCCGTAGCGAAGGAGACACGTCCTCGCGCTGCTTTGCGCCGCATGAGACCGCCGGTGCCGGTGAGCGTGGAACTGCGCGCCCTGAAGCCCGTGGCCTTTCGCGACAACGAGCGCCGCTTCAAGGTTTCCGCGGCCTATGGCCCGTGGCGCACCAGCGGTTGCTGGTGGTCGACCGATGGCTGGGACGCCGAGGAGTGGGACGTGTTGGCCCAGACCAGCGCCGGGTCGTCCGTTGCATGCCTGCTGGTGAGGAATCATCTGGCAGGAGAGAACGGCCGCAGCGTCTGGCAGCTTGAAGCGTTTTATGACTGACAGCGGCGCCTATATCGAACTGCACGCGGCCAGCGCTTTCAGCTTTCTGGCCGGGGCGTCGCAACCCGAGGCGCTTGCCGAGCGCGCCTCTCAACTGGATATGCCGTCCATTGCCCTGGCCGACCGGAACGGGCTTTATGGAGTAGCCCGTTTCCACACCATGGCCAAAAAGACGGGTGTGCGGGCGCACGTCGGCGCGGAGATCGCGGTCAGCTCTTTCGGAAATCAGCTCACGCCGCCAGGATGGTTGCCCCACCAGTTCCCTGCCGAACCGCCGCGCCTGCTGCTCTTGTGCGCCTCGCAGACCGGCTACCGGAATCTCTGCCAGCTCATTACCCGCTTCAAGATGCGCGAAGCCACCAAGGCCGAAGGCGCCGCGACGCTCGACGATCTGGAGGAGTTCTCGGCCGGTCTCATCTGTCTCACTGGCGGCGACGAAGGCCCGCTGGCAGCGGCGCTCGCACAGGATTGCGTAGACGGAGCGCGGCGATGCGCGGAGCGTCTCGCCGGCATCTACGGCCGTGGCAACCTCTATCTCGAACTGCAACGCCACCAGCTACGCGAGGAAGAGTGCAGTAACCAGTCTCTGCTCGGCCTGGCAGGCACGCTCAACCTGCCGGTTATCGCCACCAATGGGGTGCGCTATGCCACGGAACGCGATCGCGAGATTCTGGACGTGCTGACGACGATCCGCCACCACACCACGCTCGACTGGGCCGGGCGGCTGCTGTCGTCGAACACGGCCCGGGAACTGCGGCATCCCCGGCAGATGGCGGCGCTCTTCGCCGATATCCCCGAGGCCATCGACAACACCCGCATGGTGAGCGACCGGCTGGAGTTTACGCTCAACGACCTGGGCTACGAGTTTCCTCGCTATGCCGTGCCCGAAGGCGAAACCATGGACAGCTTTCTGGCCAAGCGCGTGGAGGAGGGCGTGCGCCTGCGCTATGGATCGCCGGCCAAACGTTCGCTGCTTGCCAAGGCGCGTGCTCAAGTCGCGCACGAGCTGAAGATGATCGCCAAGCTGGGCTTTGCCGGTTATTTCCTGATCGTCTGGGACCTGATCCTTTATTGCAAGCGGAACGGCATCCTGGTGCAGGGGCGCGGCTCGGCGGCCAATTCCGCGGTCTGCTATGCGCTTGAAATCACCGCGGTCGATCCGGTTGGGATGGAACTGCTGTTCGAGCGCTTCCTCAACGAGAATCGCGGCGAATGGCCCGACATCGACCTGGATCTTCCCTCCGGGGAGCACCGCGAGCAGGTGATTCAGTACGTCTACGAGCGCTACGGGCGGCTGGGCGCGGCCATGACCGCCAACGTCATCAGCTATCGCGGGCGCTCGGCGGCGCGCGAGGTAGGCAAGGCCCTTAGCTTCGACGAGGAGCAGCTCAACCGCCTTTCCGGTCTGGTGGGCCATTGGGAGTGGCGCGACCAGAACGACACCATGGCCCGCAACTTCGAACAGGCGGGATTCGACGCGCGGCATCCGCGCATTGCCCGCTACCTCGACCTGTGCCAGCGCATGCAGGATCTGCCCCGCCATCTGGGCCAGCACTCGGGCGGCATGGTGATCTGCGCCGGGATGCTGAACCGCGTGGTGCCGCTGGAGCGCGCATCGATGCCGGGGCGGACGGTGATCCAGTGGGACAAGGAAGACTGCGCCGACCTGGGCTTGATCAAGGTCGATCTGCTGGGCCTGGGCATGATGGCCGTGCTCAAGGATTCGATCGAGCTCATACCGCGCCACTACAAGCAGGAGATCGACCTGGCCGCGCTGCCCGAGGATCCGCTGGTCTATCAAACCCTGTGCAAGGCGGACACGGTGGACATGTTCCAGGTGGAAAGCCGCGCCCAGATGGCTCCGATTCCCAACAATGGGCCTACGCGCTTCGACGACCTGGGGGTGCAGGTGGCCATCATCCGGCCCGGGCCGATCGTGGGCAAAATGATGCACCCCTACATGCGCCGCCGCCAAGGTAAAGAGGAGGTCACCTACGCCCATCCCTCGCTGGTGCCGGTGCTGAAGCGCACCCTGGGTGTGCCGCTGTTTCAGGAGCAGCTTTTGCGCATGGCCATGGTGGTGGCCAGCTTCACCGGCGCAGAAGCCGAGGAGCTGCGCCGGGCCGTCGGCATGAGGCGGTCGATGCAGCGCATGAAAGACCTGGAAGGCCGTCTGCGCCAGGGGATGACGCGCAACGGCATCGGTCCGGATGCCCAGGACAACATTGTGCAGGGCATCTCGTCCTTTGCCATGTATGGGTTTCCTGAGTCCCACGCCGCCAGCTTCGCTCTCATCGCCTATGCATCGGCCTATCTGAAAGTGCATTACCTGGCGGCCTTCACATGCTGTTTGCTCAACAACCAGCCCATGGGCTTCTACTCGCCGGCGGTGTTGATCAAGGACGCGCAGCGGCACGGGTTGGGGGTGCGGCCCATCGATGTTCAGCGTTCGGAATGGCTTTGCACGCTCGAACAGGAACCGGACGGCACTCTATCCATGCGCATCGGCCTGAATTACGTGAAAGGCCTGCGTCAGCAATCGGCCGAGGCGATCCTGGCCTCCCGCAGCCATGGGGGCTTCGCAACCGTCGATGCCCTTGCCGAGCGCGTTCCGGTGCTCAGTCGCAAGGAACTGGTGGCCCTGGCTCGCGTCGGCGCCTTCAACTCGCTGGGCGCGGTCGAGCATCGCCGCGACGCGCTATGGCAAGTGGAGGAAGAGGGCCGTCCGGTTGGCCCATTGCTGCGCGGAGCCGCCGATGGCAGCGCCAATTCGGCCAAGCCCTTGAAAAAGATGACCACCGACGAGCGGCTGGCTGCCGACTATGCCGGAACCGGCATCACCACCGGTCCGCATCCCATGGCCTACGAACGCGCGGCGTTACGCGGCCAGGGTGTTCTGTCGGCACGGGAACTGGAAAGCTGCGCCGGCGGCTGGGTCAAGGTTGCCGGCAGAGTCATCTCGCGGCAACGACCGGGCACCGCCAAGGGCTTTGTCTTTCTCTCGCTTGAAGACGAAACCGGCATCGCCAACATCATTCTGACGCCCGATGTGTTTGAGCAGCATCGGCTGGTGGCCACGCGCAGCCGATTTCTGTGGATTACCGGAAAGCTGCAAAATCAGGATGGGGTGATTCACGTGAAAGCCGAGTGCCTTGAGCCGCTGCAGTTCTCCCTGGGCGTGGAGAACACCACGGGCCGGGTGTCGTGGAACAAGCCTGAATAGTCGTTACAGGAATGAAAAAGGGCGAACGACAGACGGTAAGCCTGTCGTTCGCCCTTTGTGAATTGCGTTTTAGACTACCACCATTCCATCAAGCGGCCGGCGCGAACCTTGGTGCTGCTCTCGGGCTTCTCGGAGCGGACCAGCAGGACCGGGATGTGGACCAGGCGGAGCATCTTTTCTGCGATGGAACCGAACACCAGCGGATGCCAGCCGGTGACGCCATGGGTGGAGATCACCAGCATGTCGATGTGCTCGCGCTCAATGACATCCACAAGGCCTGCGGCCACGTCGTCGGACTCTTCGATGAGCGAGGTTGCCTTGATCCCCTTGGCAGCCAGGCTGGCCACGGAAACGGCAAAATGCTCTTCGGCTTCCTTCTTCGTCTCTTCCACGTTGCAGCAGCCGTCGACGACGTGCACCAGGAAAACTTCGGCATGAAAATGCTGCGCAAGCACGGTTGCCTGCTCCAGGGCCAAGTGGGACGACGGGCTGAAATCGATGGGCAACAGGATCTTCGCTGGAATGGTGCTGAATGAATATACTTCGGGCATTACACTCTCCTCGCCGTTCCACACGGGTGTACGGCCTCTCGTTTGTCGCCAATCATCATAGGAGGCCGTTCTCTTTTGGTGAAGTGACACGCAACACACATACCTACGGCTGACCGGCTTGGTCATCTTAACCCATCAAAGCCGTACCAGTCTGCGGTCGAACTGAAGCGAATCGATCCTCGACCGGCACGCGCGCTGCCTGTGCCCGTGCCGCTTTTCACACCGTTTGGAATCGTCCATTTTTCCGCCACGTACGTCCATGAAAATGCAGCAGAACCTGTGAGACTGCGACAATCGGCATCTCATTGGAAAGGTGCGCTCTTGAAGTCTCTTATTTCCCTGGTCTTTTTCGTGGCAGCCGCAGGCGCAACCTGGGCACAGGGCAACTATGAAATCCAGGTCTACGGCGCAGAAACCGTGGCCCCCGCCAGCACCATGGTGGAACTGCATTCGAACTTCACAGCCGACGGCCAGCGCAAAACCATCGACGGCGTCGCGCCCACCTATCGCGCCGAACACGAGACCCTCGAAATCACCCAAGGCATCAACAACTGGTCGGAACTGGGCTTCTACATCTTCACCAGCGAGCAGAGCGGCATGGGCGTGCAATGGGTCGGAGACCACATCCGGCCCAGGTTACGCGCACCGGAAAAATGGCATTGGCCGGTCGGCGCCAGCCTTTCCATGGAGGCAGGCTACCAGCGCGCACGCTTTTCTCCCGACACCTGGACCTGGGAGATCCGCCCCATCGTGGATAAACAAACAGGTCCCTGGTACTTTGCCGTCAATCCCGCGCTCGAACGCACCTGGCACGGTCCGGATGTGAACCTCGGCATAGACTTTGCCCCTGCCGTGAAGGTGAGCTACGACTTCACCAAGAAGGTGACCGGCGGCATGGAATACTATGCCGATTACGGCAGCATCACCTCGATTGCCAGCCTGCATAATCAGCAGCAACAGATCTTCCCCGCCATCGACCTGAACATGTCCCCCGATTGGGAGATCAACTTCGGGGTAGGCATCGGCCCCACCGCGGCCACCGATCGTTGGATCGTCAAAGGCATTGTCGGCAGACGCTTCAACTGGAGGCATCGCAAGCAGAAGCAATCGATCTACAAAAGGTCTCCGCCGCCGCTGTCGCCACCAAAGTCCCCGCCGCTATCAAAGCTTCCGCCGTCGTCCTGCGCGGAATCGTCCATACTCCCTTCGTCGCTCTGCGCGGAGTCGTCCATACCGGTGTCGTCCGTCCCAGACCGATCGTCGCCCTGGGTGTTGTAGCTGGCATCGGAAAAGTGCGCCCCACCCTGGTCGGCGGATTCGTGGAAGTGGTGTTCCTGTGCACCCTGGTCGAAGCCGCTGCTCTCCATGTGCTGGTGTTCGCCGGGCTGGTCGTAGTAGTTGTTAATGACCGTTTCTTCAACCGGGCGTTCGAATCCCCCGCCCATCGTGCCCATGCCGGGTCCCATGCCAAAGCCGCCGCCGCCCCAGCCCATGCCGCCCATGCCGGGATGGCCGAAGCCGCCGATGCCGTGCATCATGGCCTCGACACCCTCAAAAGCCAGCGCACCTGCGGCAACACCCGCGGCAGTCTGCAGCGCTCCCCGCATGAAGCTGGGCTGGCTGCCCTGAATAGGCACCCACTGCGTCTGCTGATATTGCGGCTGTGCATACGCGGGCGGTGGGGGTGGCGGGGGAATATAAGCCGGGGGCGGGGGCGGATCGGGATCGCGATGTCCAAGCAGGCCGCCGAGAAAGCTCGTGGCATGAGCCGGCTGCTGCCGCGCCTGTTGCAACTTGGCAACCTGGGCCTTCGCCTGATCCAGGGCAATGTTCTGTACCAGGACCGTCTGGGCAAGAATGTAGAGGGCGTCGGGATTGGGCCCCAACTCTTGGCGCAGCAACGCCTCCGCGTCGGGGTCCTTTTCCTGCAGTTGTGTCTGGTTCACCCGCTCCACAAGCGAGTCGAGAAGCTGTTGTTCCTGTGCCGTCACGCAGATTCACCTCCGGCAGCCGGCAATCTGCCGCCAGGGCTGCCTCTCAGGATAGAGACGCAAACCCGCAGGCGGAGTTGCTTCGCCAGGATTCACTACGCATCCCGGCCTGAGGAGGTTCCAGGCGTGAATCGTTCTACCCCACCAGTTCAAAGGCGCGGATGGTCTCCTTCCGCACCGTGAGCCGTTCGATCAGATCGGTACGGACTTCGTAGCCGCAACCGGCGGTTTGGGGAATCGCGATCTCGCCCTGCGATGAAACCGTTACCCCAGGCTCGATGATGTCCTCTTGCCAATAGCGGGAGGAGGCAGACACGTCGCCGGGAAGGGTGAAGCCCTCCAGACTCGACAGGGCGATATTGTGCGAACGGCCGATTCCAGACTCCAGCATGCCGCCGCACCAGACCGGAATGCCTCGTTCCTGGGCTGCGTTGTGCACCGCGATGGCTTCGGAGAAACCGCCTACCCGGCCAAGTTTGACGTTGATGATCCGGCAGGATTCCATTTCAATCGCCGCCAGAACGTCGCGCCGGTTGCGGATCGATTCATCCAGGCAAATGGGGGTCTCCAGTCGCTTTTGCAGCATGGAGTGGTAATAGAAGTCGTCGTGCCAGAGGGGTTGCTCGATCATCAACAGGTCGAAGGCGTCAAACTCCGTCAGGTGGTCGGAATCCCTCAGTTTGTAAGCGGAGTTGGCGTCGCAGCTCAACGTGATGGAAGGCCAGCGATTGCGCACCGCGTCGAATACCTCGACATCCCAGCCCGGCTTGCACTTGAGCTTGATGCGCTGGTACCCGGCGGCCAGTTCGCTTTCGATCATCGAAAGTAATTCGGGGATGGAGGGTTGAATACCGAGCGATACGCCGCAGGGTATGGTCTCGCGCACACCTCCCAGGAGGCGGGAGAGCGAAACGCCCAGGGCCTGCGCATCGATATCCCACAACGCGTTTTCCAGAGCGGCCTTGGCCATTGGATTACCGCGAACATGGTGAAAGATGCGTGGGCACTTGCCGCCGTTGTCAGGCGATTCGGCCGCCAGCATGGGACCTAATTCCTGGGTGATCACGGTCCAGGCGCTATCGGTGGACTCGGCTGAGAAAAACGGCCTTTCGCCAGCCGTGCACTCTCCCCAGCCGACCAGCCCATCGGCACGAATCTCGGCCAGCAGGATGCGCCGGTTGCGGGTGACACCGAAACTGGTTTCAAAGGGGCGCACCAAGGGGAGGTGCAGTTCACGCAGGATGATTGCATCGATCTTCATAGACTATCTCGCTCCTTGGGGCTGCTGGCCTGCTCCGCCTGGGAGTGCAAACCCAGTTCGAAGACGCCGTTTCCTTCTGCATCCCGGACGAAGCCAAGTACGGCTAAACCCTGGGAAAACGCCTTTTGAAACTTGCGCCGGTTCTCCAACTGAACTGCAAGTGCCCGCTCGCGACCGGCTTCGGTGGCTTTCCATTCGTAAATCGAAGCCGGGACCACTATCCGGTCCAACACCGCTTCTCCAAGCTCCAACGCGGTCGGACGCCCTTCTAATACAGCCTGCACACGGGGCGAATCGAGATGCCACTCAGCCAAGAGCCTGTCGGTAGGCAGCCCACCCTGTAGTCGAGATGAGGATACACCATAGAAATTCTCGCGATAAGCCCAGACGACAGCGCCCAGCTTGTGGATATTCAGAAAAGCGTTCTTGATCTCCAGCGGGTCGAAGGTCCATTCCATGCGCCGTATGCCACGCGCCAGGGCATCCCGGCGCTGTTCCAGCTTCAGCAGTGTACCGATGCCGCGGTTCCGGAACTCCAGCTTCACGGCGAGCATGTGCGAGTGCAGATAGGCGACAGGGCCGCTTGCACTCTCTTTGATTCCCGGCAAGGAGAACGCGAAGCCCACCAACGAATCTGCCATGCGGCCTGGAGAATCGTCGGCTTGGCCAGTGTCGAATGCGCCCATCACCTGGCCGCCGATCTTCTGGGCCAGCAGAAAGGTCTTGCGAGGCGTGATGTCGCTGGGGTCCACGCCCCATGTCTCAATCTGCAACTGAACGCAGGCTTCCAGTTCTTCAAACCCTTCGCAGTCCCGGACCACGATCATGCCGGCTCTCCTGGGTAAGATGACGGTTCGGAAGACTCCGGGGTCTCATCGGCCAGTTTTCGCTTGGCCTGGGCCCACAGCGCCTCAAGTTCTTCGGGCGCCTGTTCTTCCAGGGGGCGCGCTGTGGCCAGTTCCATTTCCCGGAAACGCTGGCGAAAGCGCCGGTTACAGCCGCGCAATGCCATCTCCGCATCCACGCCCAGGTGCCTGCCCAGATTCACCACGGTAAACAGCAGGTCGCCCAGCTCGGCTTCGACGGCAGGCTTGCGCGCGGGATCGGCAGACGAAGCTTCCGCTTCCAACTCGGCGGTTTCTTCGACGATTTTGGGCAACAGATCTTGCCAGTTGGGCCAATCGAAGCCGGATTTGCGTGCCTTGGCACCCAGTTTGGAGGCCTCGGCCAGGGCCGGCATGGCGCGCTGTACGGCGTCGAGGCGTGAGGCTGGTCCGTCTGCTGCCTGGGGACCGGCCTTGGCTTTGTTTTCCGCGACCTTGATCTCTTCCCAGTTGCGCAGCACCGCGGCCGAGGAGCCCTGAACTGCGGCATCGACATCGGCCTGATTGCCTGCCGCGCGCGAGGCTTCGTCGCCAAAGACGTGAGGATGGCGGCGCACCAGCTTGCGATTCAAATGCTCGAGCACGTCGGCAATGGTGAAGTGGCCGTCGTTGGCGGCCATTTCGGCATAGAAGAGCACCTGGAGCATGAGATCGCCGAGTTCCTCGGCCAAGTGGGGCCAGTCGCGGCGCTCAATAGCGTCGAAGACCTCATAAGTCTCTTCCAGCGTGTATTTGCGGATGGAGTCGAAGGTTTGTTCGCGGTCCCAGGGGCACCCGCCGGGAGCGCGCAGGCGGGCCATGATGGCCACCGACTCCGCGAACAGGGCCGCGGCGCGAGCCGGGTCGGATGCCGGATGCGCGGCGGAAGACTCTGCGGTGGAGCTTTCTATCGGAAGGTCCATGCTGTTTCAGTCTATCGCGCGCGCAAGCGGCAGGAGTGTCCTTGACGTCTAAAGACCGTATACTCAACATCGCCCATGATTCGCATACTCGGAACGATCTTTGCCGGACTCCTCGGCTTGGCCTTCGGCAGCTTCTTGAACGTGTGCCTGAGCCGCTGGCCGGCGGGCGAGAGCGTGGTGACCCCGCGCTCGCACTGCCGCCACTGCAGCCATACGCTGGCCTGGTGGGAGAATGTGCCCCTTTTAAGTTGGCTCATGCTAGGTGGGCGCTGCCGCGGTTGCAAAGCATGGATCGGCTGGCGGTATCCGGTGGTGGAAGCGGCGGTGGGGGTACTGTGGGCTGCGGAAACCTGGCGAACTTTCCATCCGGAACTGCTTTCGATGACAAGGCTGCCTATCGACGACTTCTGGTTCTACTTTGGTTATGGTGTTTTCCAGATGGTCCTTTTCTGGCTGCTGATTGCCCTCGCTGTGCTGGACGCGGAGCACCTTTGGCTCCCTAATTGGGTCACCTGGCCGGGTGTGGGGTTAGGTGTAATTACACGGTCCATCATTCTCCTTTATGTTTTGGGCGTAAATGATGCGTCGTACACGGAGCTTCCGGAGTCTGACCCAATTGTCAAATATGGACCCATTTCGGTCTTCCTTGCCCCGGTCTGGGCTGCTTTAGCCGCCGCAGGCCTCATCCTGCTCATTCGCTGGGTCTACTGGTTGGTTCGCCGGCGCGAGGGCATCGGCCTGGGCGATGCCAAACTGATGGCTTTGCTGGCTGCGTGGCTGGGGTTGCCTCAGGCTTTGTTCGCCTTTGCGGTTGGGGTGCTGCTGGGGGCTGGATACGCCATGGTCCTGCTGGCCATGCCGTCGGCGCGGAGGGAATCCGGGCCATGGGCGGCGAGCATGATCCCGCTGGGGACGTTTCTCTGCATCGGCGGCATTGTGAGCAGCCTCTGGGGACAGAGGATCATTGCCGCCTACCTGAGCTGGTCGGGGCTGGGGTGACAGAAAGCAGAGATCAGGGAACAGGGATCAAATGCCCAGTGGTGGAAGGGACCTCGGTTGCTGGGTTCAGATACTGTTTAAAGGGATGGTTTACTGCGTGAAATAACCCACCTGCCTGGTGATTTCCCTGCATTGGCAGCGCCGCAAAGGACGCAGCCCGCTTCGCCTTGACGAGATCGGGCCAAATACCTAATCTCAAACCAGCATCCTCTTTGATCGGCGCCATCTTTGGCTCCGGCTAGTCGGTTGCAATCCCCTGGATTTCTCGGACTGGGCGACGATGATCCCCTACTACTGGCAGTATCTTCCCCTGATGATGCAGATTCTAGCTGCTTTCCTCCTGGGGCTGGGCATGGTGACGGCCTCTTGGTTCGTGGGGCGGCACCGTAATTCGAAGGTCAAGCTGGCCGCGTACGAGTGCGGCATCGTGGCCGTGGGCGACGCCCGGGGGCGCTTCAGTGTGCGCTTCTATATGGTTGCGGTGCTGTTCATCCTGTTCGACGTGGAAGCCGTGTTCATGATGCCCTGGGCCGTGATCTACCGCAAACTGCCTGGAATCACCGGGAGCCCGCTGTTCGGCTTCTGGGAGATGCTGGTCTATCTGGGCTTTGTGGCCGTTGGACTCTACTACATTGTGCGCAAGGGCATCCTGAACTGGAGCCAGGACAAGGCGGATCTCTAGGATGAGCAACGTTCCGAACGTGACACTCATGGGCACGGCCGCAGTACTGGAAGGGCTTGCCGGCCATCCCGCCGTCGTGGCGATTCAGGCCTGGGACCCTCAAGCGCTGGCCGACGCGAAGTGGGACCGGGGCGAGTTGACCCTGACCATTGTGCCCGGGAAGATTCGCGCCGCCGCGGCTGCCATGCAGGCGGCCGGGTACAACTTCTTTGAAGACGTGACCGCGGTGGATTGGTTCCCTTCCACGCCGCGCTTCCAGTTGAGCTACCACCTGCTTTCGCACGGCTTCAAACAGCGTATCCGGCTGCGGGTGATGGTGGACGGGGCGACCCCCTCGGTGGAGTCCATCACAGCGGTTTGGCCTGCGGCCAATTTCTACGAACGCGAAGTCTTCGATCTGTTCGGGATCAGCTTTGAAGGGCATCCCAACCTGCGCCGCATCATGATGCCCGACGATTGGGAAGGCCATCCGCTGCGCAAGGACTACCCGGTGGAGGGCTACCGCTAGATGACTCAGATTTCCGATACACGCATCCTCGTAGCCCCCGTTGCCGAAGAGCCTCAAGACCAGCACATGGTGCTGAACATGGGTCCGCAGCACCCGTCGATGCACGGCGTGTTGCGCCTGGTGCTGGAGATCGACGGCGAAATCGTGGTCCGGCTCTATCCCGAGATCGGCTACCTGCACACCGGGATCGAAAAGACCTGCGAGGCCAAGTTTTATCAGCAGGTGGTGCCGCTGACCGACCGCTTGGACTACCTCAGTCCCATGGCCAACAACCTCTGCTATTGCCTGGCCGTCGAAAAGCTGCTGGAGCTGGAAGCGCCGGAAAAAGCCCAATGGCTGCGCGTGCTGCTGAGCGAACTGACGCGGCTGAATTCGCACCTCATCTGGCTGGGCACGCACGCCATGGACATTGGCGCGCTGACCGTGTTCCTCTACTGCTTCCGCGAGCGCGAAGAGATTCTGCGCATCTTCGAGGGGCTGAGCGGGCAGCGGATGATGACCAGCTACTTCCGCATCGGCGGGCTGTCGATGGAGCCGCCGCTGGACTTCTACGAGCGGGTGCAGGGGTTCATCAACACGTTCCCGGAGAAGATCGACCAGTA
>Ga0181520_10003834_pt1 | contig 25879 bp, 20 predicted proteins | sample PEATcosm2014_Bin_29_FD_132451 | JGI IMG/M metagenome (GOLD analysis project Ga0181520, IMG submission 132451) | Peatland microbial communities from MTU Mesocosm Facility, Houghton, MI, USA - PEATcosm2014_Bin02_30_metaG | ecosystem: Environmental > Terrestrial > Soil > Wetlands > Peat | place...
ATCCTTTGTTAAACTAAAACGAGTGGAAGCGGCTTCAGCCCTCCTGAATTCTCGATTTCAGACGGCTCTTTTCCGCCTCCCACTGCAAGAAAGGCTTGCAACAACCCCGTGGATGGGGGCCTTTCTGAAGCGTCGGCCTCTCTGCCGATGAATTCAGAAGAACCAGCGCATCCTCTGCAAGCCGCGTTGTGCTTTCAACATCCCCGTTCGCGGCCTTCGCATGAAGGCGAGCTGGACTGAAGGCGGAGTATTGTGAATCTGGTTCTCGATGATCCAACGGCGGTTTTGCCGGAGACTGACAGCGTTTGCAGCCTCGAAAACTATCTTGCGCTCCCCGACCACACCATGGACGAGCGAATTGCTGAGGCGCGCGCCAAGCTCGGCGCAACCACTCTGCTGCTCGGCCACCATTACCAGCGCGACGAGGTGATCCGCTTTGCCGATGCCACTGGCGACAGCTACAAGCTCTCCCGCGTTGCCACGGAATCTGATGCCAAGTACATTGTCTTCTGCGGCGTTCACTTCATGGCCGAAAGCGCCGACATTCTCGGCCACCCCGGCCAGCAAGTGATCCTGCCCGACCTTAACGCCGGCTGTTCCATGGCCGATATGGCCGAGATCTCCCAGGTGGAAGCCTGTTGGGAGGCGCTGGAAGCCCTTGGTCTGACTGACGAGACCGTCCCGCTCACCTACATGAACTCCACCGCCGCCATCAAAGCCTTTTGCGGGGAACGCGGCGGGCTGGTTTGCACCTCGTCGAATGCCCGCGCCGCCTTCGAGTGGGCCTTTGCAAGGGGCAAACGCATTCTCTTTCTGCCCGACCAGCATTTGGGCCGCAACACCGGGTATGAGATAGGCATTCCGCTCAGCAAGATGGCCGTCTGGGATCCCTGGGGACTCCAGGGCGGCCAGACCCGCCAGAGCCTCACCCAGAGCCGCATTCTGCTCTGGAAGGGCCACTGCGCCGTCCATCAGCGCTTTCTGCCCAGCCACGTGGATGCCGTCCGCGCCAAGTATCCAGGCATCCAGGTCATCGTTCACCCCGAATGCCGCTTCGAAGTCTGCCAGAAGGCCGACGCCCTCGGCTCAACCGAACGACTGATCGCATTGGTCGAACAGGCTCCCGCCGGGCAGATGTTTGCCGTCGGAACCGAGATACATATGGTCAATCGCATGGCTCGTCGCTTTGCCGAGCAGGGCAAAAAGGTCATTACCCTAGACGACACCGGTTGCCTCTGCACCACCATGTATCGCATTAGTCCGGCGCACCTGGCCTGGGCGCTTGAAAACCTCGTCGAAGGCCGCGTCGTCAACCGTATTCAGGTCCGCACGAACGTAAAGCGCTGGGCCAAAGTGGCGCTGGACCGGATGTTGGAAGTGGGATAAATGCTGGAATCATAGTACGTGCACTCGTCGCAAATATACTGGCGCGGCTGAGTACTTTTTCATACAGGATGAAGGAATGATCCGCTTAGCTCTTTGCTTCACGGCGATACGTGAATAGTGCAACTGGAGTGAGCAACGGGATCAGAGCCGGAATCAGCGCGCACCACAAACGCGGCCTTGCGGTGAGGAAAGCAACTGCGATGTCGAGAGCAGCAACAAAGCAGAGAAGGATCGCTAACCTGGATGCAGCGGAGCGAAGTGATAAAATCTACATGGGAATTCACCTCCGTCGAGCTTCAAAAAAGAATATCATGACTTGACTCACTCTATCTATTTTTCAGTCACTTTTCGTCGTATTCTATTAACCAAAGGCGGCGCTTATGAAGACCTTCACTCTCGACGAAGCCCAATCTCTGCTCCCGGTGCTGGAGTCGCTGCTCAAGCGCGCCATTGAAGGCAAGCAGGCGGCGCAGCAGGTTGAGTCCGGCCTCTCCGAACTGGCTCGCCGCATCTACATCACCGGCGGCATGAAGGTGGATACGGCTGATGTTGTCCGTCAGCGCGCCGAGTTGGAGGCCCACGTCCAGAGAGTCCGCGAAAGCGTTGCCGAGATTGACTCCATCGGTGTACAGGTCAAGGATCTGGATGCCGGTTTGCTGGACTTCCCCTGCCGACTGGAAGAAGAGATCGTACTACTCTGCTGGCGCATGGGGGAGCCGGCCATTGAGCATTGGCACCCCATCGACTCCGGCTTCAAGAATCGCCAGCCCGTCGACGAGCGCTTCCGCCGCCGCTCCGCCAGCGGCAATCGGCCCAATTAGCTCTCAGTTTTCATTTGTCAGTTCTCTGTGAGAAGCAACCAACGCCCTGTGAAAACCATAGAACTTGACCGCAGGTCTGCAAAATTTTTCTTGTCTTTACTCTCACGACTGATAACTGGCAACTGCCAGAATCTTTTTGTCGTCCTCTATCATCTCTTAATTGGCAAACGACTTAACAAATCGTCGACATGGATGTCCCCAGGGATGTCCCTGCCGCGCGCGTTCTCAACCCCATCAACCTGTAAGGAGTGAATATGCTTTCCGTTGGTTCCAGTTTCCCGAGCTTCAAACTTTCCGCCGTTGTCAATAGCGACATGAGTTTTCCTACGATCACGGATCAGGACTACCCCGGCAAGTGGAAGGTCTACTTCTTCTGGCCCAAGGACTTCACCTTTGTCTGCCCCACAGAGATTTCAGGCTTTGGCCAGCTCAACTCCGAGTTCGCAGCGCGCAATGCGCAGGTCTTCGGCGGCAGCATCGACTCCGAGTTCGTTCACTGGGCATGGCGCAATGAGCAGCCTTCTCTGAAGGACCTGCCCTTCCCCATGCTCTCGGACATCAAGCGAGAACTCTCCAGTGCCCTTGGCATCCTCGACCCCGTCGCCGGCGTCAGCCAACGCGCCACGTTCATCGTAGATCCAGAGAACAAGATCCGATTCGTATACGTGACCGACTTGTCCGTTGGCCGTGACCCGAAAGAGGTTCTGCGTGTTCTGGACGGCCTGCAGAATGGCGGGCTCATCCCGTGCGGCTGGCAAAAAGGCGACCCCACCATAAAGGTCTAGCTATCAAACCAATTGATTTGGGTTCCCAGGTCTGGATTCTGAGATCTGGGAACCCATCTTTGTCTACTTTCAACTATCCAGGCACTTTCCGCGCCCAGCCCCGCCTTGCTCAATTAGAATGGTGTACGTCATGAGCACAGGTATAATTGGCGGGGATTGGGTTGGCGAGATCATCGAAGGTAGATTTCCCCTCCTTGAATGGCTGGGAGATTCCGAGCGGAGCAGTGTTTTTCTTACAGAGTTGCCGGGGGAAGCCGCGCGCGGGGTCGTCCTCAAGCTTATTTCCTCCGATGCCGATGCCGAGGCGCACCTCGATCTATGGAATCGGACGCAGGCGCTTTCTCATCCTCACCTCGTGCGCCTCTTTCATGCCGGTCAGTGCCCCAGCGCCGTTGGTCCGCTGCTCTACTGCGTCTCCGAGTTTGCCGAAGAAAATCTTTCCCAGATTCTGCCCGAGCGCCCGCTCACCCCCGACGAGGCTGCGGAGATGCTCCCGCCCATCCTGGACGCACTCTCCTATCTGCACAAAAAAGGCCTCGTGCAGGCCAGCCTCAAGCCATCCAACCTTCTGGTCGTAAACGATCAATTGAAGCTCTCCACGGATCGCCTTCAACGCATCGGCGCGCGCCGGGTCGGGACCACCGCGCTCACGATCTACGATGCGCCGGAGTGCGCCACGGGAGCGATCTCACCGGCAGCCGATCTCTGGGCGCTGGGCGTCACACTGGTCGAGGCGCTCAGCCAACATTTGCCCCACTGGCAGAGATCGACGGACAAGGAGCCGGAGATTGCAGCCACTCTTCCGCAGCCCTTTGCCGACATTGCGCGCAATTGCCTGCGCACCGATCCCGCGCAACGCATGACTCTTCCGCAGTTCAAAGCGCGACTCCGGGCGAACCTAACTTCAACGCCATCGCCAACGGGCAGACTTCGCTGGCTGGCGCTCGCCGCCGGAGTGCTTGTTCTGCTTGCCGCCTTCGGGCTTCTGGTCCTGCACCACCATCCATCCGCGCCCGCGCAGCTAGCGCCCTCGCAACCGTTGGAGGTCCAGCCGGCCGCGCCCGCAATCTCTACCCCTCTGCCTTCAACCCCAACTCCAAAGGCTCAAAGCCTCCAACGCGCCAGCGGATCTGGCGCCGTTGTCCAGCAGGTTTTGCCGGAGGTGCCTTCCAAAGCGAGCGCAACCATCCGCGGCCAGGTTGAGGTTAGTGTGCGCGTCGCCATCGATCCGAAGGGTGCGGTGATCCGTGCCGAATTGGATGCGCCAACAAAGAGCAATTATTTTGCAAAGCTGGCGTTGCAAGCCGCGCAGCGCTGGCGTTTTACGCCTCCGCTTGTGGCTGGACAAGCCGTTCAAAGCGCCTGGGTTGTGCATTTCCACTTCACCCAGGCCGGAGTCGCGGTCACTCCCGTTGAAACAACTCCCTAGAAATCAAGGTCTGCAGATTTTCGACCATCGAATCAAGTTGCTCAAACCTGCGCTCGAATTGCCTCTCTGAGCACCACGGCAACCTCCTGTTGCTGATCGGTCGTGATTCGGTTGAAGAAGGGCAGCGCCAGCGTTCGCTTGGCAATCGATTCAGTAATCGGCATTAAAGCTGCGCTTCCGCCGGAGTGCCTGCGCCAGGCTGGCTGAAGATGGATTGGCGCAAAGTAGCGTCCGCTGGCGATGCCGCGCCTGGTGAGTGCCGCTTGCACTTGGTCACGGTTCGCCGCTTCCGGCAGGCGGACTACATAGACGAACCAACTGATCGTACAATCAGGAAGGGTCAGCGGCGGAAGTTCCAAATCTGGAATCGTTGAGAGCAGCGTGTCGTAGCGCTCGGCGGCCAAGCGGCGCAACGCGAGCATCTCATCGATGCGGCTCAACTGCACGCGCCCCAACGCGCAGGCCATCTCGGAGAGCCGGTAGTTATATCCGGTCTCGACCAGGTCAAGCCATTCGCCGCTCGCCGCTCGACCTTGATTGCGCAGGCTGCGCAGCCGCTCCGCATACGCCGAATTGCGCGCCAGCACAGCGCCGCCCTCGCCGGTGGTCATCTGCTTGTTGGGATAAAAGCCAAAGACCGCCAGATCGCCGAAGCTGCCCGCGCGCTGGCCTTTGAACTCCGCACCGATGGCCTCGCATGCATCCTCAATTACCGCCAGTTGATGGCGTCGTGCAATCTCCGTCAGCGCGTCCATCTGCGCTGGAACGCCGAAGGTGTGAACCACGATCATCGCGCGTGTACGCTGCGTAATGGCCAGCTCAACGGCGCTTGGGTTCAGGTTCAGCGTAACCGGATCGATCTCCGCAAAGACCGGCGTGGCGCGCATCTGCAAGACGGCATTGGCCACGGCCACAAAGGCGAAGGAGGGCACGATCACTTCGTCGCCCGCGCCGATGCCCAAGGCAAGCAAAGCCAAATGCAAGCCGGCGGTGCCTGAACTGACCGCCAGAGCAACTGGCACGGAGTGGTAGGCGGCCAGCGCAGCTTCAAAGGCCGCCAGTTCGGGGCCAAGGCTCAGTTGAGGCGTGCGCAGAACGGCCGTGACCGCGTCGATCTCGCCTTGCGTAATGTCCGGGCTGGACAATGGAATGCGCAAGCTCATTGTTGCTCCTGGCAGGGTTCCGTGGGCAGTGGCGCGGGCTGCTTGATGATCAAGCCGTCGAGCGAAACGCTAGTCAGCACGCGCGCAATCGTCGTGGCTGCGCTTCCATCGCCGTAGGGGTTCTTCATGCCGCGCAAAGATTTGCGAAAATCCGGATCAAGAGCTTGTGTGAGGGCAGCCACGATCGCGGTGGTCTCAGCCGGCGCATCGATCACGTTGCCAGCACGCTCACGGCCCTGCTGGCGCATTCCCACATTCACCACGGGCAGCGCAAACGATGCCGCTTCCATAATACCGCTGGACGAGTTGCCAATCATCGCATCCACCTGTCCGAGCAAGCTCCAGTACGTAACGGCGTCCAGGTTGACGAAGATGCGCGTCAACGGCCGCGCAGCCGCCAAAGCACGCGTTCGTTCGATCAGTGTGTAGCTCCCCGCGTCGGAGTTGGGATAAACAAAGACAATCTGTCCCGGCGCTTGCGCCAATGCGCTGAAGAGGGCGTCGGCTTCGGCATTGGTATCGCGCAGAATCGTCACTGGATGCCATGCGGTCAGCAATGTAGGTGTTGTAAATTCTATGCCGAGCTTGGTTTCCAGTTCATGTCGACCCAACAACAATGAGCGTCGCAAGTGGTCGAGCGAGGGCGCTCCGGCGTGGTGAACGCGCCAAGGCTCCTCGCCCATCGCAATCACACGGCGGCACGCGGCGGGTGTGGACGTGAAGTGGATGTGCGCCATCTTAGTGAGCGCGTTGCGCACCTGGTCATCGATGGCGCCCTGCGAAATCTCGCCGCCTTCAATGTGCGCGATGGGGATGCGAAGCGCCAGCGCAACCGATGCGGGGGCCAGCATCTCATAGCGGTCGGCAATCAGCAACAACAGGTCCGGCCGCCAAGCAGTGAGCGCGTCCGCCAAGCCGAGAATCGCAATGCCAATCGTCTTGGCCATGCCGGTATCGGTGTCCGAACTGAGCAGACATTCGATGCGCGCGCGGATCGGAAACCCGTCAGCCTCAATCTCACGGATGGTCGAACCGAACTCCGGCGACAGATGCGCGCCCAGCGTAAAGACGCCCAGTTCCACTCCTGGATGCGCTTGAAACTCGCGTAATGGCCAGTAGAGATGGCTGTAGTCAGCGCGCGAGGTGGTGACCACGGCGATGCGGCGCTTGCGGGCTTCAGCGGGTTGGTTCACAGTTGCAGTATAAATTGCGCGCCTGCGCCACTATGGAGTTTGCACCGGCGCAATCTGCGCAGGACATTCGGCAAGCTGATACCACGCCGCGCGCAGCCACCCAGGATGCAATCCGAGACAGACCTGATCTCCTGCTTGCAGATCGTTGTAAAACGCAGCATCAACGGAAATCTCGTTGGACCCTTCGACCGGCCCCCAGGGAGCAAGTTCCAGGGTGTAGGTATTGGATTTACCGCTAGTTGTGTGTTTGCCGGTAACAGGCACAACATAGATGGAGGCCTTGGCATGATCGGCCAGCGTATCGGCCACGATCGCCAAACCAAAACTGTAGGAGCAACCATAAAAAAGCAAGAGAGCAATCGCCGCCGCCTTGTTTGCATTTTTGCTGACCGCGCCGAAAAGCATGGCAATATAAACCAACGCCACGGGAATCATCAGAATCAGCAAAGGCTTCATCGAAACAAAATCGTAATTGCGTATTTGAAAAGCCAGTCCCAGGCTGGACGCAATCAATGCAATGGAAAAATCCGCGCGGGGATCGGATTTTTTCATGGGAATTACATAAAGGTTTGGTTGCTGCCGCACCAGAAACCCAACCACGATGGCAACCAACGCAAGCACAATCGCCGAAAGCGAACGCAGATTGGCCGGGCCAAAATTCAAGCCGACGGCCGCTGCGACCGCCAGCACAATCACCACAATGCTCCGCGCCTTGGCCTGCTTTAAGGCGCCGAGACGCTCTTCCGGCGTAAAGCCAAGTTCCGCATCCTGCGTGATTTCAGCCAGGATCGCGTCGCGGTCGCGCGCGTCCAAATCGGTTATCTGTTGGAACCAAGCGCGATAGTCGTCGTCGGTGTCGAAGGAACGAGAGATGGTAATTTTTCCTTGGCCCTCCTTGAGATAGAGTACTGTGTAACTTCCATTGCGTGTGCTGATGTTGCGGAAGCCCTCGATTTGACTGAGGTCGGCAGTCTTCTCTTTCAAGGCTCCGCGCACATCAATGCGCGTTCCCTCGATGACCAAACGGGAGCGCAGCGCCCAGGCCAGCACGTATACGCCAAGAATGGGCATAAAAAGGATCGTAACCGCGAGAACAGCACCGTCTGGTTCAGAGAGTATCTTGAAAGCCAGAAAGAATCCGCCAACAATGGCAGCCACGCCGAGAAGTAGATAAAGCCATCTCTGCCAACTCTTCAACCGATACTCATGCCGGGTAGAACTTGTTTGCTGCAAGGTATTCATCGCACACTCCGTCTTTGCATTTCTACCACATGAAAGTGGCTTTCGTCGCTTGCTTTTTCCATGGTTGCTTCTTTCGGTTGATGCGTCCCAATCGCCTTTTCGCTTACACTGAAAGGTTCCACGGCTTTTGGGTTAACCATATGGCCGCTCTGAGGAAGATGATGATCAAGCTAGCCGGGCCGCTGGCCCTTGCACTTTTGCTTGCATCCGCGGCAGGCGCCGAGCGGCGCTTTGATGCTGAGGCGGTGCGGTTGAACAATCGCGGAGTGGCCGAGATGAGCCAGCAGTTCACCGATCGCGCGGCGGCCTCCTTTGCCGCGGCCTTTCAGAAAGACCCCAAGCTGGCGCAGGCTGCCATCAACGAGGGCATCGCGCTGCTCTATCTGCAAAAACCGCCGGACGCTAAGAGCTACTTTCAGAAGGCCATTACGCTGGACCCGGCGAGCGCGCAGGCTTGGTACAACATGGGACTGGCCGAGCATGCAGCCAATGAATTGGAGCCGGCGCTGGCCAGCTTTCAGCAGGCGGTCAAGCTCGACCCGGCGGACGCCGACTCGCTCTACTACGAAGGCGTCTGCTATCAGGAGTTGAAGAACTTCGACAAGGCCATCGCCATCTTTCGCAAGGCGCTCGCCATCAATCCGCTGCACGCCTCGGCGCAGTTTCAACTGGCGAAATCTCTGCAACGGCTCGGCCAGAGAGATGAGGCCGCCGAAGCCTTCAAGCGCTTCAGGCATATCACCGATTCCAAGATCGGGTCACCTATCGGATTGGCGTACGGCGAGCAGGGCCACTACTCCACCGTAACGGCCATCGAAGAGCCCGAGGCGGGAAAGAAGCCGATGATTCCTGTGAAATTGGTGGCGCAGCCGATGGTGACTGGCAAGGCTGCGCCGTTCACAACCACCGGTGGCGCGTGCATGATGGATGCGACTGGCTCTGGTGCGATGGACCTTGTGCTGATGCAATCCGGCGAGCAGGCGATTCGCGTGCTGCACAGCAAGGGCAATGGCATCTTTGAAGAGTTTGATGCAGCTGCGGCAGGACTAAGGGCATCAGGTCATGCAGTGGCTTGCGCGGTGGGCGATTATGACGGCGATGGGCTGAATGATCTGGCTGTTGCGCTGGACGATGCAGTACTTTTATTTCGCAATTTAGGCAAAGGAAAATTTGAAAATGTTACGACTGAATCCGGATTGGTTCCGAAAAATAAGCCAAGTGATATTACGTTTATTGACTATGACCACGATGGCATTCTCGATCTGTTCTTGACGGGAGCGCCGTTGAAAATCGGCGATGAGTCGAATGTGTTGTGGCGCAACAATGGCAATAAGACTTTCACCGAGAAGACTGAGCCGACCGGCTTGGGTGGCAGTGGCAGGACCAATGCGGCTATTCTTACCGACTTCAACAACGATCGCGCCGTGGATATTGCCGTGACCGGCGATGGAGAATCGCCACTAATTTATGTGAATCCGCGCGAGGGAAAGTATCCGACACAAGTGCTTTACGAAGCAAAGCTTCCGTCGCCTGAGGGCGTCGCTGTATTCGACTACAACAAAGACGGTTGGATGGACATTGCCGTTACGCACGCAGGCGCGCCAGGGTTAACGCTTTGGCGCAACGTTGAAGGCGAGAATCACATCGGCCGCCGCTTTGAGCGTGTTGAGTTGCCGCTGCAAGGCGCGCTGCGCGGATGGGGCGTGACGGCGGTCGATATTGATAATGATGGATGGATTGATCTGGCAGCGGTTGTCGAAACCAAGGCAGGGCCGCAGGTGAAGCTCTTCCGCAATCGCGGTGATGGCAGCTTTGAAGACGTGAGTGCGGCGCTTGGTCTGGATAAGGTGAAGCTCACCGCGCCGCGCGGATTGATTGTCGTCGAAGACAACGGAGCGGCGGATTTGATTGTGACCCAAATGAATGCATCGCCGGTGTTACTGAAGAATGTGGGCGGCAACAAAAATCACTCTGTGCGATTGGACTTGACCGGCTTTGCCGACAACAAAACGGCGCTCGGCGTGAAGGTGGAAGTTTTTGCGCAAGGCCATTGGCAGAAGTGGGAGTTGGCAGGAGCCTCGGGCTATCAGACGCAAAACCCGCCGCAAATTCTCGTGGGCCTGGGCGATGCGGAAGCTATTGATCTGTTGCGCATCTTGTGGCCGACCGGTGTGCTTCAAGATGAGATTGATTTGCCGCACACGCCAGTGATTGCGATGAAAGAAGCCGACCGTCGCGGCAGCTCATGCCCGGTTCTCTTTGCGTGGAATGGCCACAAATATAAGCTGGTGACGGACGTGATTGGTGCGGCGGTGGTGGGTCACTGGTTCACGCCCACGAGGCGCAACACACCGCGCCCCGGCGAGTGGATCAAAGTGGATGGCGACGCGCTTGCGCCAGTCAACGGCATGATGAGCCTGCGCTTTATCGAGCCGATGGAAGAGGTCAATTACATCGATCAGTTGCGGCTGCTTGCGGTCGATCATCCTGAAAATATCGAGGTCAATCCCGATGAGCGCTTTCTTGATGATCCGCCCTTCGCATCGGGGCGCGTAGTGGCTTCAGAAGGCGCCCGGCTGCCGCTCGGCGCATGGGTTGGCGAAGGCCGAAACCAAATTGACGTGCTCGAAGCGTTGAGCACTCGCGATCATAAATTCGCCAGCGGATTCACGCCGACTCCGTTTGATGGGTTCGCAAATCTTCATGAGCTGACTCTTGATTTAGGCGAGGTGAAGCAAGGCGCTCCATTGCGCTTACTGATGACCGGCTACGTAAATTACTTCAGCGCGACTTCGCTTTATGCCGCGTGGCAGGCGGGTATCAAGCCGGTCTCGCCGTATGTGGAAGCGCAAATGCCCGATGGCTCATGGAAGAGAATCGCCGACGATGTTGGCTTTCCGGCAGGACTCGAGCGCACAATTGTCGTTGATCTCACGGGCAAGCTGCCCGTCGGCACGCGCCGTATTCGCTTGATGAGCAATCTGGAGATTTATTGGGATCAAGTGCTCATCGATCAAAGCAGCAATGCGAAAGCAACAACCGCTGAACTACCGCTCTCTCGTGCTACTCTGCACTTCCGCGGCTATCCGACGCAGATTGAAGGCGCAAGCCCTGGTGATCTTGACTACGATTATGATCGCGTCAGTTTGACGGGGCCATTCCAGCATCAGCGCGGCAACTACACGCGCATGGGCGACGTGACGCCTCTGCTTGCAAACATCAGCGACCGCTACGTGATCTTTGGAAGCGGCGAAGAGATTGCGGCGGAGTTCGATGCGACAAATTTGTCCGCGCTGCCCGCGCATTGGAAGCGCGATTACTTCTTTTACGCGGATGGATTTGTGAAGGATATGGATTGGTGGGATGCTTCGCCGTTCACCGTGGCGCAACTGCCCTTCCACGCAATGAGCGCGTATCCTTATCCGGCGAGTGAGAAATTTCCGCAGGACACGAACTCTCTCGACTATCAATTGAATTGGAATGATCGCTTTGATTCAGGCGAGCCCAACCGCAAGTATCATTTTGAATACTTCGACCGGCACGCGACGCCGGCCGAAGATGCGAGGCCATGAGATCGATGGACGAATCGGAGATTCAAGAACTGGCGGACAACCCGCGAGAGATTGGCGCGGAGGGCAAAAAGAGCCGTCTTCTGCAGGCGCTCAACATCGTAGGCGTTCTGCTTGTTCTTTGGTTGGCGCGCGATTGGCTACGGGAAAGCCACTGGTTGAATGGATCATTTCAAAAAAAGATTGCGCGCATGTTGGGCATTTCATCCGGCGCGATTGGCACCGCATACTTTTTGGCACATTCAGCCTGGCAGATCTTTCATGCCAATTCGAAGAAAAAACAGAAGCGCGCTGAAGAAGAAAAGAAGCAATTCAATCCGCACTATAACCCCATCGCGGAACGGAATTCGGAAAGTTGGAGCTATGAGCGGCATAACGATTGAGCCAGCTACGCGGCAACTAGAGCTTCTACGCTGCAGCGAAATGTCGGTAGTCGAGTTGGCAGAAGCACATATTCAGCAAATCGAGCGTTTGAATCCGCAGCTCAACGCCTTCGCTGACTTTGATGCGGAGCGTGTGCGCGCCGATGCGCGGCGGCTTGATGCGCAAAAAGATTCGCGCGGTCCGCTGCATGGGCTTCCTGTTACGGTGAAGTCTTCGATTGCCACGGCGGGTTGCAAGTGCGAGATCGGCAGCCTTCTTCATCAAGGCGATGTGCCGCGCGAAGATGCGGTTGTAGTTGCGCGGCTGCGCGCGGCGGGCGCATTGATTCTGGGCACAACGAATTGCCCGGAGTTTTTGATGGCCTACGAGACGGTAAATCTACTGCATGGACGCACGAATAATCCATGGGATTTGGAGCGCACGCCGGGTGGATCAAGCGGTGGTGAATCCGCAGCGATCGCGGCTGGACTTTCAGCAGCGGGCATGGGTTCGGATAGCGGTGGATCGGTGCGCGTGCCGGCGCATTTTACCGGCATTTGTTCGCTTAAACCTACGCCGGGGCGTATTCCGGGACGCGGTCATCTGCCTCCCTGCGTGGGGCCGTTTTCAACACTTGGTGCTATTGGTCCGATGGCGCGAACGATGGGCGATGTCGCATTGATGTTCAGCACACTCAGTGGGCAAGACAAGCATGATCCGGTGAGTCCTCCGGCAGTATTGCGTTCGCCCTCAGCGCTGGAGTTGCGCTCAAACACGATTGGCTTTTTCGAAGACGATGGTCTGGTTCCGGTTACGCCGGAAACTCGCGCAGCGGTGCAGGCCGCGGTGGCTGCGCTGCGCGATGCAGGCTTTCGCGTGGAGCCTTTCAGACCGCGCACACTGGAGTTGCTGCGCCAGTTATGGCACAAGTTTTTTGTGCAATGCGGCGCGATGTTTTATGCGCCGGCAATTCGCGGTCGCGAGCATCAACTTAGTTTTCTCTTCAGTGAGTTCCTCAGCTTCAGCGAGGCACTGCCGCCACTGACCACGCAGCAATTGCTGGACGCATGGGCGGAGCTTGATTTGATTCGCGCAAAAACTCTTGAAGCGATGAGCCAGCATCCGGTGCTACTCTGCCCGGTGGCCAGCATTCCCGCCTTTCGTCACAGTGAGCGCGAGTGGGTTATCGATAATCACGTGGTCGAGTATCTGGACGCAGTGCGATACACACAGTGGTTCAATGCGCTCAGCAGCCCCGCTGCAGTGATTCCGGTTGGAAGCTCGTCTGAAGGATTGCCCATCGGCGTGCAGATTGTGGCACGGCCCTTCGAAGACGAGACGGCGTTAGGTGTGGCGTCAGTGGTGGATGCGGCCTTCGGGTACCGGCCGCCGGCGATGGCTCTGTAATATCTATCGCCGTCTAAGTTCGGCAATGGTGTTGTGAGACATTACAGCCTCTTGAAGCCGCTTGGAATGGAGATTTCTGATTTGCGAAAGAGCATTGAAATGCGAAGATTGGCCATGCTTGTACTCCTATTACGGTTTGCTTTGCCTGCATTCCCAGCACCACGGACAGTCACGGTGGAGCAACTGGAGAAACGGCTAATCAAGGCGCAAAGTAAGAGTGATGTGGAGGCCGCGAACCAGATTTACGAATTGGAACTGACAGAGCGAATGTCAGCGCTTCGGCTTGCGCTTGCGGAGGCGAAGCTCCCTGGTCCCGAGTCTCGAAAAGCTCTGCACGTTCTGTTTGATGAAGCGGCATTCCTTGATTTACCAGCATCAGACCTCTTGCACGACCCCGCGCCGGACAGAGCCAGTCAGACCGCGATACTCGCGCGGACCAACGAATACGTGCATAAAACGATTGCAAAGCTGCCAAACCTTTTTGCAACCAAGGTTATAACTCATTTCGAAGGAAAGCAAATTGCCGCTTTGCCAACTGGAATGAGTGCGACCGGCTACGAGCCAATGCACGAAATGGGAACTTCAAGCGCTGAGGTACTGTATCGCGATGGCCGGGAGCAAGTGAATGCGCAAACTTCCAGGCGCAAGGGACTCCCACCGCTGCCTCCTGAATTGAACACCATTGGAGAGTTCGGTCCAATGCTGGTCGTGACTCTAGCAGATGCAGTCAAAGGAAAGATCATCTGGAGTCACTGGGAGCAGGGTTCGTCTGGACCTGAGGCGGTCTTTCGCTATGACGTGCCGGAGGCAGCGTCACATTATGCTGTTGTGTTTCCTGATGTTGCCGAGGGCACAGTGCATCATCCCGCGTATCACGGTGAGATTGCCGTCAATCCGGCGGACGGTTCGATTCTGCGGTTGACGATAGTTGCGGAGTTGAAGCCGGACGATCCGGTTGCTGAGGCCGACATTCTGGTGGATTACGGCCCTGTGGAGATTGGCGGAAAGACCTATATCTGCCCATTGGAAAGCGTCGATCTGGCCCGGTTTCCAGTTAATGGATCCTACCAAAGTTTCGATACTCGACAGTCTTTCCCAGGTTTTATCAAGACCCAGGTGAATTACAGCATATTCAAGCAATATCATCTGTTTCGAGCGGAGATTCGCATCCTTCCGTAGAAGAGCTGAGTGTTGAGCGAGCATTCGCTTCTTCAGCGTGCTGTAGTTTTTTAATACTACAACGCAATGAATTTGCTTGGAATCCGCCTTTCTGATTGTGTGACGTTCAAAGTCTTTTCTTTCAGCACGCTTGGCTGGAAGACGCACTATATATATCATTTGCGTCTCCACCTTTTGGTGGATGCGAATCCCGGTTAATTCCAGTAGCCTGAAATTTCCCCGGAATGGAGCGCGCAAGGTGCGTGAAGATTGGCTCAAGCGATTTGCCGATAGCCCCGATGTCCTGAAGAGCCAGAGCCGCCAAAAGACGGTGGTGGCGGTGATGGATCTGGAAATTGGTGGCGGCGAATTTGTCACCATGGCCGGTCCTTGCTCGGTGGAGACGGAACCTCAGTTGATGGCCACGGCTCATCACGTGCGCCAGGCTGGAGCGCGCATTCTTCGTGGCGGCGCATTCAAGCCACGCAGCTCTCCTTATGCATTTCAGGGGCTTGGTCTGGAAGGTTTGAAGATCCTTTCGCGCGCTCGCCGCGAAACTGGTCTGGCCATCGTAACTGAAGTCATGTCGGAAGACGATGTTCCGATGGTGGCCGAGTATGCTGACATTTTGCAGATCGGCTCGCGCAACATGGAGAACATCGCTCTACTTGAGGCGGCCGCGCGGTCGAGACGTCCCCTGCTGCTCAAGCGCGGACTGGTGGCCACGATTGCCGATTGGCTGCGTTCCGCGCAGGTTATTTTGGACTATGGCAATCCCAATGTGATTCTGTGCGAGCGCGGCATTCGCACTTTTGAAACCGCGACCCGCAACACCTTTGATATTTCGGCCATTGCGCTGCTCAAGCAGATATCTCATTTGCCGGTTATAGCCGATCCAAGCCATGCGGCGGGCGTACGCGAACTTGTTCCAGCATTGGCTTGCGTGGCTGCAGTTGCGGGCGCGGATGGAGTGATCGTCGAAGTGCATCCCAACCCAGCCAAAGCTTGGAGTGATGGAGATCAATCGCTGGACTTTGCCGGCTTCGAAGAGATGATGACTGCGATGAGTCCATATATAGCATTGCGTGAAATTGCTTTGCGCAGCAGCAAGCGCAGAGCTTCACTGCATGAGTCAGATGAGTTGCAGTTGGCTGGAGCGGTGCAATGAATTCTACTTTCAAAGTGCTCTTGATAGCCGCATCGATTTCATTGCTCATTCCCCTCTGCGCCTTTACTCCCAACGCGGCGCAAAGCTCACGTGCGGTATTCAACGCGGACTTTATCGTCACAGCCGCGCCCGCCTACATGCCGCTTGCCGAACTGCGCGGGCAAGAGCGATTTCCCAAAGGAGCGCAATTGCTGCTGGTGCATGAAGGCAAGGCAGAGCCACTGGTAAAAGGCTTTGCGTCCACAGCGGATGCGTGCGTTTCCTTTGATGGCAAGATGGTTCTCTTTGCGGGAAAACAGGCAGCGAATGATCCATGGCAGATTTGGGAGTTGACACTGGCGGATCGCTCCGTGCGCAAAGTGATTACAACTACGACGGATGCGGAACGTCCGCTCTATCTGCCTGCTGGTCGGATGGTTTGGGCCGAGCACGAGCCGTGGGGGTTTCAGTTGAACTCCGCCGAAGACGGCCATGCTCCGAAGGCCATTCAATTGAATCCAACAGCCGGTCCGGGCGTGCTGCCTCTCACATATTTGCATGCCAGCGCATTTCCATCCGACGTTCTCGCGGACGGTCGCGTTTTATTCGAAGCTGGATTTCCTTTGGGTACAGGCACAACGCCGGAGTTGTATCTGGTTTACGCAGATGGTTCAGGTGTGGAGTCGTATCGTTGCGATCACGGCAGAGCACGTTGGGCTGGGAGGCAGTTGGCATCGGGTGATGTAATCTTTACGCACGGAACAACACTTGCTCGCTTCACTTCTCCGCTGGCAACAGAGGCCCCGGTCATCGCGCCGCGCGCAGAATACGCCGGAGCAATTGCGGAGACTGCAGCGGATGCATGGCTCGTGAGTGCTCGAGCCGCGGCGGGCATGCATTACGAAATTCAGTTATGGAAGCCTGGATCTACCGCGCTGCAATCGGTTTTTGCGTTCAGCGGCCAAAACCTCGTTGATCCTGTTTTGATTGTGCCGCGCGTGACGCCCAATCGCCACCCATCGGGTTTGCATCCTTGGGATTATGCCAATATGCTTGCGCTTGATGTGCGGCAATCGCGCGCGGGCGATCTGAAGTTTGTACCCGCTAGAGTGCGGTTGGAGACAACCGATGCGCACGGACACGCGATCATCACAGGATCTGCGCCAGTGGAGAGTGATGGCTCTTTCTTTGTGAAAGTGCCTGCCGACAAGCCGATACGCTTTGCGTTGCTGGATACAAAGGGCGAGGTAGTGCGTCAAGAACACGGATGGTTCTGGATTCGCCGCGGCGAACAACGCATCTGCGTTGGCTGCCATACAGGTCCGGAGCGCGCATCGGAAAATCGCCTGCCTGCAGTACTGCTGCGAACCACAACACCGGTAGATCTAACCGGCGCGGCTAATGCAAACGCCGCGAAGCAGAAATCGCCGGGAGGCAATTGAAATGAATTATCGCTGTCTTCTTTTTTTGCTCGGTACCGCCTCCATGGCAGTTGCACAAGCCGCTCCTTCTGTTTCTATAGCGCCAAAAATACCGTTGGCCGTATCGCAGGTGCCGCAGTTGGTCACACAGCAAGCGCAACCGTTGATCCGGTTTGAGGATGCGAGCGGAAAAGCGGGCGTCAATTTCAAACATAGCTTCGGATCGGCGCAGTTGGGATCACTGCTCGAAGGCACAGGCGCGGGATGTATCTGGTTTGACTACAACAACTCCGGGTTGCAGTCTCTTTACGTGGTCAACGGGCGCCCGCTGGATGATTCGATGCATCCATATCCGCTTAAAGAAAAACCCACCACGCCGCCGCACAATCATCTCTACCGCAACAACGGCAACGGCACATTCACAGACGTCACCGAACAGGCGGGCCTTGATCCGGATATGTACGGAATGGCTGTGACGGCTGCCGATTATGATAACGACGGTTATGTAGATCTGTTGGTCACCGGCTACGGAAAGACGATTCTCTATCACAATGACGGGAATGGACACTTCACCGATGTCACGAAAAAAGCCGGCATCAATGTGGATGGATGGGCCATCAGCTCCACCTGGCTCGATTATGACAAGGACGGCTGTGTTGATCTTTTTGTTGGCCGCTATGTGAAGTTCGATCCAAAGTATCGCGCCTTTTACGCGGCGGACAATTATCCTGGGCCGCTTGATTACGAGGGCGAAACCAACAAGCTTTTTCACAACAACTGTGATGGAACATTCACCGACGTAACCGAGAAGTCAGGCATTGGCGCTTATGTGGGACGCACCATGGGCGTGACCGCTGCTGATTTCGACAATGATGGTTGGGATGATATTTACGTCGCCAATGATCGCACGGAGAATTTTCTTTTCCACAATAAACATGACGGAACATTTGAAGAAATTGGAAACGAAACAGGCACAGCCTTTGGGCAGAATGGTGAATCCACTTCATCGATGGGTCCGGTCTTTACCGATCTTGAAGGACGAGGTCTGCTTGATCTGTGGGTGACCGATGGCCACTATAATCGACTGCTGCGCAATTCCGGTAAGTTGGCTTTTGAAGACATTGGCGCGGAGACCGGCGTCTCGCAAACCAACGCGCAATACGTTAGTTGGGGCACGGGTGTTTACGACTACGATAACGACGGTCTGCTCGACATTCTTATTTTTCATGGCGGTTTGATTCATCTGATTCCTCAGGAACACACGCTTTTCCGTGGACTGGGCGGTGGCAGGTTCGCTGACGTTTCTCGCGATGCCGGGCCGGCGTTAAGTGTAAAGACAACGGCGCGCGGCGCATGCTTTGCCGATTACGACAATGACGGAAAGATGGATGCATTTGTTGTGAATCTGGGCGACAAGGGGTTGTTGCTGCATAATATTTCTACCGGTACTGGCCATTGGATTGGCATCGATTTGATAGGCACAAAAAGTAATCGCGATGGCATCGGCGCGAAGGTTGAAGTCTTTGCCGCAGGCAAGCGCCATACGGCGGAGCGCGTTGCCGGCTCCGGGTATCTCTCGCAAGACGATTCCCGTTTGCATTTTGGTCTCGGCGCCTCAACCACAGTTGACAGAATTGTCGTTCATTGGCCCAGCGGAATTGATCAAACACTTGTGGCGCAGCCGGTGGATCATATCCTCACCGTGCAAGAGCCAGGAGAAAGGAAGCAGAAGTGATCAGGCGCTTCCAAATTATAACGGGCGCGGGCATCAAGGTACTGACCGCTGCGTTGCTTGCATTTTCCTTTTCGAATGGCGGTGCGGCGCGTGCGGCTGAAACCGGAGCCGAAAACGGCTTTCTTGATTACGCATCGCCGCTTGAGCTTTTACTTTCCCCTGATGGCGCCCGGCTCTATGTACTCTGCCAGCAGAGCGATGAAGTGAGGGTCCTGGATGCTTCCACTTACAGTGTAATCAAGACTGTCACCGTGGGTCGCGTGCCGCGCGGGTTTTCGCTCTCGCCGGATGGCGCGCGGTTGTTTGTGACCAACGCTTGGGAGGACACGATCTCGGTAATCGACACGCGCGCGCTGACGGTCATAGACACGTGGCCAGTGGGCGCTGAGCCTTCCAGCGTAGTCGAGGACCGAGCCGGCAAGCGCCTATTCGTAGCCAATCGAATCAGCAATGATGTGGCCGTGCTTGATGCGCAAACAGGCGCGGAAGAGAAACGTATTTTGGCGGGACGCGGCGCGAGTTATCTGACACTTTCACCGGATGGAAGCCGCATTTACGCGACGCATATTTACCCAAATCCGCCGCGCGTGCATACTGAAATGGACAATCGGACTGCGCCTGAATCGGAGATCACGGTGATCGATGCGGCGCGCGCAGTGGTGGTTGATCGTATTCCCCTACACGCTATCGCCGGTGTCTTTCATCTAGCTTTTTCCTCCGATGGGCGCCTCGGCGCGGTGGCTGAATATCACCCTAAAAACCTTATACCGATAGCGCATCTGGAACACGGCGGATACTTTGATTACACGCTGACGGTTTTTGGCGCGGATGTGGGCAAGGCTCCCGTTGAGATTCCACTTGATGAACTGGAGCGCTACGCATCGCGCCCATTTGGCGTGGCGATTTCTCCCGACAAGTCGCGCATCTTTGTGAGCTGCGGCGGCTCCGAGATGGTAACTGTAATCGATGTTCCGAAGCTTTTGTTGTACATCCATGTGCATCCGGGTGCATTTACGCAGGATCTTTCAGCCAGCGCGAAATATGTGGTTGCTCACATTCCAGTGGGGCACGATGCGCGAGGCCTGACCTTTAGTCGCGAAGGGCGCAGCCTCTTTGTCGCCAACCGGTTGGATGACACCATTAGCGTGATCGATGTGCGCGGCAATCGAGTCGTCCAGACCATCAAGCTCAACGGGCCAAATGACATCTCGAAGTTGCGTCAAGGCGAGCAGACCTTCTACACTTCACGTCAATCTTTCCAAGGACAAATTGGTTGCGCCACCTGCCACATCGATTCCACCTTCGACGGAATCACATGGAATCTGGAGCCAAGTGGATTTGGTCGCGATATTGTATCCAACAAACTGATTGAGGGCATTAAGGATACAGCGCCTTACAAATGGAATGGAGGGAATCCAAATATTCCTACCGAATGTGGACCTAGAACGGAAAAATATTTCTGGCGCTCAGAGAATTACGATAGTCTCACACTCGCTGATTTGACGGTCTATATTCGAAGTCTTTCGCCGCGTCCTAATCGTTGGAAGCTGCCGGGTCGCGAGCAGACACCTGCTCAGGAGCGCGGCCAGGCGATCTTTGAGCGGTCGGTGGACAAATTCAATAAGCCGATCGAAGAGTACAACCGCTGTTCCTACTGTCATAGCGGACCATTAGGGACAAATCACAAACTCTTCGATGTGGGAACGCGCAAGACAACTGATAATTCCGCCTTGTTCAAGTCGGCTCAACTGATAAACATTGCGTTGCACGCTCCTTACCTGCATGACGGGTCGGCGCGCACACTCGAAGAGATTTGGACGGTATACAATCCCGACGATAAGCACGGACGCACCAATGATCTGACCAAGGATGAACTCAACGACTTGATTGAATACCTGAGGACCCGATAATGAAGATGGACTTGAAGACGCTTGTGATTTGCGCGGTGCTTGCGGCAGCGGCACCCATCGTCTCTGTCGCGCAAGCGGGTTCTGGTGTGCCGAAGATGCCGATTTTTCGCTTCGAGAATTTTACGACAGCAAATGGTCTGCCCGATAATCACGTTTATTCAGTGCTGGTGGACGATGAGCGCATCTGGGCGGGCACGGATAATGGTCTCGCGCTCTACGAGAATCATGTTTGGAAGACCTACACCACTAAAGATGGACTGGCGCATCGCGCAGTGCTTTCGCTGGCGCTGGACAAACGCACCGGCGATGTTTGGGCAGGCACTATGGGTGGTCTTAGTCGCATCTCTGGCGGGCGCATAGATACATATACGCAGTTGAACTCCGGGCTGAGCAATGATGTGGTGTACGGCGTCAGCGTAGAAGGTGAGAATGTTTGGGTGGCCACGGCAGCCGGTGGATGCAAGCTGAATACGCGCACCGGTCAATGGACGCTCTACAACGAGCGCAACACGCCGATGAATGAAATCTGGGTCTATGGAGTAGCCGCCAAGCCTGACAAGGTCTATTTCGCAGTATGGGGAAGCGGGTTGCTTGAGTACACGCAGAAGACAGGGCGCTGGGACAAGTACGACGATCCGGATGGGGAGAACGAGATTGTGCTCTTTAAGGATCAGGGCTTGATTCACGAGATTGTCACTTCTGTCAGCTATGTGGATAATATAGTTTGGGCGGCAACATACTTTGGAGGCAGCCGCTACGATGGACGTTATTGGCACAATTTTCTGACCAAAGACAGTGGGCTTCCCTCGAACTTCATCAACTTCATCAAGGGTGTTGACGCTGATCGTGCGTGGTTTTGCACCGATAAGGGGCTGGCTTACTACGACGGCTTGAATTGGGCTGTCTATCGTCCATCCTTGAAAGACGGCAGGCCGGAGATGACGGTGCGCGATGCGGTGGGCAAGGTCACATCGGTCGCCGTCACCACCGCGCCGACGCACAACTACATTCTCGGCATTGACTTCCAAGGCAGTAACATTTGGGTCGCAACAGCCAAGGGATTAAGCCATGGGATTCCACAAAATCAATAAGAACTTAAGGAGCCATCATCATGAATGCATTTGCAGAGATTCTAGAGACCATTGCAACCACACCAGCGCATATGCCAATTGAACGGCACGCCATCACCAACCACGGCGTTCTCAACGAAGCCTTTCACTATGCCAAGCCGAGTTCCTTTTCGCGCGGCATCCGGCTTGACCTGAACGGAATCGCTGTTCTGATCATCTCAGGCACGGCTTCGATTGATGAGAATGGCGTGAGTGTTCACATCGGTGACTTCTCCGCACAGCTTAAGCGCACCTTTGAAAACATCACCGGACTGCTGGAGAGCGAGGGAGCAACCTGGAAGGACATCGTAAAGACCAGCTGCTATCTGCGCGACATCGACCGCGATTACGATGTCTTCAATCAAATTCGCACCGCTTTCTACAAGGAGCAAGGGCTTGATCCGGTACCTGCTTCCATTGGCATTCAGGCGCATCTTTGCCGGCCGGAATTGTTGGTTGAGATTGAGGCGCTGGCTATCTTCCGCACAGATCAAGTTGCAACCAACAAGGAGTAGTTTACATGCGCAAGGGATGGTTGTTAGTGGCGATTCCAGTTTTCGCTCTGCAGCTTGCGGCGCAGGACAAAGCCCAGTACACAACACCGGCCGCAGATCAAAATGCGGTTCCGGCAGTGGTGACTGGCAAGGGAACTTGCGCGTGCGGCGCTCATCCGCCGGGACCGCCGCGCGATCGCGTGGTCACGCCGTATGCGGGCGAGCCCATTGATCTGAGTCCGTATGCGAAATTCGCTGCGCCTTATGATCTCAACTACACTCATCCCAATATCTACTCCGGCGCGGGCCGCGACATTCCTGAACCGAAAGATGTGAAGGAAGTACGCATTGGATTCTTTGGGCCGGTTGCGCCCAATCCAGAATCGGTTTTTGGTCTGCGCATGCTGCATGGCGCGCAGTTGGCTGTGGAAGAAGCGAATGAGCATGGCGGCTATGGCGGCAAGCCTTTTAAGCTGATGCTTCATAATGATTACGATAACTGGCAGGCAAAGGCGGTCTACGGTGAAGATCGTCCTACAGATCCCGCGATCTGGGGTTCGGCATCGAATGAAACTGTGAAGATGGTCTACGACGATCAGGACTGGGCCATCTTCGGATCAATCAGCTCAGAGTCCACCCACATTGCGTTGCGCGTCGCATTGCGTGCTGAGATCCCCATCGTTAATTCAGCATCCACAGATCCAACGATTCCAGAGACATACATTCCGTGGTTCTTTACTGATCTGCAAGATGATCGCGTGCAGTGCCTGACTCTGGCGCGCCGCATCTTTACTGAGCTCGGCCTCAAGCGCGTCGCAATTCTAAGAGTGAATAGCCGCTATGGGCGCTTTGGTGTAATAAAGCTGCGTGATGCGGCGCGCAGGCTGGGCCATCCGATCGTCATTGAGCAAAAGTATCTTCCCGGCGATGAGGACTTTACCAAGCAATTGCAGGTGATCCGCTCTTCGCGTGCCGACGCGATCGTTCTCTGGGCTGATGAAACTCAGGCCGCAACTATCCTGAAAGAGATGCGCGCGGCGGGAATGAAGCAGCGTGTGTTTGGCGCTTATCGCACGCTTGGGCCTGAATTGTTGCGGCAGGCAGGCGATGCCGCAGAAGGTTTTGAGGCCGTCTTTCCTTACGATCCAACACGCAACGATAAAAAATGGCTGGAGTTTAACAACAGATTTGAAAAACGGTTTCATGAAAAGCCCGAGCAGTTCGCTTCGTTGGCTTATGACGCAATGAATGTGCTGCTCGATTCAATCTGCAAAGCAGGTTTGAATCGTGCGCGCATTCATGATGCTCTTGCGAACATCGAGGTATATGATGGTGTGACCGGGCACATGGTCTTCGATCCAAATCAGAAAAATGTTTCTCCCCTATACCTGGGCACAGTGCACAACGGCGCAATTACCTATCGTATCGCGACAATGGAAAAGTCGCAGCCAACGCCCTCCGCTCAAGCGTTGCCTGTTGCGCCGCAAGGGCCGTATGCGCGTGTTGGCGAAGATGGAGTTTCTTATGCAGGACCGCATCATTCAGATTTGACCGGGCCGATTCACGTAGTTCTTTTTGGGCCGCGTGCGGTCGAGCTTGCATATACGCCGGAGATGCAGAACGCACTCTCCGCGAACGGAGCAGGTTGGAAGATTCTACCTGTTGCCAGCGATCAGAATTGGGGTATGGCTTCAACGCAACTAGTTCGCGCGTTGATGGACGACCATGCCCTTGCAATCATTGCGTTGGATCGCGACGCTGCACATCTGGCAGAACAGTTGGCGCTGAAGGCATTTGTTCCGGTGATAGCTTTGAGCAGCGATAAAAAGCTGACCTCGACAAACGTGCCGTGGATCTTTCGCTTGCCCTCCAAGACCAGTCCTGCGGCAGCGCTCGGCCTAGTGGAAGTTGCTGCAGCAAAAAGCGGCGCGAATTCAGAGCGTCTGCGGGATGCGCTTGCCTCTGGCGAAACCATCGCTGGTGTTGCATTTTTGCAAACCGGCGAACCGCTCTCCCAGAATTAATTCTATTTCACGATCAGTTCATAAGAAATGCCGAAGCGTCCCATTTGAATGATGGATTTTTCCGCCGGCGGCCAGATGTGCAGGCTCTCAACGCGTGTCTGGCCGGCGATTAGATGCGCGTCCGTGGAGCCCACCAGCGTGCCTGTCGATGCCTCGTAAAAATGCACATTCAGAGCATCTCCCGACTGCGCGCGCGTCCACCCCAAAACATACTCTCCGGGCTTGAGTGCAACACCGCCGATGCGAATCGGCGTTTGCACAATCAGATAGTGCGAATACTTGCCTTCGGCTGAATAACCCGCCGTCAACAGTACAACACCGGCTATATAACGTCCCTTGCCATTCACGATGCCTGAAGCGGTGCGCATCTCTGTCTCAATGTGCTCCTTCTCCACTTGCGCGCGCGCCGGCAACAGCGAGGCTAGTTCTGCATCGGAGGCTTGCCGCCAAGCAGCTTTTTGTGCCTGTAACTTCGGACAAAACAGCAGCAAACAAATTGCAAATAAAAAAAAGTTTTTCATGGCTTCGGCTTTCTTAGGGATTCGAGAGTAACGATTCCGCGCTGAATGGCGGCGGTGGCAGCTTGCGTACGATCAGTCACGCCCAGTTTGCTCAGCAAGTTATTGATGTGTGTCTTCACGGTAGCTTCTGAAATCACAAGCTCAATGGCGATGTCTTTGTTGCTCTTTCCATGCACAATCTGTTCAAGCACGTCGAACTCGCGTACCGTAAGTTCTTCAGTGCCCATGCGCTCGGCAAGGCGCTGTGCAATAGCCGGCGGGATGTGCGATCTGCCCGCGTGAACCGTGCGAATGGTTGCAATCAGTTCCTCCGTGGTCATGCCCTTCAACAGGTAGGCGCGCGCGCCCGCTTGCAGAGCGCGATAGATGTCCTCGTCGCCATCATAGGTAGTAAGCACAATGAAGCGTGCTTGCGGCACTTCCATGCGGATACGCTCAATGACTTCGACACCACTTAGGCGCGGTAACCGCAGGTCTATCAATGCTATATCAGGCTGATGCTTGCGATATTTTGCGATCGCTTCAACGCCGTCCGCAGCCTCGGCCACCACCTCCAATCCGTCCACGACATTCAGCAGCGCAACCAGTCCCTGGCGCACAACGTGATGGTCTTCAATGACTAGCACGCGAATTGATTCATTGCTCACTGTGGCTCCTTTGCTGATTCTCCAGTTTGCCTTTCAACGATTGCGCGCAGCCGAACCGTAGTTCCAGCGCCTGGCTCACTTGTCACCTCAATCGTTCCGCCAATCGATGCCGCGCGCTCTCTCATTCCCGTCAATCCAAAGTGGCCCGGCTGCGATTCCTTCATTTGATCCGCCGCAAAGCCTTGGCCATCATCCCGCACTTCGAGCGCAATTTGTTCAGGCCCGTACTCCAGTTGAACAAACAAATGGCGCGCCGCGGCGTGCTTCTTTACATTATGAATTGCTTCTTGCGCCACGCGTAGAACTTCGCGTTCAACTTCTGCAGGCAAGGGCCGGTATGCGCCGAAGAGGCTGA
>Ga0181520_10003836_pt1 | contig 25873 bp, 19 predicted proteins | sample PEATcosm2014_Bin_29_FD_132451 | JGI IMG/M metagenome (GOLD analysis project Ga0181520, IMG submission 132451) | Peatland microbial communities from MTU Mesocosm Facility, Houghton, MI, USA - PEATcosm2014_Bin02_30_metaG | ecosystem: Environmental > Terrestrial > Soil > Wetlands > Peat | place...
GGATTGGCTCCTGTGGTACAACACGAGGAGGCCGCACTGGTCGATTGGCCTTCTTTCCCCGATGCGGTATATTTGCAGGAACCTAACTCCCGAGGAGTCTCATATGTGCTGGACCAGTACAAGGACTTGACGAAAATCCAGAAAAATACTAACATCAGAACAGAAAATTAAAAATGAATATCGGCTATCTCCCAAGATTTGGTTGCCTCATCGAGTCCGTTTACCATCAAATGTGCTTTCAGGCGAACTCGATCAGGCAACTAAATTTCAATATAAAAAATCCCACTTTAATGGGAAGGAGATAAAATGGCAAGGATAATAATATCAAACGTTCTACTAGTGGCCTTATTGGGGCTGCTAGTGACTGGTGCCGTAATCGGAAATCAAGACATGTTTCGTTTTTTGATTATGCTTGCGGCCATTGTCGGTATGGGCTGGCTACTCTGCAGCCCCGGAGAGCATGTCTTGAAACTAAGGACAACCATATTGATTCTCGTCATTGTAGGTGAATGGATGTTCTTGGAGCCAAAAAAAGATACTGGACGTCATGATGAGATCTGTCAAGTCTCCCCGGACAGTTTGTCCGTTGGAGATTTTGTGAAAATAAACGGGGAGTGGTATCTCGTCAAAAAAATCCAAGGCGAAAAAATTTGGGTTGCTGGTGCCGGATTCGATACCCGGGACTTCTTTAACCTGATGGAAATCAAAGACTTTAGAAAACAGGGAAGCCCTGATTGGGACAGTCTGGCGACAAACCACCTCAAGCTCAAGGTTCGCTGGTTGAGGTTTTAGCTCTTAAGCGGCCATTTTATGGCCGTTTATTTTTTTGCAAAAAAATAAACGCTCAATCTTTTATGGAAGCAATAAAATGCCCCTGATTTCAGGGGCAAAAGAATAAATTCTAAGAGACATTTCCGGTCAACGCATCTTCAACTGAGTGAAAATTAAACATCTGTATGATCGGAATAAATTTGATCATACGCAGGAAAATATCAACCTTTCCCCCGATCGGACAAGTAACCCTCGGTGTTGCGTCTCGTTTTATTATCAAACGAATAACATCAAGAAGCATATTAAGCCCGGTACAATTGCAATCTCTAACTCCCTCAAGATCAAAAACGATGATCTTTTCTCCCTTATCTACAATCTCAAGGAGAGCTTCTTTCAATTCGCAGGCTCGAGGATCTGTACAATCTCCATGTAAAGAGACAACGGTCCCCCCGTCGCATTTTTTAATCGAGTATTTCATAACCATCCTTATTAATTTGTTAAAGAATAACTATGAAGTACCATATCCGAAAGGTATGCGTCAAGTTTTTTTGGAGTGCAGTAAGGCACAAAAAAATCTGGCAGCGTGAATCATCCGTCTTGATTTGACCATGCTCACCTCAAACCACCAAGGACGGCAGGGAAAGTTATTTTTTTCCTTCTATCGAGTGGCCGCCGAACTGGTTCCGCAGAGCCGAAAGGATTTTTCCGGTATAGCTCGGTGATTTTTTGGAGCGAACACGGAATTTGAAGGCATCTTCGATCGCGGGCAGTTTCATTTTCCATTTCTTGCCGGTTTTCACGGTCCACTCACCTTCTCCGGTGTACGCGACCGAGCCGGAAACTTTTTTAAGATCCTCGCCGAACGTGCGGTAGCCATCCTCGAGCCAGCCTACGAGACGCGATTCAATGACACTCTTATGATTATAAAGTTGCGCAACTTTCTGAAGATCCAGTTTGAACGGCGATTTCCTCATTAAAGCAAAACCTTCGGCTAGGGATTGCATCATGCCGTACTCAATCCCGTTATGCACCATTTTTACAAAATGCCCCGCGCCGGCTTTGCCGAAATAAGCATAGCCGCCCGGAACGGACGAGTCCGCAAACAGCTGTTCCAGTTTTTCATAGCTCACCTTGTCGCCACCGACCATGATGCATGCGCCATGGCGCGCGCCTGACGGCCCGCCGGATGTGCCGGCGTCGAGAAATTTAATGCCGCGCTTCGCGAGCAACTTCGCACGCCGCATCGAATCTTCAAAGAAGGAATTGCCGCCGTCGATCACGATGTCGCCTTTCTTTAGCTTTGATACGAGACCGTCTTTTGAAAAAAGAAAATCGTCTACCGGCTTTCCGGCGGTGACCATGAGCCACACAACGCGTGGTGTCGGCAGTGTGGCAATTAATTCATCGAGTGTTCGCGCGCCTTCAATTCCTTCCGCCTCGAGTTCCTTCACTTTTTCAGGATGCCGGTTATATACGACGACGCGCCAGCCTTTTTCATGCCATTGGCGCGCGAGGCCGGCTCCCATTTTGCCGAGACCCACGATGCCGACTTCTTTTGTAAGCGCCGCGCGCGCCACATGCACGGTATCTGCCGCCGCGGCCTCATCCGCAATCACGCGAGAATCCGGTGCATACCGCCGCAGCGGCACCTTGCCGTCTTCCCATGCCTTAATGACCGGGTCGACAAAACGCCACATCGCCGCGATTTCCTTGCTCGAAACGAAAAGCGTCTGGTCGCCCGCGATGCAATCGAGGATTAGTTTTTCGTATTCTTCTGTGTACTGCGCCTTTCGCGTTTCGTTGCGAAGATCAAATTCCAACGTACGCTCTTCGAGCTCCATTTCAAAGCCGGATTTCTTCGCCCAGAAAAAGATACTGATGCTCTCTCGTGGGTCCTGCCGGAAAACGATCCTATCGCGATAGTGCATACCCGGCGGACAAAGGCATGGCGTCCGATGTTTCAGGACAACCTCAATCTCCGTGATCTCGCCTTCTTTCGGTCCCATCAGCCGCTTTCCCGCTTCCATGATGATTGGCACGCCGCGCCATTTAGGATGGGATAAAAAGCCACGCATCCGGAAATACGTTTCCGTGGCAGATTCTGCAGCAACGCCTTTTATGGCATGATAGCCATCATACTGCGCACGGAATGTATGTTCTTTAATGTCGCGCGGCGAGAGAGTCTCCAATGTTTCGAGTATCGCGGCCCGGTTCGCGCGCACCGCCGCGGCACCGAGGTTCTCCGGCTGGTCCATGATCGTGAGCGCGAGCATCTGGAGCAGATGATTTTGACCTACATCACGGAGTGCGCCTACTCCATCATAAAAACTGCCGCGATCCTCGACGCCGACATTCTCAAATTCCCGCACGGAGATACTTTCCACGAACTCATTGTTCCAGCTATCCTCAAAGAGATCGTTGAAAAATCTGAACGCAAGAATATTCCGGAACGTTTCTTTCGCAAGATAGTGATCTATCCGAAAAATCTGCTCTTCCTTAAAAAATTTCGCGAGCTGAGCATCGAGTGCCTTTGCGCTTTTTTCGTCGCTTCCAAACGGTTTTTCAATGATGACGCGCGTCCATCCTTCCTCCGGACCGCACGGCTCCGTCAATTTGCTCGCATGAAGATTACTGAGAATGGCGTCATAAAATTGCGGCGGAACGGAAAGATAGAATAACTTATTAGTGCAGACGCCCCACTGATCGTCAATTTTTTTGAGCGTCATCCGAAGCGCGTCATAATCGCGCGCCTCGTGAAACGTCAACTTATGATACGCGGTAAGCTTCAAAAATGATTCCACGAGAGCGGTTTTCGCGCCGGGCGCTTTCACATCCAAAACGGAACGCACGTGATCCCGGAAATCGCCGTCCTCCCACTCACGCCGGGACACGCCGAGGAGCTTGAACTTCGGCGGCAATTTTTTCTTTTCGTGCAGGCTAAAAAGCGCCGGCACGATCTTTTTTGTCATGAGATCCCCCGTCGCGCCAAGCACGACAAAAATAGTTGGAATAGTGGAATTATTATTCATGGTTTTCATTCTACCATGACCTCTTGGGTCATTTCGAGCCTTGCGAGAAATCTCACAAATTCCTCGTGAAATATGCAATTGCTAAAATTTTTAATTGGAAATCAAAAACTTCAGGCCGAGATCCTTCGCGGAACTCCCGCCGTCGTTAAAACTGTGGCGGGCAAACAGGATGACTAAAATCCATCTCTAGTCCTTCACAATCTCTACTTCAATATCCCGCGGCTGGACCTGGATAACAGAGAAATTGAGCGGCGCGGTGACATCTTTTGCGTCAAGAGAAACAGTGTGCCAGCCGACGCTCGTAGACGAACCAATATTCACCGAAACATCAAACGATTGCGGATTCAGCGTGCTGAAATCGGAGTTCTGTCCCTCAAGCGTCACCACGGCGTCGCGCGGAATGGCGTCTTCCACGAAATATCCATTGGGAACGTTCTGAAATTCGAGCGGCGCGGTGAAACTCTTTTGCACCAGCGCAAAATCCGGCGCAAAGAAAAACCATACTCCTCCCGCGACCACGAGCGATGCCGTAAAAAGCCCGATGTTCCGCCATAGCCAACTAGGGAACGCGGCAGATGCCGTGGCGGGAAGTGCAAAGGTAGCGGAGAAATCGGAAAGCTTACGGCGAAGTTCCTCCCCGCTCGTGCAATGCTCCCAGGTGCCGCCACGCGCGATATCGATGCTTCCCGTCTCACCCGAAACAACCACGACAAGCGCATCTGATTGTTCGGAAAGTCCCAACGCTGCTCGATGGCGAAGGCCATGAAACTTACCGCGGGCATCGACATTCTCGGTAAGCGGCAAATGCACGCCGAATTTCTTTATCCGATCGTTCTCGATGATCATCGCACCGTCATGGCCCGGCGTCTCCTCGCTAAAAATACTCAGCAGCAGTTCCTGCGATATATCGCCGCGCAGCGCAATGCCGCCCTCGAGAAAACGCCCGATCGGCTCCCTGCCGGGGAAGACGATGAGCGCGCCGACTTTATTCTTGGAAAGTCTCTCCGCAGCCTGGCTGATCGTGGAAATCGTCGTATCCCGTGGCGGGACGATGCGCCTGAAACTAAAAAATCCGACGAGCGAGAGCAATCGCCGCAATTCCTTTTGAAAAATAATAGCGATGAAAATAATAAAGAATCCGAACAGGGTGCGAAGCGCGAGGTGAGTGAGCGGCAGGTTAAAAACATTCGATGCACCATAGAGTAGCGCGAGCGCAAGAATACCGATCAGCATCGGCCACGAGTGAGTTTCGATCAACAGTCGCAGGCCGATATAGATCAGAATGGCGATGACAACAATATCGATGCAATTCCGGACGGACGGCAAGGAAAACTGAAAATTATTCACCAAAGAGACCGCCGCAAGAAAAATTTGTGATGACATACTTTCTATTATACGACAATCGAGCATAGAGTGCGCGTGATAGGAATCGGACCTATGGTCTTCTCATTATCAGTGAGATGCTTTACCACTAAGCTACACGCGCGACATTTCTGGCAAATGAAAATCCAAAAAGGCTTTTGTCGCCATGAGGATTTCTGTCTTCTTTTTTACATTAAAAATCGTCAAACTGCAAGTACCGTGCCGAAACGCGAAGTACTGGAGACTATCAAACAAAAATGACCGCGTTATTAGCCGTACTTGAAATTGCGGGAAGATCGCTGGGCCGAGCTTGCGCCGTTCTTCGCGTATCCCGAGGCGAACAGGAAGTCAATGTATACGACGAACGCCATCGAAAGCTTGAACGCACAGTTCCAAAAAACGACGAAGACCGCGCAGTCTCCCCGCACAATGAGACGCTCGAGAAACTTTTGTGGCTCATGCAGGACAATATCGCGAAAAAGTGGACAAAACCGGTAAGGAACCGGGGAGAGGCGCTTATGCAACTCACAATCCTTTTCCCTGACAAATTGGTGTCATAAAAGGCGTAAGAAAAAATAAACCTCTGACTGTGCCGCAAAGCCCGGCCTCGGGGATTGAAAACAAGTCGCCCGGTAAATTATCTTTTCACTTTCCTCGGATACAGCTTCTTCGCTTCGGCGATGATTTCTTCGGCCGCAAAATCGGGGAGATCCTCGAAGCTTTCGAGATTTTTCCCGTCGGGATAATAGGTCGCTTCAACTTCCCTCGCGCCCGAACCTATTCCAGCGGCTTTTACGACCGCACCCGTAGACTTCAACGCTTCCTTTGCTTGCATCGTCGCTGACTTGTTGTCGCTGCCACCGTCGGCACCCACAATAACAAGCCGCAACCGCTTTTTCTCCTGAGGGTTCTCTGCAATATCCTGTTCAATGACTTGCTGAGCAGAGTTCAACCCCAGATTATCCGGCGTGCCCCCGCCAACGTTCTTTTGGAGCGTCTTCCATACTTGATATTGCTCTTTCGGACCCCAATTGGAACCAAGCGGGAGTTCTATGGCAGCGCCGCCTGCTTGGAAACTTACGAGTCCCGATCGGATATCGATCGGGGAAACAAGCTTAATACGCTCGCGCTTGAACTCCTGCGCCGTGGCGTAGAGCGAATCCATGAATACAAATACAAACTTTTGCTGTTCTTTCCATTTGGGTGATCCGCTCTTCGGATCGGTTTCTCCCATTGAACCGCTTTTGTCGACGACGAAAATTGCGTCGAATCCTCCATAAATCTGTTCGCGCTCGATTTTCTGTTCATGCTTCGCAAATCCTCCGGGCTCCGCTTCTCCGGCATCGATATCAAGAGCAGCTTCCACCGGATCGACAAGCTCATCCGCATCGGGCAAGCGTACCGGCGACTTATAGCGCAAACGCTCCACCATGTTTTCTTTGATGATCTTTTGAAATTCCGCGATGATGCGATCTCTGATCCTCCTGCCGCGCTTATCGCGCAGTTCTCTCGCGTCAGAGATTTGTTTCAAAATTTCCCTTGCTTCCTCGGGCGCACAACCGGCATCTTCCGCAAAACGGAGAGTGGCGGTTTCTCCTTTTTTGCCCTCTTTCTTATCCAGCTCGGCTTTTGCTTCGGCGATCATCTTTTCGAGTTCTTCGTTTGAAATCTCTTTGGCCTCTTGCTCGCCGAAATCTCCTTCAAGCACCGAGTCATCTTTGTTTTCATCCATTTCCTCATCATCCATATTCGGATCTCCCGGCGGGGTGGCATCGAGCTTTTCCCAATGACCCGCCTGCCCTGAGCTTGTCGAAGGGTTCCATATTTCAACCCATGCGTGGCCGGTGCCGGAGGAAAGAGCCGCGTTGCCTTGCCGGTTTTTCACTTGCACATAATGGCCGGTTACCATGCGCACCGGAATCTCAAGCCGCGACAGGAGTGCGGCAAAATACGTATTTGCGACATCGCAATCGGCTTTCTTGTGCTCTTCAATTCGCCGGAAATAGTCTTTCGGATTGCCGCCTTGATACACGGCGTTCATCGCCGACTCGTTCGAGTAGCGCAGAGTTTGTTTTACATATTGCTTTAAAAGGCGGGCTTTATCGGGAGCGGGCATTTTAAGCCGCTTGATTTCATCAAGTTTCGTCTCGGTTTCTTTTGAAAGCTTACCCGTGTCCAATCTCGGCGCAGGCCCGGCTTTTTCTTCTTGAGGAACTGCGCCTCGCGCGAGATCCACCGAAAAAGAAGCGAGCGCGTCGCCCTTGGCTCGAAGCACGTATCCGCCGTGGCCGTCCTCGAGGATTTCTATTTTTCCTTTTCCGTGAAGCCTGAGCGTTTTTACATCGGGACGGAAGCCGTAAGGTACGGGCAGCGCCGTCTCTGCATCAGGGCGTATCGTTCCTGCGATCACCCGCCGCGTCTTCTCGTCGAGGTCAGCTCCTTCAAGTCCTTTTAAGGACCGCCCACGCCTTTCCCAGGAAAGCGTCTTTTGATTCCACGTTTCGTAATCTCCTTCTTTGTAATAACCGCCGTAAAATGGAGCGACGGTGAAGTAAGCTCCCGGCTCGCCCTCTTTTGAGCGCCCCATTTCTTCCATCGACGGCCTGAATGAATCGCTTGCGGGCGGCGGCACGTTCTCTTCCGGCGATTCTTCTTTTTTCTGCATTATTTCTTCCGGCGGCGGAGCTGCGGCTTTGCGCTTCGCATCAGCAATATCCTTGCGTTCGAGAAATTTGAGTCCGGATGCGAGCTGGGATTCGATCCATAGCTTTTTTGTTTTGAGCGGAACTCGGGATGAAGTCAAAAGATCGGCTACGTCCGTAACTTCACCCTCGCTCGAAGGAACCCGGGCGAGCGAGTCAAAAATTCTTTTCACCTCGCCGCGCACTTCTGGCTGTTCTTCTCCGAGTTTTTTTGCAAGGAATAATTGGACGAGTTCTTCTTGCCGCGTAAACCCCTCGGCTTCGCTTGGAGCGAGCTTTTCGCCGCCGATTGATTTTTTTATTTCTTCCGCAAGGGCATCTTTGGCTTGGGGGTCTTTTTTCACCGCCATATCGTATGCCGAAAGCGTATCGAGAAATCTGCGCATGCCGCGCGCAGATTTGCCTTTCCCGTCCAGATCGCGCCACTCTTCAAGGCCCTCAATGCCTTCGCGGGAAGCAAGCGAATGGCCGACAAGTTCGCGTTCCGCATCGCGCAAAATCTGCTCCGCATTTATCTCTTGCGATTCCGGGGATGCTTGGGTTGTAAACTTTTCTCGATTGTTCATATTAAATAGGCAAGGCGCAGTTTTTCACGCAAGAGGAAGCTTTTCATGTTGCCGAGAAGGCCGATGTACGAAACCGCGCTTTGCCACTTCTCAGTATACCCCTTTCTTGTCGCAGAGGTTATTGTTCGCAGAGCTGCTTTCCGCAAGCGGGAGCGCGGAACAACTCCCCACGGAAATGCGGCCTCTCCCAAGATATCTACGCCTTGGCTCAACCGCCTTATTTTGATTTTATCGTCAGGAAGGCTAAGCTTGAGCAACTCCCTTAGAAACTGTTTAATCTGCGTAGCGAAATTCTCAAGTTCCAGGCGGCTATCGGCGACAATAAAAAAGTCGTCGTTGTATCTCACGTAGTGTTTTGCGCAAAGCGTTTGTTTTGTGAAATAATCGAGCTCGTGCAAGTAGGCATTTGCGAAAAGCTGCGAAGTAAGATTCCCGAGCGGCAAGCCCTTGCCGGGCGCACATGAAAAACTGTCTATGATTTGTTTTGACAGATCGAAATACTGTTTATCAGGGATGCTTTTCTCGAGCCTTGTGAGGAGGATTTCGTGATCGATCGAGCTGAAAAAATCATCAACGTCGCCATGGAAGATCCACGCCTCTTGCCGTCCGTTCTTGCTTGCTTTACGAATAAAGGAAAGGACGCGGGCTATCGCTCGCATTGTGCCTTTGTTAAACCTCGCTGAGTATGAATCAAAGAAAAACTTATTTTCAAATAACGGCTGGAGGGCGTCATATAGGGCTTGGTGCGCCACGCGGTCCCTCACCACCGCCTTATGGATCATTCGATATTTGGGGTCGCGGATGTAAAAACGGTGATACTCGCTGTGAACATACTTTCCGCTTGCGAGATCCTCCGAAAGCGAAAACAGCTCATCCTCGAGGTGACGCTCAAATACTAGAATGTCTTTACGCCGGCGCTTCCCACGTCGAAAGCGTCTCCACGAGGCATAAAGAGATTCTGGATCACAAAAATTTGCGAATGGTTTTAACGTATACATTACATTAATAAATCCATAATTCCATGAAACAAGATACCACCTACGAACCGCCGATTGCCGTTGCCGTCTACAAAACATACATGACGTTCAGTCCGCTCGTCTATCAGTTCCCGAAGGTGCATCGCTACTCGCTGGGTCGGACGATCGACAGCAACATTCTTTCACTGCTTGAACTCGTGTTTGAAGCGAATTCTTTGCCACGCCCGCTCCGCGAAGCTCCGCTCGTCAAGGCCAACTCGAAATGCGAGCTGCTGAAGATGCTCAATCGGATGTGCTTCGAACTGAAGCTTGTCGAATCGACCCAATATTTCCAGATGAGCGCCGACCTTCAAGAAGTCGGCAAAATGCTCGGGGGATGGGTGAAGTACGTTCGGAGCGGCCCATATAACCAACCGGAGTAAAAGTGCTAAGACAACGATCGCGGGACGCGCACCGAGCTTCGCATTCGAATTCCCGGGCTTATTCCAATTCACCTTGACCTGCCGATTCCTCGGGTTCCAGTTCGCGTGTACCACGCCCTCAGGCACGCGCCCCGTATTCCTTGATCCATCCGTATCTCGCGGAGCTTCCCGCAGGTCGCCCCTGGCCGCTGTTCTCACAAGGAACGTCGTTGTCGTTTTGCCATTTCGTCGCTCGACGTGCGCACGCCGAGATCGAGGCGAACCAATCTGCTTGTCCTCCCATGACTAAGAAGAGGCAGTGGCTTCATGAGCCCCGCCGAAATTTTCCACGGGCTTATTAAAGTGAAAAATTTGGGCGGAGCGCCTGCCTGCGGCAGGCGAAGAAGAAAGAAAAATAAGAAATAAAACTTCAAAGATCAAACTTCAACTTCGACAACGACCGCGGGACGCGCACCGAGCCTCGCATCCGAACTCCCGGGCCTATCCCAAATCACCCCGACCCGCCGACTCCCCGGGTTCCAGCTCGCGCGCACCACGCCCCCAGGCACGCGAGAGTCAAGGAGCCAGGTCCATTTGGATTTCTTAGCGTCGTCATTATAGGCATCGAATTCATGATTTTTCCTTGCCTCGAATTCCTTGCGCTGCAGCACTACATATTCCTCAAGCGTAAGCCCGTTCCACTTTTTCTGGGCAAACAAAGGATCGAGCTGATCCGGCGTCTTGCCCATGGTTTCTTCGGGCAACGGCCCCGATTGGTAAAGCAGAAGGTATGCTTTTCGCGCTGGCCTGTTTCGCGCGCTAGCATTCTTGGTTACGTCCGGCTGATACATATAATGATCTTGGCTGAGCTGCTCGGGAGAGTTATCTTGGAGGCCGGGAAGTTTTTTGTCGGCGAGTTCGGTAAGAAGTTTATTGACGTTGCCTTTTTGCAAGTCGGTAGAAGGCAGGAGCATCGCGCTGTCGAACCCTTCGCGCATCGCTTCCCTTAATTTTGCTTCGGATTGCGCCGACAACCTCAGATCTTTTGGTAATTCCCTCAAGAAGTCCTTAAGATCATGGGCATTATAAAATCCCACGGATTCTTGGAGTACCGCTTCTGTATCGATCTTGATCTCGCGTTTCCCATCTTTTGTTTTCTCCAGGTACACTCGGCGCGAGCGTTCGTAATTTCTTTGAAAATCATTTTCTGCGATCGTTAAACCTTCGCCATCTTCGGTTTCGAGAACAACTTTCCCATCTTTTGTCTTACCCTTAAAAACCCACGGCCGCTTGGTGCGATCGCCGCTCTTTATAAACTGGGAATCAGGAGTTGCATCGCCGACCTGTTCCGGAAGATATACGATCTCATTCCCATCCTCGTCAAGAATTCTCGCCTCAACCGGCTTCGGCGCTTCGCGGAGCATTTCCGCCCTGCGGGGAACCCGAGGGCTGAGCGCTCCTATTTCGGACGGGGTAAGAATGGGGCTCTCATTCTGCTCCATTTCCGGCCCTTCAAAATGTTCTGGTGATTTTTTCATGCCTGTGGGTTTTCGTATTGGTAAAAATTTTCGCGGAAGAAAAAATAATAAAGAAAATAAAGAATATCAAACTTCAACTTCGACAACGACCGCGGGACGCGCACCGAGCCTCGCATTCGAAAACCCGGGCTCAAGCCAACCCACCCTGACCCGCCGATACCCCGGGTTCCAGCGCGCGTGCACCACGCCCCCAGGCACGCGCGAATCCAGCAGCCAGGTCCATTGCGACTTTTTCGCATCATCGGAGTACGCGTCAAACCGGTGATCCTTGGCCGCCTCGGCTTCTTTTCTCTGCAGCAGCATATACTCGCTAAGCGTAAGCCCATTCCATTTCTTTTGAGCGAAGAGTGGATCGAGCTGATCGGGAGATTTTCCTTTTGTCTCGTCAGGAATGGGGCTTGATTGATAGAGAAGGAGGTATACCTTCCGTTTTGGACGGTTTCTCGTTTGCGATGTTTTAGTTCCGGACTCGAAAGACGGAGTGGTGTATTGTTCGTTCGGTTGAAGGTTGGGAATTTCCTTGGTCGCCGTTTCTGAGACTATGGTCTCAATATTTGCCGACTGCACCTCGGTTTTCGGAAGAAGCATCGCCTTGTCGAATCCTTCCCTCATCGCTTCTCGAAGCTGCCCTTCCGATGCGGCTGTGAGTTTTACTTCTTTGGGCAGCTCTTTCAAAAAATCTTTGAGATCGTGCGCCGCATAAAATCCAGCCGATTCCCTTAAAACCGCTTCGGTGTCGAGCTTTACTTCCTTTCCTTCTCTCGTCCGCTCCGAATACACCCTACGGCTCCTTTCATAGCCCGCTTCCAGTTCGCGAGGAGCAATGGTTACGCCCTCGCCGTCTTCGGTTTCGAGAACAACTTTACCGTCCTTAGTTCTGCCTTTGAAAATAAGCGGGGCTTTGGTATGGTCCCTTTTTTTCATAATCGATGTCTCGGGAGAAAATTCGCCGATAGCTTCGGGGAAATAAGCGATTGAATCGCCGTTTTCATCGAGGATTCTCGCCTCAACCGGCTTCGGCGCTTCGCGGAGCATTTCCGCCCTGTGCGGCACGCGCGGAGAGAGCGCCCCGATTTCGGAAGGCGTGAGAATGGGGCTTTCGCCCTCTATCGCTTCGGGCGGCCGTTCCGGGTTTTCGGGAGATCGTTTCATGGCCGTATTAGAGCTGGAACGCTTCTTGGAATTTTTTAAGGAGATTGCGGTCTTCTTCCGGATAAATCTTTTGCGATCCCCATTCGCCGATTTTCGTCGCAAGGAACCCCTTGAGGCTTTCGTGGGTCCTCATGGCTGATTTCCGATATTCTTGGAGCCATGAAATAACGAGCCCCGGATCGAGTACGGCGTGGCGAAGGTAAGATGCATCGCGAAGCGTATCGGTGAGGGCATTTTCCTCGCCTTTGTAGCTCTTCTGTACGGCTGCGACAAATTCGGCGAACCGCCATAGCGTGCCTCCGGCTTTGGGATCGGCGTCGATTTCGTAATGCTTTGTATTTGTCCTCGCATCCACCACTTCTTTCCATTCAGGCGGCAGCTCGGATTTCGGCACGCGGATTCTTTCGTTTTGGTCCATAAGAGCCGCAAGCATCATTTCGTAAAGCTCGGGGTTTTCCGCTGATTGCGGAGGATAGTCGACTTCGAGCGAACCAAGTTCGCGCGCAACTTCAACAGGAAGCTCTGCACGGTCAGGGTGCTTCTCTGAAGGAAGATTTGCCGACCCAATAAATCCGAATTCGGGAGCGAGCTTCTCCGAATTTCCCGCCCATGCGGCAAAACTGATTTCTTCTCCCGCACGACGGCCCGAAAGCTGCTTGATTAAAGACCGCAGCCCTTCCGGAGGATAGCCATTCATTTCATCCATATAGAATATTCCGCCCGGCCCGGCTTGCGCATCTCTCGATGTCTTTTTGCCGGTTACCGCTTGGCCCAACGGCCCGTACGTTACGAAAGTTTCTTTATCCTTATCAATGCTGCGAAGGCCAAGGAGCGGCCGGATATCGGTTTTGGCTTCCTCGCCGACTTCAAAAGGAGCGCGGTCGGTAAGTCGCTGTGAAACCGCACGGGCCAGACGCGTTTTCCCGGTTCCCGTTTCTCCGTATAAAAGGAGTGGCCGATTCTGATTTACGATGACCAAATGCTCAAGAATTTTATCGAAAAGTTTTTCACGCGAAGGAGTCCAGATGAAGCCGTCTTTTTTAAGTTGCTCGCGATAGGTGCGCAAACGCTCGAAGGAAAGTCGTGCGGAAAGTTCGGGATCTTCCCGTTCCATTCGCTGCATGGAGCGCTCTGATACTCTCACGCGGGTCGCGAGATCGGCGAGTTCAAGGAGCGTAAGTTCATCCGCTTCTTTTTCTCGGTGCGAAAAAATATCGGAATACAATTCTAAGCGCCGTTCTTCCGATCCATCTTTCAACTGTTTTTCCCGAAGATAGTTATCGTACGAGGGAGCGAGTTTTTCTTCTTCGGCGAGTTCACGCTCCAGAGTGTTTTCAAACATGGAACGCACCTGATCATCCTTGAAACGAGAGCTTATAGCAGTGCGCAGCGGGGCAAGCTTCGTGTCTGCCGCAACGGTAGCCCGAATGCGCCGCGCCCGATCGGCAGGCGATTCTTTTTCGTTTTTCGGCTCCGCACGCTTCTCGCGATAATCTTTCGCAAGGTCGCTTCGTTTCCGTTGGTAATCGCGCCAAAGCGCGTAAAGCTCTTCCGTGCCCTCCTCGGGCGACGCCCATTTTTCAGAAAAAGAAACTGCGCCCTCTTTTCGTTCGGGAGCCTCATCCGAAGCTCGCTCTATCTTTCCAACTATATCTTCGAATTTAGGGCTTTCTTTCATGATAATTTATGGCTGGATTATATATTATAATGCCGAGCAAGTCAAGGGCTTCCTCTTTGTTATTAGTTATCGCAGTATCTCAAGTCTACATCATTCCCGAAGCAAAATAAATATCTGAAATGGGGACCGGAGGACGCCCGGACTTTCGCCGCCATTGCGTCATCCATTGAGATACGGAGAGGATGTTGATGCGATCATAAAAATGGCGAAGGTGGTGCGCGATGGAGGGATCGGATCCCCGCCTGCGCGGGGACAGGCTCTCCGGCCTTCACAATAATTTCCTTTCGTGTGTGCGCGATGGAGGGATCGGACCTCCGGCCTTCACAATGTCAATGTGACGCTCTACCACTGAGCTAATCGCGCAGAGAGCGCACACACGAATGGAAATTATATTATCAATGTGACGCTCCTGGCTCCATTTCCATAATACCTCCGACCCGCGTTGCACGCTATCATGCCCGAGCGCGAGGCGCAATGAGGAGACAGTGGCATGAGCCACGGCTCCGAAGAACAACGACACGATCGGGCATGATAGCCGCAACCCTTCGGGATCTGGCCAATCGGCGCAATTCCCGCGTCGCTTCTCCTCAATGTAGGACATCCTACAATTTCGTCATCACTCCTTGAACTTGCGCCGATTGGTTCAGATCGCGGACGGAGAGATTATGGAAGTGGAGCCCGCACTGAACTAATCGCGCGATTTGGGACAGTGAAAAGTATAGCGTATCTTTTGATTTTCGCAACGGGCAGAAGAAATTTATTCATGCCATTCGGAGTTCGACTCCGATATATCCGAGCCAAACTCCGAACAGAATGTTCTAAATCCCGATTTTCATCAGGATGACGTATCAAGCATCCGCTTGAAGAGATCGGTAAGCATTTCCGGGCGGGCGCGGCCCTTCAGTTTTGCCATCGCTTTGCCGATGAGAAACTGCAAGCTCGCCGTCTTCCCCTTTCTATAATCGCTGATTGCCGCTTCGTTCTCGGCGATGACCGCCGTGACGACGGCTTCAATCTCGCCCATATCGGACGAAACGCCAATGTTCTCGCTCACTACGATCTCCGTGGGATCGGCACCGGTTTCGAACATTCTCGTGAGAATATCCTTTGCCTGCCGGCTGGTCACTTTCCCTTCCTCGATCAGCACAGCAAGATGAGCAAGATGCTCCGGCGTGATTTTCAGATCGGCAAAATCCGTACCCGCCTGATTGAGGAGCCCACGAAGATCGCTCGTCAGATAATTATAAAGTGATTGAAAACCGGAAGTCGGAGATTGCTCCTTCAGTTCTGATATCGCCTCTTCAAAATAATTTGCAAGTGCCGGTTCGGAAACAAGGATTTCTGTCTGCTTTTCATCAAGCCCATATTCCTTCATAAATCGCACACGTTTATCGGCAGGCAATTCCGGCAGTGACTCGCGGAGCGCGTCCAAATCAAATACGCTCGTTTCAAACGGCGGCAAGTCCGGCTCCGGGAAATAGCGATAATCCTGAGCTTCTTCTTTCGACCGTTGCGAAGTCGTTTTTTGCCGTAGCTCATCCCAGCCGCGCGTTTCCTGATGGACCGTCTCCCCTTTTTCAAGCAGTTCCGTTTGGCGTTTGATCTCAAAATTGATCGCCTGAAAAACCGAGTTGAATGAATTCAAATTCTTCACCTCGGCACGGGTACCGAGTTCATTCGTGGCCGACATCGATACATTCGCATCGGCGCGCATCTGGCCCCGTTCAAGATCGGCATCCGAGACGCCAAGATAGCGCAATACCAACTGAAGTTCTTTCATAAATGCCACAGCATCCTCGGCAGTATGGATATCAGGCTCCGTCACGAGCTCCATGAGCGGCACACTCGCGCGGTTGTAGTCGACGAGCGTCCCGCCAGAACTGTCATCGTGGACCAGCTTGCCAGCATCTTCTTCCAAGTGAATATGATTTATCTTTACATTCCGCAGGGTTCCACCAAGCACGAGCGGTTCACCGGACTGGGAAATTTGATACGCCTTCGGAAGATCGGGATAAAAATAATTTTTGCGATCGAATCTCGATCGGGCGTTTGGCTTCCCCTGAAGCGCAAGGCCGACTTTGATGACATGCTCCACAGCAAGTTTATTGATGGTCGGCAGAGTTCCCGGATGCGCGAGACACACCGGACAGACATTTACGTTCGGATGCTTTTCGTCAGGATCGTTCAGCGAATCGCAGAACATCTTCGTCCGCGTCTTGAGCTCCGCGTGGACTTCCAATCCGATGGTGGGCTTATATTCACTCATAATTACTGATAGTACCTGAATTCTTTGGCGGATTCAAGAAAACTGCGAGCGGCAACCCCCTGAGTCGATATGCGAGATATGAAACATGAAATAGGAAAAATGTTCGTATCTCGTATCTCGATTCTCATGACTGCCGACGAATAGCATTTACAATCGCGAGCAAAAAACAATCGACGAACATACTGGTACCGCCGTAGCTCAGAAATGGGAACGTGACGCCGATCACAGGCAAAAGTCCGGTTGCGGAACCGGCATTCAGGAAAAACTGGACACTGAGCATGACGGCAACGCCGAGACAGATGCATTTCGCGAAATTTTCCTGGGCAAAGGAACCAATCGACAAGATGCGCCAAATCAAGAAAAAGAAAGCAGCGAGCACGACAAGGCCGCCGAATATTCCCCACTCTTCAATGAAGGCCGCGAAGATGAAATCCTCCGTCGGCTCCGAGAGAAATCCAAGCTCAGCCTGTGTTCCTTGGCCATAACCCTTGCCCCAAAAACCGGCGGAACCGATGGCGATCCGGGATTGTGTCACGCTATAGTTGATACCCAATGAATTCTGCTGCGGATAAAAGAAACCGATGATACGTGCACGATGATAGTCGCGGAGCACGAAGTTCCAAACGAAAATACCGGCAAGCGCGAAGATCGCAACCGTGATGAGAACGCGGCGCCATGGCAGGCCGAGCAAAAGAAGAAACCCGAACCATATCCCGAAGAAGATGACTGCGGAGCCGAGGTCGGGCAAGCGCACAGCGATTGCGGCGGGGATAATAAAGAAAATAAACGAGGTCACAATATTCTCAAGGCGTGCGACCGCAAGGTGCCGCCGCCGGAAATACATCGCATACAGGAAAATAAGCGCGGCCTTCATTAATTCCACCGGCTGGATGCTCAAAGGCCCCAACACGATCCAGTTCCGGGCGTTCCGGATGACCGAGCCATGCAGCAAGAGAAAAAGCATCAGCAGCAAGGTGAAAATATAGAACGCCACGATCGCCCAGCGAATATTGAAAATCGCCCGCCAGTCGAAAAATAAAAAGAAAATCACCGCACCCGCACCGAGCGCGATCCAAACCAGCTGTAACCAAAAAAGATGGATGGACAAAGCTGAGAGCGTGACAAGCCCCGCAACCATGATGATGCCAACTGGAATAAAAAGAGAGAGCATGATTTTTTCGAGATTCAAGAATCAGGATTCATGAATAATTCCTTCTTGCTTCCTGAAGCTTGAATCCTGAATCAATTTTTTCAATTCCTTTCCGCGTACGCATGAAGTTCGGTTCCTGAAATATTCTCATTCGGCAACAACGGATAGCTTATTGAAAAATTTTCCATCGCACTCGGTGCAAGCGAATCAAGTTCTGTTTGCGAAGCGCCGATCGGCGCCCCGGCTGCGTCCTTAAAAATCGCCACGACCACGATATTCTGGAACGACGAGATGTCGCGGTCGGTTATATTCCCGCTCACTGTGGCGTAGCCATTCGTGCCCGCGACGCTCATGACATTCGTAAACGCGAATTGCGGCACAAGCCCCATCTGCGGCGCAGGCACCCATTGGACATTACTGATTACGATGTCGGCCCGACTTGGCGCCGCCGATACCACCTCGTTCGGCAGGACTAGATATTTCGTCTCGTCGGCATATGCAAAAGACGTTCCATTCACGACCGCTACCGTACTTGATTCATCGGGACCGTAAAATGTCACCGTATAATCGAATGAAGATGCTGCGAAACCCGAATTCGCGTTTTCGATCTGGGCAAGAAACGTCGCATGGCCGGCAATGGGAGAAAACACATGAGCCGTGCCGAGGAGAGAGATCAATTGGATCGTCGATGGAATGCAAAGCTTCGCACATGGTCCGCCGCAATCGATGCCCTGCTCCCCTTCATTTTGAATGCCGTCAAAACACGACGGCGCCTGCTTCGGAAGCAAAAAATAGATTACGGTTATGATAGCCGCCAAAACAGCCAGATAAAAAATCCCGTAGAGCACCTGTTTGACGCGCCGCGACATGGTTCCATTATAATCTTTCTCTGGTTGTGGCGAAAGTCATGATAAAAAAAGTGCCCGTTCCAAAAATAAATTTAGGAACGGGCGAAAAGAGCTATTATTCAATATTTACGAACTCCAACGAGAGCACATCTCTCGTTAAACCCGAGCGAAGTGATTACTTGAATGAGAGTTAGCCAACGCCGGCGGTCATTTTCCCTATCGAGACAAAGAATTCGATCTCTGCCCTGCGGATCTTTCCATGGCTCATGCCAAAATAAAAGACTCGGCTTCTCTTCAGAGGACATTTTGCCGAACTGCTCAGTAAATCTTATACCATGGGCATAGGTTGGTCTTTCTAATCCCGCATCAGCAAGAAGATCCAATGCATAATTCTCGCTCATTAAACGGCCAGGAGCTTCAATTATTTCGATCTCATCAGTCCATTCTTTCTCGTTATTCAACGGGAAATTTTTCTGATTGATCCACCGATTAGACGGAAATCCTAGGGATTCTACTATCTTATCGGTATCAACTTGACCACCCATCTTTACCGGAAAGGCAGAAACTACTTTTACTGTCATGAGGAACCCTTTCTGTTTTTCTTATCTTAAATTTCTTTTTTATCTTTCCAATCGGGTTGAGGCTTTCAGGCCACGATCTACATCGCGACTTCAAAGCTAAAACCACATTATTATATTTTAAAAAATCTACCTAGAGATTAACATAGTTTAGAATGAACTGTCAATAGCGAAAAAAACGAAAAAATGGATATAATGTTGTAGTGTTGTAATGTCCTCATGCTTGAATGTAAAAAATCACTAGATCACTAGAACACTACAACATTAAAACATCACCATGGAACCTCGCTACGAAATCAATGAAGTGGAAGCGCGTATCGGGAAACTTTGGGAAGATTCCGGGTTTTTCAATCCGGATACTTGCATCGAAAAAGGCGTGACGAAGCCGGATGCGGAACCGTTCACGATCATCATGCCACCGACGAATGCGAACGGCTATCTTCATGCGGGCCATGGCCTCGTTCTGACCGTCGAAGACATCATGACGCGCTATCACCGGATGCGCGGTTATAAAACGCTGTGGTTGCCGGGGCTGGATCACGCCGGATTTGAAACGCAGGTTGTCTACGAACGGCAATTGGAAAAAGAAGGCCGTTCCCGCTTCGGCATGGACCGCGATCAGCTCTATAAGGAAATCTTGGAATTCACGCTTCGCAACAAAAAGAACATCGAGGACCAAACGAGAAGCATCGGCGCCTCATGCGACTGGTCACGGGAAAAGTTCACGCTCGATCCGGATATCGTGAAAACCGTATACGCAACGTTCAAAAAGCTTTCCGATGACGGCTTGGTCTATCGCGGCAGAAAGATCGTGAACTGGTGCTCGAAACATCAAACTTCCCTCTCGGATCTCGAAACTACCGACGAAGAGCAGGTTGATAAATTCTACTATTTAAAATACGGCCCGTTCGTGATCGCCACGTCGCGCCCCGAAACGAAATTCGGCGACAAATATGTCGTCATGCATCCGGACGATCCGCGGTACGCCGAGTATAAAGAGGGGCAAAAAATAGATCTAGAATGGATCAACGGCCCGGTCACGGCGACCATCATTAAAGACAAGGCAATCGACATGGAATTCGGGACTGGGGTCATGACCATCACCCCGTGGCACGATCCCGTGGACTTCGAGATCGCCGAACGGCACGAACTGGACCGAGAACAGATCATTGGCTTTGACGGCAAATTGCTTCCCGTCGCCGGAGAGTTTGCCGGTATGAAAATACTGGACGCGCGGCCGAAAATAATCGAAAAACTGCAATCAAAAGGACTCGTTGATAAAATAGACGAGAAATATGTCCACGTCGTGAAAAAATGCTACAAGTGCGGAACGCTCATCGAGCCGCAGATCAAAGACCAGTGGTTCGTGAAAATGAAACCGCTTGCGGCGCCGGCGATCAAGGCAATCGAAAACGGCAACGTCACGTTTCTGCCGGAGCATTATAAAAAGATATCTCTCCACTGGCTCGAAAATATAATCGACTGGAATATTTCGCGGCAGATCGTGTGGGGCATTCCAATTCCTGCAAAGATCTGCGAAAACTGCGGCAAGGGCGTTGTGGATATCGAGAACAAAGTGAAAATCTGTCCCGACTGTGAGGGCCCGATGAAGCAGGAAACCGATACGTTCGATACGTGGTTCTCGTCCGGCCAATGGCCATACGCCGCTTTGGGCTATCCAGATTCAAAAGATTTCAAAACGTTCTATCCGACGAGCGTCATGGAAACCGCTGGAGAGATCATTTTCTTCTGGGTCACGCGCATGATCATGTTCGGGCTTTATGTGACCGGCACTGTCCCCTTCAAGACCGTCTATCTTCACGGTCTTGTTCTCGACGCCAAAGGGAAAAAGATGAGCAAGAGCCGCGGTAACGTCATTAACCCTCTCGATCTTACGGCAAAATACGGCACCGATGCGTTCCGGATAGGACTCATCATCGGCAACACGCCGGGCACCTCGCTCGCACTCGACGAAAACCGCATCCGCGGCTACCGGAACTTCTCGACGAAAATCTGGAACATCGCAAGGTTTATAGAAATGAATAAACTAGCGATTAGCGATTCGCGATTCGCGATTAGCGAACCTCACAAGAAATATATTGACGATATGGAAGTTTTAAAGAAAGAAGTCACCACACATCTCGATAAATTTGAATTCCATCTCGCTGCCGAAAAGCTCTATCACTACATCTGGCACGAACTCGCGGATGTCATCGTCGAAGCCGAAAAAGAAAAACTCCGAAACGGAACCGACGAAGAAAAAGCTGCAAGCTATGCCGTCCTCGAACAGCTTCTCCTTGAATCCCTCAAAATGCTCCATCCCTTCATGCCCTTCATCACTGAGGAAATCTACCAGATCTTCCATCCCGGTAAAATACTGATGGTCGAAAAGTGGTAAAAATCATTCCAGCCATCATGGACAGGCTCAAACTCGAGGGACACTGTTTACAATAAATACCTGAGCTTATGAATATTTCCCAACAGGTCTATAGGGTACTCACAAAGAGAAAATATAATCGTAATAAACCCTATCTCGCAGGGGAAATTTTAAAAATTATCGATAAATCACTATCTTTGAATGAACCAATTAAGTTAGTTGGCTTTTGGGGTGTCGGACAAAAAGATAAACCGAACTGGGCAGATGAAGAATCTTGTAAATTTTTATATGACCTGAACAAAGAAATAAAGAATGTGTATGAACCTGGTATAGAATTCACCTTTGTATTCGCTAATATGCACGGGCAACACAATGGATATCAAAAAGAAAGTATTAATTCCTACACAAAGGGAATGATTAAAATCTTTAACCGATATTCTTTCACGTACGTCTATCTTGATAAGCTCTGGGAGAAATATCAAATTACTTTCGATAAGATTAATTTAATTCTCGAGGCAAAACCCGAAAAGTGGTGGGATGAAATCTTAGAACGAGATGCTATCGAGAAAAACGCCGCTTGTAGGAATAAAAAATACCCCCCTCGAATCGCCGCACAGAAATATTACATCATGAGAAATCTTGAAAAGGAGATATTCGAGAAGGAATTTCCGGGATATATTTTTCATGCTTTTTCTGATCCCAGATTACAGATAGTTCTCCCCAATATGCCAACATTGTACTTTTACGGAAGAGAAAGTTGGTCGAATGCTCCATGGTTTGTCGATCATAAAAAAATGACTTGAATGTGCTCAGTCACGAAAGATTAAAAAATTATTAAATGATTCTTGACGGGCGAGTTTTGATTTTTTAGCCGATTTATCCACCTATTGCGTTTTATTCAGCCGCTGTTATTTTTGAAAAATGAGCAAACTTTGCGGCTGGTTTATATCGCGTTGATCCGGGAAACCGATAAACTTTTTAGAAGTGAGACGGTAACCAATTTTTGCGAAAAACTTCGTCCATTCTTCCATGGTCCGATAACCGAAAGGAATTGGCACATGCTCTCTTCTGGCAAGAACTCTGTTCGCGACCCAATCATAAACTGACATAATCTTCTTCCGATCGCCTTCCGGCCATTTCATGAATGCTCGCCATATTTTTTCACCATTTTCAGGCCGCAGTTCTTCTGAATAAGAGTCCTCCAAAATGACGATTCTCGACTCTTCTTTCATCTTTTCGAATATCATTTTCAGGTATCGCTCCTGTTCGTCGTATTCCATGTGATGAAGCGCCCATGTAAGCGTCACGGAATCCGGCTGATATTCAGTGAGGAATTTTGGAAATTGACTCTCGGAAACTACTTCGAATCGGACATTCGGGGCACCAAAAGATTCCCATTCAGGATATTCATTGATATCAATACCGGCGAGATATCGGAAACCAGCTTCCGATAATTTTTTAACGAGGATCCCGGTGCCGCAGCCGACATCGAGAATTTTGCCCTTCGAAATTTCTGGAATTATAAATTGCTCAAAGTATGCCGGAACTATCTTCTGAAAAAATCCAATGCGATAAACATTCTCAAGCTCACCCGAAAAATCGTTCTGAAACTTAGAAACGTCGAGGTCGGACAAGCCGCCAGTTAGGGCATCGATAAGATTTTTAGAGAAACCGATGGACGTCAAACTTTCTTTGAGATTGACGATGATAAAATTCCTTAAATTTGAATCGTCGAGAAAATCGTTGATTATTTTTCGTTCCCGCATATAATCCATGACTTTATTATATTACTTTCCGGTTTCCACGACATTAAAAAGTTATTACGTTTGGCAGCGAGGAGAAATATGAGAACCGTTGGGTACTCATATTTTCCGAGCGAACCAAACGAATCCCGCCGTGGCGGGATTAAAAAGTTATTAAATGATTCTTGACGGGGTGGTTTTATTTCCCTACCATAAAACCATGCCCGCAGGGGCGTCAGCCCCTTATCGGCGGTATAGCTGATACGGGCATATCAAAAACTATTGCCACAAAGAACTCATCTTAAAACTTCCCATCGGAAGTTTCGGGATGGGCTCGAGGCACCCGAGGACCCCGCGAGGGGTCCGTTTTGTTCTCGAGAAAAATAACCAGAGCACGAGTGATCCGGAGAAATTTTTTTCTCTGTAACTTTCCCGCGCGCCGGATCAATCTCTTCGCACTCAGCGTCCGTATTTGCGAAAGCAGAATAGTCCTCTCGTAACCATGAACAAAGATTGAATAATTATATTTTCCAAACTTTCTAATGGAACTCATGGGCAAACCCAAAAACATATCTTTATTGAATTTACGGAAAATGAGGATTGGACGTTCAAAAAGATCGTTTTTGCCATCTTCTTCAACGCCCACATTTACACCAAGAGACGACCACCAAATTTCAGCTTCATGAAATAATGGTGGCTGATCTTTGCGCTCGATTTTGGTTTTTAGATCGTGCCATTTCCAGAAATCTTTTTCCATCCAACTACAATAAGAAAATGAAGATTAAATATTTCTAAAAGAAATTGGATCATGATGATGCATGGAAGCACGGATGGTCCGCCGGAGCCTGTACTCGCGAAGGCGAGCACGGACCATGACAAAAAAAGATAATGGCAAATTAAATCAGCGTCCGCACGGACGCTTATTTAATTTAAAACGGTACTTTGATGCCTGCCTGCAGGCAGGTCGGCACATCCTACTTTCCCCACCGCTTGCGCGATCCGCCTTCGCCAAGGCTACGGCGAGACAGGCAAGTATCATCGGAGAGGTGGAGATATAAAAAATCGAACCTTTAGATGCTGGCATTACCTACTTTCCCCACCGCTTGCGCGATAAGTATCATCGGTTGCGCACACTTTCACTTCTCTGTTCGGAATGGGAAGAGGTGGGACATATGCGAATGAAACACCAGCATCTAAGGGTTCGATCCTTAGTTTTTTGTAGAGTTGTGGTATACGATTTCGCAATCGTTAACCTATAGTCCCACTTCGCTCCTACGGAGCTTCCGCCTTCGCCAAAGGCTACAGTGGACAAGTCGCGGGACGCACGCTTTCGCGTGCGAAGTCAGCATTGGGATGGTTGGCGGATTATTAGTACTCCTCAGCTGAAACCCTTGCGGGCCTTATACTTAGAGCCTATTCGCGCCCTCTGCACAAATGCAGCGAAGCATTGGAAGTTCATCGTGAAGATGAGCTCGAGGCGCGACGACGACGGCGTACTCGGAGAGTACATCGAGGAGGAGCAACGAAGAGATCGCTTCATGATGAGCTTCCCTTCGGGCCGGAATATTTTTTCTTCCAGCGTTGTTACTCGTCGCTCGCGTACATAAAGTACGCTTCGTTTCTCGTGCCTAGCCGGAAGAAAAAATCTTCACGGCCAATGCTCGTTGAATTTATGCAGAGGACGCTTTTACGTGGTAGTCTTCCACGAAATCACGCATACCTAATCTTGGGGTAGGCTTCGCGCTTAGATGCTTTCAGCGCTTATCCCTTCCATACATAGCTACCCGGCAATTCAGTTGGTACCAAAGCCGGTAAACCAGAGGTATGTTCAGCCCAGTCCTCTCGTACTAAGGCCAACTCCCCTCAAGTATTCGACGTGCTTGCGCACGCACTACGCCTGTAACAGATAGAGACCAACCTGTCTCACGCAACTTTCATTTCCCGTCATTACTGACGTTTTGGACTATACCACCATCCTTCGACGGACTCAGGATAAATCCCGAACCGCCAATGGATGACCGACGTATTATGGACGTTCTGTCCATCCGATCCCGAAGGATCAAGTCTCTAAGGGGCTAAACCTTTGCAAGGCAAAGGAATTACCAATTATTAATGTCCAATTTCTAAACATTAGAAATTAGTTATTAGATATTAGTCATTCCAGTGCGTTTCGCACTGGTCAGCTTCCCTCGGTATTATCCTTTCGCAACCAGGTCAGATTGCGCAGGACTTCACCGATATGAGTCGATTTTTTCATCCCAACATTACTATTGGGAGCCGCCGTTTCTACTAACAGTGAATTTATTTTTGAAAAATAAATTCGTTCCTCGAATGGGTTATCTTCGTTGACGGTCTGAACCCAGCTCACGTGCCGTTTTAATTGGCGAACAGCCAAACGCTTGGGAGCTTCTCCACCCCCGCGCTACGGCGAGCCGACATCGAGGTGCCGAGCGAAGTCGTCGCTAGGGACGCTCGGACTTCACCAGCCTGTTATCCCCGGAGTAGCTTTTGTCCGGTGTCTCCGACCTTCCTATAAAGCGTTAATACATCAGTAAAGAAATATCAACATAGTCGTCGGGTCACTAACTTCTGCTTTCGCACCTGCTTGACTTGTAGGTCTCGCAGTCAAGCCAGCTTTTGCGTTTGCACGTCCTGCCCGATTTCCATCCGGGCTAAGCTGACCTTAATAAACTCCTCCATTACTCTTTAGGAGGAAAATGCCCCATTTAAACTGCC
>Ga0181520_10003838_pt1 | contig 25861 bp, 30 predicted proteins | sample PEATcosm2014_Bin_29_FD_132451 | JGI IMG/M metagenome (GOLD analysis project Ga0181520, IMG submission 132451) | Peatland microbial communities from MTU Mesocosm Facility, Houghton, MI, USA - PEATcosm2014_Bin02_30_metaG | ecosystem: Environmental > Terrestrial > Soil > Wetlands > Peat | place...
CAGCGTGGCACTGAATGGCGCCGCGTTCAACCCATCATGGCATCTAACCGCCGTTGGCGCTGGCAGTTCCGCTGTCGCGGCTCACGTCACGAGTCGGCGGTGGCTCAGCTTTTTTCGTTAGGCGGCATTACGCGCATGGAGATAATCGCTACAACCGAATCCCAAGTTTCAGAGCTTTGGCCAGAGATTGCCAGAGCCACAGCGACGAGTCAGCGGCTTCGTCGCATTGCAGATTTTTTAGATTGTTGTGAGACTGCGTTGCAGTCTTCTGACCACCAAACGAGGATTGATGTGTTCTTCCAGATTTCCCATTTGTTAACCGCGCGAGTCTGCGATTCAGAAGTATGGGATTGGTTGCAGGAGATGGCTCGTTCAGCCGACCTAGAGCGGCAGGTTGATATGCGCATCGCTGTTTTTGAGTTAGTTCCCGACGCCCCGATAATTTGGTCGGATTTATTCCGACTGTGGGATATGTGGTTTGATCCACAGGCACGTTGGGCTGTTTACGTCGCTTACAGACCATTTCCTCGGCGCGTTCATCAGCACTTGCGACGGTATGTCGCACATCGCCGGAGACATGGTTTATCCATACCAGATTTTTCACGTGAAGATTTTCATTCAGTTTTACGTAGCCATGCCGCCTAACACCTATTAAGCCCGGACTGTCAACAGGCAAAAAGCATTCCGGACGGAAAAGATGTCTTTTCCGTTCAACGTCCAACGAACGAAGCTCTCCGGCTTGATTTCCATTGGCAGCCCGGACGCTAATATGAGGACAGGCGGAACGTTTGTTATTTGAAAATTCCCCAGCTAACATTTACGTTACCGGTTCCACCTTCGCCGCCGCCTCTTTTTCGTATTCTTCCAGCGACGGAATTTTCATCTGCGCCCGTTTTGCGTAGGCCCGATGCACCGCCTTGCTGTTATGGCCGAGTGCCTGTTGCGCGAAGCGTTCCGGCATTCCGACAACTTTCGCACGTTCCGCCCAAGCATATCGGTAGCTATGCAGCGAAACGCCTTCCAGCTTCAACAGCCTGCACCGTCGGCGAAACTCGGCGGCGCGGTCATTGGCAGTGGCTTGCTGAATTGTCGGAAAGAGCGGGCCAACGGTCGGCAGTTGGTTCAAAATCGTCTCCAATCGGCTGCTGATGGTCATTTGCGCGAGTTCGCCGGTCTTCATGCGAAAATATGACAGCGTGCGTGTCGGCCAGTCAATGTTCTCGGCTGTCAGTGCGGCGGCGTCGCTTTGCGAAGCGCCAATTTCCCAAAGCAATTGATAAAAAAGATTCCGTTCGGCGTTCTTTTCGGCGTCGAGGATGCGTTGGTGCTCTTCTGCCGTGATTCCGCGCCGGAGTTTGGGCTGTGGTTTCGGCCAGAGCATGGGTGCGAGCACCGGCACCGGCAGCCAACCGAGCATTAAGGCCAGATTGTGCAAGCGGCGCAAATTGTGGCAGACGGACGGTTGTGGATTTTTAAGAATGGACAGGAAATCATCGGCGGTGGTTTCCAGCAATTTTTTGTGGCGGATGGCGTCAAAGGCCGGGGACTTCATGCCGCAAACGTAGCGGATGCGCGTCGGCTCTTTGCCGTGGGTCTGGATTTCGTCCATGACGGTCTGCCAGGTGCGCCTCACAAATGCCGGGTCGGTGGCGGAAAGATACGCGCGAGCGATTTGGAAATTGAGCGATGGCTGGCGATGCGAATTGTTTTTGGCCTCGATCAACTGCCGGGCGGTGTCGCGGTCGGTGGTTTCGAGGCTGGTGCGTTTGCCGGTGGTTTTGTCCACGCAGTAAAACATTCCGCCTCGGTGGTTGCGGTGAATCAAGCGGTAGCGGTCTTTCATGTTTTTCATGCAACCGCAAGCGTAACGAAGCCGGAGTCCGCAGCGTTAGCGAGTAGTGGGCGAGTTAAGCCGGGTTATCGCGAATTCTGGCGGAGTAGTGAATTTGGTGTCCGTTTTGGTGTCCGCTGGCCCCTGAAACCGCACAATTCCATTGCTGCACAAGCAGTTAGGAATGGCTCCAGAGGTAGGGCTCGAACCTACAACTTCGCGGTTAACAGCCGCGCGCTCTACCATTGAGCTACTCTGGATCACAAATGGGTGCGTAATTTACAAACCCGTGCCCGCACCGTCAATTTCATTCGTCAGGATTTTTGGCAGCGCGGGCAGAAAAATGTGCTGCGGGCCGCCTGCACGATCCGCTTGACCGGGGTGCCACAGTGCAAACAAGGTTTTCCCGCGCGATCATAAACCTGCAGCCGTTCCGTGGTGAAATCCTTCCTGCCAGCGGTGCTGCCAAAATAAAACAGTCCGTCCGACCTGCCCGCGCTGAAATTCAGCGGGATCGTGCTGCCGCACGCGATCGCTTCGGCCAAGACGGTGCGGACGGCGCGCCTGAGTTTTTTCACCTGCCCCGGCGTCAGCCGGTTCGCGGCGCGGCGTGGCGAAATGCCGGCACGAAACAGGGCTTCGCTCGCGTAAATGTTCCCGACGCCGGCGACGAGCGACTGGTCGAGCAGCTTCACTTTGACCGGCTGGCGCGAGCGCTTCAATTCGCGCGCAAAAATCTCCGGCGTGAAATTTTCATCCAGCGGTTCCGGCCCAAGTCTTTCAACGGACGACAAATCCAAGGTCAGCCGGCCAAAATAACGCGTGTCTTCGTAAACGAAATTGTTCCGGCCGAGGTCGAGAACCACGGCGGCATGTTTCGGCAGCGGCTCGTTTTTCCGCGCCAGAAACATCCGTCCGGTCATGCCGAGATGGCCGAGCAAAATAATTTTCTCACGGGAATTTTTTGGATGCAGTCCGTTTGGATGCAGTTCGAAGAGCAGATATTTTCCGCGCCGGGCAAGTCCGAGAAATTTTGCCCCGCGCAGACTGTTTTTGAACGACGCAACGGAAGTCGGCAGCAAAACGTCCTGGCGGCGGACGTGAATCTCACGAATGGTCCGGCCGCAGAGCAGGGGACGCAGGTGGCGGGCGAGGACTTCAACTTCCGGCAGTTCGGGCATAAAAATCAGGAGTTGAAAGTTAGGAAATGGGAGTTGGAGAGAATGGAGTTCGTGCGTTTTTTACCAAATTTCCATCTGCCATGTCCTGTCTCCCAATTCAGCCGGTGACGAGCGTGCCGACTTTTTCGCCGAGGACGACGCGGCGGAGATTGTGCGGGCGGAAAAAATCGAAGACGATGATTGGCATCTTGTTGTCCATGCAGAGCGAGAACGCGGTGGAGTCCATCACTTCCAGCCGGCGTTGCAGGGCGTCAATGTAGGAGATTTGTGCGAAGCGCCTGGCCCTGGGATTTTTCTTCGGATCGCTGTCGTAAATGCCATCCACCTTGGTCGCCTTCAAAATGACTTCCGCGCCAATTTCGTTGGCGCGCAGCGCGGCGGCGGTGTCGGTGGAAAAATAGGGGTTGCCGGTGCCGCCGCCGAAGATGACAACACGTTTTTTTTCCAGGTGCCGCACGGCGCGGCGGCGGATGAACGGTTCGGCCACCTGCGACATGGCGATGGCGCTTTGCACGCGCGTCGGCACGCCGAGTTTTTCCAGCGCATCTTGCAACGCGAGCGAGTTGATGACGGTGGCGAGCATGCCCATGTAATCACCGGTGGCGCGTTCCACGCCGCGCTTGCTGCCGCTGAGGCCGCGAAAGATGTTGCCGCCGCCGACGACCACGACCACCTGGACGCCGAGTTCGCGCACCTCGCTGATTTGTTCGGCCATGTTCTGGACGGCGGCGGGGTTGATGCCGTTGCCGCTTTCGCCGCCAAGCGCCTCGCCGCTGAGCTTGAGCAGAATCCGGAAAAACTGGGGGCGCCTGGTTTTGGTCATAAAATTGAAGGCGTGCGAAAAATCACGCACATCTTTTAGCAATCTCAAGCCCGCCGGTCAAACCAAACTCAATTTCAAGGCGCGGCCGGACGAATGAAAATTATTTTCCGGTTTAATTTTTCCGGATTCTGTTAATTCTGTCTGGAAATGAATCACGCGGAATATCGTGGCCGCCTCGCGCCGTCGCCGACGGGCTATTTGCATCTCGGCCATGCGCGGACGTTCTGGACCGCTCAGGAACGCGCCCGCGCGCATGGCGGCAAGCTGGTGTTGCGCAATGAGGATTTGGATGCCACGCGTTTCAACATGAAATTCGTGGACGCCATGATTGAAGACCTGCGCTGGTTCGGTTTTGAATGGAGCGAAGGGCCGGATGTCGGCGGAAAATTCGCGCCTTACAATCAAAGCGAGCGGATGGATTTTTACCGCGCCGCGCTGGAAAAATTGCGCGCCGGAAATTTCATTTATCCCTGCACCTGCTCGCGGAAGGATATTCAGGCTGCCGTCACCGCCCCGCATGCTGGCGACGATGAATTGATTTACCCCGGGACTTGCCGTCAAAATCGGAAGTCGGAAGTCGGAAATCGGAAATTTTGCTGGCGTTTCCGCGTTCCCGACGGCGAAACGATTTCGTTCACCGACGGAAATTTTGGCGAACAAAAGTTTGTCGCCGGAAAATTTTTTGGCGATTTCGTGGTGTGGCGCGGCGACGCTGTGCCAGCATATCAGCTCGCCTGCGTTGTGGATGACGCGGCGATGCAGATCACCGAGGTGGTGCGCGGTGCGGATTTGCTGGTCAGCACGGCGCGGCAGATTTTGCTGTATCGCGCCTTGAATTTGCCGGCGCCGGAGTTTTGTCATTGTGCGTTGATGATGGACGAAAAAGGCCGGCGGCTGGCGAAACGGCATGATGCCTTGAGTCTGCGGACGCTGCGCGAACAAGGGATTGGGCCGGAACAACTGCGTCACGGCTGGTGCGTTTCGGATAAGGCCGGCTGAAGCAAAAAAATTCAAAAAAAGCTTGTGAAAATTTTCACGTTCCGGCAGTTTCTCCCGTCTCTGGCACCGGCAGTTTCTCCGTGAAGCATTCGTGTCGTGAGAAGTCATTTGCTTGTGAATCGTTTTGGAAAAATATTTTTTATTTGGGTAGTTTTTGCCGCCGTCCTGGTTTTTTCCGCGCGGGCAGAAACGGTCGTGGCTCCGTCCAACGGAGCTAGAAGGGCGACGGCAGGCGCTGCGGCTCCGGTCGCCGAGGCGGACAAGCCGCTGGTGACGTCGTATGCGTCGGCGTTGCTTTACATCGGCCCGGTGCCGGCGGACGCGCCGCCGGAAGAACAGCACGCGCCGACGATTTTTGCGAAGCAATGGCCGGCCAATTTCCCTTCCATCCCGATCACCAATTCAATTCTTTATACTTGGGTGGTGGTGGCGGTCATCATCATTTTGGTGCGGCTCGGCACGCGCAAAATGAAGGAAGTGCCGTCCGGCACGCAGAATTTCGTCGAGGCGCTGGTCGGCGGGTTGCGCGACATGTGCGAAGGGATGCTGGAGCCGAAAGTGGCGCGCTGGGTGTTTCCGCTGGCGGCGACATATTTTATTTTCATCGCGGTATCCAACCTGATGGGCCTGCTGCCCGGCGTCGGCAGCATCGGCTGGGGCGAGCCGGTCAAGAGCGTGCTGCCGTTTGCGATCAAGCACGCGGAAGCGCCGCTGTTCCGTCCGCCAACGGCGGATGCCAACATGACGGTGGCGATGGCGGCGATTTTTTTCGTGATGAGCCTCTGGTGGGCGGTGAAATACAACGGCCCGTTCGGATTTGTAAAACACATCTTTGGTGTCAAAGGCGGCTTCAAAGGCATCGTGGTCGTTCCATTGACACTGATTTTCCTCTTTGTCGGCTGCGTGGAAATCATTTCCATCTGCGTGCGGCCGGTGGCGCTGGCCATGCGTCTTTACGGCAACATTTACGGCGGTGAAAGCGTGCTGGCCATCATGCTCACCAACTCGCCGCTCGGCATCGCCGCGCTGCCGTTTTATTTTCTGGAATTATTGGTCGCGGTGGTGCAGGCGCTGGTGTTCACGCTGTTGAGCGTCGCGTTCATCGGCATGTTTTGCTCGCACGCCGATGAGGACGGAGCCGAACCCGGACATGGATGATTAACTTTGCCGCCGGGAGACCTTCTGGCGAACGGCGGCAGGAAACTGAAACAAAAAACAAAAAAACATATGATGCTAGCAGATGCAGTTGTTCAAACAGCCCAAACCGCCTTCTTGCACGGCAATGCCGGCGTCGGCCTCTGTGGCGGCGGTGCCGCCATCGGCATTGGCCTGGCCGGCTTCGGCGCGGCGATGGCCACCGGCCGCAACCCGGGTGCCTTCGGCAAAATTTTCATCGTCTCGCTCCTGGCGATGGCGCTCGCCGAAGGTCTCGCGATGCTGACGTTCTTCCTCCCGATGCTCAACAAGTAATCCCTTTTGACCTATGGGAGAACTGTTCCAAACACTGGGCATCCAGTGGACCAAGTTGATTCCGCAGTTGTTCAACTTCGGGATCGTGCTTCTGGTGCTGTGGAAATTTGCCTACAAGCCGGTGTTCCTGATGCTTGATGCGCGGCAGAAAAAAATCGCCGAGAGCGTTGCCAACGCCAACAAAATCCAGGCGGAACTCGCCCGGACCGAGGCAGAACGCAAACGCATTCTGACCCAGGCAGATGACGTGGCCAACCAGATGATTGAACAGGCCCGCGAAGCCGCCGCGCGCGTGCGCGAGGTGGAAATTCAGAAGGCCATCGCCGCCGCCGAGCAGATCATCGCCAAGGCGCACGAGGCCTCGGCGCAGGATCACGCCAAGATGCTGGCCGAACTGAAACGTGAAGTCGGCCGCCTCGTGGTGCAAACCACGACGACCGTCACCGGCAAGATTCTCACGGCGGACGACCAGCGTCGGCTGGCCGAGGAAACGAGCCGGCAACTGGCGTGATGGATTTCAAATTTGAAATTTGAAATCAAGCGAAGCAAGGCATGAAAATTTCCAAACACGCCCAGCGCGACGCCCGGCAGTTGTTCCGCAGTTGCTGCGTCAACGGCTTGATGGACGAAAACCGTGTCCGCCAGTCCGTCGGCCTGCTGGTGGGGAAAAAACCGCGCGGCTACGTCGAGATTCTCGCGCGGCTGCACCGGCTGGTGAAGCTGGATTTGGAACAGCATGCCGCCCGCGTGGAAAGCGCGGTGCCGTTGTCCGCCGAGTTGCAGGCGCGGGTCGCCGGACAGTTGAAAAACATTTACGGCGGCCCGCTGAATCTGACGTTTGCGCAAAACCCGTCGCTCATCGGCGGCCTGCGGATTCAGGTCGGCAGCGATCTTTACGACGGCAGCGTGAAAACGCGTTTGGAAAAATTGGAGCAAAATTTTTAACCGGATTCTATGAGTAATTTGTTACAGGAAATCGAAGCCCAGATCGCGGGCGCAAAGACCGCGACGGCAAAACAAAACGTCGGCGTCGTCCGTGAAATCGGCGACGGCGTGGCCAAAATCGAGGGTCTCACCGACACGATGCTCAACGAGATGCTCGACTTTGGCAACGGCATCGTCGGCCTCGCGCTCAACCTCGAAGAGACGGAAGTCGGCGCGATTATTCTCGGCGATTACACCAGGCTCAAGGAAGGCTCCGCAGTCCGCACCACCGGCAAGCTGCTCCAGGTGCCCGTCGGCAAGGGCCTGCTGGGCCGCGTCGTCAACACGCTGGGCGAACCGGTTGACGGCAAGGGTCCGATCAAGCAAACCGCTTTTTATCCCGTCGAAAAAATCGCGCCCGGCATCATCAAGCGCCGGCCCGTCAGCCAGCCGGTGCAGACCGGCATCATCGCGATTGACGCGATGATTCCGATTGGCCGCGGCCAGCGCGAACTGATCATTGGCGATCGTTCCACCGGCAAGACCACGATCGGCGTGGACACGATGATCAACCAGGCGCGCATCAACAAGGCCGCCGAAGCCGCCGGCGAAAAGGATTTTCGTCCAATTTACAATATTTATGTGGCGGTCGGCCAGAAGCAGTCGAACATCGCCCGCGTCATCGGCGTGCTGGAAGAAGCCGGCGCGCTGCCTTACACGGTCGTCGTCGTGGCCTCCGCTTCCGATTCCGCCTCCAACCAATATCTTGCGCCGTTCGCCGGCGCGGCGATTGGCGAATGGTTCATGGACAACGGCATGGACGCGCTGATTATTTTTGATGATTTGTCCAAGCACGCGGTCGCCTACCGGCAGGTCTCGCTGATTTTGAAGCGTCCGTCCGGTCGCGAAGCGTATCCCGGCGACGTGTTTTATCTGCACAGCCGCCTGCTGGAACGCAGCGCGCGCGTTGGCGAAAAATACGGCAACGGCTCGCTCACCGCGCTGCCGATCATTGAAACCCAGGCGGGGGACGTTTCGGCCTACATTCCGACGAACGTGATTTCGATCACGGACGGCCAGATTTATCTCGAAACCGATTTGTTCTATCAAGGGGTTCGTCCCGCTGTTTCCGTCGGCTTGTCCGTCTCTCGCGTCGGTTCCGCCGCGCAGATCAAGGCGATGAAACAGGTTGCCGGACGGGTCAAAGGCGATCTGGCGCAATTCCGCGAGCTTGCGGCCTTCGCGCAGTTTGGTTCTGATCTTGACGCCAAGACGCAGGCGCTGCTCGAACGTGGCAAGCGCATCATCGAAATTTTCAAGCAGAACCAATATAATCCGCTTCCCGTCGAAGTGCAGGTTTTGGTTCTGTGGACGGCCCAAAACAATTTCTTCGACGACGTGCCGGTTGAAAAAGTGAAGGATTTTCAAGGCAGGCTGGTGGATTTCTTCCAGACGCGCAAAGCCGATTTGCTCCTGAAAATCCGCAACGAAAAAATCATCGGCGACGCCATCACGGCCGACCTGAAGGCGGCGGTCACCGAATTCAAGCAGACCTACCGCTGATAATTTTTCATGCCCAGCACGCGCGACATACGCCGACGCATCAAGTCGGTCAGGAACACCGCCCAGATCACCAAGGCGATGCAGATGGTGGCGGCGGCCAAGATGCGCAAGGCGCAGCAGGCCGCGCTCGTCGGCCGGCCCTACGCGCAGTTGCTGAATGAAATCATGGCCGAGGCGGCGACGCGCACGGTGGGTCTCGATCATTCGCTGATGCAGTCGCGTCCGGTGGTCAAACGTGCGGTCATCCTCGTCAGCACGGATCGCGGGCTTTGCGGCGGCTTGAACAGCAACCTGTTCCGCGAGGCGACAAAGCTGGACAAGAACACGACCATTTTCATCACGGCGGGGAAAAAGGCGGCGCAGTTCATTTCGCGCACGAAACGGAATCTGGCGGCGGAATTCAGCTACAAGGATGCGCCGCAATTTGGCGAGGCGCGCGCCATTTCGAAATTCGTGCAGCAGATGTTTTTGAAGGGCGAAGTGGATGCGGTGGACATTTTGTTCCCGCGTTTCATCAACACTTTGTTGCAGCAGCCGCAGACGATTCCGTTTCTGCCGATTGGAAAAATTTCCGCCGCCACCGCCGGGGTGAATTCGCCGGCGCAGGAGCTTCCGGCCGGCAGCACGACGGATGTTTTTGAGTTTGAGCCGGACGAGGACACGGTGCTGGGTGAACTGCTGCCGCACAGTTTGAATTTTCAGATGCACCAGATTTTGCTGGAGACGAAGGCGAGCGAACAAAGCGCGCGCATGGTGGCGATGAAAAACGCGACCGACAACGCCCAGCAGATCATCAAGGACCTGACGCTGGAATACAACAAGCTGCGCCAGGCGAATATCACGAAGGAACTTTTGGAAATCACCACCGCGCAGATGGCGGTCGGATAATTGGCTGCAAATTGGAAATTTCAAATCACAGATTTTAAGCACATGAGCAAAGGTAAAATCGTTCAAATCATCGGCCCGGTCGTGGACGTGGAGTTTCCTGTCGGCCAGCTTCCCGCGATTTACAACGCGCTGACACTGGAATACGAAATGCCCGGCCACGGCAAAACCAAGCTGACCCTCGAAGTGCAGCAGCACCTCGGCGACAACTGGGTTCGTGCCGTCGCGATGAGCACCACCGAAGGTCTCAAGCGCGGCTATGAAGTCACCGACACCGGCGCGCCGATTTCCGTGCCCGTGGGCGAGGCCGTCATGGGCCGCGTGTTCAACGTCACCGGCGACGCCGTGGACGAACAAGGTCCGGTGAAGGCCGACAAATATAATCCCATTCACCGCGCCGCGCCCGCGCTCGTGGACCAGTCCACCAGCCCGCAGATTTTGACGACCGGCATCAAGGTCATTGATTTGATCTGCCCGTTTCTCAAGGGCGGCAAGGTTGGCGCGTTCGGCGGCGCCGGCGTCGGCAAGACCGTCGTCATCATGGAGCTCATCAACAACATCGCGAAGCTGCACGGCGGCATTTCGATGTTTGCGGGCGTCGGCGAACGCACGCGCGAAGGCAACGATCTTTACAACGAAATGATCGAGGCCGGCGTCATCAAAGTCGAGAAGGACGAGAAGGGCCATCCGAAGAAGAATGAATTTGGCCTGCCGATCATCGTGCCCGGTTCAAAAATCGGCCTGGTTTACGGCCAGATGAACGAGCCGCCCGGCGCGCGTCTCCGCGTGGCGCTGTCCGCGCTCGCCGTGACCGAATATTTCCGCGACGAAAAAAATCAGGACGTGCTCCTGTTTGTGGACAACATTTTCCGGTTCTCGCAGGCCGGTTCCGAAGTGTCCGCGCTGCTCGGTCGCACGCCGTCGGCGGTCGGTTACCAGCCGACGCTCGCCGCCGAAATGGGCGACTTGCAGGAACGCATCACCTCCACCAAGAAAGGTTCCATCACGTCGTTCCAAGCCGTGTATGTGCCCGCCGACGACTTGACCGACCCCGCGCCGGCCACGACGTTTGCGCATTTGGATGCGACTATCGTGCTCGAACGCTCCATCGCCGAGCTGGGCATTTTCCCCGCCGTGGATCCGCTGGCTTCCAGTTCCCGCGCGCTCGCGCCGGAATTTGTCGGCCAGGAACATTACGACGTCGCCCGCGGCGTGCAGAAAGTGCTCCAGCGCTACAAGGACTTGCAGGACATCATCGCGATTCTCGGCATGGACGAACTTTCGCCCGACGACAAGCTCACGGTGTATCGCGCCCGCAAGATCCAGCGTTTTCTGAGCCAGCCGTTCACCGTCGCGCAGGTTTTCACCGGTCGCGAAGGCAAGCAGGTGCCGGTGGCGGAAACCGTGCGCGCGTTCAAGGAAATTCTCGAAGGCAAGCACGACGACGTGCCCGAACAGAATTTCTACATGAAGGGTGGCATTGACGAAATCAAGGAATAATGGCCGCCACGTTCAAACTTGAAATTGTCACGCCGGAGGCGAAAATCTTCGCCGACGAGGTGGAGATGGTCACGCTTACGGGCGTTGACGGTGACATGGGCATCTACCCGCAGCACATGCCGGTGATGACGCAGCTTGTCGCAGGCGAAATCATCGCGCGCAAGAACGGCGAAAACATTTTTCTCGCGGTCGGCGACGGTTTCGTTCAAATCACCGGCGAACGCGTGGCCATTCTCACCGACATGGCCATCCGCGCCGAGAACATTGATGAGGCCGCCGCCGTGGAGGCGCAGAGAAAGGCCGAGGCCCGCCTCGCGCAGAAGTTGAACGACGAGGAGGCCGCCACTGTCCACGCCTCGCTGGTCCACGCGATGACCCAGCTCAAGGTGAAACAGCGCCACAAGAAGTAGGCCGAAAATTTCAAAGCAAAACGGCGCGCTGCGGTCATCGCGCTGTTTTTTGTCTCCCACCAAATTACTCAGCCGGCAATCACGCCGATTTCCACCGGTTCCACGTTCACACCCTGTTTCTCCAGCCATTTGATGGCCGCCTTCACCTCGTCGCGCGCACCGTCGAGTTCGAGACAGACGATGCCGATCTCATCGGTCACGCTGGCCTGGCGGATGTTGGTGGTGATTTTGAACTTGTGGCCGGCTTCCCAGATGAACGGCTGCTTGATGAGCCTGGGCGGATACATCAGCCAAAGCCGTTGCTGCGTGGGAGAATTCGATTTCGTTGCAGAATTTTTTTTCTTCGTGGCCATAGGTTAAAACTTAATTTGAAAACGCGCGCCCTAACAAATTCAAATAATGTCCTTTTATCCAAAAGCAGGCAAGAACGAGAATGGCAATTAACGGCCAAATCGAAATTTTCCATTTTTGGACGTTCACATTATTCGTTTATCCGCCGGCGATGGCGGGAATAATGCTGATTTCGTCGCCGTCCTTGAGCGGCGTCGCGCGGTTTTTTAGGAAGCGGATGTCCTCCTCGTTGACATAGACGTTGACGAAGCGGCGCACCTCGCCCTTGTCATCCACAAGGCGTTCCTGGATGCCGGGGAAGCGCGTCTGCAATTCGACGAGCGCCTCGCCGATGGTGGTGGCGTTGATTTCGACCAGCTCCTCGTTGTTGGTCAACTTGCGGAGCGGCGTTGGGATGCGGACTTTTTTTGGCATAAATTAAATTTTAATTTCTCTCTGCTTAAATTTCAAAACTTACGCAACTCAAGCCGCTTCAAAAATAATTTTCAATCCGAGCGCGGACAGCACGGAATTGAGGCTCGTCAAACGCGGATTGCCGTTGCGCGAAACGAGCCGGTATAAATTTTCGCGGTTCAATTTGCTCAATTCCGCCGTGCGGCTCACACCACCTTGCGCCTCGACCACGTCGCGCAGGCCGACGAGAAAAACTTCCGGGCCTTCCTCGTAGCAGGCGGTGAGATATTCCGCCGCCTGTTCGGGATCGTCCAATTTCTTTTGTAAAATCTTTTTATAACTGACAGTTTTCATAAATCACTTTGTTTGAACTCGTGCCAAAATTGTCTGGCCAGCCGGATGTCGCGGTCTTGCGTCCGCTTGTCGCCGCCGCAGAGCAGCACGATCAGCGTGCGCCCTTTCTGGCCAAAATACACGCGATAGCCCGGCCCGTAATCCACCCGCAACTCGCTCACGCCTTCGCCGACCGGCTTGCAATCGCCCAGGTTTCCCTGACGCACGCGCGCCAGCCGGGCGAGAATCCGCGCCACCGCCCGCTTGTCGTCCAAATCGTCCAGCCATTTCTCAAACGGCACTTGCCCGTCTCGCGCGCGGAACGCGACGACTTCTTTGGGCGTGGCGAACACAGACATAGTGTAGTTTATAAGCTACGAACGGTCAAGCTGGCAAATCGCCAAAGTTGATGGTGTTGAAATTCGGATTTTCTTTGGCATAAATTAAAGTCCGCTTTATTTGCAATCTACGGCGTTGCTGAATCTGTCCAAAAAATCATGAAGAAACTTGCGTCTATCAACAACTTTTTCTTCTCCAGTTGATTTTCCTATTTCTGCTGCAAGAGAATCAGAACCGCCTTCGTGTCCTTTCTCAAGTTTGATATGAGTTTTGGGGTCGTTATATTCAGCCCACAATCCTTTTAAGCGGCTTACTTGCTCCTTGCAGAGAAACGGAACAGTTCTGAAAATGGCATCCCGCAATTCAGTTTTTGATCCTGTGTAAAAATCCATACAACCCGAACCATGTTGCGGTATTTCACTTTTCTTGAGAGAGATAAACACCCTGAAAGCATCTCTCGGCGCGATTTTTCGCTGGTGATAGAACAACCAAACACCCACAAGGCCAGATGCAAATCCACCTAAAATCGTGAGAATAATTTCCCAAAATTTGTCGCACATATTATTCAGCCAAGTTACGCATTCACTTTTTCTTCATGCGCCAGCAGCGCCTCGAATTCGCGCAGGCTCGGCTTGATTTCGCGCGGTTTGCCGACGTGACCTTGCACGGCGTCGAGCGTCTTCAATCCGTTGCCGGTCACGCAAATCACGGCGGAAGAATCGCGCGGGATTTTCCCGGACGCAATGAGTTTCTTCGCCACGCCCACGGTCACGCCGCCGGCGGTCTCGGCAAAAATACCTTCCGTCTCCGCGAGCAGCTTGATGGCGTCGCGGATTTCGTCGTCGGTCACGTCGTCGGCCGCGGCGTTGGTGTCGCGCATCACCTTGAGCGCGTAAAAACCGTCGGCGGGCGTGCCGATGGCGAGCGACTTCGCAATCGTGTCGGGCTTGACCGGCTTGAAGAAATCGAGTCCGGCCTTTTGCGCGACGGAAATCGGTGAGCAGCCCGTGGCCTGCGCGCCGTGGATGTGCGTCTCGGTGTTCGCGACGAGGCCAAGCTTGGCAAATTCCTGATAGCCTTTGTAAATCTTTGTGAGCAACGAGCCGGAGGCCATGGGCACCACGGTGTGTTGCGGCAGCCGCCAGCCGAGTTGTTCGGCAATCTCATACGCCATGCTCTTGGAACCTTCGGCATAATACGGGCGCATATTGACGTTCACAAATGCCCAGCCAAACTTGCCGGCGATCTCGGCGCAGAGGCGGTTCACCTCGTCGTAATGGCCTTTGATGCAGATGACGTTCGCGCCATAGATGAGCGAGTTCAAAATTTTCCCCTGCTCCAAATCCGATGGAATGAAAACGTAGGATTTCAATCCGGCGCTCGCGGCATTCGCGGCGACGGAATTGGCGAGGTTGCCGGTCGAGGCGCACGCAACAGTTTCAAAACCAAGTTCCTTCGCGCGGCTCAACGCAACGCTGACGACGCGATCCTTGAACGAGAGCGTCGGATAATTCACGGCGTCGTTCTTAACGTAAAGTTCGCGGATGCCAAGCGCCTTCGCCAGCCGGTCAGCCTTGACGAGCGGCGTGAAGCCGACTTGTTTGCCGACGGTCGGCTCGGTGGCGACGGGCAGCAGTTCGCGGTAACGCCACATGGTTTTCGGGCGCGATTCGATGGCCGCCTTGGTCAGCGACTTTTTGATGCGATCATAGTCGTAGGCGACTTCGAGCGGGCCGAAATCGAATTCGCAGACATGGGTGGCGGTGAGGGCATATTCGCGTCCGCACTCGCGGCACTTGAGCGCCTTCATGAAACCGTGGTGTTCACTCATAATCGTTTTGGTTTCCAAGGATTTGATCCGGGCAATAAAAAACCCCCGACTCAGGACGAGAAGGGGCCACAAAACGGTTGTGCTGCTTCTCATTTTTCCCAAGCTAATGATGCTCGAGCTGGAATTGGCACCTGTCATTGAAACCAAAGTTCAATCGGTTGCCGTGGTGTCATCGGGCCAGTCCCTCGACCACTCGTCATGAGTCCGTCAAATCAACGGATGCGGATACAATGATGTTATGGGTGGAAAGTGTCAATAGATTCTTTGATGAATTCATTAAGCGATGCTGGCGGCGCGGGTGAGGGAGCAAAATTCCTGAAAAAAGTTATTGCACCGAAACGCGCAGTTGCTATTATCCGCCTCCGCTTTCGGAATGACCGAAGGTGGAAAATTATCAACCATTAACAGACAATCGTTCTTTGTATGGCTCAACGCATTAGAATCCGCCTCAAGGCTTATGACTTCCGGGTCATAGACCAGTCGGCCCGTGAAATCGCCGACACCGTCAAGCGCACGGGCGCCCGCGTCGCCGGCCCCATCCCGCTCCCGACCCGCATCGAGCGCTTCACCGTCCAGCGCTCCCCGCATTCGGACAAGAAGTCTCAGGAAACTTTCGAACAACGCACCCACAAGCGGCTGATTGACATCCTTGATCCGACCGCCAAGACCGTGGACGAATTGAAGAAGCTCAATTTGCCCGCCGGCGTGGACATCACCATCAAAATCTGAGGACCCCACCATGCCACTAGGACTTTTAGGAAAAAAACTCGGTCACACCCGCGTCTATAACGTGCAGGGCGTGTTGATTCCCGTGACGGTCGTTCTCGCCGGCCCCAACCGCGTGCTTCAGGTGAAGACGCAGGCGGGCAAGGACGGGTATAATTCCGTCCAGCTCGGCTTCGATGACCAGAAGGAGCAGCGACTGACGAAGGCGTTGGTCGGTCACATCAAGAAGCACAACGGCGTGGCTGTCAAGCGCATCAAGGAATTTCGCGACTTCTCCAAAGACGTGAAACCCGGTGATGTCGTCGGCCCGGCGCTGTTTGCCGTCGGTGATTTTGTGGATGCCATCGGCACCACGAAAGGCCAGGGTTTTGAAGGCGTGATGAAGCGCCATCATTTCGGCGGCGGTCCGTCCACGCACGGCCATAAAGGCTGGCATCGTCGCGGCGGTGCAATCGGTGAACGTCTGTTTCCCGGCACGGTGTTGCGCGGTTTCAGGATGCCCGGCCACATGGGCCAGGTCAGCCGCACCACACAAAACTTGGAAGTGATCCAGGTGCGCGAGGCGGAAAATCTGCTGCTCATCAAGGGCGCGATCCCCGGCGCGGAAGGCGATTATGTCGTCATCCGCGAATCCAAGAAACGTCCGAAGGGCTGGAAACCGCCGGTGGCCACCGCCGGCAAGAAAAAGGCCGATGCGAAAGCCGCGCCCGCAGCCAAGAAATAATTAACGAGCCATGAAAATTTCCATTAAAAACACCGCCGGCAAAGATCAGGGCGAACTCGAAGTCAAGTTCGCAATGATTGAAAACGGCAAAGGCACGCAGGCCGTTCACGACACCGTGACCGCGTATCGCGCGGCGCGGCGCAGCGGCACCGCCAAGGCCAAGAACGCCGGCGAAGTCTCCGGCACCAACAAGAAACCGTGGCGGCAAAAAGGCACGGGCCGCGCCCGCGCCGGTTCCTTCCAATCGCCGATCTGGGTCGGCGGTGGTGTCACGTTCGGCCCCCGGCCGCGGGATTTCAGCAAGACGATTTCCAAAAAGACCCGCGCGCTCGCGTTGCGCAAGGCGTTGAGCGAACGGCTCAAGCTCGGCGACGTGATCATCGTGGATGATTTGAAACTGGCCTCGGCCAAGACGAAGGATTTTGTCAAGGTCATCAACGCTCTGGAATTGACGGGCACCACGCTCCTGGTTTCCTGCGGCGAGGAAAACAAAAATCTTACGCTCGCGGCCCGCAACATTGTGGGCGTCACGCTGACCACGAGCGATTCGCTCAACACCTATGACGTGTTGCGTCCGGACAAGCTCGTCTTCACGAAGACCGCGTTTGAACAAGTCGAAGCCCGCCTGACGAAAGAATAACATGAATCCTTTTGAAATCATCAAGACCGTGCGCCTGACGGAAAAAGGCACGCGCCAGAGCGAAAAGTATAACCAATACACCGTCGTGGCCGACCGCCTCGCGACCAAGCCGCAGATCCGGCAGGCCGTGCAGGAACTGTTCAAAGTCAAGGTCATCCGCATCAACACGCTGAACGTCCATGGCAAGGCCCGCCGCCAGCGCACCGCGCAGGCCGGCAAGGCGTCGGACTGGAAGAAGGCCATCGTCACCTTGAAAGAGGGCGACAAGATCGTTTTGACCTGATCAATGCTGCTAACGCAAAAGGCCGGCGGATTCGCCGGCCTTTTTTGTTTTTGAATGTTTTATGATTTAAGCGGCCTGCAACAGTGCCTTGCGTCCGCGCGGCGGCTTGGGAGTTTTGGGGGCCGGCTCGGCCGGGCTGGGAGCTTCCGTCTGCTCGGGCAGATAAAGATAGCGTCCGCAATTCTCGCAAAGCTGGAGGTCTTGATCATGCATCAGCGTCAGCTCCACGTTGCGCGGCACCTGCACATGGCAGCCGGTGCAAACCTGATGGCGGATGATGGCGACACCTTTTTTGCCGCGCGCCACCAGACGGTCGTAATGCGCGAGAACCGGCGGCGGGACTTTGGCGCGCAACTTCGCGATTTGTTTTTCCGCGCCCGGCTCCCCCGGTCCGTCAAATTCGAGCGATTGAAGTTTCAAAAGATTTTCGATTAGTTCTTTCATAGGCGGATGAATTTTAATTTCATCCATCAATAATAATACCCCTTGTATCCGGCATGGCTAATCTTCTTTTGTCATTGGCTTGGACAACTTTTGTCTAGGCCGGTCTGCGATGATTTGACACGAGATGAATTTGAGTCCAATTAAAGCCTGCCCGTGAACCCGAAAACGCCCAACCGGATTTTGCACGTGGACGGCGACAGTTTTTTTGCGAGCTGCGAGATCGCGCTCGATGAAAAACTGCAAGGCCGTGCCGTGTGGGTCGGCGGCGGGCGGCGCGGCGACGGCATTGTCATCGCGGCGAACCGCGCGGCGAAAAAATTCGGCGTCAAGACCGGCATGGCGTGCTTCGAGGCGAAACGGATTTGTCCGCGCGGCGTCTTGTGCAGACCGCATTACGACGAGTATCGGCGCATTTCCGCCGACATGTTTCATGTGCTTGAAGAATATTCGCCGACGTTGGTGCCCATTTCGATTGACGAAGGCTTCCTGGATTTTACGACGATGGCCAGCGTGGTCTGGCGCGACACGACGCCGGAAAAATACGTGCGCGAAATCTGCGACCGCATCACGCGCGAAATTAAAATCCCCGTGTCCGCCGGCCTTGCCAATTCCTCGCGGCTGGCCAAGCTGGCGACCGACGCGGCCAAGCCCGGTTTCATCGAAATCAAATCGGGCGACGAAAAGGAATTTTTGAGGGACCGCTCCGTGCGCGAGCTTTCCGGCATCGGCAAAAACCGTCAGCGTTCGCTCGCGGCGCTCGGCGCGCTGACCTTTGGGCATGTCGCCAAAATGCCGTCGTCGCTGCTCCGGCAGAAGTTTGGCATCTGGGGCCGGCAGCTCTGGCTGTTTGCCAACGGTTTGTGGCACGAGCCATTGCTGCTCGCAGTCAAGGACCGCACGACGATTTCCAGCAACACGACGCTGCCTTGCGACGAGCCGGATTACGAGGCAGCGCTGACGTTCGCGTTGAGCGAGACCACGCGGCTCACCGGCCAGTTACGTCGCGAGCAGTTGCAGGTGCGCGAATTATCTTTGACAATCCGCTTTGATGATTTTTCCGAAGCCGGCGGCTCACATCGTTTTCAACACGCGCAGTTTCGGAACTCCATCATCAACACGGCGCTGGAGGAAATTTTTCGTGGCATCATGGCCGGGCAGGGGAAACCGGTGCGGCAAATCCGTATTGCGATGTGGAATCTTTCGCGGCTCGACACCCAGCCGACATTGTGGGGCCGCACCGGCGAGGAACGCTGGGGTGCGCTCGACGACGCGGCGCACAAGCTGAACATGCAGTTTGGCCGGACGACGGTGATGACCGGCGCGCAACTGGCGTTGCGCCAGCTCGACGACGCGCACAAAAATCCGAAGGCGAAATGCCCGTTTGCGCCGCAGCGTGAGATCGTGAAAAAACTCTGGGGCACGGACGCCGATCCGCTGGCGCGCAAGGGCGACTGGGAAAAACGGCTGGCGAAGGTGAGCAAGCAGGCGCAATTCAACCATTGACCGATTTTGCCAGGGCGGCGGCAAAAAATTTCCTGCTGGAAACCAGGATCATTATGCGCCAAGCTGACGCTTCAATTTATGGATGTTAAACTTCCCAAGCTTGGCGAAGGCGCTGATTCCGGCGTCGTCGTCGGCATTTTCGTGAAGGAAGGCGACACGGTCGCCAAGGACCAGGCCATTTTGGAACTGGAAAACGAAAAGGCCGTGGCCTCGATTCCTTCCACCGCCGCTGGCGTTGTTGAAAAAATCCACGTCAAAGCCGGCGACCGCGTGAGCGTCGGTCAGCGTCTGATCACGCTGGCGGGCGGAGTCGCTCCCGCCGCCGCGACTGCGCCAAAACCTGCCGCCAAGAAAGCGGCGGCCCCGGCTGCGTCCGGACCGGAACCGGAAGAAATTGCCGAGGAAGAAGCCGGGGAATCTGCCGGGGACGCGCCGAATCCGGTTGCCGCCCCCGTGGCGTCGCCGTCATTGCGCCGGATGGCGCGGGAACTCGGCATTGACCTGTCGAAGATTCGCGGCAGCGAAGCCGGCGGCCGCATCGTGGCGGGCGACGTGCGCGCTTACATCGCCAGGCTTCAGAAAGCCGCCGCCAGGCCCGCGCCCGCCGCAGCTGGCGCGGCTCCGGCCAAGGCCGCCGCCGTGCAGATTGATTTCTCGCAATGGGGGACGATTCTCAAGAAGCCGGTGACGCAGTTGCGCAAGGTCATCGCCCGCCGCATGGCGGAGAGCTGGAGCACGGTCGCCCGCGTCACGCAGTTTGACGACATTGATTTCACCCGTGTCGGCGAGCTGCGGAAAAAATTCGCGCCCGATTACGAGAAGAAAAGCGTCAAGCTCACGCTCACGCCGTTTGTGCTGAAGGCCGTCGCGGACACTTTGAAGAAACATTCGATCTTCAATTCCAGCCTCGACGAAGTCGCCGGCGAAATCATTCTCAAGGAATACATCCACCTCGGCATCGCGGTGGACACCGACCAGGGCTTGATGGTTCCCGTGCTCCGCGACGTGGACAAAAAATCCATGCTCGTGCTTGCGAAGGAATTGGAGGAACTCGCCGCGAAAGCCCGCGACCGCAAGATCACTGCCGATGAAATGAAGGGCGGCACGTTCACCATCTCGAACCAAGGCGCGATTGGCGGCGCACATTTCACGCCGATCATTAATTTGCCCGAAGTTGCCATCCTCGGCCTCGGCCGAGGCGCGCTGAAGCCCGTCGTGCGCGACGGACAAATTGTGGCGCGGCTGCTCACGCCCATCGCGTTGAGCTACGACCATCGCGTGATTGACGGCGGCAGTGCTGCGCGTTTCACGGTGGATTTGGTGAAGGCGTTTGAAAATTTCGGAGAAGACGCGGTGAAGCTTTAATTTTCTATGGATACGATCAAAACGGAAATTGTGGTTGTCGGTGCCGGTCCCGGCGGATATGCCGCCGCGTTTTACGCCGCCGACCTTGGCAAGAAAGTCATCCTCATCGAACGCGAAAAGCGGCTTGGCGGCGTCTGTCTGAATCGTGGTTGCATTCCCTCGAAGGCTTTGCTTTACGCCACGCATCAAATCGTCAACGCCCGCGAGTCCGCCCATCGCGGCATCACGTTCACCGAGCCGGCGCTGGATTTGGACAAACTGCGCGTGTGGAAGGAATCCATCATTGACAAGCTCGGCAACGGCGTGGCCACGCTCGCCAAGATGCGCAATGTCACCGTCATCAAAGGCCGCGCGTATTTTGAAGGCTCGCAGAAACTGCGCGTGGAGACCGAGAACGGCCAGCAGTTCGTCGAATATGACAAGGCGATTCTCGCTGTTGGTTCCAGCGCGGCCATGCCCAAGGCGTTTGATTTGGGCAACCCGCGTGTCATGAACTCCACCGGTGCGCTGGAGATCGAGGACGTGCCGGAAAATCTGCTCGTCGTCGGCGGCGGTTATATCGGCATGGAAATGGGCACCGTCTATGCCGCGCTCGGCAGCAAGGTCACGGTCGTCGAGGCGTTGGACAACATTCTCGCCGGTGCCGATCCCGACCTCGCGCGGCCCGTGGTTGCCATCGCCAAAAAGGCGTTCAAGGAAATCCGCCTCAAGGCGCGCGTTTCCAAAATGTCCACCGTCGGCAAGCACATCAAGGTCGAGATGGAATACAACGGCCAGAAGCTCGAAGAACTTTACGACCGTGTGCTCGTGGCCGTGGGCCGCGTGCCGAACAGCGGCGACATCGGTTTGGAAAACACGGGCGTCCAGCTCGACGAAAAGGGCTACGTCAAGGTCAGCCACCACCAGTTGACCGACGACCCGAACATTTACGCCATCGGCGACATCGTCGGCGGCATTCTCCTCGCGCACAAGGCGCACAAGGAGGGACGCATCGCGGTCGAGAACATCAACGGCGAAAACGTGGTGAATGAAAATATCGTCATCCCCGCCGTGGTCTTCACCGACCCCGAACTCGCGTGGTGCGGTCTGACCGAGGCCGAGGCGAAGCAGAAAAGCATCAAATACGAGGTGGCCAAATTTCCGTGGAGCGCGTCCGGCCGCGCGTTGAGCTTTGACCGCACCGACGGCCTGACCAAGATGCTGATTGATCCCGACAGCGACCGAGTGCTGGGCGTGGGCATCTGCGGCTCGAATGCCGGCGAACTCATCGGCGAGGCGACGCTCGCCATGGAAATGGGCGCGACCGCCGAGGACATCGCGCTGACCGTGCATCCGCATCCGACGCTCTCCGAAACGCTGATGGAATGTGCCGAGGCCTTTTACGGTCACGCCACGCACACCTTCACGAAGAAGAAACCGACGCTGTAAAATTCGATTCTGGAAACGAAACTCGCCGCTGGTAGTTGTCAGCGGCGAGTTTTCATTTTGCAGCTTTGCGTCTGGCCGCTTCTTTTTTCATCGCTCCGAAATTCCCTTCTTTGCAGCAGGCCACGAAACCTTCGGTGACGGATTTCAGTTCTTCCCGGCGGGCGCGGATCTGTTTGGACTCGGCAGTGGTGATTTGATTGTTCGCCGTCGTCGTCGTCGACTTGCAGCAGGTCGGCAAAGTCCTGGACGATCTGATTGGTCGCCGGAATCGGGAAATCCGGATTGTTCCCCATCCGCAGCGCGTGGCCAGCCAGAGACGCGCCTGAATAAAGCCAGCATCTTCGAGCATGATGCAGCCGCTGCAAGTCGGGACGATTCGCGCTCCAGGTGAAGTGATTTCGAATTTCATGCAAAATTATCACTGCAATCTTCGCGGTGATGTGGTTTGATGGACGGCATGAAAACGCGCGGGTCCAATCGTGATTCGTTGAATTGTTGCATCGTTAAATCGGCATATGGTTCACGATGCAACAAGGCAACGATTCCCGGCGCAACATTGCTTCGTCTTCCGGCTTGCATTGACATCTGGTTTGGTGCTCTAATCAAAAAACAAATCCAACCTGGAGCCGGCTTATGATGATCTATGCAATCTGTCTGACGGTGGGTCTGGTGTTCACCATGGTGAGCGTGGTGGCCGGACATTTCTTCGGCGGCCACGGCGAGCATGTCGGCGGCAGCGGCGGTCATGCGGAGGCCGGTGCGGACAGCAGCGACATGCCGGGCATCTCGATTTTCAGCCCCACGATCATTGCGGCGTTCATTACGGCGTTCGGCGGTTTTGGTCTGATTTTCTCGGAATTTCCCGCGACCAAAAAAGTGGTCGTCAGCGCGCCGTTGTCCGTGCTTTGCGCGCTGGGAATCGCGGGGGTGCTGTTTGTGTTCCTGAGCTCGGTGTTCAGCCACACGCAAAGCTCCAGCGAATCCCATGTCGCCCGGCTCGCCGGCACGACCGCCAGCATCGTGTCGCCCATCCCGGAAAACGGCGTCGGCGAAATCGCCTATGTCGTCAGCGACACGCGCTACACGGCGCCGGCGCGCACGGAAAACGGCGCGGCCATCGGCAACGGCAAGCTGGTCAAGATCACGCGCGTCGTCGGCACGCAGTTTTACGTCACGGCAATTTGAATTTGAACTCCTGAAACTCACCAACTAAAAATCATCATGCAACTCAACCTCGTTCCCATGCTCGCGGACCTGAACATCGTGCAGGGCGGCATCAGCATCATCGCGGCGGTCGTCATCGTCATCGTCGTGTTCCTGCTGCTTTACATGATCTTCAGCCGTTACACCAAGGTCGGTCCGAACCAGGTGCTGATCGTGTCGGGCCGCAAACACAAGCTGGAGGACGGTTCGTCCGTCGGCTTCCGCATCGTCAAAGGCGGCGGCACCTTCGTCCTGCCGATTTTTGAGAAGGTGGATTTGCTCTCGCTCGAACTGCTGACGATTGATGTCCAGACGCCGGAAGTCTATACGAGCAAAGGCGTGCCGGTGAAGGTGGACGGCGTCGCGCAGATCAAGGTCAAGGGCGACGACATTTCCATCCGCACCTCGGCGGAACAATTTCTCGGCAAGGCGCAGGACGAAATCCGCAACATCGCCACGCAGACGCTGGAAGGCCACCTGCGCGCGATTCTTGGCACGATGACGGTGGAGGAAATTTACCAAAACCGCGACGCATTCGCCTCCAAGGTGCAGGAAGTCGCCGCCGGTGACATGGCGAACATGGGCCTCGGCATCGTGAGCTTTACGATCCGCGACATCCGCGACGGACAGGGTTATCTGGATGCGCTGGGCAAACCGCGCATCGCGCAGGTCAAGCGCGACGCGCAGATCGCGCAGGCCGAGGCCGACCGCGACGCGATGATCAAATCGTCGCAGGCCACGCAGGCGGGGCAGGAGGCGAAGTTCGCCGCCGATTCCAAGATTGCCGAGGCGCAGCGCGATTACCAAAGCAATGTCGCCGGTTATCAGGCCACGGTGAACCAGAAGAAGGCCGAGGCCGATCTGGCGTATGATTTGCAGAAATTCAAGACCGGCCAGCTCGTGAAGGCCGAAGAAGTGCAGGTGCAGATCGTCGAGAAGCAGAAGCAGATCGAGCTGCAACAGCAGGAAATTCTCCGCAAACAGCGCCAGCTCGAAGCCGATGTGCAGAAGCCCGCCGACGCCGAGCGTTACAAGGTGGAAACGCTGGCGAACGCCACCAAGTTCCAGTTGGAAACGGAAGCCGCCGGTGCGGCCTCCGCGACCAAGGCCAAGGGCTTTGCCAATGCCGACGTGGCCAAAGCCACCGGTATTGCTGAGGCCGAGGCGAACAAGGCGCGCGGTCTGGCCGAGGCGGCTGTCATCGAGGCGCAGGGCAAGGCGACCGCCGAGGCGATGCGCGTAAAGGCCGAATCGTTCAAGCAATACAACGAGGCCGCCGTCATCGAAATGATCGTGCGCATCCTGCCGGAAGTCGCAGGCAAGGTCAGCGAGCCGCTGGCCAAGATGGAGAAGATGGTCATCATCAATTCCGGCAACGGCCCCGGCGGCGGCGCGAGCAAGCTCACCGGCGACGTGACGCAGATCATCAGCCAGTTGCCGCCCATCATCGAAAGCCTGACCGGCATCAAGTTCGAGAAGCTGCTCGAACAGGTTCCCGCGCTGAAAAAGGCGATGGGCAAGGATGAACCCGGCGAAACCAAATAAATTATTATGTTCGGCGGCCTTGAAATCATCCTGATATTGGCGGCGGTGCTCTTTCTCCTGCCGCTCGCCTTGGCGGTGTTTGCCTTCTGGATCTGGATGCTGATTTCGGCCATCCAGAACCAAGGACTGACCGAAGGTGAAAAGATTGCGTGGGTGCTGGTCATGGTGTTCGTGCATTTTTTGGGCGCGATCCTTTATTTCTTCGTCGGCCATCCGAAACGGAACACGCCATTGCGATAGCTTAAAAAATATGAAACTGCGCCGCTCACGCGATGACCGCCGGCTTGCCGGGGTTTGCGGCGGGCTGGCGAAAAACTTCGACCTGGATTCCGGCCGGCTGCGCGTGGTGTGGGTGTTGGCGACGCTGTTCACGGCGTTTGCCGGCGTGGTGCTGTATCTGGCGCTCTGGTATCTGCTGCCGGCAGAACCGCCGCCCGCGCCCGCCTTCGAGCCGCCGCCGTTGCAGCCGTGGAAAAAGTCGGGGAGAAATCAAAAATACATAAATGGATATTCTTAAAGATATTTTGATTAACCTGTTTGTTGCAGCTCCGCTTTCGATTTGTACAGGCGTCATTGTTTCACGATACTATTTATTTATTGGCTCGCTCAATGAGGCAAGAAGGCTTGTGCTCAATTTGGAGCAGACTTGGGAATACAAGTATCTCGATCAAACAATTCCTGATCCTCAAAGTCCTTCAGGAAAACGAACCGTATTCATGTCAAATTGTGTTGCGAACAATTCAATAGATTGGCAGCTAATGCAGGTTGGACTTCAATTCAAAGAGCAAGGACATTGGAAGGCAGCGGCAGTAGTGGACAATGTTTCCAACGAGATTGAAGGTTTGCGAAACGAATTACTCTCTGTTGCGAAAATAAAAATTGACGGTCATGCAATTGGAGTGGCCGAATATATTGCGGACTGGCACAGAAGACTTAGTCGGCAAAAACCAAACTCGTGGCGGATTCTCAAACCTTGGCCAAACAAAAGATACCTGCACATGTCTTGTATTTCAGTTCAGTGCCGGCCAATAACGAGTGATACCGCTGGGGTTGACCCGGTTTGATGGACACCTTGGGGGCGGGGCGCTACCAATCGCACTACCATGAATAAAACGAAGACACCGGAACCGCAGACCGTCTCTCCTGAGACGCCCCAATCCATCGCGA
>Ga0181520_10003839_pt1 | contig 25859 bp, 22 predicted proteins | sample PEATcosm2014_Bin_29_FD_132451 | JGI IMG/M metagenome (GOLD analysis project Ga0181520, IMG submission 132451) | Peatland microbial communities from MTU Mesocosm Facility, Houghton, MI, USA - PEATcosm2014_Bin02_30_metaG | ecosystem: Environmental > Terrestrial > Soil > Wetlands > Peat | place...
GTCGATCAGGACAACGTCGGCCAGTTCCTTTGCGGCGATCCAATGGGCCGCGGTGGCTCCCACATTTCCAGCTCCAACAATCGAAACTTTCTTGCGCATTTCGTTCCTTTCAGCCACTAAGGGAAGGTTTAACGATAGGAGAATCGAATCGTACAGCGTTGATATTAACAGTCGAAACGCTTTCCGGCATGAGAGCCCTGCCTTTAGAGACATTCCGGTTGAGGTGTAAAGTGGTGCTATTGTGATCACTAATTTTGCGCGACGCGCACATGACCATAATTGGGAACTCGATCCCATTACTCGCTCACTGCTTGATACCGATTTCTACAAGCTGCTGATGCTGCAGTTTATCTGGAAGCGATTTCCGAAGACCACCGCTTCGTTTTCTCTTCAAAATCGGTCGACGCACGTGCGCCTCGGCGAGTTGATTGATGTCGGCGAACTCAGGGCGCAACTCGATCAGACGAAGCAGTTGCGCTTTCAAAAATCCGAACTGATCTGGCTCGCGGGCAATACCTTCTATGGGCGCCGCGGCATCTTCGAGCCGTCCTTTCTGGAGTGGCTGGAGCGCGATTTTCGGCTTTCAGACTACGACTTGTCGATTCGGGACGGGCAATTCTCACTTTCGTTTCACGGGCTATGGACGGAGACGACGATGTGGGAGATTTATGCTCTGTCGGCTATCAGTGAGTTGAGGACCCGGGCCAGCCTGAAACATCTGAGCGAATTCGAGCTCGACATTCTCTATGCCCGCGCCAAAACCAAACTCTGGGAGAAGATGGATCGGCTGCGCGGCGTGCCGGGACTCAAGATCAGCGACTTTGGAACGCGGCGGCGTCACAGCTTCCTATGGCAGGAATATGTAGTGAAGGCCATGAGCAACGTGGTTGGTAGCGGCTTCAAAGGTACTTCGAATACATACCTGGCCTATAAACACGACCTGGAAGCGATTGGCACCAATGCGCATGAACTGCCGATGGCACTGGCAGCAATGGCCCGAAACGACGAAGAGTTGAAGTCATCGCAATACCGGTTGCTTGAGTTATGGCAGCAGACCTATCAGGGCGAGTTGCTCATCCTTCTTCCAGATACCTTTGGCACGACTCAGTTTCTGCGCGATGCACCAGCTTGGATGGCGGACTGGACGGGCCAGCGTGCCGACAGCAAAGATCCATTCCTGGCGGGCGACGAATACATTGCGTGGCTCAGGCAGCAAGGGCGCGATCCGCGGGAAAAACTGTTCATCGCTTCGGACTCGCTTGACGTGGAACAGATTCTTGGCCTCCACGCTTATTTTTCCGGCAGGCTCCGCAACCGCGCTACACCTGCGGATTTTTCGAACGTAAGCGACTTTCTCGACGAGAGGAAATGGATTCCCGAACCCCGCATTCGCTTTAGCGTGGGATGGGGTACGTTGCTCACGAATGATTTCCGCGGTTGCAATCCTCAAGGTGATGGCGGCTTCGATCCCCTCAGCCTAGTATGCAAACTCAACGACGCGGACGGCAGACCGGCAGTGAAGCTCTCCGACAACCTTGAGAAAGTGCTGGGAAGCCGCGAAGAAATCGAGCGATATCAGCGGGTGTTCGGGATGGCGGGAATTGCTCGTGCACCAGTTGTGGCATAAAGGCGCGCGACTGGGTCCTCAGCTTGGCGCACACTGATAGAATGGTGGGGAGATGATCCTACCGTTCGTCCGCGAGCTGCTCGCGGATGCCGAGTTGACCTCCAGCTTTCAGCGTGCTGCTGCCCATCTAAAGGGAGGCGCGGAGCGTATCCGTGTTTCCGGACTGACGCCGACAGCGCGGGCGCTGCACTATGCGCTGCTGCATCGAGCTGCGGCGCGGCCGCTTCTGCTGGTGGTGAGCGACAATCGCGCGGCCGAAGAGTTGCTGCCGCTGCTGCAGAGTCTCTGCGAGATGGCGGGCGCGGCCGCACCGGATTCCGTAGCCTACCTTCCGGCCCGCGATGTGCTTCCCTTTGAAAATCTCTCTCCCCATCCTGAAATTCAGGAGCTGCGTGCGCGTGCGCTCTGGCGGATTGCAAGCGGCACTGCGGCGCTGGTGATAGCGCCATTTGCGGCGACAGCGATTCGTCTGCGTGACGCCGAGTACTACCGCGACTTGGCGCGCATTGTGCGCAAAGGTGACTGGCTGGATACGGAAAAGCTGGTGCAGCACCTGAACATTGTGGGCTACCGGCAGACGGACGTGGTGGAGCAGCAGGGCGAGTATGCGCGGCGCGGCGGAATTCTGGATGTGTATTCGCCGGAGATGGAACGGCCGGTGCGCATTGAACTCTTTGGCGACGAAGTGGAGTCGATGAGGCGATTTGACCCGGTGACGCAGCGTTCGGCGGCGGGAGTGGAAGAGGCTGTGCTGCTGCCCTTGACCGAGACTCCGGTGACCGAAGAGTTGCTGGCGACTATCAACGCGCGACTCAGCGGAAAACGTGTGAGCGGGAGCGAAGAAGCGCTGGAAGACGTAGCGCGTGCGGGCGGGGTGACGGTGTTTCCGGGCTGGGAGTTCTTTGCTCCCGTGGCGGGCGCGGAGAACACAATTTTCGATCTGATGGCCGATGCCGCCGTGGTGCTCGATGAACCGGAGAAACTGGCCGAGGATCACGATGGCTGGTGGAGGCGGCTGGCCGAGGCGCATGAACGCAGCGGCGTAGGCAACCTGGTGCGTCCGGAGGAACTTTTCGTTACGCCAGAGGTTTGGCGCGAACGAGTTGCCATGACTTGCGGGCTGGACGTAGAGCAGCTTGGGATGGAGTCGAGCGATGGTGGTGAGCTGGTAGAGTTCAGTTCGCGTCCAACGCCGCGCTTTCATGGTGCGATTCCAAAGTTGTTGGAAGAGGTGAAAAAGCTCTCTTCGGCCGGCGAGAGGGTGGTGCTGGCCGCAGGCTCCATGGGAGAGCTGGAGCGGCTGGCAGATCTATTCAACGAGTATCAGACGCCATACCGGCTGGGAACGCGAGCCAAGGCAGCCAGCATCAGCGAAGCTGCCACCTACTTCAACGATGAGAGTGCGGCGACCGCGCTAGTCTGCGGCTACGTCCCTGCGGGCGTGGAACTGCCGGATGCGAAGCTGGTTATATTCGGTGCCAACGATCTGTTTGACGACTCCGAAGCGGGTGCGCCGCGGCAGCCTAGGCAGCGCTCGAAGACCTCGGCATTCCTGTCAGACTTCCGCGATCTGGCGATTGGCGATTACGTGGTTCACGTGGAACACGGCATTGGCCAGTACCAGGGATTGCGCGAGATTCCCCAGGCGGACGGCTCCAAGAGCGAGTTCATGATTTTGGAATACGCCGAGGGGGCGCGGCTGTATGTCCCGCTGACCCGGCTGGACCTGGTGCAGAAGTATCGCTCCGCAGATGGCGGGCACGTGGTGCTGAACCGGCTGGGCACGCAGCAATGGGTGAAGACCAAGGCGCGCGTGAAGAAGGCCATGCAGGACATGGCCGACGAGCTGCTGAAACTCTACGCACAACGCAAGACGGCGCAAGGTTTCCAGTACTCCGGCGACAGCCAGTTCATGCGTGAGTTTGAAGATGCGTTTGAGTACAACCCGACCGACGACCAGAGCGCGGCGGTGGAAGACATCAAGCGCGACATGGAAGCGACGCAGCCGATGGATCGACTGCTGTGCGGCGACGTGGGCTATGGCAAAACCGAAGTTGCAATGCGTGCTGCATACAAGGCCGTGAATGACAGCAAGCAGGTCACGGTTCTGGCACCCACCACGGTGCTTGCCTTTCAGCACTATGAGACTTTCAAGCGCAGATTCGCTGCCTTCCCGGTGAACATCGAGATGATCTCGCGCTTCCGCACTGCCAAGCAACAGAAGACGATCGTGGAGCAGGTGGAAAACGGCAAGGTGGATATTCTGGTGGGCACACATCGCGTGCTTTCCAAGGACATCAAGTTTCCGGACCTCGGGTTGGTGATTATCGACGAGGAGCAGCGATTTGGCGTGCGGCACAAGGAACGGCTGAAGCAATTGCGCAAGGAAGTGGATGTGCTGACGATGTCGGCGACGCCAATTCCGCGCACGCTGCACATGTCCATGCTGGGGCTGCGCGATATGAGCGTGATCGAAACTCCGCCACGCGACCGGCTGGCAATCCAGACCGTGGTTGCGGTATGGGATGAGAAGCTGATCCGCTCCGCAATTGAGCAGGAGCTTGAGCGCGGAGGACAGGTTTACTTTGTGCACAATCGCGTCGAGTCAATCTTCGACATTTCGGCGAAGCTGCGCGAACTGGTGCCCAAAGCTCGAATCCTAGTAGGGCACGGACAGATGGGTGAAGGCGAGTTGGAGAAGATCATGCTGGCCTTTATGCGGCACGAGGCTGACATTCTGGTCGCCACTACGATCATCGAAAATGGACTGGACATTCCGCTGTGCAACACCATCATCATCAATCGCGCGGACCGGCATGGCTTGAGCGAACTCTACCAGCTGCGTGGGCGGGTGGGCCGCTCGAACCGTCGCTCCTACGCATATCTGCTGGTGCCTCCGGATCGTGAACTGAATGACTTGGCCCGGCGCAGACTGGCAGCGCTGAAGGAGTTCAGCGATCTGGGCGCGGGATTCAAGATCGCCGCTCTCGATCTGGAGTTGCGCGGCGCTGGAAACCTGCTGGGAGGGCAACAGAGCGGACACATCGAGGCCGTTGGATTTGAGATGTATACCACCATGCTGGAGCAGATGATTCGCGAGTTGAAAGGCGAGCATGTGCAGGAGGCGCTGGATACGGCTCTGAACCTAGGCTTGAACATCCGCATTCCAAACGACTACATTCCCGAGGAAAATCAGCGCCTGCGCATCTACAAGCGCACGGCGGCCGTAGAGGATGAAAAGCAACTGAGCGACGTGGCCAGCGAGTTGCGCGACCGCTATGGCGAGCCACCTGCGGCCGTGCTGCACCTGCTGCAATATGCACATTTGCGATTGGAGTGCCAACGCCTGGGCGTTGCCAGCATCGAGCGCAAGCGTGACCAGGTGAGCGTGAAGTTCACCCAAACGGCCGAGGCCGACCCACAGAAAATCATGCAACTGGTGGCCAGACACAAGGGAGTGGTTTTTACTCCCCAGGGAATTCTGAAATTTTCGTTGAAGGCGTCGCGGCCCGACGAGGTATTGAATGGACTGCGTAAACTGCTGGAAGGCTTTGAGGCAGAGCCCGCACGCATGTAATGCATTGAGGATTGAAGATGAAGTGGAGCATTGCAATTCTGCTCGCCGTGGTAGCATTTGCGGCAATGAGCTTGGCGGAGCCGATTTCGCCGCCGTATCCAAAGGATCTGAATAAGCTGAACGATGAGTTCATGCAGAGCTTCTTTGACTTTCAGCCAAGCGCTGGCACACGCGCGGGCTTTCACCAGTACGACGCGCGCATGGAGAGCTACGACGCGGGACGCGTTGCGAAGCAGGTTGCGATCTACAAAAGGTACGTGAAGCGCCTCAATGCGCTGCATACCAATGGCTGGTCACGCTGGGCGCTGGATGATCGTGAGATGCTGTTGAGTTTTGTGCACTCGCGCATTTTTGAGCTGCAGACACAACGAGTGTGGCGCCAGAATCCGGATTACTATTCGTCGGTGTTGAGCGATTCCACCTTTCTGCTGATGGGGCGCAACTTTGCTCCGCCGGAAGTGAGGCTTGCTGCGCTGACGGCACGCGAACAGCAGATGCCCGCATTGCTGCGGCAGGCACGCACAAACCTCGAAAATCCTCCGCGCATATTTACCGAAATAGCACTGGAGCAGTTACCAGGCATCATTGATTTCTTTCGTAAAGATGTGCCAGCGACGTTCCGCGATGTGAAGGATGCCAAGTTGCAAGCGGAGTTTGCGCAGTCCAACGCGGGCGTGGTTGCCGCATTGGGCGAATATGAGGTTTGGCTGCGGACCGATCTGCTGCCGCGTTCCAACGGTGACTTCCGGCTGGGTGCGAAGAATCTGCGGAAGAAACTTGAGTATGAGGAGATGGTGGATGTTCCGCTGGACCGCCTGCTGCAGGTGGGAATGGAGAATCTGCATCGCAATCAGCGGGAATTTCAAAGAGTGGCAAAGCTAATCGATCCCTCGAAAACGCCGGAGCAGGTATTCGAGGCGATTGAGAAGGAGCATCCCCAGCCGGACGAGTTGCTGCAGGCCTTCCGCGACAAACTGGGCACCATTCGCGAATTCACTGACACACATGCGATCGTCACCACACCTTCGCGCAATCTCCCGATTTTGCAGGAGACGCCTGCGTTCATGCGGGCGACCACGTTTGCCTCAATGGATGCTCCAGGACCATTTGAAACGAAGGCGACCGAAGCGTACTTCAACGTGACTCTGCCCGAGCCGGAATGGACACCGGCGCAGGTGGAAGAGTACATGGCTGATTACAACTGGGGTGTCGTCACCAGCACGGCGATTCACGAGGTGATTCCAGGCCACTATGAGCAGTATCTGTGGAACGAGAGCGTGCCTTCGCGGATACGTAAGTTTCTGAGCTTGGACTTGAGCAATATTGGCGGCCATTTTGCCGGGACGAATGTGGAGGGATGGGCGCACTATACCGAGCAGATGATGATCGACGAAGGCTACGGGCGCACTCCGGGTATACCCGAGATACGAGACGTCGCGTACCTCAAGTTGCGTCTGGGCCAGTTGCAGGACGCTCTGCTGCGCAACGCCCGCTTTGTGGTAGCCATCCGCATGCACACCGGCGCGATGACCGTGGAAGAGGCGAATGAATTCTTCGAGAAAGAAGGCTATCAGAAGAAGTCGAACGCGGAGCGCGAGGTGATGCGTGGAACCGGCGACCCCACTTACCTGATGTACACGCTCGGCAAGTTGCAGATTCAGAAACTGCGCGCGGACTGGACGAAGCGGCAAAAGGGATCACCCGAGCCGAAGTTTTTTCACGACCTCTTCATGCAGCAGGGAGTGGCCCCGGTGAAGGTAATACGCCGAGCATTGTTGCAGGATGACTCCCCGACGTTGTAAACCAATATGTGCCGGCGTTGGATGCCGGTGGGCCAGCGATGATTGCTTGCACCCCTGAATGCATCGAGTAAAAACAATGAGCATGAAAATTCGCAAAGCTGTATTCCCGGCCGCGGGCATGGGCACGCGGTTTCTGCCGGCAACCAAGGTCATGCCGAAAGAGATGTTGACGGTCGTTGACAAGCCGATCATTCAGTACGGCGTGGAAGAGGCGATTGCCTCCGGATGCGACGAGATCATCATTGTGACCGGCCGCGGCAAAGCCCTGATGGAAGACCATTTCGACATCAGCTTTGAACTCGAACACTCGCTCGCCGAGCGCAACAAATCTAAGCTGCTGGAAACCGCACAACAGGTCGCGCGCATGGCTCACGTCAGCACGTGCCGGCAGAAGGAGCCACTCGGACTTGGACACGCGGTGTTGATGGCAAAAAGATTGGTCGGCGATGAGCCGTTCGGGGTGATCCTGCCCGACGATCTCGTCGATTCGCCGGAGAATCCGTGCCTGAAGCAGTTGATCGATGTGTTCGACGAGAAGCATGCTTCGGTGATTGCCACCCAGATTGTGGAAGGCAAGGCAATCTCCGCCTACGGCGTGCTGGACGCCAAGGTGGTACCGGGATTTAACGGCTGTCTCTATGAGATCACGAACATGGTCGAGAAGCCGAAATTCGAAGAAGCTCCCTCGAATCTCGCCATCATTGGCCGCTACGTGCTTACGCCGCGCATCTTCGAGATGATCGAGACCCTCAAACCAGGGGCGGGCGGGGAACTGCAACTGACCGACGCATTGAAGAAACTGCTGGCGCACGAAAAGATTTACGGTTTTGTCTTCGAAGGCAAGCGGCACGATGCAGGAGATAAGCTGGGCTTCTTGAAGGCGACCGTGGAATATGCGCTACAGCATGAAGACTTAGGCCCGGCGTTCAAGGAATATTTGCTGGCCCTCGATATCGAGAAGGCTTCGCTTGGGCCCGTGTATTGATGAGCTGCGCTGCTCCGCGGCCGGATACCGGGGAGCCGGATTGAAAACCCCCGAAACCAGAAAGGCATCTGAGAAGCCATGATCCACTTGATCGTGAGATGGGTTGTTAGTGCAGTTTTGCTGCTGGTGGTGTCGCACGTGGTACCTGGCTTTGAGGTAAATGGCCTGCGCTCCGCGCTGATTGCCGCGCTTGTGATCGGATTGGTGAACGCGACCTTGGGCTTTTTCCTCAAGATCGTAACGTTTCCGCTCACATTGTTGAGCTTGGGAGTGTTTCTACTGGTCATCAATGCGTTGATGCTGTTGTTTGCATCGCACTTCGTACGCGGATTCATTGTTCATGGATTTGTGCCAGCTTTTTGGGGGGCCTTGCTGCTCTCGTTGTTGGGAATGATAACGCGGTGGCTGACGCCAGCCGGGAGATAGAGAAGGCACAGCTTTTGGTAACGCTGCGCTGCCAACCGCTGGCGCGAGGCTGACGCCTGAACTAGAACGAGTGCAATGTGCGGACGAGTGCGGAGAGATCGGGAGATTGCTGGAATATCCGAATCCCTGCGACGCCCGTAGCCCCGGCGGCGGCGCACAGCGGGGCGCGCTCCAGGTCGACTCCTCCCAAGGCAAAGACGGGAATACTGCGGCGAGTGTCGCCGGCCTCCACACGAAGATCGGGGCTTTGATCTTTCCGGGCTGAGCGGCGCAGCTCCTCCAATCCAATCCCGGTACTCACTACATTCACTTTTTCGAAAACCGGTGCCAGCACTGCAAAATCGGCGCCATGCGCCTCGGCCAAACGCACCTGCTGGACGGAGTGGCAGGAAGCCGCAACCATGAACTGGCTCCCGAGTTGTCCGCTGGAGTGACGGCCAGCAGCCATTGCGCGTGCCTCGGAAGCGGCGAGATCGGTACCTGTCAGCTGCACTCCGTCAGCGCCCACGGCCAAGGCAACATCGGTGCGATGGTTGATGAGCAACCGCGACGTTCCCTCGGCGCGGATCGCCTGCAGCGCCTCACGGGCGAGCGACTCAAGCTCCCGGATGCAGAGGTCTTTCTCCCGGAGTTGAATGAAGTCCACGCCCGCGGCCGCAGCCTGACGAATTGTCCGGAGCAGATGAGCCAGGCGTTCCGCTTCGCTTCCGGCAAACTGCGTTCGATCCGTGATGTAGTAGGTCAGCACAACGGCACTCGATTCTCAGAACGTGCTTGGAATTACCTTCAACCGAGAGTCATATGGGGCCAACAGAGCTTCGCAGCCGGGTACGCGGCGATAGGCGCCGCTCCGGCTGCGAAGCCGAGGTCAGCGCATCAACATGCCGCCATTCACGTCAAGCACGTGGCCGGTGATGTAGCCTGCCTCATTGCTGGCCAGAAACAGCACTGCGTTGGCGACGTCGCAATCGGTGCCTTGGCGTCCGAGCGGAATCTGTGCCGTAATAGCCTGCTTCTGATCCTCGGTGAGCACCTCAGTCATGCTGGTGGCGATGTAGCCAGGAGCAACGGCATTCACCGTGATGTTGCGGGAAGCCACCTCTCGCGCCACGGAGAGCGTGAGGCCAATCAATCCAGCCTTGGAAGAGCAATAGTTGGCTTGCCCCGGCGCGCCCATCTCACCAACGATGGAAGTGATGTTGATAATGCGTCCCCAGCGTTGCTTCAACATACCGCTCAGCACGGCCTGGGTCAGCAAAAAGGGTGCGCTCAGATTCGTGGCCAGAACCTCATCCCAATCGGCGCGCTTCATGCGCAGCAGCAGGGTGTCGCGGGTAATTCCGGCATTGTTGACCAGAATGTCGATCTTGCCGAGTTGGGCGGAGATCGCCTTCACCGTGGACTTGATGGCATCCTCGGAAGCGACGTCAAGAGGGAAGGCGGCGGCTTTGCCTCCTTCGCCTTCGATCTGTGCCACCACTTCTTTCAGCTTCACTTCATTACGCGCGGCCAGTGCCACGGTTGCACCGGCCTTGGCCAACGTCAGAGCACAAGCGCGGCCGATTCCTTGTGACGCTCCGGTGACGAGCGCCACGTGTCCCTGCAAGGACTCCATAGATCACCTCGATTGCAAATTGAAACTTAGCGGATTATAGCTGACCGCGCCATGCGGCCTGCTGGGGTAACCTCGGCGGAATCTTCGCCGCCCGGCGCCGCGCCGTCCGTATCCCCGCCATGAGGCGCAAAGAGCATTTTGAGAAACGGAGGTGGCAGCACGGTGGTAATGGCCGTCATGATGATCACAAGCGCATAGGCGCGCTGCGAGATCATGTTCATCTGCAGGCCGATTAAGGCAACGATCAGCGCAACTTCGCCGCGCGGGGTCATTCCCACGCCTACCTGCAACATGCTGCGCCAGCCCTCGCGATACATAGGCAGACCGCAACCGACGATCTTGGAGAATACAGCGATCAGGGAGAGTACGGCGGCCAGCATGACGACAGAACGGGAGAACACCGAGAGATCCAGCCGTGATCCCATGGTGAAAAAAAAGTAAGGAGCTAAAAACTGATTGATCGCTTGCGCGCGCGGCTCCAGGTTCCAGCGCGGCGAGAAATCCGCAAACGCCAATCCGGCGAAAAACGCTCCGATGATTGCTGCCATTCCGATTTGAGTAGCGGCGACCGAGAGACCCAGGCAAAGCGCCAAGGCCAGCACCAGCGGAGCATCCTGCGTTTGCATTTGCTGAATGCCCGGCTCAAGGCGATCTACGACCCGCGGCGCGACATAGATCATGAACAGGGCAAACGCCAGTGCTTCGACGGCGACCAGACTAAGATGAAGCCACTGGACGCCTCCCGTGCTGACGGTGCTGACCACAATGCCCAGCAGCAACATCCCGAGTATGTCATCGAAGACCGCGGCTCCCAGAATGATTTGCGCCGCACGTGATTTGTGCACATTCAGGTCACGCAAGACTCGCGCGGTAATGCCGACGCTGGTGGCGACCATGGCGGCAGCAACGAAGATCGCCTCATGGGATGGCTCGTGATACAGACGAAGGAAGAGAAAACCAAGGCCGAACGGCACAATGATCCCAGCGACGGCAACGCGCAAGCTTAATCGGCCTACGCGGATCAGATCGCTGGGCGAAGTTTCCAGTCCAACCGTGAAAAGTAGGAATACGGCACCAACTTCAGCAACGGAATAGATGGTATCGCCGGGCAAAATAAAGCGGGTGGCGTAGGGTCCAAGTACCACGCCTGCCAGGATTTCGCCCAAAACCGCGGGCAGATGCAACCGCTCGAACAATTCACCAAACACCTTCGCCCATACGAAGATGGTAAATAGCTGAAGCAGAAGTGAGTCGGTTCCATGAGGCATCTTGCGGTTGTCCGTGATACGGTCCCTGCGCCAAGGCGCGGCGAGTAAGATCATTCTGCGGCACAAAGGGCTCGTTCAGCGAGCAAAATCCAAGGCTGCAGCTGTTTTTGCAACGCACAGGCCACAAGCATGAAAGCACTGAAAGGGAACGCCAGCACGCAATACTGGTTGCCTGCTCTCGATTTTTCAACAACCAACTCTCGATTCGTGCGATCTTAGGAACGATTTTAATTAATTTTTGTTTTGATTTCCTTGCCTGTAAAACTCATGAAAACGAAGATGATGCATACCCTGCAATCCACGATAGGAATTGGTGTTAGCGCTCTCTGCGCGATCGCCGTTGCCTTGGTTTTCTCTAAAACTCCATGGAAACTGGAAGCCCCATTTCTGTTTGCGGCGCTGCTGGTGCTGCTGGCCAGCCGCTTCGGAGCGATGGTCAGCGTGGTTGGATCAATACTGGCCGCGATAATTTTTACATGGCTGCTGTTTTCCCCGCATACGCTGCATATTGAGAATCAAGCCGAGCGGGCTACTCTGGCCTGGATGATTCTCCTGTCGGTTTCGGCGTCCTACCTGCTGTTTCCATCGGGAACCGGGGGGGATCACGTCTGATTCAGCGGCAGTATGGAATGCTCTCCGGAGCCCAGATCAGCATCTTGAGAGAACGAGAGAAGTGGCAGAGAGCGGGCTCGATTGGTAAAGCCAGACCCAGGGGCTCCGCTATGGTGTTGGCGCGGATCTCAACGCTGGCCCGCTGTAGTGGCCACGGTTGATGATGTACTTCGGTTCGATAGAACTTCCGGCGATTCCACGAATATACGCAATAGCGCTCTGTGAGGAATTCATCCAGACTGCCCCGGCGCGCCCGTTCAATCTTTCCCTCGGGAGAGTACGCTGCGTCGAATTTCACAGGGCCGTCGAGTGCGGCGGGGCCGTGCAGGCGAGAGCAGCGGACGCGAATCGTGCGTTCCGCCGGATTGTGAGCCCGAATCGTAGCGCCGCTGATCTGAATTTTTGACTGCCAATACTGCATCCGGAAAAAGATTCGCGCAAACCATACTGCTGATAGATTCGCCACATCTGCGCTGAAATAAAAGAGTCCCGGTTTGCCTTGCATGGTTACATAGGTACGGAGGTTAACTTGCGGAAAGGAGGACAAACCGGGCAGAGGCGGTACGCCGCTGGGACGCAGATGGCTGATGCAGAAGGGCGAGATGGTGAGCCAGGCGACGCCGTCATAAAGATCGAGGGTGAGAGCCTCCGGCACCAGTCGCCGCAAGGTGAGCGGGTCGATGGGAAAATGAGCGAACAGTGCATCGTTCCAGCTCTGCGAGAATAGCCAATGGGCATCTGGAGGCAGCCAAGGCCGATGCTCTACGGAGTAGAGCAAGCTATCGGCCGTCACGAATTGGGTCTGAACCTCTGACTCCACCTTGTCCGCCTCAGCAAAGCGTATTCCAATTCTGTTCCACGACACACGAAATCCATCTGCATCGCTGGTTCTTTTGTTTGCCGACGATTTCCGTCCGGGGTACTAACTTGAATCAGCGTAATGTTAGCTGGATGCGGCCGGATCAGCAAAGCCGCACTGCGGTGAAGGAAGCAAATCGCAGTTTGTGAGTTGGCAATCCCGCAAGCTAGAATCAAGCGCATGACTGCTCCTGCCTCAACCACTTCTCCCAACTCCGAGCCGGTTTCCGCTGAGACCCAGGTGTATTGCATCCATGGCGCGGACCCGGAGGTTCAGGCCTACGCCCTCGCCAAGTACTCCCGTTCGTCGCTCTCGCTTCGAGAGTCTCTGGCTGAGTTGAACGAGCAGCGGGCGGAAAAGTTCCTAAGCACCTTCTATTTCCAGTATGGGCACCGCTCGATTGCTGATCTGGCGCACGTCGCCATGGCGATTGAACGGCTCTCACTGCTGGCAGCCACGCTGGTGGTGGATGAAACCCGCTGGGACGGGCAGGAGCGCTCCACCCGGTACCAGGATTTCAACAAGAGCGGACACTACGTACCCGGATTCAGCAACCCGGCAGACCGGCTCCTGTACGAAGAAGCCATTGAGTTTCTATTTTCCGAGTACCGCAAATTCAGCGAACTCACCTTCCAGCACCTGGTGGGCAAGACTCCCAAACCTGCACAAATGACGCAGGAAGCCTACGAGCGCACTTTGCGCGCGCGCGCCTTCGATATTTCCCGCTACCTCCTGCCTCTGGCGACGAATACCTCGCTGGGGCAGATAGTGAATGCACGCACCCTGGAGACGCAAATCTCGCGTCTGCTTGGCAGCGAGTACGAAGAGGTGCGTCGGCTGGGCGAGCGAATGAAGCAGGCTGCGCGTGGAGCAGCCTGGGACGTGAACGACGCAAAGCGCCGCTCCCTGGTGGAGGCCATTGCCGAAAAGGATGCAGAGTTGGGGGAGCGAGCCCGCGCCGAATTATTGCGCGAGACCAGAGTCTCTCCCACGCTGGTGAAGTACGCCGAAGCCAGTGCGTACGAGCTGGCCACAAAGAAACTGTTGGCGCAGGCGGAAGCCGAGTTGATGAGCGGGCAAAGCATCTCTCCCGTGCCCGAAGTCGATCTGCTCGATCAAGAGCCGTTCGAGGTTGAGTTGGCGACGACGCTGCTGTACGAACATTCGCGCCATCCCTACCGGCAGCTACGCGAGGCGGTGCTCGGGCTGAGTGCCGCGCGTCGCGAGGAGATCATCGACCTCGGCATGCGCCATCGCGGCCCGCACGACGAACTGCGGCGCGCGTTTTGCGCCGGCCAGAGTTTTCGTTTCGATATCCTGATGGACATTGGCGCGTACCGCGATCTCCACCGCCATCGCCGTTGCGTGCAGATTCACCAGGAGTACGGTTTTGCCCACGGCTTTGAGACTCCGCGCGAAATTCAGGACGCAGGCTACGGTGAACTCTATGCCCGGGCCATGCAGCGCGCGGGCGACGCCGGACGGCAACTCACCTCCGCACTGCTGGCACGCGGGGAAGCCTGCCAGCCGGCGCACTACCTGCTTCCGCTGGCTTACCGCAAACGCACTTTGTTCAAGATGGATTTTGCCGAGGTCGTCTACATCAGCGAGTTGCGCACCGGGGTGGGCGGCCACTGGAGCTACCGCAATGTTGCGTACCAAATGTACGAGCGCGTCGCGGAGCGCTATCCGGCGCTAGCCAAGTACTTCCGGGTCACAGACATCCGGCAGCGAGTGGACCTGCTGCAAAGGTAAACTCGCGCAGGAGGGAAGAACGGAAAATGCATTGTGTTTCTCCTTTCATTCCCCTAGGCGCCTGTCCGTGCTATCCTCTCGGCAGCCGTCATCCTGCTTGTGAAACCATACGTGAGCCGTACTTTTTTTCGGTTCCGGCGGTGGCGGAGCGGAGCGTTTCCCGCCTCTGAAAATTAATGCAGCCCCGCACGCCAATAGGCGGCAGGCAAGGAGTGCTTCATGGCCGAAGACCGGTCCCGCGCAATTGATCTTGCGCTCTCTCAGATTGAAAAGCAGTTTGGCAAGGGCTCCATCATGCGGCTGGGAAGCAAGGGTCCCATCGTTCCCATCGCGGTGATTCCCACGGGTAGCATTTCCTTTGACGCCGCATTGGGCGTGGGCGGAGTTCCACGCGGCCGCGTGATTGAAGTGTTCGGTCCGGAATCCTCCGGCAAAACCACCATCTGCTTGCAGATCATTGCCGAGGCCCAAAAGGCCGGCGGCATGGCCGCTTTTGTGGATGCCGAGCACGCCCTCGACCCCGCCTATGCCAAGCGGCTCGGGGTGGACGTAGACAACCTGCTGGTTTCGCAGCCTGATTACGGCGAGCAGGCGCTGGAGATTACCGAAGCCCTGGTGCGCTCGGGAGCCATCGATGTGCTGGTATTGGACTCTGTGGCGGCGCTGGTCCCCAAAGCCGAGCTCGACGGCGAGATGGGCGACAGCCATATGGGACTGCAGGCGCGGCTGATGTCGCAAGCTCTGCGCAAGCTCACCGGTACGGTCAGCAAGTCACGCACCTGCTTGATCTTCATCAACCAGATACGCGAAAAGATCGGGGTCATGTTTGGCAATCCCGAGACCACTACCGGCGGACGCGCTCTCAAGTTCTACTCGTCGGTTCGGATAGATATCCGCCGCATAGCCGCGATCAAGGATGGCGACCAGGTGGTGGGTTCGCGCACTAAGGTCAAGATCGTCAAGAACAAGACCGCGGCTCCTTTCCGCGAGGCCGAGTTCGACATTATGTACGGCGAAGGCATATCACGCGAAGGCGACATGCTCGACGTTGCGGTAGAGCGCAACATTGTCGAAAAGTCCGGTGCCTGGTACAGCTTCGATGGTGAGCGCATCGGCCAGGGCCGCGAGAATACGAAGAACTTCCTGAAAGAGAATAAGGACGTCTCTGCCAGGATCGAGCTTGCGGTTCGCAAAACGCTGGGGTTGGACAAAGCCGCCGCCGAAGCACCTCCTGATCCGCAGCCGGTCTCGCCCAAGGAAGTGGCCGCAGCCAAGGCCGCCGTGCCCAAGAAGTAGAACTCCGGATGCGATGCAATTCAAGAGGGGCGGAAAATCCCGCCCCTCTTGAATTTCCCGCTGGTCGAGCTGCGGAAATAGACTCCGTTGTATTTGCCTTTGTTCAGGCGACCGCTTCGCGGCTAGAGGGCACAAGTTGCGGTCCCGAATTGCTGCTCAACTCCAGGAATTGCGCCAGCCCGGCGACATGAAGCATCTCTACGATCAAGGGACTAGCGTGAGTAATCCGCACCTGCTTGCCCTTGTCCTTGGCGAGCTCCAGCACTGAAGCCAAACTGCCCAGGCCCCCGCAGTCCACGGTACGAACACCCGCCAGATTAATTGTCAGCTTGTCAAAACCGCCCATCATCAACAGGGCGCTACGGCGGAAAGCCTCGGCTTCCTTGCCGGCAATCAACTTCCCATGGCAGTCCATGGTTACCCGCTCGCGGCCCGTACGAACTTCCAGGATCAGATCCATAACCGTTCCTTCGGCAGAATTCTCTCTCTTCGTTAACGAATTCGAGCCTAAAGGAAAGTAGTTGCAGACGAATGAATACCAAATAAAGAATGCATGAAGGGAACAATTCCGGAAACTGGAATCAATAAAGTTACCGGGTCAGAGCTGCCGGGCAGTTTCCTGCGTGGCGTCCGGTTGCTGCAAGCTGTTCTCAGCGCGATGGTGCCGCCAGCGAATCCATAGAATGCGTGCGGCTGCCATCACGGGAACGGCGAAGTAGATGCCGGCCACGCCAGCGATTTCGCCGCCTGCCAATACCCCGAAGATGGCAACTAACGGATGCATTTCAACCCGTCCCCCGAGGACACGCGGAGAGATGACGTAATCCTCCAGGCCGCGCCATATCAACAGAAACAGCAACACCATCACCAGGTGCCCGTAATTTAGTCCGAAGCTCACAGCCAGAATCAGAGCGCCGGCCACCAGGGGGCCGACAAAGGGAACGAATTCCAATAGACCACCCAGCGTTCCCAGCGCCAGCGAGTAAGGTACGCGCATCAGCGAGAGCACGGCGATGTACACCGCGCCGGAGATTGCCGCTACGTACAACTGTGCGCGCACAAAATGCGACAGCATCTCGTCGAGGTCGTTCATGATATCGCCCAAGAGCTGGCGGTCACGTTGATTGTCCAACAGGCCTTCGATACTGCGCGCAAAGCGGCTCTTTTCTTTCAGGAAGAAGATCGCAAGAATCGGAATTAATATCAGCCAGAGTGCATTTCCCGCGATCTCCGTGACTTTCGAGCTTTGTGCGCTGATAGCGGAAAGAACCTGGCCACGGTGTCCCACGATAAACTGCTGCAAACTCGCCTGGGTTGACTCGCTCCACCCACGCGCCTTTCCCACCTGAAAAGCAATGCTTCCACTCGCCACCTTGTTGTAAAGCTCGGGCGCGGCCGCGGAGAGGTGCTGCCCTTCCTCTACCAGATGCGGGCCGACCACCGCTCCCACGGTGAACAGGGCCGCGAATATGGCAATGTAAGTCAGGGCGATGGCGATTACCCGGCTGCAATGTGCCCATTTCTGAAGGAGCACAATCAGTGGCTCCAGCAGGTAGGCGAAGAGCATGGCAAACAGGAACGCGAGCAGCGGCTTGCGGGCCAGCCAAACGAAGGCGAGCAGCGCCGCGATTGCCAGGACCGTGAACAGAATCCGCAGCGTGTTTTTGTCGAGAAGGCCAGTGGAGTGGTTCGCCATAGAATCGCTCCATTGTAGAGCTACGGGCTTAGATTCGCAGCCATAGCGCAATTCCAAGGTCTGCTCTCTTCAGATGCGCCGCCGCGCCACGGCGATTTCCCGTTTGGATCTGCATTCCTAGTAGCTTCCTGGCGTATTCGCGCGCGCCGGTGGCGACAAAAGCCGTGCGGCGAGTTGATTCGACTCTCCCGCGGAGCATAAAATGCAGATAATGCGCCATCGGTGAGGAACATTGAAGCGAGTCATTGCGATTTATCCCGGAACCTTCGATCCGCCCACCAACGGGCACCTCGATCTGATTCAGCGGGGCGCAAAGATATTTGACGAACTGGTCGTGGGGATACTGCGGAATTCGGAGAAATCTCCGTTGTTTACCGTGGATGAGCGGCTGGAAATGCTGCGTGAGTGTACCAGCCAATGGAAGAATGTTCGGGTCGAATCCTTTGAGGGGCTGCTGGTGGACTATGCGCGACTTTGCGGGGCTCAGGCAGTGCTCCGTGGCATTCGCGCCGTCAGCGACTACGAGTATGAACTCCAGATGGCTTGGATGAACCGCAAACTCGATGCCAGTCTGGAGACGGTTTTCATGATGCCCGCCGAGGCCTATTCCTATCTGAGCTCGCGGCTGGTACGCGAGATTGCCTCCTTGGGCGGTGCGCTAGTAGACCTGATTCCAGCCTCGGTGGAGAGCAAACTCCGCGCTCGTCTCAGGGTTGTCCGGCAAGATTCCAAGTAACCTTCGCGCCCCGGACGGCAGTTTGGGGCGCAACATACATCGCAACCGGAAAGGAATTCCAGTGTCATCAACCGCAGGAGCTACCGCATTCACGGCACGCATCGGCCGCATTGAGATTTCGGCCACCATGGCCATCAACAGCGAAGCAACCACTATGCGCTCAGAAGGCGTGGACTTGGTGGACTTCGGCGCTGGAGAGCCGCACTTCACTACGCCTGAGCACATCAAACAGGCCGGCATTGATGCCATTCAGAAAAACTTCACCAAGTACACGCCGGTTGCCGGAATCAAGGAACTGCGTGTGGCCGTAGCGATGCGCCACAAGCAGGACTTTGGCTCCAACTATTCCTTCGAAGAAACGATTGTCAGCACCGGCGGCAAGAATGCGCTGTTCAACACCTTCCAGGTGCTGATCGATCATGGCGACGAAGTCATCATTCCGGTACCGTACTGGGTCTCGTTCAAGGACATGGTGGAGTTTTGCGGAGGCAAGTGCAACTTTGTTGCGACCCACGCCGAGGAAGGTTTCCGCCTGACTGCCGCGATGATTGAGAAGGCCATTACTCCGCGCACCCGCATCATCCTGCTCAACTCGCCGAACAATCCCTCGGGCGTGGTGATCGCTCCCGAGGACCTGACCGCCATCGTCAAGCTGGCGGCCTCGCGTGGAATCTTCGTGATGGCCGATGAGTGCTATGTGTACTTGGACTACACCGGCAACCGGTTCTCGCTTGGTTCGCTGACGGAGTACAAAGATTCGCTGTTGCTGATGGGTTCGCTTTCCAAGACCTATTCCATGACGGGATGGCGTCTTGGATATGCTCTGGCTCCCAAGGCTGTGATCGGGCAATTGCAGAAACTGCAGAGCCAGTCCACCTCGAATCCGACCTCGATTGTGCAGAAGGCCGGCCTGGTTGCTCTGACCGCGCCGCAAGAGTGCGTCGAGGAGATGCGCGTCGAATACATTCGGCTTCGCGACCGCATGGTTGCCGGGCTGCGCAGCATCCCCGGCGTAAAGGTCAACCTTCCCGAGGGAGCGTTCTATACCTTCCCCGATGTCAGCGAGGTCACCGCGCGCGCCGGCATCGACACCACCAAACTGACCTCGCGGCTGCTGCGCGAAGCTCACGTAGTGGGTGTACCGGGCGAGGCGTTTGGAATGCCCGGACACATTCGCCTCTCCTACGCGACTTCGCCGGGAGAAATCGACCGCGGAATCGAGCGGGTCCGCACCTTCTTCGCTTCGTTCTAGCTTTCGGAAATGTGGAGGAGTGAGTTGCCGCCCGGCATCTCATTCCTCCACTTGCTTCATCCAAGCGGCAAGTTTGCGCTACTCTGTTCAGAGGCGCTCCAATCATGTCGGTACTGTATCCATTTCTGGTGGTTCCGGAGTTTCACGAACGAGTGTGGGGGACGCGCGACTTGCGCCCATACTTCGACCGCCTTGCAGGTGCTATCGAGTCCGAGCCGATCGGGGAAGTGTGGCTGACGGGAGAAGCGTGCAAGGCCGCCAGCGGTCCGCTCGCCGGACGCACGTTGCGCGACTTGGCAGCCGAGTACGGAGCCGAACTTACGGGAGAAGCCTCGCCGCAAGCCACTCGCTTTCCACTGCTCATCAAGTTTCTCTTTCCCCGCCAGAAGTTGAGCATACAAGTGCATCCTGACGATGAGGGCGCGTGCCGGGTTGGTGAAGCTTGTGGCAAAACGGAATGTTGGTATGTGGCCCGAGCCGTGGCGGGCGCAAAGGTTGGCGTCGGTCTGCGCCCCGGCATCAATCAAGAATTATTCCGCCGCGCAATCGAGGCCAATCAAGCGGAGCACATGCTGAACTGGCTGGATGTGCATGGCGGCGAAATGATCTATGTGGATGCGGGTACCGTGCATGCCGTGGGACCGGACTCAATCATCATTGAGACCCAGCAGAATTGCGACATCACCTATCGCCTCTACGATTATGGCCGTCCACGCCAACTCCACCTGGATCTCGGCATGGCCGCGATCCGCGAGAAAACGCACGCGGGCCGGGTTGCGCCACAGGCTTTTGAAGAACGCGATTTGCTGGTCGCCTCACCGTGCTTCATCGTGGAAAAATACAAGGTTGCCAATCCGGTCACGTTCAACGCGGAGCCCGGGAAAAGCTCGGTGCAGGTACTGGTCTCCGTTGACGGAGGAGCGGTGGTGGAGTGCGCAGGGTCGCAGCCACTGCCGCTGATGCGCGGTGAAGCCGTGGTGATTCCCGCTTCCTCGCCGGTGGTGACATTGCGGCCGCAGTGGAAGGCGGAGATTCTCCGCATGCGCCTGCCATCGCAAACAGTAGCGGAGCCGCTCACAACTTTGCATACTGAAAGTTCAAACAACGAATGATTATTTCGAGGAGCGATCTTGGCGAAAACCCGTAAGCCGGAGTTTTATCCAATCATTCTGGCCGGAGGCCGTGGTACGCGCTTCTGGCCCTTGAGCCGCAAAACACTTGCGAAACAACTGCTGCCGCTCAACTCTCAGCAGTCCATGATCCAGGAAACCGTAGAACGGCTGTTGCATGCGGCTTCCGCGGAAAACGTGTGGATCATCACCAACGGCGATTTGCGGAAGAACATCGCGCGCCAGCTCACATCCCTGCCTCGCAAACAGATCATTGCAGAACCGGTTGGGCGCAACACGGCTCCGGCCATCGGGCTGGCTGCGTTCATCCTGCACCGCAAGAATCCCGATGCCGTGCTGGGGCTTTTTCCCTCCGACCAGGTCATCCAAAAAGAAAAGCAATTCCGCAAGGATCTGCAGACCGGAATTGCGCTGGCAGCTGCGGGCGACAACATTGTGGTGATGGGCATAAAGCCTACGCGCCCAGAAACCGGATACGGATATATCGAGGCCGGCGCTGTTTACCAAGGCGAAGTCACACGTGTTCGCAGCTTCCGCGAAAAACCTGTAAAGGAAGTTGCCGAGCAGTTTCTCGCCGCAAAGAATTTCTACTGGAACAGTGGGATGTTTCTCTGGTCGGCCAAAACATTGGTAAGTGCCTTGCAAAAACATTTGCCGGCGACCGCAGAACTGCTCGAAAAGATTGCGGCGGCCTGGGGCACGCGCGGCTTCGACGATACGATGAGCAAGCTCTACCCGAAGTGTGAAGACAAAAGCGTGGATTACGCCATTCTCGAACCGCGTTCCAACGGCGGGGAACAGGGTTCTAACATCTTCTGCATTCCCGCCGACTGGGGATGGAACGATCTTGGTTCCTGGTCCGCGCACTTTGAGCATCGCATTGCGCAACGACAGCACAAGGACAACGTCATCTCCTCCGCAGGCAGCTATACCCTCGATGCGCACGGGAATTATTTTCATGCGCCGGGAAAGTTTATTGCCGCGGTCGGTGTAGAGGGCTTGGTTGTGGTGGACTCTGGTGATGCGCTGCTGATTACCACAATTAAGCGTTCGCAGGATGTGGGAAAAATTGTGAAATATCTCGACGAGCAGAAACTGTCAAAACTTGTGTGACTTTGAAGGATTGCAGAATGCCCCAGCAGATCAAGTTCGGCACGGACGGTTGGCGCGGCGTGATCGCCGACGACTACACGTTTGAGAATGTCCGCCGTGTCGCCCATGCCATTGCCAACTATGTTCACCAGTATGAGGAGCCGTCACGAGGAGTTCTGGTCGCCTATGACACGCGCTTTGGTTCGCGTCGCTTTGCCGAGATTACGGCCGAAGCCATCGCCACGAGCGGTATTCGCGTGCAACTGGCGCGCGAGATTACACCCACGCCCGCGCTCAGCTACATGGTGAAACAACTAGGCGCCGCAGGTGGAGTGATGATCACGTCCAGCCACAATCCATGGGACTGGAATGGAGTGAAGTTCAAAGCCAGCTACGGCGGCTCTGCTTCGCCGGAGATCATGAAAAGGATTGAGGCTCTCCTCGACAGTACGCCCATCGAGGGCAAGGGCGGCAGCGTGGTGGAAGCGGACTTCAAGAGCGCTCACATCGCCGCGATCAAGGCGTTCGCCGATCTCAAGCTGATTGCACGGGCGAAACAGAAATTTGCCATCGATGCGATGTACGGCGCGGGGCACGGCATTCTCTCCGGCATATTCAAGGAAATCGGCGTCGAGCATGTTGAGATTCACAGTGAGGTCAATCCCTTGTTTCCGGGAATGAATCCCGAGCCGATTCTGCCGCACCTGAGCGGCTTGCAGCAGGCAGTGATTTCCCACCACTGCGATGCCGGACTGGCCACCGATGGCGATGCCGACCGCATAGGCGCGGTGGATGAAGATGGTGTATTGGTGGACGCGCATAAGGTCTATGCGGTGCTGCTGGAATGGCTGCTCAAACGCAAGCAGTGGCCCGGGGCTATTACGCGTGCCTTCAACACCACAGGGATGCTCGACCGAATTGCCAAAGCCTACGGACGGGAGTTGATCGAACATGGAATTGGATTCAAGTACGTGGCCGAGATTGTGCTTAGCGGCAAGCAGGTTTTGATTGGCGGAGAAGAGTCGGGCAGCATCGGCATTCCAAGATTCCTGGTTGAGCGAGATGGCATGTTGAACGCGCTCCTGCTGGCCAATGTGATGGCCGAAGAGGGAAAAACACTGGGCCAGTTGGTGGAAGAGTTGCAGGTGAAATATGGCCGCCACTACTACGGACGGCGAGACCTGCACCTGAGCGAAGAGGTGAAGCAGAGCGCACTGCGGCGGATGGCCGCAAGGCCGGCCACGATGGGCAAGTACAACGTGCAGCGCATGGAAGATCTCGACGGCTTCAAACTTTTTCTGGATGCACCCAAGAATGGCAACGGAGCAGATGCATGGCTGCTGGTGCGCGGCTCCGGCACGGAGCCTTTGCTGCGGGTCTATTGCGAAGCGGCAGCGCCGGAGACGGTGCAAGAAATTCTGGACGCCGCCGTCAGTTTTGTAGAGGAACGAGGGCGCACCGCGTGAGCTGTTCTATCGTTCGCGAATTGTCAGCTTACCCACGATCAGTTCATCAATCTGCATACGCTTGATGCGTGCGGAGCCCAGCGCCAACCGCCCGATAGCCAAGGCTCCGATGGCGAATGCACCCAAGGCGAATGCGCCAACAGCCATGGCTCCAATGGCAGAAACTCCGACTGCGTGACTCTTCCGCAATGTACTCTGCTGATTTTCGTGACGTCGCAAAACCATCGATTTCTCCTTGCGAATCTGCGTTGCTCTCTCCGAATTCCCTGATTCTGCCGGATGATTTGTTATTCTCAGAGAGTGAATAAAATGGTGGTCTCCAACCTGGTGCACCGGCCCTTGCGCACTTTGATCAGCGTGTTTGCGATTTCGATTGAAGTCACGCTGATTCTGCTCATCGTGGGGCTGTGCATGAGCATGCTGAATGATAACGCCGACCGGCAAAAGGGAATCGGCTTTGACGTAATGGTGTCGCCGCCGGGCTCCAGTTTCTTTACCGGCATTACTGGCGCTCCGGTCTCTATTAAGGTGGCCGACAAGCTGCGAACGGTCCCGCATGTGACCGCCGTATCTCCCATTGTGACGCACTTCATCACGACCGGGAACCTTGAGGTCATCGACGGGATCGATCTGAATCCGAACTCGCCGAATGATTTTGACAAGATGGGACGTCCATTCCAGTTTCTTGCCGGAGGTCCTTTCCAAGGGCCGTACGACATGATCGTGGACGACCTGTTTGCCGAAGACCATCACACAAAGATTGGCGATCACTACAACGTGCTGAACCAGAGCTTCCGCGTCTGCGGCATTGTGGAGCACGGCAAGGGAGCACGGCGCTATCTGCCAATCACGACGCTGCAGGATTTGCTCGGCTCTGAAGGCAAGGCGAGCATGTTCTTCGTCAAGACGGATACACCGGAGAATGTTGCTGCGGTGGTGACAGCCATTAAGAACATTCCGGGGATGGACCAGTATGTGGCGCGTTCAGTGGCTGAATACGCGTCTTTGATGACGGTGACAAACGTGCCAGGGCTGGGCGGGTTCATCGATACCGTGATTGGAATCTCCATGATTATCGGGTTTATTGTGATCTTCCAGTCGATGTACACGGCAGTGATGGAGAGGACGCGGGAGATTGGAATTTTGAAATCTCTGGGCGCGACCAAGCTCTACATTGTGAATGTAGTGCTACGCGAATCGTTGCTGCTGGCTATTGGCGGAGTGCTGCTTGGCCTGGTGTTGACGTGGCTGGCGAGCTTGGGGATCAATTACAAATTCCCGCTGCACCGGCTGGTGTGGGACAACAGCTGGGTGTTGCGCGCGACACTGATTGCGATTGTGGGCGCATTGCTCGGCGGACTGTATCCGGCGCTGCGAGCGGCACAGAAAGATCCGATCGAGGCGCTGGCCTACGAATAGAAGCGCCTGCCGAGAAAACGGCGAAACCCTGATGAATACTGCCCCGGATCGCGTCCGGGGCATTTTATTGGACGTGTTTCGGCGGAACGATTATCAAGAAGGGGATTAGCGGAGTGGTGAATGGTTGAGAAACCCGAGGTAACTGTTGGGGCAATGGTTGCGCGGAATTGTGAAGGATTGGCCAAATAGTTAACTATGGGAGCGATCTGCTGACTGATCGGTACATGTGTTGCTCCGGCTGCCGAGGCGGGGAGGGGATGGGCTTTGACGCCGGCGCGGGTGGCGGCGAGGAGGCTGGAAAGAGCTCCGCGGGGAATGCTCCTAAGAAGCGGGTTGACGAGCCAGGCGACGATGGCGGGAACGGAACGGCTGAGGGCGACGGTTTCCAACTGCGCATAGACGCCGCCATCTTTTTCCTCAAAGCGCCAGCGGTCGCAGAGGCGCCAAAAGTAGCCATGCGAGTCGGCTGGCGGCAGCTCGCGTTCGCCGGGCTGGCCGGCGTTTTGGAGCTCAGCGATGCGGGTGGCGTCAGAACGGATGAAGGCGCGGCCTACTCCGAGGCCTTCGTAGTGGACGTCGAAGTCGGTGTTGAATGCGACGGTGACGAGCGACTTTTTGTAGAGCTGGAGAAACACCTTGGAGTCGCCGTCGCTTTGGCTGAGCAGGCGGGAGGCTCGCACGTCGGGGTGGTAGATCTGCCGGTAACGGTCGTAGTCGCGGAGGAGCGCGAGGGTTTCGGCGAGCGTGGCGTGCGGGATGAAGAGGATGCCAACCCAGTCGTGAATGAGTCCGTGCGGGACTTCGATGGGGTGTCCTTCTTCGGTGGCGCTGACTTGCCGGATGAGAATTTCTCCGCCGCGTAGCTGAGCGTAGGCCTGCGCGCGGCGCGGCTGGGGAAAGGCGTCGATGAAGAGGAATGGTCCGTCGCGGAGCTCCGCGTTGATGCGGCGGTCGGTTGCAGCGAGATAGCGGTCGAAGGCGGCGGCAGTTTCCTTCTTCAACTCCACGGCAGGGGCGGGGAGCGCGGCGAGGCAGAGGAGAAAGACAAAGACGGCTGTGCTGGATCGGTTCATGGCGGAGCCGAAGTTATTGTAGGCGCGTAGTTGGATGAGGGGGAGTGGGAAGGAGGGTGTAAAAGATTTTGTGTAAACGGTCTTGACTGTTAGAACAAGGAGACCGTATGGCGATAGACCCGAAAGTGATCGACAAGCTTCTGGCGGAGTACGAGAAGCCGGAAGACATCATA
>Ga0181520_10003841_pt1 | contig 25849 bp, 28 predicted proteins | sample PEATcosm2014_Bin_29_FD_132451 | JGI IMG/M metagenome (GOLD analysis project Ga0181520, IMG submission 132451) | Peatland microbial communities from MTU Mesocosm Facility, Houghton, MI, USA - PEATcosm2014_Bin02_30_metaG | ecosystem: Environmental > Terrestrial > Soil > Wetlands > Peat | place...
AGGGCCGCGGCGATGCAGAGCACCGCGACCCAGAAGCGCCAGTCGCGGTGCGCGCGCATCCAGTACGGGCGCTTCTGCTGAGCCTCGCTCGGATGCGGCCCTTCCTCATGATGCGTGTGAGTCTGTCCCGGATCTGTCATGCGGGTTGCAATTCGTCTTCGGGCGCCGGGAGAGCGCTGCTGTGGCCGTTACGCGCGGCCTGCGCTTTGGTTGCGTTTTCCTGGCCAATCCCCATAGTCAGTGCGGTCATCCCGGCGAGGCCGCCCAGCTGCATCGTCTCAATGGCCGAGCTGGGAACAATGACGATGGTGGAGTTCTGCTTCAGGCCTTCGTAAAGCATGTTCATGGCTCTTAGATGGAGCGCGACCGGATCGTTGGTATAGGTTTTGGCGGCTTCGGCGAACTTCTCCGCCACCTGACGTTCCGAATCTCCAAGGATGACGCGGGCCTGACGCTCTCTCTCCGCCTGGGCCTGCATGGACATGGCATTTTCCAGCGCCGGCGGAATCAATACATCCTTCACCTCAACCGAGATCACGTTGATGCCCCACGGCTCGGTACGTTCATCGATAATCTCGCGCAGCACGCTGCTAATCTTGTCGCGGCCTTCGAGCATGTCCGAAAGCATCGTCTTTCCGATCACGTCGCGCAGGGCGGTTTGTGAGGCCCAGCTAATCGCGCTTTGGTAGTCGGCCACGTCGAGTGCCGCTTTTTTGGGATCGATAATCTTCCAGAACAGCACCGCATCTACATCGACCGGAACCGTGTCCTTGGTCAGGGTCTTTTCAGCTTTGAAGGAGCTGGTGAGAACGCGGGTGTCGAGCCAGTATGGAATGTTTTCGATCAGCGGAATAATAAAGAAAAGGCCCGGTCCCTCCAGGGAGCGAAACTTACCCAAGCGCAGAACGACAGCCTTATTCCACTGGTCCGCGACCTGAATGGCGGAGGAAATGATGAACGCAACGGCAATTGCCGCGCAGAAGATCGCTATGCTGACCGCGTTGCCTGCCGTCAGATGTGCGAAATATGCAAGTGACACGCCAATGCCGGCGATCAGAACGAATACAAGTGCTGAAAGCGAATTACTTTTTCTCATTGCGATGACCTCTGATTTACTGCTGTCGTTGCGGCGAGAGTGAAGCAGGGGGACGCGTAGGGCTCCCAGGAAGAAAAACGGCTCGGAATGTTCCTGGTAATAGTGTTCCATCCAGCGAATGTTCGCGCTGTGCAATCCGGCTCAGTCGTCCATGGATTCGGGGGACTGTGCAATCCCATACAGCCGCCAGCACCGCGTGAGGTAAAGAATCAGGAGTGGCACGTCTTCAGGATGCGCGCATGCCGATGGCGATCTACCTTGATGGCTGCAGAGAGTCCTGTTGTACCTGGGTCACCGCTAACAGGATCCGTGCCGGTGCAGTGTCGCTGCAGGGCGGCAACCATCCTCTATAGCCCAGGCGATCCCGGGAACGCTTGCCTGTGCCCTGGGAGCCGGGAAGGCGATCCTCTCGGCGCCGTACTGACAGGCTGCCGAACCTCTGAACAATGGGCGCGGCACGCTTGTTCCTTTGTGGATCCCAGCCGCGATCGCGCAAGCGGCAGTCGATCTGCCAGACAACGATGCTGCGCGCCATGCGTACCTTTGGTCTACGTTTCCATCCCACAATTCGACGCGTTGAGCAATTCGATACAGCAATTAGGAAATTGTTGTTTCAAACTGGCGTTTGAACATGAACAGAAATCCGTCACATCTCGGGATGAAAGTAGTGAGGCGCGAACGCCTGCCGGAGGCTACAGACCCAACACGCGACAGGTTGCTGGAGGTCGCTGGCCCGGTTTTCGCCGATCGAGGCTATCAGGCCACGACCATTCGCCAAATATGTGCGGGAGCGGGAGTTAATGTCGCTGCTGTCAATTATCACTTCGGCGATAAATTGGGCCTCTATACCGAGGTCTTGCAGCAATCGGTGCGTGCTGCCCAACTCCTGGCCGTTCAAAACACACTTGATCAAAACACGCCTCCGGAAGACATCTTGAGGGCCCTTATTCGAGCTCGACTTCGGAGCATTACTGGAGGAGATCTACCGGATTGGCATTCGCGACTCCTGGCGCACGAGCTGGCACAGCCGACACCCGCGCTTCGACAACTTATCGATAAGGTGACTCGACCGATCTACAAGCGACTCCTGGAACTCATTGGGGGAATGATTGGCCTCCCTCCCAACGATGACAACACTCGACTCTGTGCAATCAGCTTGGTGGGACAGGTTCTCGCATACGCCCTCCCAGGTCCTTTGTTGGTGGAGATTTGGCCGGGGCTCCAACTGACGGCTGAACAGGTGGAACGCATTGCAGATCACATCGTGGATTTTTCGCTTTCGTATCTGCAGGACTTTCGCTCGAAGCATGGAACGATCACGCCCGTTAGGAAGGTGAGGAGAATCAGATGACTACACCCACTATTGAGAGTTCGCCTGAAAAAGTCGAACAAGGAAGGCGCCCGGACCAACCCCCCAACGGAGCGATGGCGGCTGCAATCGACACTGCGGAGCCTGCCGCTGCCGATGGTGCGAGGCCCGCCGTTGCGGAAAGCGCCAAGCCGGACCCAGCGGAAAGTGAAAAGAAAGCAGCGGACGAAAAGGCTAAGCAAGCAGCCGACGAAAAAATGAAGCAGGCCGCGACGCGACGGCGCCTGATCCTGATGATCGTCGCTGGCGTGGCCCTGATTGCGGCGGCGATACTTATCTGGAAGATATTTTTTGCGGCACCACCTATCCCGAAGAGCATTGTTGTGGTGAGTGGCCGAATTGAAGGCGACGACTCCGCGGTTGCTTCGAAAACAACCGGACGCATTCTTGAGATTCGTGTCCGCGAGGGGGACACCGTCAATGCCGGAGATACGATTGCCGTTCTCGACGACGCCCAGATTCGGGCGCGGGAGGACCAGGCTCGCGATGCTCTTTCAGAGGCAGAAGCAAAGGGCGCAGCCGCGCAGGAGCAGATTGCTGTCCTGCACGAGCAATTGCAGCAAAGCCGGTTGCAGGTTGGCCAGTCAAAGCTGGATACAGAAGGCCATGTGGGGCAGGCGCAGGCGGATCTGGCGGCCGCGCAATCGGAACTGGCCCAGCAGCAGGCGGCTTTTCAGATTGCCGCTTTCAACAGAGATGCCTATACGCGTCTTGCAAAAACCGGAGCTGTATCGGAGCAACAGGGACTTCAGGCTTCAACGACGGCCGATCAACAGGCCGCGGTGGTTACGGCTTCGAAGCGCCGGGTTGAAGCTTCACAGGGCGAATTGACGACAGCGGAGGCAAGTCTTTCTAACCCTGGTATCCGCGAGTCGCAGGTTGTCTCGGTTCGAAGACAAATCGCACAGCAGGAAGCTGAGGTGGCGAGTGCAGCTGCTCAGACCGAACAGGCTCGCGCCGAACTTGCAGAAGCAGGAGACAACCGCAAAGATCTGACCATCAGGGCACCGTTCTCGGGAACGGTGGTGACGCGCGGGGCGGAGCCGGGCGAGGTAGTTGTTGCAGGTACCGCTGTCATCACACTCCTGGATCTGACCAGGGTGTATCTGCGCGGCTTTGTGCCTGAAGGTCAAATTGGCAAAGTGAAGGTGGGACAGTCGGCGCGTGTCTACCTCGATTCGAGTTCGCAGAAGCCCATCTACGCTTACGTCTCCAGGATTGACCCACAGGCGACATTTACTCCGGAGAACACTTACTTCCGCGACGATCGTGTCAAGCAGGTAGTCGGACTCAAGCTGCAGTTGGTGGAGGGATTTGGTTTTGCCAAGCCCGGCATGCCTGTCGATGGCGAAGTCCTGGTTATAGGAGACAAGTGGCCGAAGGTCAGGCGCAAATGATTACGGCCAGCCCAGATCGAGCTGTGCCGGAACAGGCGGTTGAGGATCGACAAACCAAACCGCACGAAGTTGGATTTCAAAACGAAAGAGGAAAACTCAAATGACTTCAGTGGCTGAAGTGCAAACGAATCCAAATGCAACTCCTGAATCGGGAAGCGCCAATGGCGGAAAAATACAAGATACGATTTCCAACACATTAACCGCCCCTGCCACTCAAAAGAGCACCACAGGGCCGTTTGGCGCCACTGCCGGGATGCCGGGGCGATTCAAGGGCAACTTCGATTTCCAGTTCGTGCGAACGATGGGGTGTACCACGTATGAGGGGGCGGAGATAGGCGAGTGCTATGAGACCGCCTCGCGCATCGAGGACGAAAAGGAAGATAGCTATACGGAAGCATGGCGCGTTACCGCGGAGCGGGTGGAGGCTATCGCACGCAAATCGCTTGCGGGCAGGCATCTGGTGAGTGCGCGAGAGGCTTTCCTGCGGGCATCGTCGTACTGGCGCGAGGTGGGGTTTTACCAAAGCACAACTGATCCCGGCTGCCACGCTGGCTGGGACCGTCAACGTGAGTGTTTTATGCAAGCTGGAAAATTGATGGACCTGCCCTTCGAGGTTGTCAGCATTCCCTATGAGAATGGGTGGTCGCTTCCCGGCTACTTCCTGAAAGCTAACGCGAGCGATGAGCCACGACCAACATTGATGAGCCTGGGGGGAGCCGACTCCCTGGCGGAGGAACTCTATTTCTGGGGCGGCGGCGCGGCGGCGGTTCGCCGGGGATACAACGCATTGCTGTTCGAGATTCCGGGGCAGCGAGGTGCGATGTATTCGAATCCCGGTGCGGAGCTGTTCTTTCGGCCGGATACCGAAGTTCCACTGCAATACGTTTGCGATTGGGTGCTCGGTCGTGCCGATGTCGATCCGACGCGCCTTGCCTTAGCCGGCTGGAGCCTGGGCGGGTACTTTGCGCCGAGGGCAGCGGCCTTTGAGAAGCGGATAAAGGCCTGCATTGCGAGCACTACCTTGCCTAACTGGCAGAATGCGGCGCAGGTAATGCTCGGGTTACCGGTGGATCAACCTTGCCCCAGAAACCTTGAGGACAAAATCGATCTGTCGACCGTTGGGAGCAGGTTTATCGCCCAGCGAGACATACGTTACCGACATGGTGCGAGCGGCGGAACGATCGCGGAGTTTGTCGACGGGCTGAGCAAGTACAACTTGTGGGGTTTGGAGGGCAAGATCACCTGCCCGTATTTCAACATCGGTGGACAAGGCGAGGGACAACTGGCTGTTGTCAGTCAGAAGTTCTACGACAAGCTGACCTGTCCCAGGGCGCAGCACATCATCACCACGAAGGAGGGCGGCGAGGCTCACTGCGGAGTCAACGACGAAAGCCTTGCGCACCAGATCATATTCGACTGGTTGGACGACGTCTTCGAGAAGAACAAAGCATAGTCGGTGGAAGGCCGAATTCAAAGCACGGGAACTGAAATGAATCCAGAGGCCGAAGTGAAACGAATCCGAATCCGGCTTCCGAATCAGGAAGTGTTGCTGGGCCCTGTCGATGGCGAAGTCCTGGTTGGGGGGGACAAGTGGCCGAAGGTCAGGCGCAAATGATCGCCACTAGCCCAGATCGAGCTGTGCCGGAACAGGCGGTCCCAGAGCGAGAGGTTGACGCTCGAAAAGCCGTCGCAGTCGAACGGACGATTGATGTTCGCGGACTGTCAAAACGCTATGGCAAGCTTGAGGCAATCCGCGGAATCGAATTTGAAGTGACCCGCGGCGAGATGTTTGGCCTGATTGGCCCGGATGGAGCCGGTAAGACTTCGACTTTCCAGATTCTTGCTGGCGTCATGGAAGCGTCCGCGGGCAGCGCGAAGATCCTCGGCCGCCCGGCTCGGGATATGCGATCTCAAACCGGGTATTTGACGCAGGACTTCAGTCTTTATCCCGATCTGACCGTTGCGGAAAACATTCGTTATAGCGGCGATCTGCGCCTCATTCCGCCGGATGAGATCGCGGATCGCAGTCTTCAATATCTTCGAATGTTCGATATGGACCGATTCGCGGGCCGGCTCGCTGGCCAACTGAGCGGCGGGATGAAACAAAAGCTTGCTCTGGTGTGCGCGCTCGTTCCACAACCGAAAGTGTTGCTGCTCGACGAACCAACCACCGGCGTCGATCCTGTGTCTCGTCGAGAGTTCTGGGACGCGCTGGCTCACCTAACGGCGGAGGGGTTGACGATCCTTGTGGCTACCCCGTACATGGATGAGGCTGAAAGGTGTCATCGGATCGCCTTTATGTATTCGGGCGAGATTCTTCGGATCGGCACGCCAACGGAGCTATGCGCCAGTCTGGGCGCGAAGCGGATCGAACTCCGCACCACAGACCTGAGGAAAGCGGAAAGCGTGCTTTCCGCGGGGGCGGGGCCCGATAGCGACGTTATCGACGTCGAACGGTTTGGCGACAGGCTCGATTTGCTGGTAAACGATCCGGAAAAGGAGCAAAAGTGGGTTGCCGAGAAGCTGAAGGGCGCAGGCCTGTCCGTCGACCAGATGCGGGTCGATGAACCGACACTCGATAACATTTTTGTAGCCAAGCTGCGTGCTCTGCGGGAGAAGTCCGACACATCAGAGTTTCCAGCAAAGCACGATCACAGCGGTCTGCGCGGACAAGTTGCGGTCGGCGCGAAGAATCTCGTCAAGCAGTTCAAAGCGTTCACGGCTGTGAAGAATGTGAGCCTTCAGATTCGAAATGGGGAAGTGTACGGACTTCTCGGAGCAAATGGGGCGGGTAAGACAACAACCATCCGGATGCTCTGTGGGTTGCTGGACCCGACAAGCGGAACCATGGAGTTGGGTGGTACGGGCGGCAATCTGAAGACAGAAGCTGTCCGCAACCGCATCGGTTACATGTCGCAGAAATTCTCTCTGTATGAAGACCTGACGATTCGGGAAAACCTCGATTTCTTTTCGGGCGTCTATGGCGTGCCCGACCAGGACCGCGAAGAAAAGATTAAATGGGTGCTTTCCTTTTCGGGTCTCGAAGGAAAAGAGAATCAGATTACGGGGAGCCTGCCGGGAGGGTGGAAGCAGCGCGTGGCCTTCGGCGCCGCAATTATGCACGAACCGGACATCCTCTTTCTGGATGAACCGACTTCGGGCGTCGATCCTCTGGCACGGCGCGCGTTCTGGACCATGATCAATCGTCTGGCCGACGGCGGTGCAGCGATCCTCGTGACCACCCACTATCTGGAGGAAGCGGAACAGTGCAACAGTCTTGGAATGATGGTCGCGGGAGAGCTTGTCGCTGAGGGCACACCCAGCGGCATTAGAAGTCAGCAATCCGGACACATAGTGGAGCTCATCGTCGACCAGCCCCAACGCGCCGCCGACCTGCTCAGGAGCAAGACAGAAAGCTGGCGAGTGTCCCTGTTCGGCGAACGCCTGCATCTGATCACCGACGGAGACCCATCTGCCGCCATCAGGGAAACCACAAAGCGGCTCGAAGAGAACGGGCTCCACGTGACCAGCGGGAGGGAAATCCCCCTGTCGCTCGAAGATGTGTTTATCTCCATCGTGGAAACAGCGCGCACTCAGGGTAAGGCAGCCACCGATGACTAAGGAGGGGCTCGCGTGAGGCGTATCGTTGCGCAGGCGCGCAAAGAGTTGACCCAGATTGTTCGCGACTGGCGTACCCTGGCTCTCGCCCTTGCCCTTCCCACCTTCCTGCTTGTCCTGATGAGCTCGGCGCTCTCGCTCACAGTGAACGAACTTCCGATTGTCGTACAGGATTTTGATGGTTCACCGGCATCCCGTGATTTTATCGACGCTTTCCGGGCTTCGATAACTCTGAAGGTGGTCCCATGGCCGATCGATAGAACCGCCGAAGGGGCCCTTGCCTCCAATGCCGCGCGAGCCGTGCTGATCATCCCCCCGCACTTTGGCCGCGACATAGCGCGCGGCATTAACGCGCCAGTCCAATTGCTGGTGGACGCATCGGATGCAAATACAGCGAAGCTAGTTACAGCTTATGCCGGCCAGATTTCAATCTCGTACAACCAGCGGGGCAGTGGAACGCAAGCAGGCCCCATACAGACCGCCATCCGGCTCTGGTTCAATCCCGGACTCTCTTCGGAGAAGTTCTTCGGCCCAGGAATATTCGTGCTTGGCCTCTCCATGTTCCCGCCTCTGCTGGCTGCGCTCGCCATGGCGAAAGAGGGCGAGTTAAAAACGATTCTGCAGGTTTACGTCTCGAGCATTCCCGCGCACGAGTTCCTGCTGGGGAAAATTATTGCGTTCATGGTCGTTGCATTCGGCGAGTGTCTCATCATGTCCTTGCTTTTGTTTACCTATTTCAGCCTGAGCTTTGCCGGCGATCCTACGCCCGCCCTGGTGGCTACCCTCCTCTATTTCTTTTGCGTGGCGGCGTTTGGAACCATGGTCGGTGCGGTCATCCCCAACCAGGCAGCGGCATTGCAGGCTGTGGCGTTCGGCGGATTTCTGCTCGTCTATTTGTTTTCAGGCCTGATCTTTCCGGTTCAAAACATACCGGCCGCGCTCCGTTGGATTTCGGATCTTGTCTGGGGCCGGTACTACATCGAGATTGTGCGCGACGCGCTCCTGCAAGGCGGGGGATGGCCCGCCATGTGGTACAGGGTTCTTATCATCGGAGCGATTGGAGCCACCTTCTATAGCCTGGCCTGGCTCGGCATGAGACGGATGCAGGTGAAGGCATAAATCATGAGAAAGCTTCTTGATCGCCTCATCAATTATCGTCTGCGCGCACTTATCAGGAAGGAGTTTGCTCAGACTCGCCATGACCGCAAACTCATGTTTACTCTAATCGTGTTGCCCGTCGTGCAGTTGACTCTGGTGGGGTTTGCCCTGAGCGCGGCAGTAACGAACGTCAGTCTTGCTGTCGTCGACGATAGCCGGTCACCCGAGAGCCGGGAGCTGATTGCGACGCTGACCGAGAGCAAGAGTTTCCGCCTCGCGGGCTATTATTCGTCGGCCGATCAACTTGGAGATGCAGTCAGCAGAGGCAAAGCCGATGCCGGAATGGTCGTTCCTTACGACTATGCGCGGGATCTGGTTCGGGACCGCCATACGACGATTCAGTTCCTGCTGAACGCTACGAATGCAAACACCGCGACGATTAGCCGCGGATATGCGGAAAGCATCATTCAGAGATTCAATACAGGACTGGAAGCCGAGGGAGTTCATGTCCGCGTCCAGCCAACTGATGGATCAAACTTAGCCCGCCGCGGTTGGGCGCAGCTTGAGCCGGCGTTCCTTTACAATCCCGGTCTGGTCGATTCGTGGTTTATCGTCACCGGCGTGCTCGGATTGCTGTTGATCCTGGATAGTTCCCTCATTTGCGCCGCGGCCATGGTTCGCGAGCGGGAAGCCGGGACGCTCGAACAACTGCTCATATCCCCGGCCGGCACATCGGAGATCATCATTGCCAAGATCACACCATTGTTTTTGCTGCTATTCCTGATGATGTTCCTGGCCCTGGGCGTGCTCAAATTTGTATTCGGGGTTCCGTTCCACGGCAACCTCCTTCTGCTGCTCGCCGGTGGCGCGTTGTGCATCTTGTCTGGCATCAGCATAGGTACCGTGGTCTCCACCTTCAGCAAGTCGGCTCAACAAGCACAGCTAACGACTTTTTTCGTCAATCCTCCGCTGTCAGCGTTGTCTGGAGCGCTCAATCCGGTTGAGGCAATGCCGAAATGGTTGCAGCCTTTCACGGTTCTGAACCCAATTCACCATTTCGCAACTATCGCTCGTGGAAGCACGCTTAAGGGCAGCGGTTTCATGGACCTTTGGCCGAACTTCCTTGGCTTGCTCATTATCACGCTGGTGCTCGGCTCGCTCAGCGTCTGGCGATTCCGAAAGCAGCTCAGTTAGGGACGGGGCACCTGAGATATGAATCATCGAAAGACAAAGACCACGCCAATTCGCCGGATCGGGGGAACTGCCGCGATTCTTTGCATAGGGACCCTCCTCATCGCATCGCTGCCGGGCCAATCGCAGAGTACGCAGGCAAGTCCGCTCCCCCTTTCCGGGCGCTCTGGACAGACCGGGTCAGTGACCGCAGTGGAATCTCCCATTGCAGGAACGACAACCAGCGTAGATACGATAAACCCTTCAGTTCAGGTTCAGGGACCATATACCGGCGGCGCTTCGAGCACGGCCACGATGCCGTTTTCGGGGAAGCTCTCTCTCCGCGAAGCCATCGCGCGAGGACTCGACTATAACCTTGGCGCGGTGGGCCAGAGCAACGCTGTACGTCAGGCTCAAGGGCAGAGTCAGGTTGCGCGAAGCGCCCTGCTTGTCAATGTGAGCGGCTACCTGGCCGAAACAATACAGCAAATCAGCCTCGGGGCGGAGGGGCTGCGCCTCATAATTCCGGGCTTTACCATCCCACCGACCATAGGACCTTTTAACAACATCGATTTGCGCGGCAGCCTTTCTCAGTCAATCGTCGATCTGACCGCGTGGAACAACTATCGGTCGTCCAGAGAGCTTTTTCGCGCCAGCCAGTTTGCCGCGCGGGATGCACGAGAGTTGGTCGTTCTTGCAGTGTGCGGTGCTTATCTGCAAGTGATTGCAACAAGAGAAAGGGTTAAGTCCGCGCACGCACAACTCGAGACAGCTACTGCTCTTTTTCAGCAGACGCAGCAAAAGCGAAGTGTTGGATTGGTGCCCCAAATAGACGTCGACCGGAGCGAAGTCGAACAGCTTACGCAGCAGCAACGAGTCATCTCGCTTGAGAACGAAGTGGCCAAGCAGAAAATCATTTTGGCCCGCATCACTGGGTTACCTCCAGGCGACGAATACGATCTTACCGACGAGGTACCCTTTTCGGCTGCGCCTGATCTTAGCTTCGATGACGCACTCAAGCAGGCGTTTGAGCATCGTGCAGATATTATGGCCGCGCAGGCACAAATTCGCGCCGCCGAACACACACTTGCCGCTGCTCGTGATGAGCGACTGCCTTCGCTTTCAGTAAGTGGCAACTACGGAGCAATCGGAACAAACCCTTCCCAGGCCCATACGACGTTTCTTGGAGCCGCCACTCTCAATGTTCCGATTTGGCTGGGAGGCCGCACAGAGGGAGAAATCACGCAGGCAAAGGCTTCTTTGGCCCAGCGGCGAGCGGAACTCGAAGACACCAGAAGCCAGGTGGAAAGCGACGTCCGCAACGCCTACCTCGACCTCAGGGCTGCAACAAGCCAGGCAGAAGTGGCTCAGAGGAACCTCCAGGTGACAAGAGAAACGTTGGACCTGACGCGACAGCGCTTCGATGCCGGTGTGACCGACAATGTGGAGGTTGTGCAGGCCCAGGAGTCCTTAACCTCTGCTGAGCTTGACGTGATCAACAGCGTATTCGCCCACAACGTGGCAAAGCTCAGCTTAGCGCGATCGGTCGCGAGCGCGGCCGATAGCCTGCAGCAGTTCCTGAGTCTCCAATGATGGGCTCTCTGCTGCGTTTCTGCCTGTGATCTTGCGCCGAGGCCCCTTTCGTAGTCCTTGCTGCGCCACCTCTGCAGCACGCGGAACCCGGAAATGGCCTGCCTGATTCCAGGAATCGGTCAGTTTGTCGCTGCAAGCCGGCATCCAGCCATTTCCGTCCTGCTGACTGCGATGAATGAGGCATCGGAGGCCGTGACCCCCTTTCGAGCGCGGTAGAGGTCATAGGTGTCTTTGCGGCTATCTCTGGCGCGGAATCAAAGAGATGCGTTGCATCTGAATGTGACTTGGTAGAGTTTTGGTAGCAAGAACTGCTCCAGCTATGGAGCATCCAACGCCGTGATTCCGCTGTAAGTTGCTGAAAGGATGGTAGGCACGAGGAGACTCGAACTCCTGACCTCTACCGTGTCAAAGCGAAATCGGGTTGTAACCCATTGATTCTAGGAGCACCGGTGGCACCGAAAAGCACCCTAGAGCACTCCTAAACCACCCTCAGCACCCTCGTCAGCACCCTCGAAATTCGGTGCCTGACCTCTACCGTTCCTGGGTAGAAATAGGGTAGAGGTCAAGGGTACCAATTCTCGCCTGCTCTCCATTTCCAACGTCCCACCCGGCTTCCCGCCTGCTAGCATCTGCCTGTGAACCCGAGCGAAAAAATGAAGAAACTCACCGCCCTTGCCGAGAGTCTGAACGGCGTCCCACTATCCGTGATGTCTCCGGAAGAGCGAATCGTATGGGTGAAGGGGCACGGCCTCCTCTTTGACTTGGACTGGCCCTCGAACCACATCAACTACAAGATGTGTGAGCGCGCCATGCAGGAATTGGTTCCACAGTACGAGGGCCACCAAAGCTGGCGCGATTACCAACGGCAATGGGCCGCAGAGGATCAGAAGTAGCACTCCGCACGCCCCGCAACACCCCGCACCGCGCTGCTTGACGCATCTTCCAACCCGTGATCTAATTTAAACTCCCCGATTTTCCTTGACACCCATCCCCCAAAACATTTAGTCTTGAATTACACACCACATCATCAGGAGACCACTGGACGCAGAATTTAGCGGACAAGCTCCCGGCTCTGACCCTCTCCCGAGGGTGCCTCAAGAGCGAACCATCCCAAAGGAAAATGCACGTGTGCAGACTGCCTCCTTCGGTAGTTGCACACGTGCGCACGAGGATCGGTTTTGACTCAGTGGGCACTCGCACGTCCTGGCAAAGGTCTGGGGCAATATCCAAAGTTTCCAAGTGAGTTTGTTGCAGAGAAGGGGCCGAAGTGGAGGAATCCACCCGCGCCCGGTCCCATTCATGCACTCAGCTTGAGCAAGCAACTGCCCCATGCCCACACGCTGCGTGAGTTCGACGAAACACGGTCGGACCAGTGGCGGGGCGTCTGGGGCACGGAAGAGGAGCAGGCGGCCCTACGGTACCGCTGCGCGTTGCCGGTGACCGTTGTGGAGCGAATCCCAGATCAGCCATTCACGCTGCATGCGAAAGAGGGTGAGAGGGGCAGCCAGGAAACGGCGGACGCACAGACCGGAGCGGATGACCGACACTACTGGGGCAAAGACCATGCGCCCAAAACCATCACCACAACCCACCAGGGATGGTTGCAGGGCACACTTAGCGACGATCAACTCTGCCAGGTGATATCGGAGTACGCCACCTTTCACCTCCGGGCAAAGTGGCCACGGCTGGGTGACGACATTCCCGACGTGGTGCAGCTATCCACGCTGAAGCTCTTCCATAAGTTGAAAGCCAGTCCTAACTACAGACTCACTCAGACGCTCATCATTGTAAGAGCAGGACGCGACGCGGAGGAATGGCGGGAGCATGTCCACTTCGATTATGAAACCAAACCTCCAACCGAGAGCGAGGATGGGAGCGAGACTGTAGTGGATGAAGATGAAGTGATTCCGACCCGTGACGCGGCAGACGGTGCGCCATCCCGTCCCGACCATGACCGACGCCTCCTGCGCAAGCTGATCACACAGCTACCCGAACATCAGCGAGTCGTAATCGAGATGCGCTGGGCAGGAAGTGATGACAAGGCAATAGCGACGGCGCTGGGATGCAGTCCCCGGTACGTCCGAACATTGGGGCAGAAAGCGGAAGCCGCGATGAAAGGAGCAATCGCAGAGTGAAAGCCGCAATGAGTCAAGATGACCTTCGGGGGCCTTATCAGCATGTGTTATCGGTCACGTGCCCACGTTGCAAGGCCAACCCCGGCGAGCCTTGCATGGGCCGAAATGGTCTGCCCAAAAAGACCCCGCACCCCCGCCGCGAAAATAATTTTCAGAGTTGTTCCAAAAAACCCGTTTTGTCCCGGCTTACTATAACGACCGCCATTAAGAATTTTGACGGTTGGGGGGGATAGGGGGGGCTGCTATCGAACAGACTCTGCCGCTAAAACAGCGAGCGGGACGAACGAGCGATAGCGAGTGAGTGCGAGCGAAGATGGTGGATGACGCGGCGCAAACCCCAAGTGATTAATTCTGAAGGCCACACCCTGCTCAGAAACCACACTCGAAGAATATTTCACTTTGAGTTCCAAAAATCCCGTTTTGTCCCGGCTTATAGAAGAGAGAGGAGGAACGCATAAATGACAAAGCAACATCGTGAGTGGTGCGAACGCGCCTATGCGCTCATCTCTTCACAGACGCCAGACTTGACTATGGAGCAAATCCAGAACCCGGACCCGAACAAAGATGAGGATGCAGCGATGCTTTTCATTCTCATGGCTCTGCTCACTCCCTCGGAGATTCAGACATCCGCCGTACAGCGCAAGGCGGTCAAGCTCGCTGAGAGCCTGGCCGATATGATCCTTCGCGGTTTCCGGTCGGAACTGGCCGGGTACGTCTATGGTGACGTGCCAAGCAATTTCCCACAGACTTTCTGGTTTATCTGTCATCTCGCGGGAGTCGAGTTAACGTTGCGCCGAATGTTGAAAGAAGAGAGAGATGAAATCCCTCAGTGAGATCGAGCTAGAGATCCCCGATTTGCAGCGCCAGCGTGAGCACCTCGTCATCGAGCACTCCTGCACCGATGGTGTCGAGCGCGAAACCGCGTGGAAGGAACTAAAGAGCGTTGACCGCCGTCTGGCCAGGCTCTCCAGGCAGCGTACCGAACTACGCGCCCAGCGCCACGCCAGTGGGTTTGGCTGGCTGGGAGACTACAGCAGAGGGTAGTTGCACACGTGCCACACAAAGATTGAGTTTTGCTCGTCGCTCAACCACTGCGCGGGGCGAACCTGTCATGGGTGTTCGTCCCGCATCTTTTCCAAGTTCGCGGCTGCCTCACAGCAACGTGCATGATGGATTAACGGCCATCACGTCACGTGCCGCATTCGGGGTAGTCAGTCACAGGGACTGGTTGCCCCACTTTTGTTTTGAGCTTGCGGTGATTCTTCCAGGCTTCACCGCAACTTGGCCCGTCCCCGCTTCTTGGTCGATAGCCGGAACGGGCCAATGAATGTCTGCGCGTCGTACCGTCACCGCTTTGCGGCGGTGCTAACTAGCGACGTGCCGATTGGCCGATGCTATCGGCTGGGGCAAGGTGGGAGTTGCAAACCACCCGCATCACTGCGCGGGCACGCGTGGTACTCCAGCGCATCGGCCACTAAAGATCATCATTTGAGTTCCAGCCGTCGTCCCAACGGCTGACGCGGTGGCGCGGGCATGGCATCGGAAGATGATTCCGGGCAGGGTCTTCTCTTTCACCCGGTTGGCAACACCCGCCGCTGCGAGTTATCACCACCAAATTGCACACGTGCAACAGAAATGAGTAGCTATGGCATTCGCGCTGAAACAAACGACGCCACCGTCCAGTGAGCCAGTGAGCTTGTCGGACATGAAGCTCCACCTACGGGTGGACATTGACGATGATGACTCGCTCATCCAGGCGCTGATAAGTGCGGCACGGGAACGCGCAGAGGACTTCACTGGCCGTTGCTTCGTTCCACAGACTTGGACCTTCGGACTGGATCGCTTCCCTGGCTATCACCACATCAGCGCCGCGCCGTCTCGTGCAGACCATGACCGTATCGGCTGGGATGGCATGGCCCAGTGGAACCGCAGTCAGACGATCACCATCCCGCGTTCACCGCTCATTGCGGTCACCGGCATCACCTACAGCGATCAAGGTACCGGCGAGTCGATCACGCTTGACCCCAGCACCTATGAGATAGACAACCTGTCGGAACCGGGACGGCTGAAACCCGTGTACGGTGCGAACTGGCCCGTCGCACTGTCTGATATGAACAGCGTGCTGATTCAGTTCACAGCCGGATACACGGGCACCATCCCCGCAACGATCATTGCAGCAATCAAGCTGACGTGCGGCGCGCTCTATAACAACCGTGAGTCGTTTGTGGTTGGGCAGGGCAACGCAGTGGAACTTCCATATGCGGCTGAGGCTTTGCTGACACCGTACCGCGTGCTGCCGTTCGGCTACTTCGGTGGAGGATAGATGGCGAACCCTCTCTCACCCCAAGCGGGCAGGCTACGGCACAGGATCACGATCCAAGCTCCGGCTGCACCATCGAACCCATTCGTACCCGGCACCGCAACGCCGACCACAGTAGCGACACTGTGGGCGTGCATCCGTCCGCTCACGTCGTCTGAAGTCTTTCAGGCAACGCAGGTGTCAATGAAGCTGTCGCACCGCATAACGATTCGCTATCCCGGAGCAAGCGTCGTGCTCAAACCCGGCTATTTGATCCTGTTCGGGACGCGGGTGTTCAAGCTGGCGGAGGGATTCATCAACACTGAGGAGCGGAACATCACGGTTGATCTTCTCGCCTATGAGATTGATCCCACAGAGTAGCTGCTAACTCCAGTGCAATCAACACGAGTCGAGCTAACTACTGATGGTAGGGGGCATGACGTTCGGAGGGTGAGCACCAGCCGGGACCAACAGGCCAGGTGAATTTTCACGCAATCCAAAACGTAATCGACCACCCACCGTTGATTCTCGACGGTTTACGCATCGTTCTGCTCATTTCAAAGAAGTTACAGGTTGAGGGGATACTTTCATGGTATCAACAAAACGACCGAAAAGCAAGGCAAAACCGCCGATTTCCGCCCCAAAGGTACCCAAGGGCCTATCTGCGGTCGCCCAGCGGGAATGGGAGCGCATCGTCACGGTTCTCGCCGCGACGGACCGGCTCCCCGACGTTGATCCTGCCCTTTTGAACTCGTACATCACGAGCTTCGCCAAGTGGCAAGCGGCAGAGAAGATGCTGAAGCGGCAGGGACTCGTCGTCCGCGAGACGATGCGAGACCGTCACGGCGCTCCGGTCGGTGAGAAGTCCGTAGCAAACCCCTACGTCAAGATCAGCCGCGATAACCAACTAATCTGCGTCCGCCTGACAAGGCAGATGGGTCTGACTGCGCAGAGGAAGCCCGCGAAGAGTGAATCGACCCTCGAAGCGCTGTACACGCGTGCCTGGGAATTGCATGGGCAACAGGGCGACCTGCTAGCGCAGCGTGACGAGCTATGGAAAATGCTCGGGCGCAACCCCTGGGATGAGGGTGACCCCGAGGAATGGACCGCACTCGAAGCAGAGTATCTGAAAGTCGAAGCGCAGATCGCTGCGCACGGAAAAGGAATTGGTAACAATGTCGATTACGAATCGAATTAAGAGCGCCGTCGCCGCGTTCCGCAGTAGTGGCATCCTCGAAAGTCCAAGTACTCCCCTCTCCGGCCCTGCCTGGTGGCAGCTAATCGACGGGCAGAGGAATAGCGAAGCGGGCGTGCGTGTGTCGCCAGGGAACTCCCTCGAATGCGCCGCGTTCCATGGTTGCTGCCGCGTTCTGGCTAACACCACTGCGCAGCTACCCTTCCGGCTTTACCGCCAGGATAAAACGAACCCGATGCACCGCCAGGAAATCCGCGACCATCCGGTTGCGCAACTGATCGGCACGGCTCCGAACCCGGACGCCACTCCGATCTCGTTCTACTCGACTCTGGTTTTGCTCATGCTCCTGTGGGGCAACGGCTTTGCCGAGATCCAGCGCAATCCCGTAACTCAGCAACCACTGGCTATGTGGATTCGCGCCTCCCATCTCACTGACGTTCACCGTGATGATGGGGGCTTGCTCTACTACACCACGCGCGACACTCCCGACTCGAAACAGCGGACGGTGAAAGCGGATGACATGATCCACTGCGCCGGTCTCTCCCTTGACGGCATCGTGGGGCTACCCACTGTGAAGATGCTGCGCCAGGAGATTGGCCAAGCCATGGCCCAGACCATTTATGGTTCCCGCTACTATGCGTCCAGTGGAGTGCCTTCGGTTGCGATCACGTATCCGGGCACGATGAAACCTGAGCAGAAGACAGAGCTACGCCATGCGTGGAACGCACTATTCACGGGCGGGAACACACACCAGGCTGCAATCTTAGATCAGGGGCAGAGTGTCGAAGTACTCACTGCAAAGCCAATCGACGGGCAACTCGTCGAAGCCGCTAAGCTGTCTGCCGAAAAGTTGTGCTGGAGTTTGGGAGTGCCTCCTTCGATCCTTGGATTGAATGACCGTGCGCCCCGTGCCAGCGCAGAGCAACAGGACGCGAACTTTCTTAAGTACGGTCTCGGTCCTATCCTGGCCCGGATTGAGCAGCCAATGACGGCTAAGTTGGCTCCGACCGCTTCCTACATCATCCGTGCGGATACCCGGAGTCTTCTAAGATCCAGCATCACAGACCGCGCCACTTACTACACCCAAATGCGGAATGCCGGTATCTTATCGGCCAATGAGTGCCGCGCGATGGAAGATTTGCCAAGCATCCCCGATGGCGACCGCTATCTCGAACCGGCCAATATGAACGAAGTGGGAGCCGCGTCCAACAAAGAAGAACTCGACGAAGAGTTAGACGATTCCCAGGACGGCATCGAAGCCTAATCCCAAGTGTGGGGGCAGTGGAAAGTTGCTCCCTTGTTTTGCAAAACAGAAAGGCAATACCAAATGACTGAACAGATTAAAGCTATGCGCGAGGCGAGAGCGAAACTTGTCGCGGACGCGCAGGCACTTATCCCGAAGGGCACCACGCCCATGACGGCGGAAGTTCGGACCAAGTTTAACCGCATGATGACTGACGCGGAAGAGTCGCTGCGGACCATACAGGGCATGGAATCAATCGAACGTGAAACCCGCGCGGCCAATGCTCGCGGAGCGTTCAATTCCAAGCCTGGTGTGAACACTGAGAACCGCGAAGCTCTGCGGAACTGGGCACGCTACGGAACTCCAATGGAGAACCGCGCGGCCATCTCTACCGGCAGTACCTCTGGCGTTGCTGTGATCAATCAGGATATGTTCCCTGAAGTGGTCCAGGCGCAGAAGAGCTACGCGGGCGTGGCTAACATCGTTCGCCAGTGGCACACTGACACGGGGATGCCTGCGAAAACTCCTTTCGTGAATGACACTGGCAACGTAGCGGCGGACATCACCGATGGGTCTGCGTCCAGTGAGCTTGAACCGCCCATCACTTCGACTATCTCGAACGTCGATGAATTCGACTCGGGCTATTCGCTGGTGACCGTGGCCGAACTGGAAGATGCGGATTACGATATCGAGGCGTTACTTAGAGACCTTCTGCTTCGGAGGATCTATCGCGGACTGGCTGCCAAGCTGGTCGCTGGGAGTACCAACATCACCAGCGTGATCACGTCGGCAACCAATGCGCCCGCGTCGTCCGCAGCTACCACGGTAGTGTGGAGCGACCTGACGAACCTGATTGAACAGTTGGACCCTTCGTATCTGCCTGGCGCGAAGTTCGTCATGAACCAAAGTACCAAGATGGCGCTGGCTGCGATGACCGATTCGCTCGGTCGCCCGCTGTTCACCGCGTCTGCGGGTTCGGAACAGTTCGACAGCATCCTGGGCTATCCGATTCAGCTTTCTGTGGCTCACCCGAACATGGGTAGTGGCGTGGTAGGTAGTATCCAATTCGGCAACTGGGAATCCGGTTACTGCCTGCGCAGTGTGTCGGACATTCACCTGTTCCGGCTGACTGAGCGCTTCCTGCCTGACTACGGAAGCTATGCCTTCCTGGCAAAAGCGCGCTATGGCGGGTTTGCCCTGAGCGCTGGGGTTCCGCCCGTGTACAACCTTGTCAATCACGCATAAGTTAGTGCGGTCGTGACCGCCTAAGTAGAAAACCCCTGCTCTTCTATTCCTTGACGTTGGGTCCAAGGATAGGTGGGCAGGGGTCTTTCTTTGCGCCTAACGCGCAACACTCTTGGAGAAAAATGAACAACGAAAGCTCACTTTTGAACGAGGCTCAGGTCGCAAAGCGTCTGGGCGTTAGTATGCCCACCTTGCGCTCATGGCGCTGCCGTGGAATCGGCCCCGTGTACGTCAAACTGGGGGATGGCAAGAAAGCCCCTGTGCGGTATCACCAAAGCGACCTTGAGCAGTTCATAGCTCAGGGCAGACACGTCGCGGGGACGATATGAACAGCAACGAAAAGCAGACGCGTCGTTTCCTCAGTCCCGAAGATGCAGCCGAGTATCTGGGTGGCCTCCACAGTCGCACAGTGACCCGCTGGGCGCGCCAGGGCTATCTGCCTGCGTATCCCATCGGCGAGGGCAAGCGACGGCTCTGGCGGTTCCTGGAGAGCGATCTTGAGCAGTGGATGCGCGCCCGATGCACTGGGCAGAATTCCCTTGATATTCGAGGGGCAGCCGCTACACTCGTTCCAGCCACCGATGCTCCGACCAAAGGATGATTCCAATGATCGGAACACCGCGTTTTCAGCATGGAAGTCTCATCCGCGTGAAGAACAAAAGCACAGACGACACCTGGTTCCTCCGCTTCTATGAAGAGGTTGGAGAAAAGCGGGTCTATCGGAAACAGCGCATCGGCACGGTGAGAGAGTTTCCACTTCGCCGTGACGCTGAGAAAGCTGTGCTCAGTCTCCGCGCCAACATCAACTCGGAGGTTCGTTCCCCGGCAACGGTGAGCGAACTCCTGGCCCACTACACGAAGCACGAATTGACCACCGAACGGAAGGCATTCTCTACGGTCGAAGTGAACAAGAATTTCCTCAAGCTGTACGTCACTCCGACCTGGGGCAGCATGAAGCTATCGGCGGTGCATACCGTTGCTGTAGAGCAGTGGCTTTCCAAATTGCCGAAGTCACCGGCAACGCGGACAAAGATCAAAGCTGTTTTCTCCGCGCTGTTCTCACATGCAATCCGGCACGAGTGGGTTTCGAGCAACCCCATCCGTGCGGTGCGCTGTTCGGCAAAGCGGGTCCGTGAAAAAGACGTTCTCGAACCTGCGGAGTTCGCCGCGCTACTCGCACAGTTGACCGTGCGGGATAGAGCGATGGTGATGCTTGCGGGCAGTACAGGGCTGAGGCGGTCTGAGTTCATCGGCCTGCGATGGAGCGACATCAACTCCGAGACGATGGAGATTGCCGTCACGAAGTCGTGTTTCCGTAATCGCATCGGCGACACCAAAACCGAAGCGAGTCACAGACCCGTTCCGCTCCATCCCACTGTGTTGGGGTCTCTCCTCCAATGGCGCGCGGTTTCGCACTATCAGGCGGACACGGATTTTCTGTTTCCGTCAGATCGGCTCAAGGGTGCAAAGCCCCTGTCCCCGGATACGCTCTTGCGGAAGATCATCCGCCCCGCTCTGGCGAAAGCTGAAGTCAAGGGCAAGGTGATCGGTTGGCATTCCTTCCGTCACTCACTGGCGACGAACCTGCGTAGCCTGGGTGTTGATGTGAAGGTCGCGCAAGAGTTGCTAAGGCACGCGAACAGTCGCACCACACTGGACATTTACACGCACGCTGTTTCGGCTCGGAAGCACGAAGCTACCGGCAGGATTATCGAACTGCTCCTGCCCCAAAACAACAAGGATGCGGAGTCTCAGCACCCTTCAGCACCCTTGGAACTTCAGGCCATCTCCGCATGACGTTCCAAGTTGCTTGTTTTTAGGAAGATATGGTAGGCACGAGGAGACTCGAACTCCTGACCTCTACCGTGTCAAGGTAGCGCTCTAACCAACTGAGCTACGCGCCTACGCGAGGCGGAATGGCCTTTTTGTCATGATAGCAGGGATGGAGGGTGCGCCGGCACGCGAGCAAGGTGATCCACTGCCGGCGGGACGGGTGACGGCGATCCCACTGCGCGCCAACGGCGGAGCCCGACGAGGGGATGGCGTTTCGGCGTGGGAAATCCGGAGCCGCTGCGATACTATGAATCCTTCCCAAACAGCGTCGGCGGCAGGCGAGTACGCGGGCCCGCGCGGCGAATGATCCGATGAACGATCTTCGAGCGACTCCCAATCTGCTGACGTTTCTCCGGCTGTGTATCGTGCCGTTCCTGGTGCTGGCGGTCCTGGACGGGCGATTCCAGGTGGCATTCGGGCTCTTTGTGTTCGCCGGAGTGACGGACGCGCTGGATGGGCTGCTGGCGCGGTGGCTCCATCAGCGGACTTTGCTGGGACAGTACCTCGATCCGGTGGTGGACAAGCTGCTGCTGAGCACGCTGTTTCTGGTCCTGCATCATGAAGCGCTGATCTCGCGACGGGTGACGGTACTCGTGTTTGCGCGCGATCTTGGGATCATGGTGGTTGCGGCGATTCTGTTCGCGACGACTTCAATTCGCAACTTCAAGCCAAGCTTGTTGGGAAAGGGAAACACGGTAGCGCAGATTCTCGCCCTGGCGGCCGTGATGCTGGCGCAGTTCTACCCGGCGCCGTGGGTTCTTCACCTGCGCGCCTGGGCTCTAACGACCACGGTTGTTCTGACTTTGCTTTCCGGCTTCCATTACGCGTGGCGCGTCGTCCGGCAGATCGGATCGCCTGGCGTCGCGAAGGCATCGTGATGCGCCGGCGCGACGCACGCTTGAGCGCCCGGGATGGCTAAGAGGTGGGAGCGGCCGCCGGTTGCGAGCACCCGAGGCGCTTCGCTTGCGACGAAACCTCGGAGGCGTCGACGCCGCTGCGGCCGGAGAACGAGCGCTGCAGACGGGACAACTCCGGGAAGGCGTAGTGGGTGCAGAGATTCATCTCCCACACGTCGCCGGTGCGGCGGCTGACAGCATAGCGGCGCAGCGTTTCGTCGGGACCGGGGGAGGTGCTCTCGCGAATGACGATGAAGCTGAAGAAGCCCGGAGCGAACGGAGAGCCGAGGTCCATGCTGTTCATCTCGATGTGCGTGTCGGCAAGATCGATGTCGTCGTGATGAGCGACGAGTACCACGATCTGGTGTGCCTGGCGCGGGGTGATCTCATGCTTTGCGGACTGCGCTGCGAGGCCGGTGGCGGCTCCGGCGAGAGCGACGACCAGGCGCAGGGCGAGCGGAAAAAACGGGCGGCGCATACTTCCAGTTTGATGTTTTTTGGCCGCGCGGTGCAATACAACTGACGGCGTATAGTGGGCGGCGAATCCACAAGACGACGCCGCTACAATGAGCGAGTGAATCGCGATGCATATTTCGACGAAGCGGCGCTGCGTTTCCTGCGCGGGTTGAAACGCAACAACCAACGCGAGTGGTTCGAAGCACGGCGAGGGATCTACGAAGAAAAGCTGAAAGCGCCGATGCTGGCGCTGATCGAGCGGCTGACCGAAGGCATGGCGCATTATGCGCCCGCCCATATGCGCCCGGCAGGGAAGTGCATGTTCCGGATTTATCGCGACACGCGTTTCTCCGCCGACAAGTCGCCGTACAAGACCCACCTGGGCGCGTGGTGGTCGCGCAGCGGTCTGGAGAAGACGTCGGGTGGCGGGTACTACATGCACGTGGGCGCGGCGGAATTTGTGATCGCTGCCGGTGTTTATATGCCGGAGAAGAACCAGCTGCTGGCGATTCGTCGGCGGTTGCTGGAGCGTCATGCGGTGTGGAAGAAGCTGATTGAGGATAAGAAACTGCTGCGCGCTTTTCAGGTGCATGATCCGATAGCGTTGGCGCGAGCGCCGAAAGGATTTCCCGCGGAACATCCGGCGATCGAATGGATCAAGTGGCGGCAGTGGGGCGTGACCGCGCACCTGCCGGCGGAGACGGCGTTGAAGCCGGAAGTGGCGGAGGAGATCGAGAAGCGGTTCCGGCTGGCCGCGCCATTGGTGGATTTTCTGAACGCGCCGCTGGTGAGGGCGGAGCGACCGCGACCGGCGTGGACGGGAGGCAGGCTGCATGGGCGATAACGGATTGCGACTGTGTGCGCGAAGGACTAGACTCCACGCCAGCAGAGGTCGGTGGAGACGAAGGGCTCCGCGAAGCGCGTCATTGGTGGTTTTCAGCGCCTGAGAGGGCGGAAAACCGGTGAAAATCGGGTTTTCCAGAGAAAAACCAAAGAAAACCGCAAAAAACCTGTGGAAACGGGGGTTTTGCCATTGACAAACGCTTTTGAAAGCCGCAAGGTAAACGGCGGCAGGTTCTTTCGGAGCCGCATCAATACTGGCTTTCGCGCAGGTTGGGAGCGAAGTAACTGCGGCGACCTCGAAGAAGAAAAAACAAGGAGGAAGACTCGATGGCAGCAACAATGACGAAAACCGCGCTGGTTCGCCAGCTGGCGGAGAAACTGGAACTCACGAATAAGCAATCGGCGGCGTTTCTCGATTTGCTGGCGGAAACGGCAATCAAGGAAACGAAGAAGAGTGGCGTGTTTGTCATTCCCGGACTGGGCCGTTTGGTGAAGGCGGAGCGGAAGGCGCGCATGGGCCGCAATCCGCAGACGGGCGAGCAGATCAAGATCAAGGCGAAGACGGTCGTGAAGTTCCGCGTCGCGAAGTCGGCGAAGGATTCGATCGCGCCGCCGAAGAAGTAGTATCGGGCTTAGGTACATCCGATTAGTAAAGAGGAAGCGGAGCAATCCGCTTCCTTTTGCTTTGCGGTGAGTGACGATGGTGTGAGCGTCTTTGTAATGTTTTTGTACGAGTGCTTGCGCGCGCGGTCTACAGGCGCACACTGAGGATGGACGCGGCACGAGCGCAGTGGGAAGAGATCTGAATGGGCTTTCGAATCCGCCGGCGACCGGTCCGGTGGAGATGCAATCGTGAACGTGCTGCTGATCTATCCGCGATTTCCCGATACGTACTGGAGTTTTCGATATGCGCTGTCGTTTCAGGGCAAGCGAGCGGCGCAGCCTCCGCTGGGACTGCTTACGGTAGCGGCCCTGATCCCGGCTTCGTGGAACAAGCGGCTCGTCGACACGAACGTCGAGCGCCTGCGTGATCGCGATCTGGCATGGGCCGACGTGGCCTTCATCGGTGGTATGCACGTGCAGGAGCGCGATCTGATCGCGATTGTCCGCCGTTGCCGCGCTCGCGGCCTGCGCACCGTGGTGGGAGGGCCGATCACCAGCAGCCTGCCGCATGCGGCACTGGAGTGCGATCACATGGTGATTGGAGAGGCGGAAGACCTGATCGATGGACTCGCCGCGGATCTGAAGCGCGGGACAGCGCGACCGCTGTATCAGAGTGAGGAGCGGCCCAGCCTCGAACGAAGCCCGCTGCCGGACCTGAGCCTGATCCGCATGCATCGTTACAGTACGATGACGGTGCAGTGCTCGCGGGGGTGTCCCTTCAGCTGCGAGTTCTGCGACATCATCGAAATTTACGGGCGCCGTCCGCGCACAAAGGAACCGGCGCAGGTGTTGGCGGAGCTGGACCAGTTGTTCGACGCAGGCTGGCGCGGTCCCGTGTTCATTGTGGATGACAACTTCATCGGCAACAAGGTGCGGGCGCGCCTGTTGCTGGCTGCGATGCGCGTTTGGCAGAAGGCACACGACTACGCGTTCCGCTTCATCACGGAGGCCTCGATCAACCTGGCGGACGATCCGGCTCTGCTGGAAGCGATGCGAGAGGCGGGATTCAATTCGGTGTTTCTCGGCATTGAGACGCCGGACGAATCGAGCCTGGCGGCGGCCAACAAGCTCCAGAACACGCGCCGCGATCTGCTGGACAACGTGGCGACGATCCAGAGTTACGGGATCGAAGTGATGGGCGGATTCATTCTGGGATTCGACACGGATCGGGAAGACGTTTTCGATCGCATGGTCGAGTTCATTCAGAAGAGCGCAATCCCGATCGCGATGGTGGGGTTGTTGCAGGCGATGCCCGGTACGCAGTTGTTTCGGCGACTGACGCAGGAAGGCCGCATTCTGGACAGCGGCGCAGGGAACAACATGGATTGCCATCTCAACTTTCGACCGCGCATGAATGCGGATCGGTTGATCGAGGGTTATCGCTCGGTGCTGAGACGTATCTACGCGAGCGAAACTTACTACCAGCGAGTGCGAAGTTATCTGAGCCGCTGCCGGCCGCAGTATCGGCCGCACTTCAGCTTCGGGAATGTGCGTGCATTCGTCCTGTCGCTGGTACGGCAGGGGATTCTCGGAAAATCGCGCGCCAGCTACTGGAAATTTGTCGCGACCGCAGCCACGCGTCACCCCAGATCGTTCGGAGCGGCCATGACGATGGCGGTGATGGGATATCACTTCCAGGTCATGACGAAGCGGGTTCTTGCCGGGGCGCTGGATTCGGCGCCGATTTGAACCCGTTCGCC
>Ga0181520_10003842_pt1 | contig 25846 bp, 14 predicted proteins | sample PEATcosm2014_Bin_29_FD_132451 | JGI IMG/M metagenome (GOLD analysis project Ga0181520, IMG submission 132451) | Peatland microbial communities from MTU Mesocosm Facility, Houghton, MI, USA - PEATcosm2014_Bin02_30_metaG | ecosystem: Environmental > Terrestrial > Soil > Wetlands > Peat | place...
AAGTGTTCTGATGGGCATCGATAGCGACGTAACTCATTTTCGGTCCGCCTTTCGGAGAATGGTTTGCTGACGCAATATCATTCGCCAAACGGCGGGCCGTTTCATGTTAGCCCCTCCTTGAACAGCGTCTGGCCCTAACCAAGCGCGTATACCCCCCTCCCTCAGAGGGAGGGGAACGGCGAACGGCAAACGGCGCTTCTGGTGGCGACGGTATCAGAGGAAGTAGAAGCCATGCCCGACACGTCCCATTGCACAGTGCAGTCGTTCCCGACCACCCCAGCCCGCACGGGCCGGATAGTCGGCGTCTGTGTCGCCGCGTTCGCGTTGATGGCGCTCTTGCCTGCGCTGTGCCTGGCCTCCGAGAAGATCACGGCGCTTTCCGACTTCGACCACGGGTTCGGGAGCTGGACCACTGAAGGCACGGCCTTCGGCCTGACCCGCGTGGCCGGCGAACCGTTCGGGCGTCGAGGAGCGGGCGAATTCTTCGCCGATTCGCGCTTCGGTGGCGAGCGGGCGACCGGGGTCTTGCGCAGCCCGGTTTTCAAGTGCCCCGACGAAATTCGCTTCCTCGCCAACGGCTGGGACCTGCGCGACGGCACGGGCGGGCGCAACTGGTACAGGCTCAGGCTTTTGGACGGGACGATCATCGCCCAGAGCCGACCGCCGCTTTGCACCGGCAACTTCGTCGAGATCCGGTGGCAGGGTTGGGCGCACAAGGGACAGGACGTGCGCATGGAAGTGGTGGACAACGCTGCCGACGACAGCTTCGCCTGGCTTGCCATCGACCGGGTCCTGCTGGTGGACATCGGGCCGCTCGTGAACGCCGAGGCGAGCGATCTCTACGCCGTCGGATCGACGCCGGGCGCTTCAATCATGGAAGGCGCGGGGGTGGCGTTCGCGACCTGGGCGGGATCGCCCGTCTACGACAACAAGGAGCACGCCGTCCCCGTCGGCGCGCGGGTGAAGGACCTGTATCTGCTGGGCTGCATCAGCACGCTGGACCAGGGCTGTCCCCCGTGGGGAGCGCACACGGAGTTCACGCGGGACTTCACCCAGCAGCAGATGATCGGCGACCGCGCCGGGGAGCTACGGATCGAATACGCCGACGGGACGAAGACCGTCGTGCCCCTCGTCTTCGGCTTCACGATGTGGTGGGACCTGCCGTGGCGTATGAACCGCGAGCCTATCGCCTCCGACCCCGTGGCCGCGGCGGCTTTCGACGCGTCATGCCGGCTGAAGGAAGTGCTCACCGGCGACGGCGCCTCCAGGTATGTCCTGGCCGTTGCTTGCCGGGACAAGGTGGTCAGCCGCGTCGTGTTCGTCGACTCGCCGGCCAAGGCAGGATGCCCGGCATTCTGGGGGCTGTCGGTCCGCACCGACGCGCCTGCAGCCGGGATGGTGCGGCTGGCGCACCATGCCTACGATGACGCGTGGCTCACCGCACACCGGATTACACCCGAGTTGCTGGCCGAGCACGGGTACGAGGGGCCTCTGAAGCGGTTGAAGAGCGCGATCGGCATGACGGATGCCGATATGCCGGCGAGGGTAGCGCGCGACATCCCGAAAGGCTTCCGCGGCCCGGACTTCCGCGTGACCGGCGGGGTGTTCGGCGACATCCTGACCAACGCGTACTACCACACGGTGCATTCGGCGGCGACGAAGTCTATCCGCAAGGACGGCTACATCTACTGCGCACCGCCGGACATGCCGGACTACAACGCGTACAACTCCATCGGCACCTACCAGGTCATCAGCCGCGGCGCAACCAGCTCGTGGACGCGCGGCTATGAGTACCTGCGGGACCTCGCGGCCTGGGGGTACTCGGACGAGGTGACCCGGGCTATCGACTGGGCCGACACCTGCCTCGACTACTACCCGAAACAATGCCCGCTGCGGATGACGTGGCAGGGGAAGACCATGCCCTGGCCGGCCCACTGGACGACGATGGCCGACCACCCGGAGGGCACCCTCTCGCCGGGGAACAACGAGATACCGGGCGACGAGAACGACGGTCATGCCCTGACGATGATGATGCGGTATGCGCAGTGGCGGGCGCTGGGCCGGGACACAGCGTGGCTCAAACCCCGCTGGGAGCGGGCCGTCACGGCGGCGGAGTGGCTGTGTTTCGTGATGGACTACACGAAGCAGGATGTGCTGTATTGCGAGAGCGAGGGCACCTGCTACGGCGCGGGCTTCGACCCCAAGGCACAGCACCCCTACGACGTGTACCCCCACTATGAGGTCTTCACCAACACTCTCGGCGCCGAGGCCCTGCGGCAGTACGCGGAGATGGCCCGGGCGCTTGGAGACGGCGAGCACGCACGCCGGTGGCTCAGCTACGCCGAGCGCATCGAGACCGCCATGCTGAAACGCTGCACCGAGACCCATCCCGTGTACGGGCAGGTGTGGCGCGTGCATCCGAACAGCATCTGGCCACACTTCGACGAGCGGCTCGCGCCGGTATTCGAGCTGCCGTACCTCAAAGGCTTCGACAAGTCGCGGCTGAGCGAGGACTGGCTCAGGGTGTCACGGAACTCGCTGAAGCTGCAGATCGGCAACCCGCCCGACTACCAGCACGGCCTGGGACTGGGGTACGGTCAGGGCTGGGTGACCCCGACCGCGATGCTACTCGACGAGATGGGCACGGCGCGCCCCTTGCTGGAGAACCTCGCCAGGTACATGTACTTCCCGCGCCACCCGTACCCGTTTACCGGCATCGAGGGGATCGTGGTGAATGAGGACGGAGACTTCCGGGTGCGCAACGGGACCATCGGGATCGACGAGGGGCTGTTCGTCACCCGCGTGTTCCGGGTGATGATGGGCGTCGATGACACTCAGGCGGGAGTGCTGTCGTTAATGCCGCGCCTGCCCGACGGGTTCCCTACGATCTCGGTCGCGCACCACCCGTTCTCGATAGCCACCGGCGCGGGCGAGGTGACGGGCAAGGTCACCTACTTCATGGAGCGGGCCGAGCGCGCGGTGAGCTTCCGCGTGAAGACCGACCGGGCCGTGCCGGCGCTGCGAGTGCGGCTCGGGCCGTTCGCGCGCAAACCCCAGGGCTGGCAGCTTCGGGTGAACGGCGCGATGCAGGACGCCGCGCCCTTCCGCAGCGGCGACTCATGGTGGGTCTGGGCCGACTTCGGGCGGGACACCCGTGGCGGCACCTGCGCGCTGTCGGCGCCATCGTGGGGATCCGGGGCCGGTGTGTGGCCGAGCTCCGTGCCTCGGGGATGAGTCCCGCATGGGATGGGTGTCCCGTCGGCACGCGGGAACCGTTGCGTTCGCCGATTTGTTGCAGCTTTCAATATCGTTCGGACGCTACACGACCGCCCCTTCTCATGCGACGCACTCCCGCTCTCCTCATTCTGTCGCTTGTCGTCTCGCTGGCCGGGTGGCCCGTATCGCAAGCTTGTGTGTGCGGTCAGGCGCAGCTCGGCAAGTCTACCGCCGCCCATTGCACGTGTCCTTGCTGCGCCGGAGGGACTCCATGCAAGGGCGGCTGCCACTGCGCGCACTCGTCGGGCAATGCCCCGGAGCGCACGATCATCGCCGCACCCGCTCCGCCGCAGGTTACTCTAGCCGTCGATGCCGCTCCCAACCTCCGCTACGTCGCCCCTGAGCATGAGACATGGTCGGCTTCCGTTCTAGCCGTCTCGCACAGCCCTCGCGCCGGCGCAGCCCTGCGCCACGGCGACCGATCCCCTCCTCTTGTCTGACCCCAGGTCCCATTGTGACTCCCTGTTTGTAACAGAATTGCTCCAAACCCTTGCTATGTTCTTCAGTTAGCGCGTTCCCCATGTGGTGGAGAGGTTTTTTTCGACAATGCGCGAAATCGTGACCAATGTAGACGGAACACACAGCGGAGAAACACTATGAGATCGCGTCGAGGTGCGATCGAGGTCAAGCACATCATCGAACTGGCGATCCTCATCGCCGTCACCGCCGGCACGTGGTACGTGGTGCACAAGTACAAGGCCGCCGGACAGATGTCCGTCCTCGAGGCCCAGGGCATGGACATGTCGGCGATGAAGCCGCCGGAGGGCACCGTCCCGGTCGCGACCGAGGTGGTGCACCCCGGACCGCTCGAGGGCGCAGTCACGTACTCGGGCACCGTCGTGGCGTTCACTGATGAGGACGTCTTTCCGAGGGTGACCGGGCGCATTGTCAGCCTGCCCGTCTACCCCGGCAATCACGTTCGTCCGGGGCAGCTCGTGGTGCGTCTCGACAGCGCCGAATTGGGCTCCAAGACGCAAGAGGCTCACTACGGCACCCAGAAGGCGCTGCAGGGGGTCACGACCAGCCAGGCCGACTACGCCCAGATGATCGCCGCGTCGCGCCAGAGTCAGGCCGAGGTAGCGGCGGCACGGGGGGCGCTTGATGAGGCCCGCCACGACGTGGATTCCGCCGCCGGAGCGCTTCGGCAGTCGAAGGCCGAGCTGGAGTCCTCTCGCCGGGCCGCCCAGGCCATGCAGCAGGAGCAGAACACGGCGGAGGAGGACAAGTCGGCGGCACAGGCGGACGTGGAGACCGCCGAGGCGGCGCTCCCGGACGCGCAGGCCGGTCTGGCGAGCGCGAAGGCGGACCTCGAGTACTGGGAGACCGAGTATAAGCGCGAGCAGACGCTTTTCAAGCAAGGCGCGATCTCGCAGGAGGAGTTCGATTCCGAGAAGGCCAAGTATGTGGCCTCCAGGTCCGGCGTGGAGCAGGCGAACGCGAAGATCAGCCAGGTTCAAGCGAGCATCAGGTCGGCTCGTGCCAAGGGCCGCAGCGCCGACGCCCGTGTAGCCGCGGCCGGGGCCAGGTACAACCAAGCTCAGTCCGAGATCGCGGTCTCCACCGCGAAGATCGACCAAGCCGGCGCGGCAGTCGCGGCGTCGCAGGAGCGGGTCCGCCAGCGTCAGGCCGACCTCGATCGCAGTCGGTCCGCGCTGTCCGCTGCAGAGGCGGCCGTGCGCTCGGCGGCCTCGAAGGTGCGGGAAGCGTCCGCCGGGGCGGCCCAGGCGGGGCAGGCCTTGACCACCGCCGAGATCGAGCGCGGATACACCGACATCAAGGCCACAGTCAACGGCGTTGTCGGCGCTCGCCTGGTGTCTCCGGGGGTCCTCGTGCAGCCCGGCACGGCCATCCTGCGGATCTCACAGATCGACAGCGTGCGTCTGCAGGCGAATGTCTCGCAGGATGACCTTCGCGGCATCAGCGTCGGCTCGCCGGTGGTTGCCCGCGATGCGGACAAGAAGGTCATTGCGCAGGCGCGCGTGACTTCGGTTTTCCCCGGGGCCGATCCAACCGCCCGCACCTCCATCGTCGAAGCCCTCGTGCCCAACCCCGACTACAAGATGCTGCCCGGCCAGTTCGTCAGCCTGGAGATGGGTACCGGCAAGCAGGAGAACGCGCTGTCGGTGCCGGCGGAGGCCATCGTGCAATCCACAGGCCAGGCGCAGGGCCCGGCCAATGGCGTCGCCTACGGCATCTGGGTGGCTGAGGCAGCGAAAGCCGAGGCGGGCAAGGCGATCTACACCTGCCCGATGCACCCTCAGGTGCGTCAGGATCATCCCGGTAACTGCCCGATCTGTGGGATGACCCTGGTGCCGGAGAAAGCGACCGGCACGAAGACCGCCCACTTCGTCACCGTCACCCCCGGCATCACCGATGGCAAGCGCACGCAGATCGTCAGCGGGCTGAAGGACGGGATGGAAGTGATCGTGCAGGGCCTGCAATACCTGCACGAGGGCGATGCCATCTGGCCGGTAGCATGGGACGCGAATGGGCCCAAGGAGCTTCCGCCGCCCGCGGCCCAGTCGGGGACTCAAGGCAATTCGATGCCGGGGATGAAGATGTAGCGGCCGCACGGCCCGGAGTTCTTCCCCAATGCGTATGGATGGCTCGCCGGGGGGCGGACGGCCTGCCGCCCCTTGCGGGGCTTATGTGTGTCGCTCTCCTGCGGGTTCCACCGGCTTCCGCCGGTGGCAATTAGCGACCGCCCCTTCGGGGCTGACGACAACGGCCGGGTGCTCAGGGTGGCCGGACGCCCTGTAGGAGAGATAGCCGGCACCAGTTGGTTCTGCCCACACGCTGCAGCGGACCTGCCGTTCCTGCCGTTCCTGCCGTTCCTGCCGTTTCTGCCGTTCCTGCCGTTCCTGCCGTTCCTGCCGTTTCTGCCGTTTCTGCCGTCTTTGCCGTTGATTCTGCGTTCAGCGTTTAGCGTTCAGCGTTCATCATTTCCCTCCTCATGGCTGACATCACTAAGCGTCCAATCTACGAGCGTCACACCGGATTGTCCGCGCTCCACATGATTCACAAGTGGAGCATCGAGCATCCGATGATCGTGCTCGCGTTCTATTTTGGGGTCGTTGTGATGGCGATCATCGCCATTACCGGCTTCATGCCCCGGCGATTCATGCCTTATGTGGAAAGCCCGTTGATCGGCGTCGTGACGATGATGCCCGGCCTGTCGGCGGAGGAGATGGAGCTTTACTACTCCAAGCCCATCGAGGAGCAAATGACCAATATCCGCAATGTGCGGTATATCCGGTCAACCTCGCAGGACGGCTTCTCGATTGTCTCTCTCGAGTTCACCTACGGCATCGACATGAAGAAGGCGCTGTTCGACGTTCAGACCCTGATGAACGTCGTGCAGTCCACGCTGCCCGCCGCCTCCGCGAACGTCAAGCCGTCGTGGGTCTTGCCCATCGACCCGCTGAACATCCCGGTCCTGAGCCTGAGCCTGCGCGGTGAGGGCTGGGACCCGGTGAAGCTGCGCGAATTCGCCGACAACACGGTCGTCGCCCGCATCAAACAGGGCGCGGATGACGTGTATTCGGTGGTCCCCTTCGGCGGGTATCGCCGGCAACTTCAGGTCATCTGCGACAAGGAGAAGCTCGCGGCCTACGGGCTGTCGATCACCGACGTCAGCGCCGCCATCGACAAGTACAACGTCAGCCGTCCGGGCGGAACGCTGACCTCGGGCACGAGCGAGAACATCGTGCGCTTCGACACCCGGGCCGTCGATTCGCAGATGGTCGCCAACTACCCGGTCGGCAGTTACGCGGCGCCTGCGGCACCGGATTCGGTCGCGACAGGTCCCGCGCAAAGCCCGCGCATCGTCTATGTGAAAGATGTAGCGCGGGTCGAAGACACGCACTGGGAGCGTCGCAGCGCCTATGATTTCGTCAAGCATGACCCCGGCGCACAGGGAGAGATCGTCCCCTCGCTTGAGGTGGCTGTGCTCCAAAACCCCGAGGCCAGTTCCTGGAAAGTCATCCGGTCCGTCAACAAGGTATTGCGGCAGCTCGAACACGAGAACCCGGGCATCACCTTCGACGTGGCGTACGACAACTCGCACTTCGTCGACATCCTGTTCCACAACATGTTCGAGGAGCTTGGCATCGCGATTCTGCTCTGTGGCATCGCGGTGTTCTTGTTCCTCGGGGAATGGCGCGGAACGCTGATCGCCATGACCACGATCCCGATGTCGTTGGCGATCGCGATCCTGGCCCTCCTGCCGATGGGCATGACGCTCAACAGCGGCACGCTGATCGGTCTTTTGCTGTCGATCGGGCGTCTGGTCGATGACACGATCATCGACATCCATTCCGTCGAACGGCACCTGCGGATGGGCAAAGACCCCAAGACCGCGACGATCGACGGCATCGCCGAGGTGCGCCTGGCCGTCATCGCTTCAACGGTGATGATCCTGCTCGCGCTCTCACCGCTGCTGTTCTGCGGCGGGATCGTCGAGTTAATGTTCCGGGAACTCGTCTGGCCGCTTATGCTCGGCCTTCTGGCCTCGATGCTGGTGTCGTTCACGCTCACCGCCCTCATGTGCGCGAACCTGCTGCGGCCCGAGGCGGCCCGCGCGGCGGAGAAGCGCCTGCTGCTGTGGCGGTGGGTTATCAACCCGTTCCAGAACCTTCTCGACCGCATGGAGCGCGGCTATGCGCGCACCATCGCCTGGATGCTCAAGAATCGCTTCGCCAATCTCACGCGCATCCTCGCCACGGTCGTCATCGGCTTCGGCTTCTACCACTTCATCGGCAGTGAGATGATGCCCCTCGCGGACGTGGGGCAGGCCTACGGCAGCCTGGAGATGTCCTCGGACACTTCGTTCGAGGGCACCGAGCGCGCCGTGCATGCTGTCGAGCAGATCATGCTCAAATACCCCGAGATCCAGCGCGTCTCGACGGAGATCGGCAGCGAGTCGGCGTTCGAGTCGACGGGGACCTACTATACCGGCTACGCCGTACCCGCCGTGAACGCCGCGACGTTTATGATGACGCTGTCGGACATGACGGAGCGCAAGCGCGACATCTGGCAGGTCATCGACGGCGTGCAGGAAGAGGCGATGCGCACGATTCCCGGCATCCGCCGGTTCCAGATCAAGGAGATGGGCTCCGATGTCATGGCCAGTTCCCAGGCCCCGATCGCGCTCATCGTGTATGGCGCCGATCTGAACCTGCTCAGCCGCATGGGGGAGAAGGTCCTCGCCATCGGCAAGCAGCATCATCTCATCCAGGCCGGCACCGACTGGTCGATGGACAAGCCCGACTATGAGGTCAAGGTCAACCCGGCTCGCGCGCAGGAACTGGGCCTCAGCGTCGATGCGATCTCCCAGCAGGCCTACTACGCGCTTCGCGGCGGGCTGACCAACGAATTCTACCGCCTGCCCAACATCCGCCAGAATACCGTACTGGTGCGTTACGAGGCCGACCAGCGCCGGAATGCGGTGGACCTCAGCCACATCTACATCACCGGGCCCGGCGGGCGCAGTGTGCCCCTGGACAGCCTCGCGACCGTGACCTTGCGCCAGTCCCCGTCGCTGGTCACACACGACGGCCTGCGGCGCGTCATCACGATCCTCGGTTACTACCGCCGCAGCGGCAAGCCGTCGATGGACCTGGGGATGGACATCCAGATGCAAGCGATGTCCGACATCAACTTCCCGCCGGGATACGGCATCGAAACCCGTGGCGACATGACGCAGATGATGGACAGCTTCCGCCGTCTGCTGTCAGGGCTGATGCTGGCGGTGGTCTTCATCCTGCTTATCCTGGTCGCCCAGTTCAGAGGGTTCCTGCAGCCGCTGCAAATGATGTTCTCGCTGCCGCTGGAGCTGGCCGGCGTATTCTTCATGCTGTGGCTGACCCATACCAGCTTCTCTACTGTGTCCGTCATGGCTATAATAGTATTGACCGGCATGGACATCACGACGGCGATCCTGCTGGTCGATATGATTATGCGCTACCGTGACCGGGGTATCGAACGCGATGAAGCGGTAATGGACGCTTGCCCTCAGCGCCTGCGGCCCATCTTGATGACATCGGTCATCACGATCCTGGTTATGATCCCCGTGGCCTTTTTCCCCAAGACGGGGATGGACGCATACTCGGCGGTGGGAGTGGTGCTCATCGGCGGGTTGCTGATCGGCACGATTCTGAGCCTGTTCGACATTCCCATCATGCACACGTATGTCGATGACCTGATTAGGATACTGCACCGGACCTTCCTTCGGCGGGACTGGAAGTGGCCGGTAACGGTGCACGAGGAGATCCCGCACGAAAATGAGCCGCCCCCCGATCCGTCCACATAGCGGACCACGTTTCTTAGGCCCGGCGTTCATCATTGCCCTGCTGGGGGCAGCCTACCTGTTGTGGCGGCAATACGCGGGGGGCGCCGTGCCGACGCCGTGGATGCCGAAGATGCCCAACATGCCGATCCTCGAGCGTCATGTCACGCCGTCGAAAGACTCCGGTCATCTGCCTACACCGGACTTCGTCCTGCAGCATATCAAGGACCTGAACTTGCCGGCGAAGACGGCGGAAGGTCTGGAGAACCTCTCCCGGCGGTCCGCACAGGAACTGCAGCCTTTGAAGGCCAAGGTCGATGAAGCGAGCCGCAACTTCTCGAACTACATGGACCGCCAGCGCCAGGGCCAAACCGCAATGGGCGACATTCGACGGCGCATGGACGCCGTAGACGAGGCCGCGAACCGCGCAGACGACATCCTGCGCCAGTTCTGGAGCCAGGCCACCGCCTTCATGTCACCCGAGCAGAAAGCCCGGCTTGAAGACAAGTACCTGAGCGAACGTCGCAAGACGCTGCCGCATACGGAGGACAAGCGAAAATGATGCCACGGTCGCCCGGCTCTGATCCGGCATCGGCGACAGGCCGTCGAACGCCGCACCGGCTTCTCGCGGCGGCAGCGTTTCTCGTCCTTCTGACGCCCGTCCTCTCGTGGGCTGCGGACGCGCCCCTCACCCTGACCGCCGCCGTCGACTACACCCTCAAGAACAACCCGGACCTGCAGGCGGCTCGCCAGGACCCGGCGTCGGCCGCAGCTCGACTGGACGCTGCGCGCGCCGCCGGACGCCTGACGACTTCGGCGAACGGCTTCGCGACGGCAGGCACCGGCAACATGGTCGTAGCCGGAGTGACGCCCGTAATGCCCCAGTACCTGTCCAACCAGTTGGTCGGGCGACAGGCAACGCTGAACGGCACGGTCATGTACCCGCTCTCCACGGGTGGGCGCGTCGGGGCCGACACGCGCCAGAAAGCCCACGAGCTGTCCTCCGCGCAAGACCTCCTGCGCGCTGCAGAGAACGATCTAACCTATACAGTGCGCGTCGCCTATAAGAAGACGGCCCTTGCGCTGATGATCGTGGACATACAGCAGCAGCGCGTAACGGAAACCGAGGAGCGTCTGCGCGTCGACCAGGACAAATACGACGCCGGCAAAGTGCCGCTGGTCACCGTCTTGCGGGACAAGGCCGAGCTGGCTGACGCCCGGCAGGGCCTCACCAACGCCAGGCGCGATGTCGAGATCGCCCTGCTGGACCTCAAGCTCGAGATGGGCGCTCCGCTCGCGACGAACACAACCCTCGCCGACAAGCTGGCCTACGAGCCGTTCACTGAAGACCTCCCCGCGCTGGTCAAGGAGGCCGATGCGAAGCGCCCCGAGATCGCCTCGGCGAAGGCGCTGGTCGCCGCCGCGCAGGACGCGATCTCGTCAGCAGACAGCGCCTACAACCCGCAGCTTGCCCTTGCCGGAATGGGCAATCTCACGCAAAACAGCAATGTCGGGCGCTTCGGAGAGTATCAGGTCGGCCTCATCGCCAGCATCCCCCTGTCCGACGGCGGGCTGCGCTCGGCGCAGGTCAGGGAGGCGCAGGCGAAGGCCGTGCAGGCCCGGCGAGAACTCGACAGTCAGCGCCTGAAAGCGGACCGCGATGTGCGAGTAGCCTACGCCAATCTCAGCGCCGCCGACCAAAACACCCGCGCGAGCATGGAGGCGGTCGCTCAGGCCGAGGAGGAACACCGAGTTGCCAAGCTGCGTTACGACGCCGGCAAAGGTATCCTGCTGGAGGTTCTCGATTCGCTCACCGCGCTGGTCAGAGCCAAAGTGAACTACTCCCAGGCGCTGTACGACTACAGCACCGCGAGAGACGACCTCGACCGCGCGGTCGGGCGCGGGTAAGCAGACACAGGCGCAGAGCGCGCAGCTTTGCGCCCCACCGTATGCTTGTCCGTAATTGGCGACCGACAGCTGGCACTCGCCCTACATGGAAGACGGCCTCAGCGGCAGGAGCATCGTTTTTTACGGATCACGCCAAGCTCTGGGTGTCTTCGGCTCCGCGCTAGCGGGATCGAGACGGGGACCCCAGAGCGGGTGGCTGCCCGGATGGCGCGGGGTCCCCGTCACGGCTTCGTTCCATCCCGCTTCGCGGGCCGGAACGAAGCCACGACACCCCACGCCTTGACCGTTGAAAGTGCCCTATCAAAGACGATGCTCCTGGCCTCAGCGCCAGTCCGTAAGAAACCCCTTGACATCCAAGCGTGGCTGGAGTATATACGGAAAAGTTTCTCGATAAATATTTCTCGATTAAACTATTCCCAGCCAGCGCGAGAGGCCGGCAACCCCCGAAGGAGGTGTGCCGACGTGAACCCCAAGGATGTCAAAACAGCCCCCGAGCCGACGCTCCGCCGGCTTCCGTCCTATCACCATCTCCTCAAGCGCCTCGAGTTGCGCGGGCGCGCCGTGGTGTCGTGCACACACATCGCCGCCGAACTGAAGCTCGACCCCACCCAGGTGCGCAAGGACCTCGCCGTCACCGGCATCATCGGCAAGCCCAAGGTCGGCTACGAGGTGCCGATGCTGGTCGAGGCCATCGAGAGCTTCCTTGGCTGGAACAACGTCAGCGAGGCGTTCCTGGTCGGCGCGGGCAGCCTCGGCTCGGCGCTGCTGGGCTATGAGGGCTTCAAGCATTACGGCCTGAACATCATCGCCGCCTTCGACACCGCCCCGGCGAAGATCGGGACCAGAATCCACGGCAGGCAGGTGCTCAGTGTCCAGAAGCTACCGGACCTCGCACGGCGGATGCACATCCTCATCGGGATTCTCACCGTGCCGGGCGAGGCTGCGCAGGCTGCCGCCGACCTGATGGTGTCCGGCGGGATCAAGGCGATCTGGAACTTCGCCCCCGCCGCGCTCAACGTCCCCGACGACGTGATCGTCGAAAACCAAGAGCTCTCCGCCGGCCTGGCGGTGCTCTCAAGCAAGCTCTCAGCCGCATTGCACATGCACAACATAGTAGGAGGCGTATCCGATGCCACAGATGGCGCTGACGGAGGAGAGGTCCACACGCATGGTGCGGAAGTTCGAGCGCGTGTGTGAGATCCTCGACCGCTACGACCGCGACCCTGCGAAGCTGATCCCGATCCTGCAAGCGGTGCAGGATGACTACCGGTATCTCCCGGAAGAAGTTCTCACGTACATCGCGACGGCCCTCGGCCTTCCCCCCGCCCGGCTATACGGGGTGGCCACGTTCTACGCCCATTTTGCGCTGGAGCCTAAGGGCAAGTACATCGTCCGGCTATGCGATGGGACGGCCTGCCATGTGAAGAAGTCCATCCCCATCCTCGAGGCTCTGCGCGCGAAACTCGGCCTCGATGCAGACACAAAGACCACGCCCGACATGCTCTTCACCGTCGAGACGGTGTCCTGCCTGGGAGCCTGCGGGCTCGCACCTGCGGTCGTCATTAACGATGACGTGCACGGCAAGATGACCCCGGACGCCGCGGTTAGCCTTGTCGAGGACATCATCGCCAGCGAGGAAGGTCAGCAATGCTAGCGCCAGCCACTCTCAACATCGACAACATCGCCCAAGCATTCGGCGTCGCCATCCGCCAGCCGGCCCGCCGCATCATCGTCTGCGCCGGCACCGGCTGTGTGGCCGGGGGCTCCCTCAAGGTTCACAAGGCCTTCGTCGACCAGATCGCGGCAGCCGGTCTCGACGTGGTGACCGAACTCAAGGACGAGGACAACGCTTCCGGCGGCGTCCTGGTCTCGAAAAGTGGGTGCCACGGCTTCTGCCAGGCCGGCCCGCTGATTACGATCCTCCCCGAAGGCATCCTCTACACCGGCGTGAAGCCGGAGGACGTGCCGGAGATCGTCCAGACGACGCTCATCGACGGGCAGGTCGTCGACCGCCTGCTCTACGTCGACCCGGTCACCGGCCTGCATGGCCGAAGCCCGCACGAGATCACCTTCTACGCCCGCCAGGAGCGGTCGGTGCTCAAGGAGTCCGGCCATATCGACCCCGAGGACATCCGCGAGTACATCTACCACGGCGGGTATGGCGCCGCCAAGCGCGCCTACACCGAGTTGACCGCCCAGGCCGTCTGCGAGGAAATCCTGCACTCGGGCCTGCGCGGACGCGGCGGCGGCGGCTTCCCCACCGGCCGGAAGTGGGAATTGACCCGCGTCCAGCCCGGCGAGAAGAAGTACGTCATCTGCAACGGCGACGAGGGCGACCCCGGCGCTTTCATGGACCGCAGCGTCATGGAGGGCAACCCGCACAGCGTCGTCGAGGGCATGATGATCGCGGCCCGCGCCATCGGAGCCAATGAGGGCTACATCTACGTGCGTGCCGAGTATCCGCTGGCCGTCAAGCGCATCCGCAAGGCCATCGAGGACGCCACCGAGCTGGGGGTGCTCGGCGAGGGGCTGTTCGGCTCAGACCTGAACCTCTCTCTCCACGTCATGGAGGGCGCCGGCGCGTTCGTGTGCGGCGAGGAGACGGCCCTGATGGCCTCGATCGAGGGCAAGCGCGGCATGCCGTCGCCCAAGCCCCCGTTCCCGGCCCAAAGCGGCCTTTGGGGCAAACCGACGGTCATCAACAACGTCGAGACGCTGGCCACAATCCCGCTGATCCTCAACATGGGCGCGCCGGAGTTCCGCAAGTTAGGCACCCCGAACTCGCCCGGCACGAAGACGTTCGCCCTGACCGGCCATGTCGCCAACACCGGCCTGATTGAGGTTCCCTTCGGCGCGACGCTGCGCGAGATCGTGTACAACATCGGCGGCGGCGTCACGGACGACAACGGCAAGGTCACCGGCACAGGCTTCAAAGCGGTGCAGATCGGCGGGCCTTCGGGCGGGTGCCTCACCGAGGAGCACCTCGACCTCCCCCTCGACTACGATTCCCTGCGCGGCGCGGGCGCAATGGTCGGCTCCGGCGGCCTCGTAGTGATGAACAAGCAAAGCTGCATGGTCAACATCGCCCGCTTCTTCATGCAGTTCACGCAGAACGAATCCTGCGGCAAGTGCGTGCTGTGCCGCGAGGGCACCAAGCAGATGGCCGCGCTGCTCGACGACGTCATGGAGGGCCGCGCCACCGAGAAGACCCTCGATTTGCTCGAGAAGCTCGCGAAGGCCGTCCAGGTCGGCTCGCTGTGCGGTCTGGGCAAGACGGCCCCGAATCCGGTCCTGTCCACCCTGCGCTACTTCCGCGCCGAGTACGAAGCGCACGTGTTCCAGAAGCGCTGCCCGACCGGGCGCTGTAAGGCCCTCGCGATGCCGGAGATCCACCCCGAGCTGTGCAAGGGCTGCACGCTCTGCGCCCGCAACTGCCCGGTGAACGCCATTTCGGGCGAGAAGCGCCAGCCGCACGTCATCGACACGGAAGTGTGCATTAAGTGCGGCGCATGTGCCGCAGCCTGCAAGTTCAGCGCCATCACTGGGGTATAACGGAGCAAAACGGACCGTAACGGAGTACGACTATGATTAAGAACGCGACCATGATTATCGACGGAAGAGAGATACCGATCGAGGGCGAGCGGAACCTGCTTGAGGTCATCCGCAAGGCCAATATCGATCTGCCGACCTTCTGCTATCACTCCGACCTGAGCGTCTACGGAGCCTGCAGGCTGTGCCTGGTGCAAGTCGAGGGCCGCGGCATCATGGCCGCGTGCTCGACGCCGCCCGAGGGCGGGATGAAGATCCGCACCACGACCGAGGACATCCGCGAGATCCGCCGCATCGCCGTCGAGCTGCTGCTCGCCAACCACGAGCAGGCTTGCCCGACCTGCGGGGCGAGCGCCTCCTGCCAGCTTCAGAACCTCGCGCGGCGTCTTGGCGTGCAGGAGGTGCGCTTCCAGTCGGTCCACAAGCAGCAGCCCGTTGACCGCTCCTCGCCGTCGCTCGTCCGCGACCCGAACAAGTGCGTCCTCTGCGGCGACTGCGTGCGCATGTGCCACGAGATCCAGGGCATCGGCGCCATCGACTTTGTGAACCGCGGAAGCGCCGTGTCGGTCTTGCCGGCCTTCGGCAAGGACCTCGCCAAGGTCGAGTGCGTCAACTGCGGCCAGTGTGCCGCCGTCTGCCCCACCGGCGCGCTCGTGCCGAAGTCCGAGGTCGAGGATGTCTGGAAGGCGCTCGACGATCCCGATAAGCGCGTCGTTGCTCAGATCGCCCCGGCGGTGCGCGTCGGCCTCGGCGAGGTGTTCGGGATGGACCCCGGCACCGTCACCACCGGCCAGATCGTCGCCGCGCTGAAGGCGATGGGCTTCGCGCAGGTCTACGACACCTCGTTCGCCGCCGACCTGACGGTCATCGAAGAGGTCAACGAGTTCCTCGCGCGCAAGGAGAAGGGCGAGAGGCTCCCGCAGTTCACCTCCTGCTGCCCGGCGTGGGTGAAGACCGCCGAGCAGTATTACCCCGACCTGTTGGCCAACCTCTCATCCTGCCGCTCGCCGCAGCAGATGTTCGGCTCCATCGCTCGCGAGGTGCTGCCGGAGAAGCTCAATGTCGAGGCGAAGGACCTTGTGATCGTCTCGATCATGCCCTGCACGGCCAAAAAGTTCGAGGCGCGCCAGTCGAAGTTCCAGAAGGACGGCCTCAAGGACGTCGACTTCGTGCTAACGACCCAGGAATTGGGCCGGATGATCGAGGAAGCCGGCCTGCGGTTCAACGCGCTGGAGCCGGAATCGCTCGACATGCCCCTCGGCTTCAAGACCGGCGCCGGCGTCATCTTCGGCAACTCCGGCGGCGTGGCCGAGGCGGCCCTCCGGTACGCTTTCGAGAAGATATCCGGAGTCAAACTCGACGCCGTAGACTTCTACTCCGTGCGCGGTGAAGACGGCATCCGCGAGGCCGGCGTCAATATCAACGGCGTCAACCTGAAGATCGCCGTGGTGCATGGCCTGGCCAATGCGAAGAGGATCGCCGAGCAAGTCCAGCGCGGCGAATCGGATTACGACTTCATCGAGGTCATGGCCTGCCCCGGTGGCTGCATCGGCGGAGCCGGCCAGCCGGTGCCCAAGAACTTCGACGCCCGCAGCCGCCGCACCAAGGGCCTCTATGACTGCGACAAGATGATGCAACTTCACAAGTCGCAGGACAACCACTTCGTGGCCGAACTCTACCAGAATACCCTTGGCGAAGTCGGTGGCGAGAAGGCTCACCAACTGCTGCACACCAAATATCACAGCCGCCGCCGCATCACGGACGAAGACCTGCCACTGGTGACGGGCACTGACGAGAACAAGCTGACTGTGAACGTGTGCGTCGGCACGAGCTGCCTGATCCGCGGCTCTCAGGACCTGCTGCACAACCTGATCGCCTACATCGAGGATGCGGGCCTCCAGAATGCGGTGGACGTGCGCGCGACCTTCTGCTTCGAGCAGTGTGACCGCGGCCCGACGATTTCGGTCGGCGACAAGGTGCTGGAGCGCTGCACGCTGGAGCAAGCCAGCGCCGCCGTGGCGGATGAACTGGCCAAAGTGATGGCGTGAGGGGGGGACGGCTTGAACCACGAAGACGCGAAGTCACGAGGAACGGCAACCGGAACCGCTGGACAGGCTCCGACCAATAGAACTCATCCGAGTGTCCGCCGTTGCCGTTCTTAGTGTCTTCGTGTCTTCGTGGTCAACCAGCCTTCCCTCCCGCTGTTTCTTCATAATAGGACTCGGTGGGCAACATGCCTGACCAGACCCCTCCCAACCAAGTCGTCTTCACCAACAAGGCACAGTGCCGCGACTGCTACCGCTGCCTGCGCGTTTGCCCGGTCAAGGCCATTCGCATCCACAACGGCCAGGCAGTCGTCGAGGCGTCGCGCTGCATCTCCTGCGGCACCTGCATTCGCGAGTGCCCGCAGGGGGCCAAGTCGTTCCGCAATGACCTGGAGTGCGCCACCCGGCTGCTCTCCGAGGGCGGCGGTGTCGCCGCCAGCGTGGCCCCATCGTTCGTCGCTGTCTTCAGCGAGTGGGAGCGCCGGCGGCTGCCCTCGGCCCTGCGCAAGCTCGGATTTTCTTACGTCGGCGAGACCGCCATCGGCGCGTTCCCCGTGGCCCGAGAGACGGCCGCGGTGGCCGCCGCGCGAGGGAGCCAGCCGACGATCTGCACCGCCTGCCCGGCCTGCGTGAGCTATGTCGAGCGCTACCAGCCCGAGATGGTGGACCTGCTCGCCCCGGTCGTGTCGCCAATGCTGGCGCATGCGAAGCACATCAAGGACAAGCTAGGCGCGAACACCAAAGTCATCTTCATCGGCCCGTGTGTGGCGAAGAAAGCCGAAGCTGACCGGCCCGAGAACGCCGGCTTGGTTGACTGCGTCATCACTTTCGCCGAGTTGGCCCAGTGGCTGGAACGCGAGGGTATCAGCCTCTCGGCGCTGGAGGAGAGCGCCTTCGATGAGGAGCCGGAGGGCGATGCCCGCCTCTTCCCCATCGAGGGCGGCAGCGTCCGCACCGCCGATCTGTCCACCGACCTCCTGGCGCGCGACGTCGTTTCCGTCAGCGGCTTCGAGGAGTTCAAGCAAGCCCTCGACAACGCCGCCTCGTCCGACGCGCCGATCCTGATCGAGCCGCTGTTCTGCCCGCAGGGCTGCATCAACGGCCCGGCCATCACCTGCGACGACAATGTCTACGAGCGCCGCCGCGACGTGCTCTCGTACTCCGAGGAGAACCAGGGCCGCGAGCCCGGGCCCGAAACGCCGGCAGACCTCACCGCCCGTTTCAGCGACCAGCGCGTCGACCGTGGCGAGCAGCCATCCGAGGAAGCCATCCGCTCAGTCCTGGAGAAAACCGGCAAGTCGAAGCCGGAGGACCAGCTCAACTGCGGGGCGTGCGGGTATCCGTCCTGCCGGGATAAGGCCATCGCGGTCCTGCGAGGGATGGCTGAGGCCGAGATGTGCATCCCGTATATGCGCCGCCTTGCCGAGCAGCGCACGGACAAGATCATCGAGAGCAGCCCCAACGGCATCGTCATCCTCGATGAGCGCCTGAACATCATCCACATGAACCCGGCGTTCCGGCGCTTCTTCATGTGCTCCGAGGCGGTGCTGGGCAAGAAGATCTCGTACCTGATGGACCCCGACCCCTGGGAGCGCCTCGCCGCCGGCGATGAAGAACTCATCGAAACCACAGTTCGCCACGAGCGGTACAATCTGGTCACTCACGAGATTCTCTACCCGATGCGCGAGGAGCGCCAGTATGTCGGCATCTTCGTCAACATCACCAACAGCCAGGCGAACGAGCGGCAGCTAGGCGAGCTGCGCCAGCAGACGGTGAAGCAGGCGCGCGAGCTTCTGGAGCACCAGATCCGCATGGCGCAACAGATGGCCCAGGCTCTCGGGGAAAGCACCGCGCAGGGGGAGCGCCTGGTCGATAACCTGCTGCATCTGGCCGGTGAGGACGCGAATACGCCCAGGGAAGACGGCAGCGGCCTGCCATGGGATACATCCACGTCGAAATAGAACTCACCCAAAGCTCCAAACGCGCGGGCGAGCCCTGCGGCGATGTCTGCGCGTGGGAGCGCGCGCCTGCGGCCACGACGATGGTCTGCAGCGACGGCCTCGGCTCGGGCATAAGAGCAAACATCGCCGCCACGATGTGCGTCTCGCGGCTGATGGAACTTCTGCGGACCGGGGCATCGCTGCGCCAGAGCTTCGCAAGCGTCGTGAAGACCATGAACGAGGCGAGGGGCACCGACCTGCCCTACGCCGTCTTCACGGTGGTTCGGATCCTCAACGACGGCGAGGGCACGATCCTGTCCTACGAGATACCCGGCCCGATTTTCGTGGGCACTCGCCACGCCACCGTCCTCCCCCAACGCACGGTTACCCTCGAAAACACCCTGATCTCCGAGACGAACTGCCACCTCGAACCGGGTGAGAGCATCCTCATCGTCAGCGACGGCATCACCCAGGCCGGCCTCGGGGTGGGCCTCAAAAATGGCTGGGGCCTCGACGGCGTCACGCAGTTCGTCAACGACCGCCTCGCCAACGGCGTGCCCACCAAGCTGATCTCCCAGTACGTGCACAGCCGCGCGCGGGAGCTTTGGGGGGCGGCGCACGGTGATGACTGCACCGCGGCGCTGGCCGTGTGCCGCTGGGGCAAGACGGTGAACATCCTCACCGGCCCGCCGAAAGCCGCCAGCGAAGATCACCAGGTCGCCAGCCGGTTCCTGCTGGCAGAGGGCACCAGCGTGGTCTGCGGCGCAACCACCGCCAAGATCGTCGCCCGCCACCTCGGCGTCAACCTCAGCGTCGAGCAGGACCCGCACTCGGTCCTCGCTCCGCCAAAGTACGCGGTCGACGGCATCGACCTCGTCACCGAGGGCGCGGTCACTCTCAACCAGGTCTATAATGTGCTGGATGAGGACCCCGGCAACCTCGAGGTGGAGACGGGCGTCACTCAGCTTTGCGAGCTTCTCCGGAGCGCGGACAGGGTAAACTTCACTGTGGGGAGAGCGCAGAATCCCGCACACGGCGACATCAGTTTCCGCCAGCGGGGGATACTCCCTCGGGAGACAATTGTCCCGCTGATCGGCGAGAAGCTCCGGGAGGCGGGCAAGTTAGTGGTCATCGAGTACGCGTGACGAGTGGCGCGGCGGGGATCGAGGTGGAGTGTCATGCTTACCAAGAGCATATTCGATAGGAACCTGGAACACGCGCAGGTTGACATCCCGATTGGCCGAGACGAAGTGAGGGGCGACCTCATCCTCCCCGCAGACGCCCGAGGCATCGTCGTGTTCGCCCACGGCAGCGGCAGCAGCCGCAAGAGCCCACGCAACCGCTACGTGGCAAAGGTACTGCGAAACGCCGGCTTCGGGACCCTGCTGATGGACCTGCTCACTGATGTGGAGGAGGCGTATGACGCGCGAACCGCAGAGCTTCGGTTCGACATTCCGCTGCTCGCCCAGCGCCTGGTGGCGGCGACAGACTGGGTGATGCACAACCCGGAGACAGAGTTGTTGAGCCTCGGCTATTTCGGCGCGAGCACCGGCGCGGCGGCGGCCATCGAGGCGGCCGTGCAACGCCCAAGGTTCGTCCAGGCAATCGTCTCGCGCGGCGGCCGGCCGGACCTCGCGACTCTGGCGGCGCAGCGACTTCAGGCTTCGGTGCTGCTCATCGTCGGCAGCCGCGATACCAGAGTGCTCGACCTCAACCGTGACGTGCTACAGCACATCCCGACGCCCAAGCAGCTTACGATCGTGTCGGGGGCAAGTCACCTGTTCGAGGAGCCCGGGGCGCTGGAACGTGTGGCGGAGCTGGCGAGGGAGTGGTTCCTACAGCACCTGGCGGTGCGGACGCCGGCGCGTGAACTGGCGCAGGCGGCGTGACCTCAACGCCATCCCCGCGAGCGCAGGGGAAAGGCGAGCGGACGGCGTCATCTCCCCGTCAGGTCACGGATGAGGCGGCGTATCCTGCTGACACCGCTGCGAGCCCGCACAACCTCGGGGCGCAAGTCCGTCTCCGGGCCGCCCGATGACAGCGGCCAGTCCGCTTTGCGTAGCGTGAGCAGCGCCACCTCCGGCGGACAGCGGAACCGCAGATACGGTTGAACGCAACCAACTCCCCGAGTCACGAACACCGGCATCCCCTCGAAATCCACGAGTCCGGCCGCGAAGCGCTGCCCGTATCGCGAGGGGACAGCCGGCGGCCCGATGAACGGGAGGTTGATCTGCCCCCCGTGCGTATGCCCCGCCAGGAGCACGTCTCCGCCGGCCCGGCGCACATCGTCCACAACGTCAGGGCAATGCCCCAGGAAGATCCTGCAGCCCCCCGTCGGCACGCCATGCAAGGCTTGCTCGATGTCGTCATGCCCCGTCACCGGATCATCCAGCCCGACGACGTGCAGGGCGGACGCCCCCTCTTTCACCAACGCCGAAGCATTCCTCAGAAGCCTGATACCTGCATCCTCCAGGATCGGGACGACGTGACGGTTACGCTTATAGTAGTAGTCATGGTTCCCGAGGACGGCGAACACGCCGTATCTGGCCCTCAGGCGCGACAATGCCGGTGCGATGTCCAGCATGCACTCCCAGTCGCGCGACATGTAGTCCCCGGTGAGCGCAATGAGGTCCGGGGACAGCGGGTTGACCATGCCAAGCGCCCGGTTGACATAATCTGGCGGCACATGTTGCTCCACGTGCAGGTCGGAGAGGTGGGCGATCTTCAGGCCGTCGAAAGCCTGGGGCAAATTCGGCACAGGCACGTCAACACGCGTCACCCGCAAAGCCCAAGTCTCGCGAGTGGCGAAGTACCAAGTGCGCCAGGTGAGAGCCAGCGCCCCTGCCCCCGCAGTGATCTTGATGAAGCGACGTCGGTTCATGGAAGGCAGATGCTGGATGCTGGGGCCGCCGCAGGCGGCGGCAAGCTGGATGCTGGATGCTGGATGCTGGATGCTGGATGCTGGATGCTGGATGCTGGATGCTGGATGCTGGATGCTGGATACTGGATACTGGATACTGGATACTGAATACTGGATACGGCCTCGGAAGCGACCCTTTGCCTATCCCCTCCCATACCCGCCTCTGGCGGGGCCACGGGAGGAGCGCCCGCGGAGCGGGTGGGGTAGGAACGTCCGCCGCGGCCGTCCGCCGTTCTCCCCTCTCCTGGACGCGCAACGCGCGGTCAGGAGAGGGGCCGGGGGTGAGGCGCCGTTGCCGTTCGCCTCTCCCCTCCCTACGAGGGAGGGTGCCGCGCGAAGCGGGGCGGGGCAGGAAGTCGTCCCTGCTGCCATTTTTAACCCCCGGCCGTTACCATCGGTTCCCCCCACTGCGCCCAGTCAAAGCTGAACGGCCCCTCGCTATCAGTGACCAGTGACAGGACGATGGGCTTGCCCGCCCACGCCGAGAGGTCCGCGCTCATCTCCGTCCACTCGCCGGGCAGCTTGTGCTGGTAGGCCACGCGCTTCCCGCTGACCTTCACGATGAACCCGCAGCCGTCCGACTTCGATCCGTCGCGCAGGCCGATGAAGGCGTGAAACCGCACCGGACCAGCCGGAAGCGTCATCGGGATGTCGATGTTCGTCGTGCCGTGGTCGGGCGGATGGGCAAACAGCCCAGCGCGGGTTACGCCCCCGACCGTGCTGCTCTCGGGCACCGCGCTTGCGTACTGCGGGTTCGTGAGGGTCTGCCCGTTCTCGGACAAGAAAGTCACCAGGAACGGCGACTTCGCCAGGTCCAGTGGCAAGGCGACCGGCTTCGGCGCCTCCCTGAGCAGGATCAGGGACCCGGGGAGTTGCAGGTTGAACGAGGCGCTCCCGGCCCCGGTAGCGACACTGCTTACCGGCCCTTCGGCGCATAGAGGGTAGGGTAGCTGCCCAAAGCCTGCGACTCCGACGCTGCCCGTCTGCCGTCGTTCGATCTCCACTCTCGGGCCATACCACCGTGCCCAATCGAAGCTGGGGTTGCGGGTCGGGCCGGGATCGACCTGCAGCCGCAGCGTCACCTTCTTGCCGCGCATCGGGGTCAGATCGATGGCCAGCGGCTGGTTCGTTGCCGTGGCATTCAGCAGCTCCGCGTGAATGTCTGCGCAGCCTGGCACCGTCGCCGTGACGCTGTACAGCACTCCGTCCGTCTTCCCGACAGCTCCCTTGTCCATCGCCACATCACATCGGAACCAGACGCTGCCCTGCACGTCCGGCAGTTCGAGCGGGAACGAGGCGAACGCGATCCCGGTCCCATTTGCCTCCGTCACGCCAGTCTGTGGGTTCTTGCGGAGGGCTCGCCACGGCGGGTGCGCGAAGATGTCGAGCCCCTGCGGCTGAAACAACGCCCCGTCTTCACCGCCGGCCAGCGCCCCGTGTACCTCGTGCAATTGCCCGTCGTCAAACCCCTGCGAGCCGCAGGTCGCCTGGTCGAACAGGTGCGTCAGCCGGATGACACTCCCGGTGTCCTTCACCTCGATGACCGCCATCTGGTCGGTCTTCGTGGCCCGAGAGACCGTGAACCCACTCGGCAGACTGTAGACATGGAACGCCTTCTGATCGCGAGGTTCGGTGCTGTAGGCGTACCAGACATCGGAGTCCAACCCGAAGAGCCGCTTGTCGTCGTAGCACTTCCACCCGGGGATAGAGCCGGGCAGCGTGATCTCCGCCACCCCGGTGATCGTGCGCGAGACCTCCGTCGTCTTCCCCGCCTCATCGAGCGCCAGCATCGATGCGGACGCATTCTCGCGGTAGACCGCCCGGACGCCGTTGGCCCCCTTGTACGGGAAACAGACGTCCGCCGGCCACGGGCCGTCGAAGTCGGGATCGAGGCGATGCTGCGTGAAACAGGCCGCCTCGTCGAGGCACTGGGCCGCAAAGCCTTCCGGCTTCGCCAGGACCGCCGGATCCGGCCACCCGAACGTCGGAATGACGCCCCAGTGCATGTAATTCTGACGCCACGCGGCATACAGTTGTCCGTTGGTCGGGCTACACATGCCGAGATACCCATAGGGCTGGGTGTAGCTGTTGATGAGATACGATGAGATCGGGTGCGCCATCGCAAGCTGCGCGCGATCCCACGTCCCGCCGATGAAGTCCAGCCCATACGAGTGTCGCTGCGCGAAGGCCTCGTAGCGCATCGTCACCTCGTCGAGGCCCTCGCCCGAGAGCGCCACGTCTGGCAAGGTCTCGTGCAGCTCGCGCTGCAACGCGATGTTGCCCTCGAGCATCGTCATGCCGTCGATGAGGCCGTTGTCGTCGTTGTAGATGCAAAGCGTCTGGTCGAGGTGCATGGCATCGACCTTGTACTTTTCGACAAGCTCCTTCCAGCGCGAGATCTGAAGCTGCCGCCAGGCCTTGCACGCCGGGTTGATGTACGCGAACTTAATGATCGGATCGACGCGATCCCACAGCCACCACTCCCGCTCGTGGGTCCAGGGATTGCGCACCTGGTACTTCTCGTAGGTGGCGTATTCAGGGCTTTTCGGGTCGCAACCGAAGTAGTTGCAGTGCACCATGATGTGGAAGCCCAGTTCGTGCGCTTTCTCCACGAACTGCGGGAAGGCATCGTTGGCTGTGTAGTCGGGGTACATCCGGTCGTACTCGAACTTCCGCCAGCCGGGCACATAGAGCAGCGTCTGCTTCGGATCGACGCGCTTCGCGAGGGCCTCCAGAGTCGTCGTTTCCTCGCCCACCATCGCGAGGAAACGGATGTCTTTGGCCCATGCGGGGGTCTGTGCGGCCTTTGGCGTCGGCTTCCAGTTCGCCGCCGCCCAGTCCCGATACCGCCGTGCCGGGACCCGCCAGTCGCCCTTGTACGGCGAGACATGCCAGCGAACGGAAGCGCAATCCTTGAGCGGCGCAAACGGCGCGTTATTGTGGGTTACGAAGGCGAGCTGCCAGCCTTGTTTCTCTTTATTGACGATGAGGCGCTTGTAGCGCCCCGCCGCATCCTCGGCCCACACGCAGAAGCCGAACCCCGGTCCCTCGATGATGACCAGTTGCGCCTCCCACGAGAGCGGGTAATCGAACTGGAAGCTCGTGCCGGGCGAATCCTTCCTGATGCGGATGCCGCCGTTGCCGGGGACGATGATGTTGTACTCCAGCGGCGCCAGCCCCAGTCCCCACTGGACGCCGTGAACGCCCGGCAGTGGCGAGACGCCCCGCTGAGTGACGATGAAGTCGCTCCCGTCCACCGCATACGTGTTCGTCAGCGAAGAGCCGGGCAGATCGGAGAGGTCGTCATACACCCGGTTCACCGGCTTCCCGGCAGCCACCGGGCCGGGATCGCCTTTGCCATCGGCCACGAAGTGGTCCTTCTCGGTCCGCAAGATGCCGGTGAGCTTGACCGGCGCGAGCGGGGCGATCAGCATCTGCCCGTCGGCCTTGAGGCTGGTGAGGGCGCCCTGGGTGATGGCCCCCTCGAACCCGGGAGTTCTGATCGGCAAAGTGTCGGCGGCGAAGGCGCAGACGGATGCAAATGCGAGGGCAGCGGCGACTAATAGACGCATGGGCGCACCTCTTCGAGTAGACCGGAATGGCATCCATCATTTCGGCATCGGACGGGTGGGCACCTTGTCGTGGCTATCCGCGCGTCCGGCGGCGCGGAAACGAAAAAGCAGGACAGACAGGATGCGCGACACGCGCCCTGCATGTCCTGCTGTTTCGAGAATCGCCGCCGCCGGGCCAACGGCGACCTCACCCTGACCTGCCTACAGCGGGTAGGCCCCTCTCCACGCGTGGCTATGCTTTACCCACATCTTGCGTGCGAATCACGGGCCGTTGCCCCAAAAGGCCCGAAGGGCCGAAAGAGTTTAGCCAGGCTCGCAAGAGCCTGGAAAGCAGCCCCTCCTTGGATAAG
>Ga0181520_10003844_pt1 | contig 25845 bp, 17 predicted proteins | sample PEATcosm2014_Bin_29_FD_132451 | JGI IMG/M metagenome (GOLD analysis project Ga0181520, IMG submission 132451) | Peatland microbial communities from MTU Mesocosm Facility, Houghton, MI, USA - PEATcosm2014_Bin02_30_metaG | ecosystem: Environmental > Terrestrial > Soil > Wetlands > Peat | place...
GCGACCGCCCGTTCCGCCGCCGTCCTGAACAGCGGCGGCACCGCCTCGGCGCATTCGGCCATGGCGACCGGACAGCGGTTCATGAAGCTGCAACCGCTCGCCGTCGCCGGTCTGGCCGCCACCGTCTCCGCTTCGCCCGCCCAGTTGCGCTCGGTGCTCACCCGCGGGATCGAGGAAATCAACAGCCGCGTGTAGGGATGCTCGGGTCGCGTCACGATCCCCTCGACGGCTCCCGCCTCCACCACTCCCGCCCGGTACATCACCAGGATGTTGTGGCTGATCTGATAGGCCGTCGCCAGATCGTGCGTGATATAGACGATGCTGATTCCCAGTTTCTCGTGCAGCGACCGCAACGATTTCAGGATGGTTGCCCGCAGCGATGCATCGACCATCGACACCGGTTCGTCCGCGACGATCAGCTTCGGGCGCAGCAGCAACGCGCGTGCCACCATGATGCGCTGCCGTTGGCCGCCGCTGAGCTGATGCGGAAACCGTCCGAGAATCTCCTCCGGCCGCAGCCCCACCGCGCGCAACGCCGCCTCGATGAACGCTCGCGCCTCCGCCGCGCTGTCCGCCAGGTGGAATTTGCGCACCGGTGTCGTCAGCACATGATCGACGCGATAAAACGGATTGTAGACCTCGTATGGGTCCTGGAAAATCGCCTGGACGTCGCGGCGAAATGCCGTCCGCGCCTCGCCACTGAGCGTGCGCAGGTCCGCGTCGTGATACAGCACCCGTCCCGTCGTCGGCACCTCCAATCCCAGCAGGATGCGCGCCAACGTGGTCTTGCCGCTTCCGCTCTCGCCGACCACCGCGGTGATCGACGGCCGCGCCAGGTCGATCGTCAGCGACACGTCCCTGAGCGCGGTCAGCGGCCCAAAGGTCTTGCCGGCATGCTCCGCCCGCAACAGCACAGTCATGCCACAGTCTCCGCGAGATGGCAGGCCACAACGGCATTCTCGCCCATCGGCCGGAGTGCCGGCGCCTCGCTGCGGCAGCGATCGCAAGCCAGCGAACAGCGCGGATGGAAAGCGCACCCGCTCGGCAGATCGCGCAGCAGTGGTGCCAGTCCGGGAATTCCCTGCAGCCCGCCCCTGTGGTCCAGTGACGGCAGGCTAGAAATCAATGCCCGCGTGTAGGGATGCCGTGGCACCGTCACCATCTGGCCAACCGGCGCCACCTCCACCAGCCGACCCGCATACATGATGCCCAACCGGTCGACGAACTGCGCCATCAGCCCCATGTCGTGGCCCACCAGGATCACCGCGGCGCCGAGATCTTGCTGCACCCGGGCCAGAGTCTCCATCACCTGGCGTTGTACCACCACGTCCAGCGCGCTGGTCGGCTCGTCGGCGATGATCACCCGCGGGCGCAGGCAGATGGCGATCGCAATGCAGGCGCGTTGTTTCATACCGCCGCTCAACTGGTGCGGATACATCGCCGCCACACCCGGCCGCAACCCGACCGTCGTCAGCAGGTCGGCGATCCGCGCATTGAGTGCCTGGCGCGACAGCGACACGTTGTGATCGGCCAACGCGTCCTCGATCTGCTGGCCGATACGCATCACCGGATTCAGCGAATTCATCGAACCCTGCGGCACCAGGGCGATACCCGCGAGCCGCAACCGCCGCATCGCCTCTTCGCTGAGCACCGACAACTCCACGCCGTCCAGCCGCACGCTGCCGCCATCGATGTGCCCGGGGGGACGGATCATCCGCAAGATCGCCAGCGCCATCGTGGACTTGCCGCAACCAGATTCGCCGGCCAGCCCAAGTCGTTCGCCGGGCGCCAGGCTAAAGCTGACGCCGTCCACCGCGCGCACCAATCCCAGAGGATGGTCGAACGATACGCGCAGGTCCCTGACTTCTAAGACGGGGTCGCTCATACCGATTTCCTCAGCCGCGGGTTTGCGATTTCGTCAAGCCCCACGGTGACGAAAAACAACCCCAGAAAGACGATCACGATGATGATGATCGGCGGCACCCACCACCACCACCAGCCATTGATCATCGCGGCATAGAAATTCACCCAGTACAATGTCATTCCCAGCGTCGGCGCATCCATCGGCCCCAGCCCCAGCACCTCCAGCCCGATCGAGGCAAGGATTGCCGACGATACCGCGCTCACCAGAGTGGCCGCCATATAAGGCATCAAATTCGGCATCAGTTCACGGAAGATGATTTCCGGCCCGCCCATGCCGGACATCGCCGCCAACTCGACGTAGCCCCGTTCACGCAGGGTCAGCACCTGCGAGCGGATGGTCCGGGTCGGATTGAGCCAGGCCAGCGATGCGACGATCAGCGCCATCTCGTTGACGGTCAGGCTGCCCCTGATCGATACCGCGATGAGGATCAACACCAGCAGGCTCGGCACGGTCAGACCGATATCGGCGATGCTGCGGATCACCGTATCGGTCAGGCCGCGATAGAAGGCCGCGGTGAAGGCCAGCACCGCGCCGATACCGACGCCGAGGAAGCCGGCGATGAAGCCGATGCGCAGCGTCAGCGGCGTGCCGACGACCATCACCGCCAACAGATCGCGCCCGGTCCGGTCGGTACCGAACGGATACTCCCACGACGGTGGCTGCAACACCGGCACCGACAAGGCCCGGGCGTTCTCCGTATCCACCAACAAGCTGCCGATGCCGACGAACAGTACCAGCGCCAGCAACATCAGCGTGCCAACCAGCAACGAGCGATTCCGCCTGATATAGGAGAACAGTCCGCGCATCATCCCCTCACGTCCGCCGATACGAAATCCGCGGATCCATCAGCGGATAGGTGATGTCCAGCAGGAATGTCGCCAGCCCCAGCGCCGCGATCACGGTGAATACGATGCCCTGGATGAGAAACTGGTCGTTCTCCTGGATCGCGTGGAACAACAGAGCGCCGATGCCAGGAAAGCCGAAGATCACCTCCACCAGCACCGCGCCGGACAGGATTTGGCCGAGCGCCAGCACCAGCGCGGTGGTCTGCGGCAGGATCGCGTTGCGCACGCAGTAGCGCAGGAACACGGTGCCCGCGCGCTACCCCTTGGCCTCGGCGAACACGACGTAGTCCTCGCCCATCGTCGTCACCATCATGCCGCGCATGGCCAATGCCCAACCGCCGACCGAGACCAGGATGATCGACAGCGCCGGCAGGATCGAATGTGCCGCGACGTCACTGATGAATTCCCAGTCCAGGCCAGGCGCCGCCCCGGGGCTGTAGCCGCCGAACATCGGCAGCAGCTGCAGCTTAAAGGCGAACACATAGACCAGGATCAGGCCGAATAGGAAAAACGGAATAGCGTGCAGCGCCCATAACGGCGGCATGAGGTATCGCATCCAGGCCGGCGCCCGCGGCCAGGCCAGCAAGGCCCCCAGCAGCGTGCCGATGGCGAACGACAGCAGCGTCGTCGTGGCCAGCAAGCCGACCGTCCAGGGCAGCGCCTCGGCAATCAGTTCCTTGACGGTACGGGGATAGCTGGAGATCGAGTAGTTCAGATCCAGATGCGCGATGTCATACAGATAGCTGCCGTACTGGGCCAGCACCGGACGGTTCAGGCCGAAACGCTCATCGTACTCCTTGACCATCTCCTCCATGCCGACCTGCACGTTGCCGCCGATGGCGGCCTCCTGCAGCAACTTGGTGCGAACCGGGTCCTGCCCCGACAGCTTGGGCAGGAAAAAGTTGAGCGTCGCCGCCACCCACACAATCAACAGGAACACGCCGAACCGCTTGACGACATAGATGGCTTGCATACGTTTCCTCGGCTCTTATGCGTGGCGCGGCCCGATCCGGCCGGGCGCTCGCGCGCCCGGCCATACTGCATCAGACCGGCTGCAAATTCCACAGCATGATCGCACAGGTGAGCGCCCAGTGCGTGTCGTTGCTATAGGCGTTTTCCGCGGTCGGCCAGTTCTTCCAACGGGTTGTGTTCAGGGCGATGCGGTGAAAATTCTCCACTAACTGGATATCGGGCAAATCGGGCAGCCAGATCTCCATCGCCCGCCGCCACTGAGCCGTCAGCTTCGCCACATCGGTGGGATCGGTACCGTACATCTCGTCGACGATCTTGTCATACTCGGCGTTCTTCCAGCGCGAGAAATTCGCTTGGTGGCCACCGGGCACCGCGATGCTCGCCCCCTGGTACAGCCGCAAGGTGTTGTAGGGCTCGTTGATGCTGCCACCATGACCGTAGATCGCGCCGGTGAACTTACCCTGCTGGAAACGATCGTCGAAATCCGGCGGCAGCGAGAAACCGGCCTCGATGCCGCGCCGTTTCAGCACCTCCGAAAGCACCGGCCCCAGGGCGTTACCGCTGGCACCGAAGCCGATGATGTCGATCTTGAGGTGCTCGCCCTTGGCATCGGACCAGATCCCGGCGCTGTCCTTTTTGTAGCCCTTGCCGGCCAGCAGCGCGTCGCCCTTCGCCGGGTTCACTTCGTTCGTATTGTATTTCGCCAGCAGGTCCTTCACCGCCGCGAAATACGGCTCCAGCGGCTTGAAGGCCGGCAGCGGCAGGGGCGACGCCTGCGACGCCCCGGCATAGCCGACGTCAACCAGTTGCTTACGGTCGATGTAGTAGCTCAAGGCCCAGCGCACGTCCCGATCGTCGAAGGGTTTGACTTCGTTGTTGACGTACAGCGAGAGCGGCCACCAGTCCATGACCCCGAGCGGTTCCCTGCGCCCAGCGTAGGTGGTGATCTTCGGGTTCTGCGCGAACAGGGTGGGGAAAGTCAGGGGCTGAATGAGCGCAGTGCAATCGATCTGGTTGGTGATGACGGCCTGCGCCGCCTGCTGCTCGGCGACGCTGGGCAGCCAGATGTTGCGCAGGATCTGCGGCAGCGGCGCCAGCCCGGCATCCGCCGCCCACCAGGTCGGCCGCCGGTCGAACACCTTCTGCTCCACCGAGGCGGCAACCACCTGCCACGGCCCGGTGCTCACCGGCCAGCCCTTGGCCAGATCGAAATGCTTGAAGGTCGTCCAGTCCTGCCCTTCGTAGATGTGCTTCGGAACGATATAGACGCCGATGTCGTACTTGTAGGTCATCAGAAAGAAGAAACGTGGCGACGGGATCGCGAAGTCCACCACCACTGTGTTGGCATCAGTCGCGGTCGCCTTGGTCACCGCCTGCTGCACGTCAATGCCCCATTTCACCTTGGGACCGTAGTCGCGCAGCGTGTTCAGCGTGTAGGCGACGTCCTCGGCACTGAAGGGCGCGCCGTCGCTCCACTTGATGCCCGAGCGAGTCTTGATGGTCAGTTGCTTGAAGTCTGGCGAGAACTTGTAGCTCTCGGCCAGCCACATATAGGTCTTGTCGGCCTGGGCGCTGTAATAGGCCAGCGGCTCGTAGATCAGCATTGCCCCATTCTGGTGGTTGGCGCCGACGCAATAGGCATTCCACAGTTCGTGATCGGCCCAGCGGCCGTCGCGGCCGTTATTCGCCACCAGCGTCATTGTCCTGTCGCGCGGCACCGCAGCCGGTTGCGCCGCGGCCGGACCCGCCGCCCAGGGCGCCAATGTCGCCAGCGCGCCGGCGGCGAGCCCGGCTTTCATGAGATCACGACGCGCCGGTTGCATGGCGGGAAGTTTCCTGGTCATGGGTCCTCACACTCTCCTGATTGGGGCGATGCTCGTTTCGCTGATGTCAGTGTTCGATTGTGTCCGGCAGTATACACACCGGTCCCGGCTTCGCAACGGCTCAATCGACCGATACCGGCCCTTATTGCCGCCCCCGTTGCGTAGCGCGGGCGGCAGACACGGACGGGTTGGTGCGGGCTGTTGGCCGGGCGACTTGTTGCGGTGCAGCATACCGGGCGCCAGGGCCTGGACGCACCGCCAGACGCGTCGACGTCGCGAATCGGCTTACTGGAGTTTGCTGCGCTCTCAGCGCACACGACCGCGCCATCCGGCCGGGCGCGTGAGCGCCCGGCCGGCACGCATCAGACGGGCTGCAGGTACCACATCATGATGGCACAGGTCAGATGCCAGTGCGTCGGATTGATGTAGGCGTTGTCGGCGAGCGGCCAGTTCTTCCAATAGGTGGTGTTCATGCCGATGCGGTGGATATTCTGCACCAGCTGGATATCCGGCAGTTCGGGCAGCCAGATTTCCATGGCCCGCCGCCATTGCGCCGCGAGCTTCGGCACATCGGTGGGATCGGTCATGAACATCTCGTCGACGATCTTGTCATACTCGGCGTTCTTCCAGCGCGCGAAGTTCGCCTGGTGGCCGCCGGGCACCGCGATGCTCGCCCCCTGGTACAGCCGCAACGTGGCGTAAGGCTCGTTGATGCTGCCGCCATGGCCGTAGATCGCCCCGGTGAACTTGCCCTGCTGGAAACGATCGTCGAAGTCCGGTGGCAGTGAGAAACTGGCCTCGATGCCGTGCCGCTTCAGTTGCTCCGAAAGCACCGGCCCCAGGGCGGGACCGCTAGAGCCGAAGCCGATCATGTCGATCTTGATATGCTCGCCCTTGGCGTCGGCCCAGTACCCGCCACTATCCTTCTTGTAGCCCTTGCGGGTCAGCAACGCGTCGCCCTTCGCCGGGTTCACTTCGTTCGTATTGTATTTCGCCAGCAGGTCCTTCACCGCCGCGAAATACGGCTCCAGCGGCTTGTAGATCGGCAGCGGCAGGGGCGAGAGCTCATTCGCGCCAGCGTAGCCGACATCGATGCACTGTTTGCGGTCGATGTAGTAGCTCAGCGCCCAACGTATGTCGCGGTCGTCGAACGGCTTGGCTTCGTTGTTCACCCACAACGAGAGCGGCCACCAGTCCAGGGCGCCGAATGGCGACTTGCGACCGGCGAAGGTGGTGATCTTCGGGTTCTGCGCGAACATGGTCGGGAAAGTCGTCGGCTGCATCGCCGGCGTGCTGTCGATCTGGTTGGTGATCAGCGCCTGCGCCACCTGCTGTTCGGCAACGGCGGGCAGCCATATGGTGCGCAGGATCTGCGGCATCGGTGCCAGTCCGGCCTCCGCCGCCCACCAGGTCGGCCGCCGGTCGAATACCTTCTGCTCCAGCGAGGCGGCGGTCACCTTCCACGGTCCGGTGGTCACCGGCCAGCCCTTGGCCAGATCGAAATGCTTGAAGGTGGTCCAGTCCTGTCCTTCGAAGATGTGCTTCGGCACGATGTAGACGCCGATGTCGTACTTGTACGCCATGAAGAAGAAGAAGCGCGGCGCCGGGATCGTGAAGTCGATCACTACGGTATTGGCATCGGTCGCGGTCGCCTTCGCCCCGGCCTGCTGCACGTCGACACCCCACTTCACCTTGGGGCCGTAGTCGCGCAGCGTATTCAGCGTGTAGGCGACGTCCTCGGCACTGAACGGTTCCCCATCGCTCCACTTGATACCCGACCGGGTCTTGATCGTCAGTTGCTTGAAGTCTGGCGAGAACTTGTAGCTCTCGGCCAGCCACATGTACATCTTGTCGCCGAAGGCGCTGTAATAGGCCAGCGGCTCGTAGATGAGATTCGGCCCGTTCTGGTGGTTAGCGCCGATGCTGTAGGCGTTCCACAGCTCGAAATCGGGCCAGCGCCCGTCGCGGCCGTTCTGCCCGATCAGCGTCATCGTCCTGTTGCGGGGCACCGCAGATGGCTGCGCGACGGCCGGGCCGGCGGCCCATGGGGCCAGCGTCGCCAGCGCACCGGCGGCAAGCCCCGTCTTCATGAGGTCACGACGTGCCGGCAGCATGCCGGGGAGTTTCTTAGGCATCACCCATTCCTCTCCTGATTTCCGCGAACCTGGGTCCGCGGATGGCCGTGTACGGCTCTTGCCAATAGTCTAAGAGAAGTTTCCGGTTCTGCAAATCTGCAATCGACCGGTGGCGCCGAGAATTTTCGTTCCCGTGGGCGGCGCTATACTTCGCCACTATATCCTTTGCAACCTGAGCCGAGACTGGTTCTCCGCAGAACCCGAAGCTCAGCAACGCCTCGAACTGGGTTCCCACAATGACGGGCGCGCCCGGCACACCGAACGCCACCCCGATATGAGCGCCCTTCGGGGCGCCGCGCCGACGGGGGCTGTCGGCGCGCTGACCCGGATCGGGATTGCGCTGGCCGGCGGCCGGCTTATCCACTCTCCGATTTCGGATTGTTTGCCCGGGGTGAGCCAGGCCCTGCGGCAATCTGGCTTGCCGGGAATGAGGCTTGCGGGTTGAGGGCCGCCATGGGCGCAGCACCAGAATCCTCCAGGCACACACACGCCACCCTAAACTGAGCGACAGCCAGCACCAGGATGCTAGCGAACCAAGATCGCCTTGTCAACGACCGTACGCGATCGTATCCGCTTGTATCCGTAATGCGATCATACCGATAAAGTAACGAAATAGGCAGCAGGTGGAATCTTGTCGGTGCCGTTGCGTCGAAGAAACCGCCATGGGCCGTCCTCGGGGGCAACCCCGTAAACGTTGAAAGGAAAAAAGCCGAAATATCGGCCCATTCCATCAAGCCCATCTTCAGGGGACGCACCGGCACGCTAATCGGCGAAGCGATGTGTCGGCAACCCCTTGGCCCCAGCCTCGAAGGCAAGGACCTTACCCGCCAGAGCGTGCTGCTCGACCTGCTCCGCCGTCAGGCCCTCGGTCAGGCTGGTCACATAGAGCGTGCCGAAGTCCGGGCCGCCAAAGCACGGCATGGTCGGCCGAAAATTGGGCATGTCGATCGCGGCCATGAGTTCACCCGCCGGCGAGAAACGATTGAGTCGGCTCGCCGACGGCCCCGCGCTCCAGTAGCAGTTGTCGGTGTCGCAGGTGGCGCCGTCCGGCCGCCCTGCTTCGGTGCTCAGGGTGACGAAGCGGCGGCGATGGGAGACGCTGCCGCCGGTCGGCTCGAAATCGAAGGCATCCACCCAGGGACCGCGAGAATCGGAAAAATACATGGTCGTCCCGTCGCCATCCCAGGCCAGCCCGTTGGCGACCTGGAGCCGCTCGGCAATCACCCCGACCCGGCCCGCGGCATCGACGCGATAGAGCCGGGCGATCGGCTCCTTGGCCGGCCGGCCGTCCATGCTGCCGACCCAGAACGCTCCGTCGGGCCCGACCTTGCCGTCATTGAAACGCATCTGGTCAACCGCGTGCGCGACCGTGGCCAGGGTTTCGGTTCGGCCGGTTTCCGGATCGAAGAGCACGACCTGGTCGCGCAGCGCCACGACGAAGCGGCCGGTCCGGCAGAGACCGAAGGAACCCACGGGTCCGTTGAATTGCCAGACTTGCTTCTGCCCGGTCGCCGGCGTCAGGGCGTGGATTCGGCCATCCGTGATTGAGGCCCACAGCAGCATCTGACGCCGCTCGTCCCAGGTCGGGCATTCGCCGACCTCATGCCGCAGGTCGCTGACGACGGTAAAGGAAATGTCCATGACGGTAAGGGCAACGGCCATCAGCCGCGGCCCACGCTCTCCCTGGTTGACGAAACTACCTGTACGAACGGATGCATCACTTGTCCTTCCGGCCCTCTAGCCGGCAAACGGCGACCGGACGTGTGGCGCCAGATTGAACCACACCGATTTCTCCCGCAGATAGTCGTAGATCATCTGGGAGCCCCCTTCCTTGCCGATACCGGAGTGTTTGAATCCACCGTAAGGTGATAGTTGCGAGGTCTGGCGGTAGAAGTTCACCCAGATGGTACCGGCATCGATGGCGGCGGCCACCCGATGGGCGCGGGCGATGTCCCGCGTCCAGACGCCGCCGGTCAGGCCGTAGCGCGTGTCGTTAGCAATATGAATCGCTTCTTCTTCGTCATCGAAGGCGATCACGGCGGCGACCGGGCCGAAGATTTCCTCCTGGGCGATACGCATCTTGTTGTCGACGTCGACGAAAATCGTCGGTTCGATAAACAGGCCCGCGCCTCCCGCGATCCACGCCGGCTTGCCGCCGCTGTGCAGCCGCGCCCCTTCCGCCTTGGCGCCTTCGATGGCCTTGAGGATCCGCTCATACTGCGGGCGCGTGGCAATGGGGCCGATCTCGGTGGCCGGATCCATCGGATCACCCATCCGCCCCTTCTTGCCCAGTGCGGCTATCGCCTCGACGAATCTGTCGTGAATGGAGCGGTGCACCAGAATCCGCGAGCCCGCCGTGCAGCTTTGTCCGGCCGAGGTGAAAATCCCGGTGACGGCACCCCGCACGGCATTGTCGAAGTCCGCATCCTCGAAAATGATATTGGCCGCCTTGCCGCCGAGTTCCAGCGACGCGCGCTTGAAGTCCCGCGCCGCCGCCTGATAGACCTTCTGACCAGCCGCCTCCCCGCCGGTAAAGGCCACCTTGGCCACCAGCGGGTGCGCCATCAGCAACGCCCCGGCCGCGGCCCCGGCGCCGGTAACGACGTTGAAGATGCCGGCCGGAAAACCGGCTTCCTTCACCAGTTCGGCAAAGATCAGAGTGGAGGTCGAAGTGAACTCCGACGGCTTGATGACCAGCGCGTTGCCGGCCGCGAGAGCTGGCGCGACCTTCCAGGCCAGCAGGCGCAGCGGCGAATTCCATGGCAGAATGGCGGCAACCACGCCGACCGGCTCGTAGAGCGTGAAATTGAACAGGTCCGGATTTTCGGTCGGCAGAACGCGGCCTTCGATCTTGTCGGCCAAACCGCCATAATAATAGTACCACTCAGCCGTGTTCCGCATCTGCCCGCGCATCTCGCCAATCGTCTTGCCGTTGTCGCGGACCTCGGCCGCCGCGAGCATTTCGACGTTGGCCTTGACCAGATCGCCCAGCTTGCGCAGCAGGGCCGCCCGCCTGGTCGGCGCGGCGCGCCAGGATTTCGCCGACATGGCACCATGCGCGACACACACCGCACGATCAACGTCATCGACCCCGGCATTCGCGACTCGCGCCCAGCTTGTTCCCGTGTAGGGATTCTCGGTTTCGAAATAGGCGCCGGAAGCCGGCGGGACCGACTGATTGTCAATGAAGAGGTTGAACGTTTCCATGTCCTGTTTCCGGTCCAGCGCCCCCAGCGCGTGCCCGAGGCGATCGCTTGCGTCGGTCGCTTCATCCCTCAGAGATTGAAGACAATCAACCGTTCTTCGGTCATCTCACGAATGGCGTAGCGCGGACCTTCCCGTCCGATGCCGCTGTCCTTCACCCCGCCATAGGCCAGTTGATCGGTGCGGAACGTCGAGGTGCCGTTGATGATGACGCCGCCGACACGCATGGTTCGCGCCACTTTCAGCGCCAGCTCGAGGGATTTGGTGAAGATCCCACCCTGCAACCCGAGGCGCCGCGCGCTGATCTCGGCGATGACGGGGTCGATGTCCGAATAGGGTTGGACGGTCATCACCGGGCCAAAAATCTCCTCGCACACGACCGGCATCGCGTTGCTGACATTGGTCAGAATCGTGGGTTCATAGACGGCGCCATGGCGCCTGCCGCCGGTGACCGCCCTGGCGCCCGCGGCGATCGCCGCCTGCACCGACCGGTCGATGCGTTCGGCCGCGCCCTGGTCGACGACAGTGCCGATGTCGGTGGCGGGATCGAGCGGATCACCGAGCTTCATCGCGGCGACCGTCGCTGCCAGTTTCTCCATGAAGCGCTCGTGGACACTCTGGTGCACATAGACGTTCTGGACCGAAATGCAGCTTTGGCCGGCCAGGCGCATCGCGTTCCGCCCACAGAGCGGCGCTGCCTCCTCGATGTTTGCATCGGCGTGCACGATGGTGGGACCGATGCCGCCCAGTTCCAGCGCCACGCGTCGCAGGCCCGCGGCGGCCCTGATCTCTGCGCCGGCACGCGTCGAGCCGGTGAAGGTGATGAACTCGACCCGTTCGTCACGCACCAGCGCCGGGCCTATGTCGGCGCCGTAAAGCACGTTGAGGAATCCGCCGGGCAGACCGGCATCGACAAAACATTGGACGAGCTCGTGAATGACGCCGGGGCACTGCGGCGGCGCCTTCAGCACAACCACATTGCCCGCCGCGATCGCCGGGCCGATCTTGTGGCAGGCGAGATTCGCCGGCGCGTTGAAAGGCGTGATCGCCGCGACGACCCCGATCGGAAAACGCAGCAGCAATGCGATCTTGCCGAATCCCATGGGCGAGGCATCGAGAGGAACGTGTTCGCCTTCGATGCGGACGGCCTCTTCGGCGGAAAGATTGAGGGTATCGATGGAGCGATCGATCTCGGCGTGGCTGTCCTTGATCGCCTTGCCGGTTTCCCGGCTCATCGTTTCGGCGATATCGGATTTCCGGGCGCCAAGCCGCTCGGCCGCTCGCCGCAGGATCTTCGCCCGTTCGGTCGCCAGCAGCCCCGCCGCGGCCGCCTTTGCGCTGACCGCCGCCGACAGGGCGCGATCGAGTTCGACCTGATTGGAGCGCGGCGCCGTCGTCACCAGAGAACCGCGGAACGGGTCGAACACATCGTAGGTATCGACTGGCGAAACCCATTCGCCGCCGATCAGCATTGGCACCTGGATCACATCCGTTTGCGGCCCGATCAAATTCTGGGGACCTGTCATCAACCATACCCCTTGCGGTCGCCGGTTTGCGCGGGAAACTCCTACCGTACGGCCTCGACCGCGACTGTGCGGCCGACCAGATACGCGTCGGCAACCACCACCAGCGGCCACTCGTCCAGTTGGGACTCGCCGGCGGCGATCAACTCGGCGAACCGGTCGTAAATGTGCGGATACTCCACGTTCGCCTCGTCGACGAGAACGGTGCCGTCGATTTCGAGACGGCGCCCGCTGTTCGGCATCCGCAGATGATGGCCGGACCGGGTCACGAGCGCGATGCTGCGTTCGGCGGTCGGGGTGCGCCAATCCATGCCGACATGCAGGCGGTCTTCCGGCCGCGAACCGGCGAAGTCGATGTCCACGGCGATCGGTGTCTGCGCGCCAGCCGGTATGCACAGCGTTGCCGCGCGAACCACCAACGGCTCCGGCATTATCCGCGTCAGGATCGACAGTCCGTTGACGCCGGCATCAAGAACGCCGAAGCCGCCGGCCTGCCAGATCCATTCCTGACCGGGATGATAGACGGCGACATCCTCATTCCAGACCATCTCCAGGCTCGCCACCTGCTGATCCGCGAGGAAGGCGCGGGCGCGTTCGACGGACAGATTGAACTGAGAATGCCAGCCGCCCAGAAGCGTCACCCCGGCACGCTCGGCCGCCAGCCGGACCTGACGAAAAGCGCCGAGCGTCGCAAAGGGCGGCTTCTCCAGCAGGACATGCTTGCCCGCCGCGATCGCATCCAACGCGATGCGACCGCGCACGTCGGGCGGCGTGCAGATGGCAACCGCCTCGATCGTGGGCTCGGACGCCAACATCTCGCGATAATCGCGGTACTGCCTGCCGCCGATGTCCGTCGCGACCGGATGGCGCTTGGCACTGGCGACGATCTCGAAGCCCGGATGCGCGGCGATCACCGGCAGGTGCCGGTTGAGCCCGATCTCGCCGAGGCCGATCACGGCGATGCGACAGGGAGACATTGGGGTTCACTCCTATGGGGTTCGTCGGAGCGGCACGGTCGCCTCGTTGAGCGCGTCCTGCGCCAGGATGTCGCCCAGCAGCTTCTTGACGAAGACGACGCTTCCCGTGCCGATCATCGCTATCTTTGTCATCGCCCTGCCCGCCGTCATCCGATGTCGAGAAAGCCCTTGCCGAAGAAGGTGGGCAAGGCCTATACATCTGCACACAATTGCATACTAGTGCGGCGCTGTTACACATGTCAATTCCACGGGAGCGAGCGCCGGGATCCGCCCGGGCGCTCGCGAGAAGAGCAGCGGGAAGATTTTCCGCGGCCGTGTCGTGCTTGACCGGCGTAATGGCATGGTTCATCGGTTTATGATGCTACCCTCATGGGGAGCGGATTGGCGAGGACGAGATGGTATCCAGACCGAACGATGACGCGCCGGTTGCGGAGCCGGAACTGGGGCGGACGGGCAGGTCGAGGGCTGATTTCGTCTACGACACCGTGCGCAGCTGGATTCAAACGCGGAAGATCAAGGTGGGCGAACGCGTGCGCGAGGAGGCGGTGGCACAGGCGCTCAGCGTCAGCCGGACGCCGGTTCGCGAAGCGTTGTCGCGGTTGCAGACGCGTGGGTTGCTTCAGGTCCTGGCCGGCGGGCTGGTGGTCGTCGAACTGACCTCGCAGCAGACCATGGAGCTTTACGCTCTGCGTGAGGTCCTGGAAGGCGCGGCTTCCCGTTCGGCGGCTCAGCACGCTTCGGCCAATGAAATTACTGCCCTCTATCAAATAAATGATGAATTCCGGGACGCTCTTGGCAACCCCGAGAAGCTTGCCGTGGTGAACAAGGAATTCCACCAGACTATTTACGATGCGGCACGGAACCGGTATCTGGATCGGACGCTTGCCGATCTGCACGACACTCTGATGCTGCTGAACAGCACGACCTTTACCGTGCCGGGCCGGGCCGAAAAGGCGGTCGACGAGCACCGGCGGATGGTCGAGGCGATTGAACGCCGCAACGCCGACGCCGCCGAGCAGCGCGCGCGCGAGCACATCCGCAACTCGCAGGATGCGCGGTTCGCCATGCGGCCGCGCCCGTCGTAGTCGGCGGACCCAAGCGTTTTCCACGGCGCCATGGCTAGCCGGCGATACGGCGTTCGTCCCGGTTGGCCGGACGAAACGCGATGGACACGACCGAACTTGCCCTGGCGGGTACGGCACGCATCGGTGAAAGCCGGACCTGGTTCGTCAAGGAGAAGGTCGCCAGCCTCGCCCGGGGTGACGGCGGCGGGATGGTCGCCGCGCTGCCCAGCGAATTCGCGCTGATCGACCTGCAGGCTGGCACCCTGGCGCGGCGGGCCGACCTGGCCAAGACTGTGAACAAGCGCCGGACCAGGACCCACGGGAATTCGACCCATCGGTTCGGCAGGGCGAAAAGCGCCTTCAGGGCGGGGGCCTGATCGGCGCTGATCGAAACCTCGCCTTGAACGAAATCAAGTTCGAGATATCAATGGGTTGCGGCGCATCGGCCGGAGACCACGGTCCGCCGCCCAATCACATACAATCGACCACAAGTGGAGATCGCCTCTGGACAGGAAAAATCCGGTGGAGCATAAATACGATCGTGATTCAATGAGTGGCGTCAACATTTTCCCGGATTGAGGAAATGAAGGATGCCCGCAAAGGTGGTTCGTCGAGAGCTGGCATGCGCCACGACACGGCATCGGAGGAAACGCGCATCTTAATAGGCGTCTATCTAGAGACGCTGGCGAGGACTGGAAGAACGCGCGAAGGCGTGGGCGAAATCGGCGTCGTTTCGGGCTTCCGTCACGGTGGCGGGGCGTCGAATGGTGCGTTTGCCCCCCACGTGAATGTCGCGAGCGAAGTGCCGCTTTCAATCTCGTCAAGAAGCTTGTGGCCGAAAGTATCGCGACGACGATCATTCGTCCTTGTGCGCCGGAGTGTCTGACGAACGCTTTGCGCGCGGTATGATCCGTCAAGGTCGCGCACGGATGCCAGTTCCGGCGACCTGCATGTGGAGAGAAGACTGTCCAAGGAGGAGACTGAAATGAAGGCTGTGTCGAAACGTTCCATGCTGAACCTTGCCGCCCTGTCGCTTGTGTCTGCTGCCCTTCCCTTCCCGACCAAGGCCGACGCGACGACGGTGCGCTGGGCGCAGTGGAAGACGACCGAAGTCGGCGAAAAGTTCATGAACGAGCTGAAAGCCGCTTTCGAGAAGGACAATCCGGGCATCACGCTCGAACTCGTCGATTCACCATTCAACGGCTTCCACGACAAGTCCGTGGTGCTGTACCAGGCGAAGAAACTGCCTGACGTCCTGCTCGTGCAGGTGGACTGGGTGGCGGAATTCGCCGACCTCGGCATGCTCGCGCCGCTCGACGGCTGGATCGCCAAAGAGACAGATCCGGCCTATATGGCGGGCATTCCAGCGACCTTCCGCACCAAGTGGAGAGGCAAGCAGTATTACCTGCCCATCGAGGGCGGCGTGATCGCGTTGTACTACAATACCGCCCTCTTCAAGGCGGCGGGGCTGTCGGGCCCGCCCAGGACCTGGGCCGAGTTCGACGAGTTCGCCAAGAAGCTCACGAATCCGCAAAAGAAGCAGTTCGCCATGACCGGCACGCTCGGCATCGAGCCGCCGACCAACGCGACATATGACATCTATCCGCTGCTGCTTCAGGCCGGTGCGAAACTGATCGATCCCGCCACCAACAGGGCCGTCTTCAATTCCCCGGAAGGCGTAAAGGCGATCGACGAATATGTCGCCCAAATCAACACCCTGAAAATCTCGGTTCCCGGCGTGCTGTCGAACGGCGAGAAGGAGAAGCGTGCGAATTTCGCCTCGGGAAATGTTGCGATGATGCACGAGGGACCCTGGGGCGTCGCCATCCAGGGCGGCCTGAATCCGAAGCTCGAATACGACATCGCGCCGCTGCCGAAGGGCGTGACGACCGGCAGTATCGTGCGCGGCTCGCTCAACACGGTGACCACGCAGGCGCAGGACAAAGAGGCGGCCTGGAAGTTCGTGCGCTGGATGTCGAGCCCGAAGGGGTCCGAGATGTGGGCAAGAGGCACCGGCGGCTTCCCCTCGCGGCTCGATGTCCTCAACCAGGACTGGTTCAAGCAGAACAAGCTGTTCAATGCCTTCACTGAGCAGATGAGCCAGGCCAACGCCGAGTCGCCTTTCCTCGTGATGCCGAACGCCGTGGAGATGAACAAGATCATCACGACAGAAGTGCAGAACGTGGTACAGGGCAAGAAGTCCGCGAAGCAGGCGCTCGACGACGCCGCTGCGGGGTGGAACAAGATCTTCGTCGCCGCCAAGTAACGTAAATAAATGTTTTCTGCCGGAACAACCAGCCGATCCGCCCTTCGGGGCGGGTCGGCCCTTCCGAAATCCGGAGCGATGCCCCTGTACCGGCGCAGCTACAGGCAGGAGGCCCTCGCTTATTCGTTCCTCTGGCCTTCGTTGCTGATCCTCGGGGCGCTGTTCGTCTACCCGCTTGTCGAGGTCGTCCGGTTGAGCCTGCACGAAAGCAATCTCACCCGCGAAGTCTGGGTAGGGCTTGCCAATTACACAGACCTGGTCTCGGACACCTTGTTCTGGAACACCTTCCTGAACACCGTGGTCTTCACGGCCGGCAGTGTGATCCTGCATCTTTTCATCGGTCTGTCATTGGCGCTGCTCCTCAACACGAAGATCAACGAGCTGTTCCGCTCGGTCGCGCGCGGAATCCTCATCGTGCCATGGCTGCTCGCCCCGACCGTCGCGGGCATGATCTGGGTTCTGATGCTCGAGCCCTTCGGCGTATTCAACAGCCTGCTCGCAATGCTCGGTGTCGTCGATGCATCGTCCAGCATCGCCTGGCTCGGCGATTCGTCGACCGCGCTCGGCTCGGTGACGGCGATGAATGTGTGGCGGGCCTTCCCCTTCTTCATGGTGATGCTGCTCGCTGGCCTGCAATCCGTGCCGCAGCAGCTCTACGAGGCCGCGAAGATCGACGGCGCGACAGTGTGGGAAGAGTTCCGCCATATCACGTTGCCGGAATTGCGCAGTGTCATCACAACGGTCGTGCTCCTGGATTCCATATGGACGTTCCGGGCTTTCGATCCCGTCTTCGTCATGACCGGGGGCGGACCGTCCCACTCGTCCGAAGTGCTCGCGACCGTCATCTACTTCGACGGGTTCCAGAAGCTGAAGTTCGGCTACGCTTCCGCGGAAGCGATGGTCATGTTGGTCTGCCTGTTCATCGTCAGCGCCATCTACGTGAAGCGCTCGATGGGCAAGGATCAGTGATTCCAGGAGAAGACCGGATGAGTGCGGCGTCTCCAGCTCTGGGATCGGGACTCGGCATGATAGGGCGCCGCAGGGTCCTCAACGCCACGGCCTACTCGCTCCTGATCCTCGCGATCATTGTCATATGTTTCCCGCTTGCCTGGATGTTCAGCGTGTCCGTGCGGCCAAATGTCGAAGTCATGAAGATGCCGCCGGACTGGATCCCGCAGGTCTTGACGCTTGAAGCCTACGAGAAGATCCTGACTTCTCCGAAATATCTTCGCGTCTTCGTCAACTCGATGTCGATTGCGCTCGCCGTCACCGGTATGTCGCTCTTCCTTGGCACAATGGCGGCCTACGCCCTGGCGCGGTTTGACTTCATTGGCCATCGCTCCGTGATGATGTTCCTCATCACGACGCAGATGTTCCCGCTTGTCCTGCTGTGTATTCCCTATTTCCGGGTTTTTGTCGCGCTCGGACTCTACGACACCCTTACGGCGCTCGTCATCGTCTATCTTACCTTCACCCTGCCATTTTGCATCCTGATGCTAAGGAGCTACTTCCTCAACATTCCGAGGGATATCGAGGAAGCGGCCACGGTTGACGGATGTTCCCGCGTCGGCGCGATCTTCCGCATACTCGTGCCAATGTCCTGGCCAGCCTTCATTGGAGCGGGCCTGTACACGTTCTTGCTCGCCTGGAACGAATTCCTCTTCGCAGTCGTTCTGATCGAATCCTGGAGCAACCGCGTGCTCACCATGGCGATCTACAGCCTGCTCGCCGAATTCGTGACCGACTGGAACACAATGATGGCCTTCTCCGTCCTGGCCAGCCTGCCGCTCGTCATCGCCTTCATCCTCCTGCAGAAATACATGGTGCAGGGTATGACGGCTGGTGCCCTGACCGCGTAAGTCCGGGATGATGCGGGATGGGCCGGTCGGTGCCGTCGGATGCGGCAGCAACGCGCGAGATCCGCTCCGACGCGGGGCCCGGATTGGGGACCGATGCACACTCCGGGCGTCACGCGGTCGCGCCCAGCGGCTTGGGGAGGCGGACGAGGTTGCAGGCGGCCATCTACCCGGGCGTCGCCTGACCAGCGGTCTGGCGTCGTCGCAGCGGCCAGATCTCGGCCAGTGACGCCCCCGCGCGGTGCAGCCGGACGGCGATCCCCGCGTAGCGCGCCGGGTCGAGCCGCTGCACGGGACCGGCGACGCTGACCGTGCCGATAACCGCGCCGCCAGGCCGGCCGGTGTCGCGGAAGACGACGGCCATGGCGACGATGCCCGGTTCGCCCTCCTCGGCCGCGACGGCGTGGCCGCGGCTGCGCGCGATCGCGAGCTGCTGACGCAGCGCGTCGACTGTCCGGATGAGGTGTCGGCCGAACACGTGGTTTTGCATGTTCCGCGGCACCGGAAAACCTTGGGCGTAGACGATGCGCAGCGCGTCCTCCTCCACCAACGAGGCCAGCCATGCCTTGCCGGAGGCGGTGGCGTGCAGCGCGACGGGACGACCCATCGGAGGGTCGTAGCGCAGCGCCTGGGTGGCGCCTTGGGCGCGCGCGACCCAGGTGAGGTTGCCGTCCTGCACCAGGGCGAGGCGGCAGTAGTCGCCGGTGTCCCGTGCCAGCGCGTCGAGCACGCCCTGCGCCGCGTCGGGTAGGTGGCAAGCATCGAGGAACCGGAAGCCCATCGCGGCGAAACGCAGCGTGAATTCGTAGAGGTGGGACGTTGGGTCCTGCCGCACATAGCCGCGCGCGATCAGAGCGCCGAGCAGCCGGTGCACGCCGCTGAGCGGCAGGTCGAGCCGCTCGGCGAGGCTGCTCAGGCCGATGCCTGCCGGGTGGCCGGCAAGTAGCTCGATCAGGCTCAGGCAGCGGTCGACGTTGGCGACGGACAAGAAATGGATATCCAATTTGGAAGTGGCTTCCATATTGGCCTTTAGTGTGTTGGGAGTCAATGCGATTTCAGCCAAGGGAGCCTGATGCCCGCGATGTGCGCGACTCGCCACGGCCTCGACGGCAAGACGGCGATCGTCACCGGCTGCGCCGGCGGATTCGGCCGCACGGTCGTCGCTCTAATGTGGGCTTGCGATGGCTGTGTGTGAACACGCGCCGAACCAGGACCCCACGGGAATTCGACCCATCGGTTCGGTAGAATGCGAAAGGCGGCTTCAGGGAGGGGCACGAACGGGAGGGGCCGGTGAGGGCACGCTACGCCCCCAACCGATCAGCCGTGTTCGCCAGCCATTTCGGGGGAAGGGCGGGGGAAGCGCCGCCGGCGGATTTCTGCCGGCGGCCCAAAAGTGTTGGTAGCCTTGGTGAGCCCGGTGGGACTCGAACCCACGGCCCCAAGATTAAAAGTTCGTGGAACGCAACGGACACCATGGGCAAAATGGCCCATTTTGTATTCACTTCAAGGCCTTTCTGCCCACTGCGGTCGCTCCTGGCGCCTTTCGTTCCCCCACTCACTCCGGTTGGCCGCTAATCGCACCGGGGGAACTGTGGGGGAAGCCCGCGGGCTGGAAAGTGGGCTCACGCCCCCCAAAACGAGCCCGAAAAAAACAGGCCCGGCGTTCAGCCGGGCCCGTTCTCTCACCCACCCTCACGCGAGGGTGCATGGGCACGCTATTCCGTCACGGCAGCTCCTGCTCGCCGATCTGCCGGTCGGGATCGACCACCACGATCCTAGCTGTGGCGATCCCGGCGATGGTGACGTTCTCGCGGCGGAAGTAGGTGGGCTGCAGCTTGCGGGGCCCGTACGACATCTTCAGGTCGTCGACCTTGAAGTGGTTCCTTTCATCCCCGGCGTCCAGCTGCAGTCTCGCGATGTCCGCCTTATCCAGTTCCGAGACCGCGCGAGCCGCCCTCACTGTGGCACCCAGGGAGCTGGCGCCCCGCGATGAATTCAGTGTGATGCGGTTTCCCTCGATCTTCCCGGCGTGGTGCACGATCACCACCGAGCAGCCGGTGTCCCGGGCAAGCGTCCGAAGACATGCAAGGACCGCATGCATGTCCTCATTCGAATTCTCGTCTGCGCCATACAGCTCCACGAACGGGTCAAAGATGATGAGCTTTATGCCCATCCGCTTCGCCTTTCGGAAGATCCGCATGACTTCCGGCGTAGGCTCAACGCGGATCGTCCCGCCGCCCTTCTTCACGATAGTGAAAGTCCGGCTCATGTCCATGACGGTGAGGTTACGCTGGATCAGGGCCTCATCGGCGTTGACGGCCTGAACGGCCGCCCTGATGCGGCGCGCCATCTCAGCCGCGCTGTCCTCGGCGTTGACCAGCATCACAGGCTGAGGCGCCGCGGGGAGCTCCCCAGCGAGAGGTTTGCCGCTGGCGACGCACACCGCGATCTGGATCGAGTACAAACTCTTTCCCACGGTAGGCGGGCCGATAAGTGCAGTGACAGTGCCTGCTAGGAGCGAATTCTTCAAGATGAACTCCGGTTCCTCCGACTGTATCCGGCAGAGGTCCGCGTAGGTAAACAGCCGCGGCCAGTCGTCGTCCCTGGCGCGGGCCAAGCCCGGGCGCGGTCCGTCGAGGCCCGGGCGCGGTCCGTCGAGGCCCGGGCGTGGTCCGTCGAGGCCTGACCGACGGGGCCCGCTGGGAACATAGTCGGGCTCGACCTCAGGCAGGTCCCACTCCTCGCAGGCGCCGTCATCCGGCGGTGCTTCGGCGGCAGCGGCAGGCTGCGTCCTGGCGCGGGCCAGGCTCGGGCTGGGGCGCGGTCCGTCGAGGCCTGACCAACGGGGCTCGTTGGTGGTATAGTCGGGCCCCACCTCAGGCAGGTCGGACTCCTCGAAGGCGTCGTCATCTGGCGGCGCTTCGACGGCAGCAGCAGTCTCCATCCTGTCGCTGCTCACGGTGCCAAGTTGGTTGGCGCCAGCCAAGCCGGCGCCGGTCTCCGCGGGGATGGTCACGATCTCGATGCGGCCCGGTTCTAAGGGCGGCATGGTTTGAGCCGAGACAGCCGGCTCACTCGGGCTCGAAGCCTCCGGCGAGATTGCCGTGGCTTCCATGCCATCGACGTTCACCGCCTGCACCGCCGACCCATTCTGGGTCGGCTCGCGGGCGGTCTCCTGCGGGTCGGTGGCCGAAACATCGACCACCGGGCTGCTGTTGCCAGTCACGCTCTCGGCGCGGGCCGGCTGGAACACGCGGGTCGCATCAGGTGATCCGGACGACTCGGCCGGAGCGGACGTGCTCGGCGAGTCCACGCGCATTTCGGACGGCTGGTCTGACGTGACCGGCTTGCCCGACTGCATCGGCGGCAACGGGCGAGGCGACGGCCTCGACCCGAACGGGAGCAGAATCCCAGGTGGGTTATAACGGCGAATGGCCATGTAGGCTCCTTCTTCTGTCTGGCCGATGGATTTACCCAGACCCGGACAGCAATAAGTATCCGAAGCCTGCGCAGCGCCCATATAGTCGGCTTCAGGAAGAGAAGCAACGGCAGTAGTCGACCATTAAGAAGTCTTACCGACATCAATATCAGCGCTTATCCTCGTCAGGCGACGTTTTTTATTACAAGATTTTCGGCCTGTTGCGAGTAGAAGCGTGGGTCGCTTCGAGACGTGGCCTCTATATCTTCGAGCTTCCAAGAATTAATCGCGACCGATCCGACTTACGCCCCAGTTCGTTACTCTTTAGGCCCGCCTGCCCGCGCCGGTCGTGCCCGAATCCGCGGGCAGGTAAACCTGGTGCAAAAACTCCACTTCACCATCGCAACGTTCCGCGGCTCTACTCCGCCCGGGTACTAGCAATGCTTTACGGTCCGGCGCCCGGCTGGTCCGTAGCTGCTACGCTCCGATTTCGACTTCTGTGCCGCGGATGCCCCTAGCGGGCCCCAGTGGCCACGCCATGCTCATGGCACATGGCTCTCATTCCCAAACGCCGGGACTCGGCCCGGTGTCAGGCCCCCCGCCCCCCGCCATGGGGGACGGGGGGCGCCTGATCTGCTGCGTACCCGGGGTCCGCCATACTTCGGCGCACCCCCACCCACCACGTCGCCGGAATGCCCTCTTCCCGACGCGGCCGCCGGTGATAGCGTTCATTCCGACAACGAGTCCGGCCGTCACCTGCGGGAAGCGAGGTTGTGCGTGAGTGTTGCTGATCAGCTGGCCACGGCGGTCTCCCGGTACGGGGCCGCGCTGAAACCGAAGCTGTCGGGCAAGGGCGCGACTGGCGCACCCGAGGAACAACTCCGCTCCCCGCTCGAAGAGCTCATCAAGGATGCCGCCGTCGCGCTGATGTTCAAGGCGGGCGAGGTGGTGCCGGTCGGCGAGTCCACGCTGTCGGCACTGCAGTCCCGGCCGGACTATGCGGTCAACGTGAAGAACGCCCTCGTCGGCTTCGTCGAGGTGAAGGCGCCGGGCAAGGGCGCCGACCCGCGCAAGTTCAAGGACGAGCACGACCGGAAGCAGTGGGACAAGCTGAAGTCGCTGCCCAACCTGATCTACACGGACGGCTCCGCGTTCAGCCTCTGGCGGAATGGGAAGCTGCACGGAGAGATCATCCACCTGGAGGGCGCCATCGAGACCGCCGGTGCCAAGCTGGCGGCGCCCGCCGGCTTCGGCTCGCTGCTCGCCGACTTCCTGCGCTGGGCGCCGGTGCCGCCGACGAGCGCGCGGGTGCTCGCCGAGGTCAGCGCCGGCCTCTGCCGGCTGCTGCGCGATGAGGTCACGGAGCAGTTGGCGGCCGGGGTCCAGGCCCTCACCGGGCTCGCCGAGGACTGGCGGCGGCTGCTGTTCCCCGACGCCAGCAACGCGCAATTCGCCGATGGCTACGCGCAGGCCGTGACCTTCGGGATGCTGATGGCCAGGGCGCAGGGCATCGTGCTCGCGGATGGCCTCGACCGGGTGGCGAAGTCGTTGCGCAAGACCAACACCGTGATCGGCGCGGCGTTCCGCGTGCTGACCGACGATGCCGACAGCCAGGACGCGCTGAAGACGTCGCTGGGCACGCTGGTGCGCGTGCTCGACGTCGTGGACTGGGCCGTCATCGGCAAGGGCGACCCAGACGCTTGGCTGTACTTCTACGAGCACTTCCTGGAGGTCTACGACAACGCCCTGCGCAAGCAGACCGGCTCGTACTACACGCCGCCGCCGGTGGTGACGGCGATGGTGCGCCTGGTGGACGAGGCGCTGCGTGACCCGGCGCTGTTCGGCGTGGCGGAGGGCCTCGCCTCGGTCGACGTTACGCTGGCCGACCCGGCGATGGGCACCGGCACCTACCCGCTCGGCGTGTTCCGCCGCATCGCGCAGACCATCGAGGCCGACCAGGGAGCCGGCGCGGTGCCGGGCGCGATCAAGGACGCGGCGAAGCGCATCATCGGCTTCGAGCTGCAGTTCGGACCCTTCGCGGTGGCGCAGCTTCGGCTGCTGGCCGAGGTCGGCAGCCTGCTCAAAGTGCAGGGCAACCTGCCGTCGAACGTGCCGCTGCGGCTCTACGTCACGAACACGCTCGGCAACCCCGAGGAAGAAAACGAGTACATCCCGCAGCTGCTCAAGCCGCTGGCGGAATCGCGCCGGCAGGCCAACAAAGTGAAGCGCGCGGAGCCTATCACGGTCGTGCTGGGCAACCCGCCTTACAAAGAGAAGGCGAAGGGCCGAGGCGGGTGGGTCGAGTCCGGCAGCGCCAACGTGACCGCACCGCTCGAACGATGGATGCCGCCGGCCGCCTGGGGCGTCGGCGCGCACGCGAAGCACCTGCGTAACCTCTACATCTACTTCTGGCGCTGGGCGACGTGGAAGGTGTTCGGGGACACCGAGCCGGCGCCGCAGGCTGCGCCGAACCGCGCCGGCATCGTCTGCTACATCACCGTCGCCGGCTTCCTGAACGGGCCCGGCTTCGAGAAGATGCGCGACGACCTTCGGCGCAGCACCGACGAGATCTGGGTGATCGACTGCTCGCCGGAAGGGCACCAGCCCGCGATCGCCGCGCGTGTCTTTCAGGGCGTGCAGCAGCCCGTCTGCATCGTTCTCGCGGCGAGGACCGACAAGGTGGACATGGCAAAGCCTGCCCGAGTTCGGTTTCGGGCGCTCCCTGAAGGGCCCAGGGAGGGAAAGTTCGCCGCCCTGGAGGGGCTTACGCTGGACGACGACAAGTGGGTTGACTGCCCAACAGAGTGGCGAGCCCCCTTCCTTCCGGCGGCCGAGGCAATCTGGGCGACCTACCCAGAGCTGAACGACTTGTTCGTCTATAACGGCTCCGGTGTGCAACCAGCGAGGATGTGGGTAATCGCACCAGATCGCCAGTCGTTGAGGGCTCGTTGGAAAGCGCTAACCTCCGAAAAGGACTCGGAGCAAAAGGAACGGCTGTTTCACCCGCATTATCGGGACGGACAACTTGGCGACCGCTACCTGGGTAAGGTAGTCCACGAAGGTCTAACCGGCCACGAACATCGACCCGTCTCCGTCGCCAACGATCAGGACGATGTCGTAGAGCCGACGCACTACGCCTTTCGATCATTCAACCGGCAATGGATCATCCCAGACAACCGACTCATCAATCAACCGAACCCTACGCTGTGGCATAGCCACTCCAGCAACCAAGTCTATCTGACAGCCCTGACACGTGCGTCGCCGTCGTCCGGGCCGGCGCTAACCTTCACGGCCCTCATTCCTGATTATGATCACTATCGAGGTTCTTTTGGCGGCCGAGTCTTCCCACTCTGGGCCAACTCTGCATGTTCTCAGCCGAACGTACATCCCGCGCTGTTATCCCTCCTGGCCCAGACCTACCAAGTTGCAGTCTCGGCGGCGGACGTCCTGGCTTACATCGCGGCCATCGCCGCCCATCCGGGCTACGTCGCGCGCTTCGCCGCCGATCTGGTACAGCCCGGCCTGCGCATCCCGCTCACTTCGAACGCCACCCTCTTCGCCGAGGCAGCCGCTCTCGGCCGGGAGGTGATCTGGCTGCACACCTTCGGCGAGCGCTTCGCCGACCCGAAAGCCGGCAGGCCGGCCGGCGCCCCTCGCCTGCCGCAAAGCGAGCGCCCGAATGTGCCGGCGGCCGGCGCCATTCCCTCCGCGGCCGGCGCCATGCCGGAGACGGTCGCCTACGGCGAGACGGCGCGCCGGCTGCAGGTCGGGACCGGCTACATCGACAACGTGTCGCCAGAAGTCTGGCGCTACGAAGTTTCGGGAAAACAGGTCCTGA
>Ga0181520_10003846_pt1 | contig 25837 bp, 19 predicted proteins | sample PEATcosm2014_Bin_29_FD_132451 | JGI IMG/M metagenome (GOLD analysis project Ga0181520, IMG submission 132451) | Peatland microbial communities from MTU Mesocosm Facility, Houghton, MI, USA - PEATcosm2014_Bin02_30_metaG | ecosystem: Environmental > Terrestrial > Soil > Wetlands > Peat | place...
ATCGCTCCTGCCGCTTCGGGTTCGGGTTTCTTGACGAAGCCGAGAAGGAAGTCCGTGACCTTGGATGCCTGCTTGGCTGCCTGGAAGATGAAGTTCCTGTCGCCTCGCATGGCGTCCAGCCAGTTCCGCAAATAGGAGGCGTGGTTACCCAAGTCCTCGCCCTGCGGAATGCCGAGTTCGGCAGAGACGTAGCAGCTTGCGATCTCGGCTGCCAACTCGCCGAGGGCGTAGCCGTTCTTCCTGTCGTCCCATCCGGTTCGGATTTCCGACCAATGCGCCAGCTCGTGGGTTACCGTTTCGTAGTACGCACCCGGCATGTCGAACGTCGCCTTGGGCGGAACGCAGATGAAGTCGCCTTCCCGGTGATTCGGGAAGGAGCCTTCGGGGGTCGGGCGACGGTAATAGGCGCGGTCGCCGCCAAAGCGGATGTCGGCACCTGTCGCGGCGATCAACTCCTCGGCGGGAGCGAAATCGGGCTGGGCATCGGTCTGACCCTCGTCCTCGTGTACCCGGAACGCCTCGGCACCCTCGACCTGGTCGGCGTTGAAGACCGTAAAAGTCCGCAGGACGAAGAACCGCTCGTCCTCCTCGTCGCCGGTCGTATTGTCCACGACGGTCTTGGTCAAGGGGCGATAGTAAGTAATGCGGCATCCCCAATGCCCCTCCTCGACCCCCGCCGGGCGCTTGCGGATGTTGCAGCCGAGGCTCTTCCACATCGGGAACGTGCCCCACCACCTTGAGGTGAGACCGTGCTGCATGGCATGGAGTTCGAGCAAGAGAGGGTTCACGCCCTGGTATGCTCTTCGGGAGGCAACATTGCTGTGCCTGCCCGGCTGGGAGCCGCCCATGGTCGTCCGCCACGGCCGCCGCCAGGGGAGGAGGTCCTGCTCTAGGGCAGTGATTATCTGCTGAGTGACCTGCTGGCGGATTTCGGTCTGGCTGGGCATCGTTCGTCCTCCGATACCCTGCTCTTGTACAGCTTAACCGATCCGCTCGATCCGAGGCTGCTCCTTCCTTATCAAGAGAGCAGGAGGAGATGATCCTCTTGTCGAGACGAGCGCAGGGCGGTTGTCGGCGTTCGAAGTCTCATTTGAGACCGAAAAAGTCTCAAAGTCTCAGGTCTCAACGCCAAACGCGCCTCGAAGATACTGAGGGGTTGGCGGCGCAGCTCACCCTCGACATGCTCGTAAAGGCGATCGGGTGCCGTGCCGGTCGGCGGGGCGGAACGGCGGCGAAGTCCGCCCTCTGAAGTAGACTCTGAGACGGCGGGATTAGAGAGGGTAAACGTTGGCTAAAGTTGACGCATCCCTTGCCGCCCGCGCTCTTAACCAGGCTTCCTCATTGCCTTTCCGCGTGCCGTCGCCGCGTCGCGGATTTACCCCCCCTCCCTCTTAATGTGTGCCTGATACGTCCAATAGCGGACGAGACAGTAACCTATGATTGTAAGGTCTTCTCGCGAGGGGTCGATCTATGGCGAGCGCATCGGAACCTCACAAACCCGAAACGCTGACCTTTCCCGAGTACCCCACGGGTAACGGTGGTGCGTACTCGGCAACTCCCAGCCCGACCGAACCCACGAGTCCTCCGACCGTCGCTGTTTTCGATCCCGAGTTGGCGATGAAGCGGTGCTTCGACCAGCGGGATATGCTCAAGGAAATGATTGCCTGCTTCTTCAAGGACGCGGATAGCTTGCTCCCGCAAATACGTATAGCCTTGCAGAAGGGCGATCTAATGCGAGTCGAGCGGCTGGCGCACCGATTGAAGGGAACGCTAGTGTACCTTGGTGCTGAGGCGGCAAGAGAAGCCGCTTCACGGACGGAACGCTTTGTGCTGCATGCCGGTGAACAGGCGGAAACCGAGGAGGCTGTGCGTGCGCTGGAGCGGGAGTGCGAGGTCTTGAGAGCGGCACTGACCGAGTATCGAGCCACGACCAGCCCGAGGCAAGGCGGCAAGTAGCGGCCAACGTCGTCCCCGAACCGACGCACGAGTCGAGCAGCACGCCGGGCGGCAGGATGTATCTTGCCGACCAAGATGCGATGGCATAGGGTGTCGTCGCAGGACGACCGTAGTGCTCGGCACGGGTTAGGGCGGCAACTTACCCTCGACGTGCAGGCGAGGGCGATCGGGTGCCGTTCCGGTCGGCGGGGCGGAATACGCTCGGGGTGCGGTCGGGGTGGGTGGGGGCTGCCTTGGGAACTGGCATCCGTGACGGCTTTACGGCGGTTTGAATTCCGAGATGGCAAACTCGGATCGTTCTGGACGGAAAGTCGGCCGCAGCGCGGAGCGATGGGGCGGGGGCCAGAAGAGCAACCATTCTTAACACTGCACCTTCGCTACGTTGCCCGGCCGCTGGAGGGGATTGGCGTGTTGATGGCTTCATCAAGGCTACCGTTGTCGACGCACCACTAGACTAGCGCTCGATACCTGGCGATACGGCCATATGCCTCTTGACACGAATACTTTACCACGGTAGATTTACCATAGTAATTGTCAGCCGCATTCTTTTTGGAGGCCGAACCATGGGCGTGCCGCGTTTGGGTCGCGTGCAATTGATGATTATGCAGGTGCTTTGGGAGAACGGCCGAGCAAACGCCCGCGAAATCACCGCGGCACTGAATAAAAGTGAACCGATCGCCCATAGCACCGTTCAGACCTTGTTGCGGAAACTTGAGGCCAAGGGTGCCATCGGGCACGAGGTTGAAGACCGCACTTTCCTGTTTCATTCCCTGGTGAAGGAGGAAGGCGTCAAGCGGGGCGCGACACGCGATCTCTTGAATCGCGTTTTCGGCGGCTCGGTGGCCGAGTTGGTCTCCTACTTGCTCCAGCACGAGCGTGTCCCGGCAGCGGAACTCCGCCAAATCCGAAAACTCCTCGAACAGCAAAAAGGGAAGGAGGGTTAGGGCGATGTTGCAGGCAGGTCTTCTCGAATCGTGTGAGCACATTTCCTCTGCGGTCGTACACTTTGGGTTCGATTGGCTGCTGCAATCGACGTTGTTGGTTTCACTCGGGCTATTGGCTGCGAAGATTTTTCGGCCCAAAGGTACAGCAGTGCAATCAGTGATCTACCGCATGACGTTAGCGGCTGCCCTGGCCTGCCCGATCGTCTCGCTGTTGCTTGGCACAGCGGGAGTGTGCGGCTTTGACTTGAACCTGATCGCGGGCGTCCCTGCTGCTGCAAGCCGCCCGAGTTACGAGACGATCAGCGGCGTTACAGTGGAGGACGACGTGCCGGTTGTGAAAAGCACATTGAGCGCGTCTGGCCAATTGGACTCTGTACATAGCAATATGCCGGCTGCCACTGGTTCGGCACTTGCACATCAGCCGAGCACACCCCAAGGCAGTCCGGAGCGTATTCCCGTTTTGCGGACCGCGCCTGCGATCAATTGGTCGGCATCGTTGCACGTTTTGCTGGCGGTAGTGTGGCTTTTGGGTTCCAGCGTGTTTGCGATTCGATTGTATCTCGGCTGGCGATCGGCCCGGCAACTGTGTCGATCCTCTTTTCCTGCTGATGCGGATACCGCTATGGAGTGTCGCGCGTTGGCGGCTCGGATGGGCATTCGCACTCCACAGGTATTGCGGACCGGTTTTGCGGCAAGTCCGTCGCTGGTTGGCATCTTTCGCCCGGTTGTGCTGCTGCCGGAAGAAGAGAACACCCAGGCCGACGACCGAGAAGTTCTCGTCCACGAATTGGCCCATTTGGCTCGTGGCGATCAGGTGTGGGGGGTGGTTGGGCGCATTGGCACGGCGGTGCTCTTCTTTCAGCCGTTGGTGTGGCTTTTGGTGCGGCGGATGGTGCTGGCGGCCGAGGAAGTATGCGATGACTACGTCATCCTATTGGGCTTTGATCGTCCGGCCTATGCCCGGCGGCTTGTCGAGGTGGCCGAGCGATATCAGCCGGCCCCGGCGCTCGCGCTCGGCATGGTGTCGCTCCGATTCCAGGTCAGTCGGCGGGTCGTGCGGATTCTCGATTCGTCGCGACAATTGTCGACGCGCACCAGTCGCCGCGCGAGAGTCTTCATTGTTGCCGCAACACTTGTTGGAACGATACTGGCCGGCGCGTTGAGCGTGGGGAACCGTGTTGTAGCGGCGCCAGGAGCGCAAGAGGATCAACATGCTGCCCAATCCGGCGTCTCGAAGGCAGACGACTTCATCGACACCACTTATATGATTGAGAAGGCGTCGGCCGTGATCGTGATGCGGCCGGCGGCGGCCTTCGTTCGGCCTGAAATGGCCGTACTTGCCAAACTACTGCAGCCGGGAGCGAAAAGAGATCTGTTGCGCGGCGGCACTTTCAGCGACTTCCGCCAAATCACTGTGATATGTCCAGAAGCCAACATTCCGTGGGGGCTTGTGGAATTGGTGGTGTATCAATCGACAAAACCCCTTGCCGCAAGCTCTCTTCAACCGCGAGGATCGCCGGTCAAAGCGCTAAACGGGAAGAAGTTGTATGGATCTCCCGGCGGTTTGGTTGTCCTGCAATACGACGACCACACAATAATCACCGCCGGATCGGAACAGGCGATGGGCGTATATCTGGCGGGCAATGTCGGGGTCCTTCCCAAGTGCCTGTCGGCCAAGGCGTGGGAATCGTTTCGCGGCGATCAGTTCATAATGGCAGGCGACGCCGCGCGGATGCGCCGCGATATGAAACCAGTGATGGAGCAAGGCGCGTTGGTTGTGCGGACAGCTCTGCTGGCCAGTTTGCCATTGTGGGAGAACGCCACCTGGTTGGCTTGTGGTGCGAGACTGGATGACAAGCTGACGGTCCACGCCTGGGCAGCGGCCAAGGATGTCGATTCGTCGGCGGAAATGCAGCGCACGGCCGAGGCGCTCAAGACGCTGGCCCAAGGCACGGTAAAGGGCCTGCTGACGCCAAGCGAGCCCAAACGGCAGCCGAATGGTAACGTGTGGTCGGTGCTTTTGGACGAGGGCGAGCATCTGCTGAAGAGTGCGAACATTCAACGTGACGGTAGTGACGTTAAACTATATGCGTCGGTCGAGTTGGACAAGGCACGGCTGGGCACCTTGGTGTCCGCGGTCACAGCCGCAATAAGGCCAGCCGACCCCAGCACCCAGAACGGGATAATGGCACTGGTCGAGGATTTTTTTCATCACAACTACCGCAACATAACGTCGCGAGAAACAATCGAGTGGGGAAAGGCCGCGAAGACCAAAGACGGCAATTTCTCGATCCGGTACAAGTATCGCGCTCGGTATTGGGGCGGTGAGCCCAAGATCGTCGATGAGATATTCACCTTCAGTCCGACCGGCCAGTTCGTGTCGGTTGATTACGCCGAGAAACATCCGCCTGCTTCGCCGGCCGCGGTCTACGAAGTTCGCAAAAGGGTGTCCGACTTTCCAGATCGCGAGGACCTGACAACCCCGGAGGCCGCCTATGCTTCGATCCACCGGGCCTATGCTGCTCATGGCGACGCCGCATGGGCGCATGTGAGCGTGCCGACGATGGCGCCATACATGCAAGGCGGCACTGACAGGCCATTACCCAAAGAGGCCGCTGATCGGTTTCTCGGCGCGGAGATACTGGAAGTTCACGTTTGGGAGCGGACCCATGCAGTGGTCATCGCCCGGGAAGGGGGAATCGGGAGCCCGGGAAGCTCCATCGACATTCGTTCGCTGACGCGTGTTGACGGACACTGGCTCAATAACGGCAATGACAGACGGCGCACTGTCGAAGAAGCTCGCCAATTGATCGATCGAGCCCGATCCCATTAAATGCCGTTACATCGCGGACGCCCAAGCATAGTCGTCGGGGCACGTTGATTGATGCCCGCGGTTACCTGAAACTCAGTGCATTCTGGCGACGAAGGCGTAATCTTCCCGAAAACTCAAACCTTTCCTGACGCTCGCAGAATTCGACCCATTCCTGACTTCGCAAACTCACCAGTCCCCAGGGTATCGCTCGTGAAGGACGAGCCTTGCCGAAGAGGAGCTTTCCGGGTCGGTTGTGGGGACGATCCGCCGGAGGTAAGATCAGGGCTCGTCGACTTGCCAGGTCGGGCGGTCCGCACGACGGCGAAAAGGACGTGCCATGAAGCGGCTTCTGCTTGCCATCGGTCTGGTCTTTGCCTGCCTCGCCCCCGCCTGTCAGGCCCAGGATACATCCCAGCCGCCGACAAGCCTTCCGCCTATCCAGGTCTTCTTCTCGCCGAAGGGCGGCTGCACCGAGGCGGTCGTGAAGGAACTCGGCAACGCCAAGACCGGTATCCCCATCCAGCAGTACCCTCGCTCTGCACCCGGCTGATGCCGCCGACCACGCCCATAGCGGACGAAGATTCGTTAAGGGTTGCCGTTGGCGACGGATCGACGTATCCGTTCCTGGGACAAGCCCGGCAGCGATGACCATTCCTCTTTGGTCAAGTTCTGAAGCATGGAAGCGTTCTCGGGTGGCTTCAATTCCGATTCCGTCGCCTTCCCCGCTCTTGGAACGCGAATAGCAGCATCAGAGTCGGAACAACTACAATCGACCAGTAAGGGACATGGGTCGACACCGGAGCTCCCGGCGTCGGCGGTCCGGAGACGCCTCGATAGTTCAGCACCAGGACGACCAGGGCGACGATCAATGACGCCACGGCCAGGAAACGTTGAATTCCCGTGTACGCCCTCAAGCGTTCTCGGCTTCGCCAAAGATACAAGCCCCACGCATTCAGGGCGGCACACCCGCCAATGCATACCGAAGCGGCAAGCCGGTCGTTCGGCATGACGACGACGCCGAGAACCAGTAGCCATAGAGTGCCGCCCAGTTGGGAACCGAACCAACCTCCGGCGTTCCGGGTGAAGGCAGACGATCCGTCCTTTCCTACAGCGGTCATGACCTCGCCTTCGTATTCCCGCAGAAGCAGTAGACGCTTGAGGACCACGAATGCCCTCAGATGACTGCCGCTGGTTATTTCTTCGGACTTGGTGGCACTAGCAATGCTTGCGCATTTGGCACAAGGGGCGCCGCGTCGGCCTCGCGGACCGAAAGATCGGCGTAGATGACGCGGTACTTCTTCGCATCCTTCGGGCGATACCAGAAGATTGGCTTGCCGGCGGCACCCAGCGAGACCCCTTTGCCCGCGTAATGCGAGTCTGCTTCCGGCGGAAGTTGGCGTACCCACTTGAAGCCGCGCTCCATCATCACCGAAAGCTTCATGAAGGCGGTGATCTGCTCCTGCGTAGGTTGTCGCCCCTCGACCATGCCGAGCTTCTTCCTGCCGATCGTCGGACCAAGGGTCAAGTAAATCGCCTTGACGTGAGTATCGTCAAGTCCCTCCGGGAAGGTCCTGTCATAACACTCGCCATAGCAGCGGAGCATCTCGACAAGATCCTTCTCCGTTAGCGCGGGATGAACGGCCTCGCCCGACGGGAAGGGACTCTTGAGCAACTCCACGTCCTTGATCCAGAGCGTGCCCTTGCCCTCGACGACGACGTCGAGCTTGATCAGGTCAGGACGCTGGCCTTTCTGCAGGAAGAACGGCGTTTCGTAGGTGGCCCAATCGGTCGTTCCCGTCACGGCGTCATTCAGGCCTTTCGAGAAGTACTCGCCGCTGCCGGGAATGCGGCACCACATCTCCAGGTACGCCCGGCCTTCGAGGTGATCGGTCTTCATCTTCGCCCGGTAGATCACCCTGCAATCTTCCGCGCCCGGACCGGGAATCTCAAAGAGCCGCACGGTGCGGTTCCCTTTGGCCTCGATTCGCCAAGCGTTCCGCTCTACGCTGATTCCGTCCTTTGTGACGAGTTCGGCCGTCGTGTCGAAACGCTTGAGCTCCTCCACCGTGTTGGCGGCCAACGCTTCCGCCTTCATGTTTCGAGCGGCGGACGCCTCAGTGCCAGCCAAGACGACCTGCACGTCGGTCTTCTGCCCGGGCTGGAGCGAGACGTTATGGAACTCGACCCAGCGATAAGGCCGAGTCTGGAGGGTGATTTCCTTGATCTGCCGAAGCGCCAGATTGGTGAACGTCGCCCGGGTGACCTGTTGCCGCTCGATCTTCGCCGGACTGCCGGGCGTGTTTTCGTCTGCGGCTTGACTGACGTCGTTGTCCAGCTTCGCCACCACTTCCCGGCCGTCGTCGCAATGCGCCACTAGGCGGATTTCATCCGTCAAGTTGTGGAAAGCGCCGGTCACCACGCCGTCCCGGGTCTCGATGGGGTAGATCATAAGTCCGCTCCAAGGGTCGTTTGAGCCTTCGCCGCGGACAGGCGGATTGGGCGATGGCCAGGTTGCTTGCCGCCACCACGTCGCCATAGGCTTGCTCCAAGGGCCGGCACTGATGCCGTAGCGCACGGTCACGGTGTCCACGGTGCCGGGCAGCAAGGCGTCGAACACCATGAAATCGACGAAATTGCGAACCTCTTTGCCGTGTTGCTTCACTGAAGCGGTGAACGAAGAAGAGATACCCGGTGTGACCTCGTACGTCATGCCGATCGGTTCTGCCGGCCGGTTTTTGACGTTGGCAAAGAACACGCGGTTGACTCGGCCGTTGTCGGCCGGCGAGTATCGGCGCGTCAACTCGCAGGGCGCTACCGTAAGCGGCAAGCCGTCGGGTTTCCACCAGCTCTTGTTGTCGTCTTTGCCCACGCCTAGCAGTTCCACGGTGACGCCGCTCGGGAGGCTCGCGATCCACGGCCCGCCGGGATGCCTGCCCACGTCCACCACGCTGTCCGGTCTGGCGGCCGGCGCGCTTGTCGCATGCACGCGTTGGATATGCGCCCGGCCGCCGTTGTCGCGCCACCAGTGCATCCGGGACTCGACAAAGCCGACAACCAGCCCAGTCAGGGTCGGAAGCAGCAGCAGGCCCGCTGCGAGCACCGCCGCCCTGCCCAAGCGGCTCTTCCGGCCCACAAACCCCAGGAGAATCGCGCCCAAGGCCACGATGAGGATCATGAGGAACTTGAAAAAACCCACTGGCAAGGACAAGACAGGCAGCGCCACGAGGCAGACCATAAGAGCCATGGCGCCGAAAAGGCGATGCAGTCCCGTGGGCCGGGGAGGCTCGCCGCCGAATCGGAGCCGCCTTTGTTCCTGGAACCCTTTCCGGACATTTGCGTCGCTGAGGACCACCAGCGCCCAGATGCCGGCAGCAAATCCGATCAGATTGCCGCTGATCACGGCCAGGATGCTGGCGAAGATGGCCCAACCGTAGCCCTCCAGGCGGCGCATGTTGAGCGCGGCGACGAGGATGATGGTCGCAAACACCACGCCCGGCACGAAAAAGAAGGCCAGCACCACGGGCAGATCGGGCATCGGCTTTACGCCCCAGAGGACATACCAGGCGATGAGCAAACCGATCAAGAACATCGCCGCGGCATTCAAAATCCCCGTGACCAGCAGGCCGATGGCCGGACCTTGGACTTGCCGTCGGGCCCGGGCGATGGCGCCGTTTTCCAGACTGCCATGAGACGGAGCACTGGCGGAGCCAGTGGCACCCAAATCGGCCATGTGTGGCGGCGTAGAGGCAATCGTCTCCACCTCAGTCTTGATCTCGCTCGCCTGCTGGTAGCGCCGCTCCGGCTCCTTCTCCAGCGAGCGGAGCACCACCTCGTCCAGCCGCACGTCGATCTGCACCTTCTTCGAGGGCGGGGCGAAGCGGCCGATGGGAAGCTCACCGGTCAACATCTGGTAGAAGACCACGCCCAGGGAATAGATGTCGGCGCGATGGTCCACCTGGAGCGGGTGCTCGATCTGCTCGGGAGCCATGTACTGGGGCGTGCCCACGACCTCGCCCGCGCCGGTCAACATCGGATCCTTCGCGTCGCGTCCGACGAGTTTCGCGATGCCGAAGTCGGCGATCTTGACCCGTCCCTCCTTGTCCAGCAGCACGTTCTCCGGCTTGATGTCGCGGTGGACCACGCCGTGGTCGTGGGCGTATTGCAGGGCGTCGCAGACTTGCGGGACGATAGCCAGGGCTTCCTCGGGCGCCAGCTTGCCCGTGTCCAGGAGCCGCCGCAGGCTCGCCCCGTCGACATACTCCATGAGGAAGTAGTAGAGGCCGTCGGTCTCGCCGAAGTCGTAAACCGCGACGATGTGGGGATGGGTGAGTATGGCCATCGCCTGGGCCTCCCGGGCGAACCGCTCGGCAAAGGCGGGGTCCCGCCCGATCCCGGGCGCGAGGATCTTGAGGGCCACCAGCCGGTCGAGCCGCTTCTGGCGGGCCTTGTAGACCACGCCCATCCCGCCCCGTCCCACCAGTTCCAGGATCTCCAGGTCGGGGAAGTAGCCTGCCAGTTCCGCCGGCGTTGGCGGCGCGTGTCCGGCGGCAGCCTCGTTCCCCGCCTCGCCGCCCTCCGCCCGGGAAGCCAGCCCCCATTGCAGCAGGCAGCGGGGGCAGAGCCCGTGCGGCGTGTCGGCGGGCAGGGTCGCTCCACACTGGGAACAGCGGTTCTCTTCGCTCATGGCGTCGCTCCGGTCCGGTTCGCCCTGTACCTACTTTAAGCAAACGCCGGAAAAGGTTACCGAAAAAAACCAGAACGCCCGTAACTACAGGCAGGCAAAGAGGTAACGGATCTCCTCCTCGATCTCGTCCGGGCCGGCTACCGTCTGGGCGATCTCTTCCCTTAACAGCTCCCGATATCGCTGCCGGAGCCGGTAAGCCGCCACCTTGACCGCCCCCTCGGTCGTTCCCAGGCGGCCTGCCGTCGTCGCGTAGCCTGTCGCCCCGTCGCCCGTCAGGTGGGCCTTCAGCGCGTCGAACAGCGCAGCCTTGCCGTCGGCCGTCATCTCGGCTTGCAGCCGGGCCAGGACCTGTTCCAGCAGGGTCAGGGCCCACTGTCGTTCGAAGACCCGCTCGGGCGTCAGGGTATCGGCCGGCTCACGGCGATACCTGGCCTCGGGCTCCGGACCTTCCAGGGACAGGATCCTTTGGCCTCCGCCACGTTTGAGAGCCCGGGCACGATCGTACTCGTTCGCCAGGAATCGCTTCACCGCCGTCAGGAGAAAGGTACGGAACCGTCCCTTCTCCCGGTCCGCCGCGGCGAGGAAACGCTTGTCCAGAAGGCGGACGAAGAACTCCTGGGTCAGGTCACGGGCGTCCTCGGCGGAATGACCCGCACGGCGTACGAAGGCGTAGAGCGGGAACCAGTAGCTTTCGCACAGCGTCGCCAGGGCCTCGGAGGCTTCCGGCGAGCGGCTGCCCCCGGCGCTGACGACCATGCTCCAGTGGGTCGTGGCGAACCGGTCGGGACGTTCGAGCTTGCTGTCGTGGGCCGCCATGGCCTTATTCTAGGGTCGCAGTGACCCCGTCGCAACGAGGCCCATTGGCACAGCGCGACTCCCAGCGGCTCGACGCACCATGCGAAGCGTGTTCGCGGCGATCCGGTTGACCCTACTTGGACCTTGCCTCAGACAGCTTCTTGACTGCATCGGCAGTCAGCTCCTTGACGCTGAGATCGGCGTAGATGACGCGGTACTTGTGCTTGTCGGCGCCTGTCGGCTTGTACCAAAAGATGGGGCGATCCGGCGTCCCAAGCTTCACTCCCCCGCCCGCGTAGTGCGAGTCGTTCTCCGGCTTGAGCGACATGAAGAACATCACGCCTTGCGTGTGCTTCTGTCCCAGCGACATCGCAGCCTTCATCATCTCCGGCGACTCCTTGCCGTACTTAGCGATGACCTTGTCGATTCCCGGCTTGATAACCGCTTGCACGGCCTGCATGAATTCCTTGTTCATTCCAACTGCCGCAGGAAAAACGCCTTTGTTGTGCTCCGCGACAAGGCGTAGGGTGTTGAGCAGATCTTCTTCCACGGGCATCGTGGGATTTATCGCTTGGACCGTGTACCCCGAAGGCGGTTCGAGGCTGAACAACGTCGGATCCAGATCGACATCGTAACGGAAATTGCTCAGCACCATCTGGCCCTCCATCATTGGGGAAGCAGTGATTTCCACGCGAATCGGCAGGGCCGTCTGCGGATCGGCCCAGAGGATCATCTCTGTCATGTTGCTGGGACGAGTCCGGAAACCGACGGCCTTGTGACCGTCGAGTTCCTGGGTGCCGAGCGATTCGGTCTTCTCGCCCGTGCCGGCGCTTCCCTCGCGGACCAACCGTCGCACCATCTCAAACATGCTGGGCGACGGACGTCCAGTGGACTTCTCCATCTCTTTCTTCATTTGCTCCCCGTCGAACGCAACGGCGAACTTCTTCTCGGGCATCAGCATGACGGCCTTCGCCGTTTGCATATCCATGATCATTACACTGCTCGTGTCGCCTTTATCCCCTATGCTGCTTTCCATACGTTGGTGTGACGGTGCAAGGAAAAAGCCTCTTGACCTCATGTGGATGTTCTTCCCCCCCATCTGATCCTTCATGTTCGCCGTCATATCGAACGTCGCGCTCCGCAGATGATCCAGGGCGTCAGCGACTCGTGCGAAGGCGATGTTCGTGGAGCCGCCGCCGATCGTCATCCAACAGACCAGAAGGCCGAAGGCCACGAGGATGGTTGCCGCCACGGCGAGCTTGGCGATGCGTCTCATTGTTCGGGTCCTTTTCAAGGTACGGGGAAGCGCATCCGCTTCCCGGATTGCCTCGGTCGCTTGGGCATCAGAAATGGCAGCCATGATACGCTTCTTCAGATCGTGAGACACTGGAAACTGACCGGTTGGGGTAATGGCGGCCAATGCCTGCCGGGTCTGGGCATACTGCCCGGCGCAATCGGGACACATCTGCAAGTGCTCGGCGAACGCGGCACGTTCTGCCGCGCCTGGTTCCGCCACCAGCATATTGTCCAGAACGTCTTGACACTCTTGGCAGTTCATGGTTTCACTCCCGCTCTCCGCCTACCAGCTTGCGGAGTTTCTGGAAGCCGTAGCGCAGCCGGGAACAGACGGTGTTCACCGGGCATCCCAGCACTTCGGCAATCTCGCCCAGTCGCAGGCCGTCGAAGACCCGCAAGCGGATCGCTTCGGATTGCTCCTTGGGCAAGCGACTCAGCAGCGATTCGGCGTGGCGCAACCCTTCGGCCGCTTGAGCGATCTCGACCGGACCGTCTGACCCGGTCAGCAGCTGCTTTGTGCTGGACTCTTCGCGGAACACCGCCGCGCAATCCCGCCTGCGCAACAAGTCCGTACAGGCATTGGCCACCGAACGATACAGGTAGGGGCCGACGGCTGAGACCTGCTTGCGATTGGAGTGGTCCACGAAGGCCCGCACGAAGACCTGCTGCACCACGTCCTCAGCATCCTGATAGTCGCCCAATTGGCGAAAGGCATAGCGAACCAGCCGACTGGCATAAGCATCAACCAACGCCGCCACGTCGCCGTGCGATTGTGGCCACGCCGGTCCCTTCGAGTCGGCCGATTCGGTATTCTCGAATTGAAGGTCCACCATGCTCCCCCGCTTGGGCGGGCTGCTTGCTCCGGACAGCACAGCTTACGGCCCTCCTAACCCTTATGACGAACAGGGCCGCGATTTTCGTCTAAAAATTCGTAACGTCGCCATCTCAAGATTGTCCTGCCGTGGATCGGCAGGTCAAGCCGCTCAGCCCGACGATCATCATCTGCACACGAGCCTTGCCAGTGTCCTCTAATGTGAACTCACAATGTGGTCGGGCGTCAGCAGGAAATGGAAGCAGCCCGGGCGAGGCCGGCGCCCCGGGTGACGCGGAACCGCTTGGCCAGGCGCTGTTTTCGTCCGGCCGCGCGGGTCAGGCCGGCGATCTATCGGCGATAAAGAATCACCACAATGGTAATCGCTGCTGCCACGGCGAGGCCGAACACCGCCACGAACCATCGCCACCAAGAGTATGCCACCGAAGGCGTGCCACGCGACGGCCACGTAAGCACCGCGTATCCGACAACGCATCCGATCGCAGAAACGATCATCATCGCCATGGCATTCCCCCATGCCGTCAGAAGGAGGAACATGACAACGAATAGCACCCCAAGAACATCGCCGCGATTCTTCACTCTTGGTTCCTTCTCTTACGGCTTGGGCCTACTTGGACGTCGCCTCAGGCAGTTTCTTGACATCATCGGCGGTCAGTTCTTTGACGCTGAGATCGGCGTAGATCACGCGGTATTTCTCCGATCCTGTCGGCTTGTACCAGAAGATGGGACGATCGGGAGTGCCTAGCTTTACGTCCTTGCCGGCATAGTGCGAGTCGTTCTCGGGCTTCATGTCGTGAAGAAAACCGAAACCTCGGCCACACTTCATGACCTCGCCCCCGTGCGCCATCATGAACGCAATGTCTTGCATGGCCTTCATCTTTGCCTCGGGCGACGTGCCGTACTTGGCCTTGATTTCCTTCTCAAGCGGGGCCCGAATTACAGGCTCAATGTCGCGTGCGTCAAGGGTCGGCGGCAGCAGGCCATTCTGCTGGGCCGCATAAACTCGCAGCATTTCGATCAAGTTCTTCTCGTTCCAAAAGGACGGGTTGTTGTTCATCGTTTGCACCGTGCGGCCCTCTGGTGCTTTGGGAAAGTTCTTGGTCTCGGCGGGAACCACTTCTTTGACGCTGAGATCGGCGTAGATCACGCGGTACTTGTCGGCCCCAGTGGGCTTGTACCAGAAGATGGGCCGATTGGGCGTGCCCAGCTTCACCCCGCCCCCGACGTAGTGCGAATCGTTCGCCGACGTCAGCATATTGTAGAACATCATGCCCTGCATGTACTTCTGCGTGAGCTTCTGGTTGAACGGCATCATTGCCTTCATCCACGCCTTCATGAACCCGTCCCTATCCTTGCCATACTTGGCTTGAAGCTCCTTCATGAGCTTTTGAGCCTCCGGTGTTTTGACAAACTTACCCACTTCTTCCATGCTGACCGCTTGGATGGCTTGCATGAGTTCTTTGTTCTGCCCGATTGCAGAAGGAAAAGTGCCGTTGTTGTGCTCGGCAATGAGATGCAGGATGTTGACCAGATCATCTTCCGCGGGCATCGTCACAGTCTGAGTCTGGACGGTGTACCCCGTCGGTGGTTCGAGACTGAACAACGTCGGATCCAACTCGACGTCATAGCGGAAATTGCTCATCACGCCATGACCGTTGACCGAGGGCATGTCGATGTCAATGCGAACGAGCCGGGCAGTCTGCGGATCGGCCCAGAGAGTCATGTCCGCCATGTTGCTCCGTGTCCGAAAGCCGAAGGCCATGCGCCCGTCGATTTCCTTCTTGCCAAGCGACTCGACCTTCTCACCCGGGCCGCTGCTTCCCTCCCGAACGAGTCTCCGCACCATATCGAACATATGCGACGTGCCTCCGACGGACTTCTTCAGATTCGAGCCGTCAATCGTGATGGCCATGGCCAGTTTCTGCTCGGGGACCAGTGTAATTCCTCTTGCAGCCAGACAGTCCAAAATCATAATGCTATTGCTCTTGTTATTGCCGGAACCCATCGACATCTCGCAACGTTCTCGTGACGGCGCAAGAAAGAAACCTCTCGCATTACTGATGGTCGTCTTCCCGTCCATCGGATTCTTCATTTCCATCGTGTACTCATAAGTGGCGCTCCGCAGGCTGTCCAACGCCTTGGCCACGTCCGCGAGAGCGATGTTCGTCGAGCCGCCGATCGTGAGCCAACAGGCGAGCGCCCCGATAACCGCCAGGACGGTCGCGGCTACGGCAATTCTTGCGATACGTTTCATGTTCTTGGTTACCTTCAGGCCAATAAGGGGTCGGTCGGCGGCCTGTCGCACGACGGCGACCAGTCGGGCGACCTGATCCGGCGGCAGGTCGTCGGGGATCGGGTCGCGTAATACGGCGTTCACTGCACGGTCCAGCAAGTCGTCGCGATGGAAGTCTTCGCGGTTTTCCATCATCGTATCCTCTCGTCTTCTTCCGCAGCGCTACGGAACGGCTCTAGGAGTCGTTCGAGACGCCGGCGCGCACGAGACAGCAGCATTCGCGCCGCCGTCGGGCTGATACTCAACTGCTCGGCAGCCTCCTCGGAGGTCATCTGCTCGAAGCAATTCAGGCAGAAAACATGGGCTTGCCGGCGGGGCAGTCGGCCCACGGCGGCCCGTAAACGGTCGGCAAGCTCGTTGGCCTCGGCACGACCGGGCGGACCGGGTTCACGACTGATGACCTGCGCCGGATCCGCATCCGGGCTGCATCGGCTGCGCTGCCTTGAACGCCTCCGCAGCAGGTCCAACGCTCGGGCGGTAGCCAAGTGCCGGAGCAGCGCGGACCAGTTGCGGACGGGTTCGCGCCGGTCGATCTTGACCGCCTCCAGGAACGTCTCCTGGACGCAGTCCCATGCGTCTGCATGGTTGCCGACGAGGCGGTAGACCGTGCGCCGCACGGTTGCCACGTGTTGGCTTACGACCGCTTCCCAATCAGCCATTGTCGCTCCGCGCGTCAAGAACCGCAGTTCAATAAGATAGTCGTTCCGGACGGCGGGAGTGTAACACGAAATCCCGGATTGACCACGGGGGACAGCTTCGACGCCGCCACGACGGTCAGCTCAGACCCGGCATCGCACGGCGTGATTGCCTCGTTGGAGGGGTACATTTAGGACAGGAACGGGATAGGCGTCGGATGGCCGCCGTCCCGTCGACAAAGCCTCCAAGTGCTAGGGGTCGGAAATCGCCAGCTTCGGATCCAAAGCCGCTGCAGAGGAGATCTTTGCGATGGAATTGGTGTCAGCAGTCCGAGCAGTTCCGATAAGCGGGCATCCCCTCCTTCCGCGAATGGCTGAGGAACCGCGCCCGGGAAGCCCCGCCGCCGAGAAAGTGCCAATGCTTCTCGCGCAGTCCGGCGGCGGGCACGTCGAGGGACGATCTTGCGAGAGCCCTCCGGCTTCCTCGTCGGACCTTGGACGACCTGCTGCGGGCTCCGGCGGCTGGAAATTGTTCTTCAGGAGCTGCCCATAGTTCATAAGATTATCCAGGGTTAAGTTGCCGTGTGCCCCTTACTTGTGGGCAGGACCTAGAACTTGAGCGTGAGTAATCCCGGGCCAAGGGTCCGTCCGTGCCCGGTTCGCTTCCGCCGCGGAGACACCCTAGGAGATTTCCAGGAATGTCTCTTGACAGCGATAATCTACCACGGTAGATTTATGTCGGTAATCGTCAAAGCCTGACGCTGTTGGAGGTGCCGACATGACCGCGCCACGTCTGGGCCGCGTGCAATTGAAGATAATGCAGGTGCTTTGGAAAAAAGGGCGTGCCAACGCCCGCGAGATCACCGACGCCCTGAGCCGCGGCGAAGCGATCGCCCACAGCACCGTGCAAACGCTGTTGCGGAAGCTCGAAGCCAAAGGGGTCGTCTCGCATGAGGTCCAGGAGCGGACCTTCATCTTCTACCCGTTGGTACAGGAGGACCGGGTGAAACAAGGGGCGACCCGCGACCTCTTGGAACGGGTGTTTGGCGGTTCCGTTGCGGAGCTGGTTTCGTATCTCCTCCAGCATGAGCGCGTTCCCCGTGAGGAATTGGACCAAATCCGCAAGCTGATCGACCGGCGGAAACGGAAGGAGGCCTGAGCAGATGTTCCCGGCAATTCTTATCCAGCACGGTGTGGAGTTTTCCGGCGTCATGGTCCGCTTCGGGACGGATGCCTTCCTGCAGTCCACGCTGCTCATCGCACTGGGACTTCTGGCGGGCTGGGTGCTTCGGACAAGGGGAGCCGCCGTGCAGTCGGCAGTCTACCGCATCACCTTGGCCGCTGCCCTGGCCTGCCCGTTGGTGGCGCCGCTGCTTTCCGCGGCAGGCATTCCGGGATTGCACGTGAACCTGCCCATGCCGGTCACGATGCCGCGTCTCTCTCCAACCCCCATCGATCCTGCTCCCTCGGCGAGGACGACGACGATCGATGCGGACCGACCTGTTGCCCGCCTTCAACGGGAGATGGTGCCCAGTTCGGTGATGCGACCCGAGGTGCATGTCCCGTCACCCGCATCTGGCCCCGGCGTACCTCAGCCCAACCCGGCAGATACGGGAATTTCGGAAGCGAGGCCGCCGTTGGATTGGCTGCCAGTCGTGGCGTGTCTTATGGCGGCGGGCTGGCTCCTGGGGACGTGCGTGTTGACGGTCCGTTTGCTGCTGGCCTGGCGGCTGGCCGTGCAGTTGCGGCGATCGGCTTCCGAGGCCGATCCGCAGACGGCTTCCGATTGCCGGACATTGGCTCAGCGGATGGGCATTCGCCCTCCGGCGGTTCTGAGAAGCCCGTTCGCAACCAGCGCAGCGCTGGTCGGTCTGTTTCGGCCGGCGATCCTGCTGCCGGAGGAGGAGAGTGCCGCCGCATCCAACCGGGAGATCCTGGTACACGAGCTGGCGCACCTGGCCCGCGGCGATCTCCTGTGGAAACTGCTGGGCCACGTCGGCACGGCACTGTTCTTCTTCCAACCGCTCATGTGGCATCTGGTACGACGGATGATCATTGCGGCAGAGGAGGTGTGCGACGATTACGTCCTGGAGTTCGGCTGCGATCGCCAGAGCTACGCCCGTCAGCTCGTCGAGGTTGCCCAGCACTACCAGCCGGGCGAAGCGGTCGGGGTGGGGATGATTTCGCTGCGCTCCTGGGTCGGCCGCCGGGTCGTACGGATTCTCGATTCGTCGCGGCGATTGTCGCTGCGAGCGGGCCGCCGCCTGATAGCGCTGGCTCTGGCGATGTCACTGGTGACAACCATCATGGTAGGCCTTTTCGGTATTGCTTGGGGTCAGGCCGGCGCCGCGCCCGCCAACCGGCAGACTCAGCCTGCGGCCGACGGCCCAAAAAAGGCCGTCGATCACCCCGGCGACCGCTTCGAGTTCCGTGGGCAGGTGCTCGATCCCGACGGCAAACCCTTGGCGGGCGCCGCCGTCTACTTCATTCATAGCGGCCACTCCGACGCGCCGCTCCCGCCGCCGAAGGTGCAGGCCACCACGGGCCGCGACGGCCGGTTCCGCTTCACCCTGGAAAAAGCCTCCTTCGACACCTGGGGCATTTTGGACGACACGGGCTACAACAGCGGTTGCAACATCCTCGCGCGGGCCGATGGCTACGGGCCGGTCTGGCAGCGGGCCTTCGCCTTCGACGCATCGGGCGAACTCGCCCGGCGCATCCGCAAGGCCTGCCCCGACGACGCGGAGTTCGTCAGCAAAAAGCGGGACCCGTTGCTGCGGCTGGTGAAGGACGACGTTCCGTTGGTCGGCCGGATCGTCGACACCAAGGGGCAGCCTGTCGCCGGCGTCAAGGTCGGCGTCAGGGTAATCGAACGTGTCGAGAACGAGGACCTTACGGGTTGGCTTAACACGGCGGAAAAGAAAGATGCCGACGTGATGGCCTTGATGACGTTCGTAAGTCGCAAGTATCGCCAGAGTATCAGCGTCGTCGACAATATGCTCGCTTCCAACCACCTGCCGGCGGCCATGCCCACGGCCACGAGCGACGCCGATGGCCGGTTCCGGCTGACAGGGATCGGACGGGAGCGACTGGTGTGGCTGTCGATCGAAGGGGCGAGGATCGAGGCGGCGTGTCAGGTCTGGGCGCGGACACGGCCCGGCCCCACGCTGGTCCTTCCCTTCTTACGCCTGTTTGCATTGGAACAATACACCTACTACGGCGCCACGTTCGAGCACGTCGCCCGGCCCGCGCTGCCGATCGTGGGCACGGTGCGCGACAAGGACAGCGGCAAACCCTTGGCGGGGGTGACGATTCAGCCGTACAAACTCTCGGGCAATCCCGGTCGCGACGTGGGGCTCTACGTCCGCACGACCAGCGACGCTGCCGGCCACTATCGTCTGCCGGGCGTGCCCATCGGCAGAGACAACGAGTTGCTGGCCGTGCCGACAACGGACCAGCCTTACCTGCGCTCGAAGCGGAGGGCCGACACCACGGCCGGCAAGGATTCGTTGGGCCTCGATTTCGCCTTGAAGCGCGGGATCTGGATTCGTGGCCGAATTACCGACGCCCAGAGCGGCGTGCCGGTTCCGGGCTGCATCGTCAATTACTTTGTGTTGCGGAATAACCCCTATTGGAAGTCGGCGCCCGGCTTCGAGGGTGACTATCAGCACTTTTCCCGTCACGCGGATCAAGACGGCCGCTACGCCGTGGTCGGCCTGCCGGGGCCAGGGATTGTTACCGTCCAAGTCTGGGGCGCCGGGCGAACGCGCTACTGGCGGCGTGCCGGTCAGGAAGATATCCCCGAGCTGCGCCATGCCGGCGAAGCCTTCGACCGAGTCGCTCCCGGCACGCTGCATACTCAACACATGCACGCCCTGGCAAAGGTCGACCCGGCCGATGGGGTCGAGAGTATCGAACACGATTTCCGGCTCGATCCGGGCCAAACGCTGACGGGCGCGGTGCTCGATGCGGCCGGCAAACCCCTGGCCGGCGCCCACTATAGCGGCTCGACAGAAGTGGCCAGGGAACAGTCTTGGGATCTGTTAGGCTCCGACACGTTTACGGTCAACTGCTACCGAGCCGACAAGCCGCGTACGCTGCTCTTCGTGCATCTGGCGCGGAAGCTCGCCGGCAGCCTCTCCCTCAAGGGCGTGCAGCCAGGCCGGCTGAGCGTGCGGTTGCAGCCTTGGGGGGCGATCACGGGATGGGTCGTCGATGCCGACGGCAAACCGATGAGCGGCATCACCCTCCTCGACGCAAGTAACACCTTGCCCACGTCTCTGTTGGGAAAAGCTTCCCAGGGCGTGTTCCCTGGCCACTCCTACCGGGTCGGTGGCGATGGTCGCTTTTGCATCGAAGGGCTGGCTCCGGGGGTGAAGCACAGCCTCATGGCCGTATGGGACGACGGGGGGAATGAGCATAGGCATCTTGGTCCGCTGGCTACGGACATGGTCTTTGGCACCCGGAAATTACGGGCCAGTCCGCTGATTCCTGACGCAACCGTTGCCTCCGGCCAGACGAAAGACCTCGGCGACCTGCACTTCGGGCGGGTTCCCGAGTACAAATGGCTGGCAACTCCCGCCAAAGCGAAGAAGGCACCGGCCCCCGCTGCCGACGCCCCGGGGATCACGGCTGCCAGCGGCAAGAAGCAGCAGTCTCGTCCAGAAAAGGAATTTGTCGTTTGGGAACGCCCGCGGGGAAACTGTTCGATCAGCGGCAAAGTCGTCTCCGCAACCACCGGCAAACCGGTCGCTCGGGCGCGAATGTATTTGTACTATGTACGGAGCCCTAGCGCGATACTCATTGACGCCGCCCGTGACGGGACTTTCGAGTTCAAGGATATTCCCGAGGGGCCGTTTTCGCTGCAATCGTTGAATACGCCGGGATGCCAGGACGCGCACTACGATCCCGAAGGCGAGCCTGGCTCGCTCCGGCAGTTCACGCTGGCCGATGGCGAGCACCGCTCGGGTATCGTGCTCAAGGTGCAGGAAGCCTGTCGTATTTCCGGCAAGATCCTGGACGAGAACGGGAAGGTTCCAGAACGCGTCGGCCGATTCACGGTATTGGCCTGGTTCCAGAACGACGACGCCCAGAAATATGAATGGAAAGGATGGAATATCGATGGGAAAGACGGTTCCTACCAGATCGACGGCCTTAGCGGTAAGCCGGTTTACGTCATGGCGACCAACTGGCGCGCGGCCATCGAAGGCAATGCCCGGCCGCCCATCTACTACCCCGGCACTTTTTTCCGCAGCGATGCCAAGCAGATTACGTTCGACAAGTCGCGATCGGTCGAACACGTCGATATCCGGCTGCGAAGAGAAGGCGGGCTGATTCTCGCCGGGACAGTGCGCGATGAGGCCGGAAAACCGGTGCCGGAGGCCTTTGTCGTCGTCCACCGCCGCGACATGCTTGACGACTTCGTGACCGCCTATACCGACGCCCAAGGGCGCTATCAGGTCCAGGGCCTGGGGGACGGGGACTTCCTGGTTCACGTCGACGCTGTACACCGCGGACTCGTGAGAACGCGCACGCCTATCGATCTTGATAAAACCAGTAGAAAGACCGAGCTCAACTTCACGCTAGCCCGGGGAGCGACGATTTCCGGAAAGCTTGTCGACGAAAACGGCCACGATTGGCAGGTCGCTCGAAGCGACGGTCGCGCCATGACCAATATCAACAACGGGAGTGGGGGATTCACCCCGACGGATGCCGATTTCCGCAACAAGTACAGGCCCAAAAATAGCGACGGAATAGCCCGCGGCTCTTTTGCCTTGGGGGAAGGCGATTACGATTATGGCGAGATGATTTTCCCCACGAAAAGTACGTTCATTATCCAAGGGCTGATGCCGGGACATGCCACGTTCCAGTTTTCCCCACAGAAAGTCACGAAAATCCTCCATGGCGGGCGGGACATTCTGGAGTCGGGCATCGACACCGAGCCCGGTAAGGAAATCAAGAACCTCGCGATCGTAATTGGAAAGCAGTAGGAGGCGCTATTGGTGGTTCCGTTGCCGAGTTGGTGTCCTATCGGCATCAGCAAAGATCCTGTCCCCGCCTTCGAAGCCAGAATCAGACAAAGCCAGACCTGGGATCGAAAACGGCTCGAACCGGCGGGAAATGAGTCCGTGAAGGATTTCCCGGTCATCCGAATCCGAAATCGCCATGTCCGAATCCAGGACGCCGTAAGGCCGTGGCAGACGAGGTTCCCAGGACGAATTCCCGACCTGTCAAGCAGCTCCTCACGGACTGAACCAGCAGCAGGTGAGCGGTTCCGGCAATCCGGCGCGTTCGGCACGGCGTCCGACGAAGGCGTTTCTCGGCAAAAGGAACGCCGACCGCAGGCGTCCGAAAGGGACCCGGCGGATGGAACCGGTCTCGAAGGAGAACCTTAATAATTCTTCGGTTGTCGCGCAGTCCGGCGCGGGCATGTCGAGGGACGATCTTGCCAGGGCCCTCCGGCTTCCTCCCGAAACCCTCGACGACCTGCTGCGGGCCTGGCGGCGACGGGGCAGGTCGTGATGCTGAAGGCCGGCGGGCGGACGGTCTATAGGGCGGCGGTGTGAGGCGGATAGCGCAGAGCTCTGCGCCTCGGGCAGGAGGAATATTGCCGCGGGGCACGGGCAGTCGGCTTCGGAGATGCGGGCGATCCAGGACCCGAACATTACGTAGATTCGTTGCTCCGCCGAAGCCAGCTCGGCAAGCGGCCTGTCGAATACGTGGTGCTGGCTAGGTGCAAAATGTGTTCCCTTGATCGGTCCGTCCCATATCCGACGACTTGATGAGACAAACGCCTAGGGACTGCGGTTACCGTCGCGTTTGGAGACAATGCCAAACGTCCGCTGGCGGGCACCGTCGGATAATCGGCCCCTACCAACGGAGGTTCGTCAGCAACGGCTCATGTTTCAGGCCGCCTTGCACAGCGAGCGGTGGTCGGAGTGCGACGCCTGAGATCTGAGCGATTCCATCAAATAGGTTGTACCCCAACCTCCTTGATCCAGTTTCGCACATACTCGTCACTGGGCAGCCCCACGTCCAGCACCGTGTTGGCAAGAAAGACCAACTCGTGAATCCGCTTTTCTTTCAGCCACTTTAACCCCAACTCGCACTGCTGCTGCATCAGCGGCAATGGAACCGGTCGATTATTGGGGAAATCCCACAGGTACATGCCCAGGGCGATCCGTCGGTGCTTTGTCGCCAGGGCCTCCAAGAGCGCCAGGTTCTCTTCCAGCTTCGGCAAGTCGTCGGCATTCCAGGTCCAGAAACAGAGCACGTCGAACAGATCAAGAAGACTGGCCAGCGGAGGATCGCATTCGTAGTAAATGGGATGTTTGGGATTCACATCATGAGCGTACAGCGTGACCCAGACGTCCATCGGTCGCCCGACCGATTTCATCCTCTCCCGGACAGAACGAAGTTCGCTCGGCATCAGGGCCGGCCGTTTGACGAAACGCCCGTCGGCCCTCTTCCTCTTGTCGATGATGAAATCATCGAGATAGATGCCCCGGATGTTAGGGAACTCCTTGGCCAGGGAGAGCACATGATGCAGCTCGGCCATCCCGCCTATACCGCTGCTGCCCACCACCGACCAAACCACTCGATCGAGCGGACGAAAGGAGATGGCATACTGCTGGAAGCTGGTCTTGGTTCTCCATGACTCTCTGTCGGGAAGCGGGGGCAAGTCGCGGGTACGGATCAAGAGGAGGTTAGGGACGTTGAGGTAGAACGCCCCTTCGGCTGGCGTCATGCGGGAGCCGCCACGGATGTTACCCCGCTCAAGCTCGTTATTGTTCTCGCCCGCAGCCACGGTGAAGATCCACATCCGGTCTCGGACCGTAACTGGCGCATGTTCAAGCGACAACGCGTCGGCCGCCGGTTTCTCGCTCGCTGCAAACGCAAGCGAAGCCGCTCCCGTAGCGGCAGTACCCAGGAAGGCCCGTCGTGATGTTGGTTCCTCATGCATGGGACGCGGCATAAGCTTTCCTTTCGACTCTGACTCGCCGTCTTGGATGAACCCGATGGCCATCGCTACCCAGACCGCCACGGCCCCCCCGTGTAGCGTTCCGGTCGGACGATTCGAGCAGCAGTAGCCCTGCCATGGTAGCAATAAGGTACATGACTTTCCAGCTGGCGAGCCGACTCCCACTCAGAACTCATTTCTTCAGACAGTCCTACGCGAGGGGCACTGGGTGCAGACAAGAAAGCCAATCCCAACAATGGTTGCTTTTTCCATGGTCCGTCTCGTTATCTTCTGATGCAGTTTCTTCCCGGTTTCGAGAACCCGAGATCACCATGTCTGGCTCCAGGATGCCGGAAAGCCGCGATGGACGGGGTTCTCAGGACGGCCTTCGGCTGGACCGGCATCAAGGCCGTCAGCCCGCCCTGAAAGCGTCCCGCCTGGAGCAGCCCACAGGGGACCCGTCGGATGGAACCGGTCCCGAGGGGATACCTTAATAATCCGTGAATCGTCCGTCTTGCAGGACGCCGCGGGCATTATTAACCCTTCAGCTCGCCTGTCGGACGAAGAAAGGATTCCAAGCGGTCAGATTATTTTCCGTCTTGAAGGAGAAGCCGTTCCCGAGCGCGAGAAACGTGTCCGGACCGCCCGATTGACAACGGGAAGAGGTTTCGAGGCAAGGAGGCGGCTGGGCGGTCGCCCCGGCCGCAAAAGAAGACGGACTATGCCCGCCCCGTAATAATCCCCAACGCTATCCCGACACCGGATACGGAAGTCCCGACGCCACCATAACTTTGCCCCGTGCACCAGCGAAAGGGCTTCATAACGGCGACGAGCCCAAAACAACGTCTCGTTCGACGACCTGCGAGCTTAATAACGAACCCTTCATAAGCCAGAGGCGTCGAGGGAAGCCTTAATAATCCCCAAGGAGACGGACGGCGTTCATCCGTCCGTCCGCCTCGTGAACCTCTCCCGAGACCACGGCTCGTCCATCCAGGAAGTATCCGGGAGCGGCAGTCCCAGAGTATCCTCGACCGCCAACCACAGACGTGCTGACGGCGCTGGTGGCAAGCGGGCAGGTGACCGTGCTCATGGTCAACGGGCAGATAGCGTATAGGGTGGCCGGGTGAACGGCGGCAAGACGACGTCGCTCACGTGGCAGTGGCGTCCCGACGAAACGGAAGCCTCACGGCCCGGCTCTCTTCCGTTACCGACCAGCCGGTCGGGACCGACCAGGCCGTGCAGGAACGGCAAGGCACGCTCGACAGGCGGTGGCCACGCGTCGTCGTACCGGAGGTAGTCCACGACCGCCGCCCGAGCCTCGTCGGCACGCTTCGGATTGCCTTCCGGAGGCGCCGGCTTCGTCTCCAGGTAAGCGGCTACCTGCCGGTACATCGGCGTCGTCGGGAGCTCGACGACCGCCACGGGATGCCGGTCGTAGTCGGTAGCTAGGTGCCACGTACCGCCGTCGAGAACGAGGTCGTCGGCGACACGGACCCGCAGGATGCCTTTAGATGGCAGTTCGGGTGTGGGCATGGCTGATATTCTATCTCGCCGCCCATGATCTTACCAACCAGTGGCTCAGGTTCACGGTCAGAACGTCCCCCGACGATTGATGCCATGTCTCGTCGGC